>Ga0268298_10005773_pt1 | contig 11486 bp, 9 predicted proteins | sample WWTPWeurt_MetaG_FD_194462 | JGI IMG/M metagenome (GOLD analysis project Ga0268298, IMG submission 194462) | Activated sludge microbial communities from WWTP in Nijmegen, Gelderland, Netherland - WWTP Weurt | ecosystem: Engineered > WWTP > Aerobic digester > Activated sludge | place: Netherlands... | reverse complement strand
AGGTTTGCGACCAAGGGAGCACGCGCGGTGGGCTGGGGGCGGCCGGCGACACCATCCGGACGGGTGGAGGGCAGCGCGGTCATCTGGCCGAACGTCGGCGCGTCGTAGCGAGCGTCGGGGGTGGCCGAACCCGTCGACGGCACCGGCGCAGCGCGGCGCAAGAGCGCGCGCAGCGAGGCGGCAACCGCTTTCGCGTTGGCGGGTCGGGCGTTCGGATCCTTGGCCAGGAGACTCGCGACGATGTCGTCGAGCTCGGGCGTCACGCCTCGATGAAACGCCGACAGCCTCGGCGGCGGCTTGCTGAGGTGACAGAGCAGCAGCTCGTTGGCGTCCCGCGCGTCGTCGAAGGGCCCGGTTCCGGCGATGGTCTCGAACAACACTAGCCCGACCGCGTAGAGATCCGCTCGCGCGTCCACCGCTTGACCCTTGGCTTGCTCGGGCGACATGTAGCGCGGCGTGCCAATGGCGATCCCGCGCGCCGTGATCACCTCGGCGGACTGATCGGCGAGCTTCGCAATGCCGAAGTCGAGGAGCTTCACGCTGCCGCCAGCGACCACGAAGATGTTCGGCGGCTTCACGTCGCGGTGGACGATGCCGATCTCGTGGGCAGCGCTCAGCCCTTCCAGGACCGCCGCGCACAGGCTCACCGCTCGCGGAATGCCGAGCGCGTGCTCGCGGCGTAGGAGGTCGGAGAGCGTCTCGCCCTCGACGCGCTCCATCACGTAGAACGGAACGCCGTTGTCGCTCGTGCCCGCGTCGGTGACGTTGACGATGTTGGGGTGATTCAAGCGCGCGAGCGCGCGCCACTCTTGGCGCAGGCGTCCAACCAAGTCTTTGCGACCCGCGAGCTCGCGAAACAACGCCTTCAGCACGAACTGCTTGCCGAGCTCCGTGTGCTCGACGAGGTAGACGGAGCCCATGCCGCCGGAGCCCAGATGTCCGAGCACGCTGTAGCGCGTGCCAGGAACCACTTGTCCGTCGGAGAACTCTCGAGTCATGCGCCGCGCCGCCGCCGGCCTCCCTGGCCGAGCCGCGGGCAGCGTCGAGACTATCGCCCGGGCTCGGGAGCGTCGAGGGTGCGAGCCATCCACGCGCCGCACTTCGGGCGCCGCCGCCCTCGAGTTGCGCGGGTTTCAGCTCAATACCGCCGCCAAGACCGCCAGCACGATGTACACCCCCCAGCCGAGCAGATTCACGATGCCGAGGATGATGCCGGCGATGGCGAGCCCGCCACCGCCTACGTTGGCCGGATCTTGCTTGGCGGCCTTTCGCCCGATGAATCCGGCAATGATGGCGGGGATCCCCGTGAGAGGACCGAGACACAGCAAGAGGCCACACACCAACGCGAGCACGGCGGCGGTGCTGGCGGGTGGTTTCTCGCCCTTGGGCATGCCCGTGGTCGGATCGATGGTCATGGCGTGGAGCGCCATGGTCTGCTTGCCGCCCGTGATGGGCTTCGCGCCTCCACCCGGTGGCACGAAGCCGCCCGGCGGCGCGGGTTGGAAGCCGCCGGGACCTCCCGGCGGACCGTAGCCTCCCGGTGGCCCACCGTAGCCACCCGGCGGTCCTCCCGGCGGGCCATAGCCACCGGGCGGACCCCATCCACCGCCTTGCGCGTCCACGCACGGGAGCTCGCTCTGCATGTATCCCTTCTACCTCAGCCGGCGCGGGCTCGCGAGCGTCCCGCACGCTGGCCTCGGCCCGAGCCCTGTTTTACGGTCCCGCCTCCATGGCGGTCACCCTCGACGAGGTTCGGCGCATCGCCCGGCTCGCGCACCTCGAGGTCACGGAAGAAGAGCTCCCGCGGTGGGCAGCGGAGCTCGGCAAGATCATCGACTACGTGAACGAGCTCGCCGAGGTCGACACGGCCAACGTGCGCCCGTCGACCGATCCGGCCTCCCCACGTGCGCCTCTGCGAACCGACGCGGCAGAGGCCGGCCTCGATCGCGACGCTGCGCTCTCGGCCGCGCCGCGGACCCACGACGGGGCCTTCGCAGTGCCGGCCTTCGTGGACGAGTCATGAGCGTCCTCGATCTCGACCTGCACGAGCTCGCGGGGCGCGTCCGGCGCGGCGAGCTCAGCGCGGAAGAGGTGGCCGAGCAGAGCCTCGAACGGATCCGCGAAGCGAGCGCCCTGAACGCATTCCTCCACGTGAGCGAAGACGCGGTGCGCGTCCGCGCCCGGGAACTCGACGCGCGGCGCGCGCGGGGCGAGACCTTGGGCGCGCTCGCGGGCGTGCCCATCGCGGTGAAGGACTCCCTGTGCACGGTGGATGCGCCTACCACTTGCGCATCGAAGATCCTGACCCGCGACGGCACGAAGGAGTCGGGCTATCGACCGCCGTACGACGCGACCGTGGTGGACAGGCTCCGCCGCGCCGATGCATTGCTCGTCGGCAAGACCAATCAGGACGAGTTTGCCATGGGCTCGTCGAGCGAAAATAGCGCATTCGGCCCGGTGTTGAACCCCTGGGACATCACGCGGACGCCCGGCGGGTCGAGCGGCGGCAGCGCGGTGAGCGTTGCTTCCGGCCTTGCGCTCGCAGCGCTCGGCAGCGACACGGGCGGTTCGATCCGACAGCCGGCTGCCTTCACCGGCACCGTCGGCATCAAGCCGAGCTACGGGCGCGTGTCGCGCTACGGTCTCGTGGCCTTCGCCTCGAGCCTGGATCAGGTCGGCCCGTTCGCGCGCGACGTTCGCAGCGCCGCGCGCGTGCTCGAGGTCATCGCTGGACACGATCCCCGCGACTCGACGTCTCGCGAGACGCCCGTCGGCGACTACGTCGCGGCCTGCGATCGCGAACCAAAAGGGCTGCGAATCGGGGTTCCGGAGGACTATTTCGGTCCCGGCCTCGACGCTGAGATCGCGGTAGCCGTGCGCGCTGCACTGGATCGCCTTACGACGGAGGGTTGCCGCGTCGTTCCGCTCTCGATGCCGACCACGGCCCACGGGGTCGCGACCTACTACGTGCTGGCGACCGCCGAAGCGTCGAGCAACCTCGCACGCTTCGACGGCGTACGCTACGGAATGCGCGTCGAGCGCGCAGGAGCCGATCTCGCTTCGCTCTACCGGGCCAGTCGAGGGGCGGGCTTCGGGGCCGAAGTGAAGCGCCGGATCCTGCTCGGAACGTACGTGCTGAGTGCGGGCTACTACGACGCCTACTATCGCAAAGCCCAGGCCGTGCGCGAGCTCGTCCGCGCCGACTTCGCGCGCGCGTTCGAAGAGGTGGACGTGATCGTCACGCCGACGAGCCCGACGCCTGCGTTCTTGCTGGGAGAACGCCTCGACGATCCGCTGGCGATGTACCTGGCCGACGTCTACACCCTACCCGCGAGCCTCGCTGGGCTGGCCGCGCTCTCGCTGCCGGTCGGGCTCACCGAGGCGAAGGCGGGCCAGGCAACCCTGCCGATCGGGCTTCAAGTCATGGCGCCGGCGTTCGCTGAGGACACGTTGGTTCGCGCCGCCGCCGCCATCGAACGCTCGAGCCATTTCGCCGGAAGGAGACCACCCGCATGAGCTTCGAGGTCGTACCCGCCGGTCCGAGCCATGGCCCCGGACTCCTCGCGCTTTTCCAGCGGACCGGCTCGCCCTGCCATTGCCGCTGGTGGCACTTCGACGGCGACAAGAACGCTTGGCTCGATCGCTGCGCCAATCGCGCGAGCGAGAGCCGGGCGGAGCTCGCCGCTCGTGTGGCCGAGGGGCACGCCGAAGCGCGGGGTGTGGTCGCCGTCGACGCGGACCAGGCCGTGGTCGGTTGGATGAAAGTGTGTGAAGCACTCACGGTACCCAAGTTGTTCGAGCAGCGACTCTACAAGGGCCTCGCGTGTTTCGACGGGGACCGCAGCTCGACCTGGGTCATCGGTTGCTTCCTGATCGACGAGCCCTGGCGCAGGCGCGGCGTCGCGCGGGCGCTGCTCGCCGGCGGCATCGAGCTCGCGAGGAACTCGGGCGCGACACACGTCGAAGCGTTTCCGCGGCGCGCGGAGGACGTGCCAGCCGAGCAGCTCTGGACCGGCCCGAGCGCGATCTTCGACGCCCTGGGCTTCACCACCGTCCACGACTTCGCCCCCTACCCCGTGCTGCGCCTCACGCTTCGCTCGGGGAGCGCTGGGTGAAGACGAAGCTCGCGGCCATCGCGCTTTCCCTCAGCGGGCTCGCCGGCTGTGAGCGCTGTTCGGGTTCTGCAGCGGTGCCAAGCGATGCAGGTACCAAAGCGGCCGAGAGCGAGAACGTAGGCTCACCCCCGCTCCTACCACGCCCTGCGTTCGTCGCCGCCGAATCCTATCGAGGCTACGGCATTCCTACCGGCTGTCGCTTCGAGGGTGCGATCGAGGAGAGCGTCCTCGGAACGGGCAAGGTCCGCTTCGCGAGTCCGCGCCACGTGCTCGACTCGTTGGCGCTGGCGCGGGGCGGGGCGGAGCGGCCGGAAGCCGAAGCCGCGGGCGCCTTCGAGCTCGATGGCGGTGCGGTCCGCTTGCCTTGGGGCGAGCTCGAAGCGCCCCCTCTGCTCGAGCGCACCGACGTGGGTTGGGTGGCGGTGTGGGCCGAGAAGCGCAGCGCCGCCTCCGAGCTCCTCCTGTGGCGCGGAGGCGACCGCGCCGAGAAGCTCGCCGAAGGCGACCAGCTCGCCGTCGCGGATTTCGGCTGCGCGCTCGCGGGTTGCGCGGCGTTGACCACGCTGCTCCGTTCGGCGGCCGCCCCGGGAGCCAGCTGGTTTTTCGGCTTCCCCCAACGGGGCGCGGCGAGCTTCCGACGCGTCGACATCGAACTCGGTGGCGACGAGCCTTGGCAACCGCTGGCGGTCGCACGCATTTCAGCGCCGGGGGACGGCGTCGCGGCTCTCTCGAGCGGCAAGCACGTTGCGTTCGCCCACGTCGAAGGTGGACGCATGACTTCGACGAAGATCGTCGAGGCGCGCTTCGGCGCCTACGATGCGTCGTTCGCAGACATGCCTCTGGCGCTGGTGCCGGGCGACCGCGTCGATCGCCCGTGCGGCGCGGAGGAGTTTCCGCTGCTCGTGCTCGACGCCGAGGGTGGAACGCACGAGATCCGCACGCCGGCGCCGCCCGAGAGCGTGGTGCTGCGGCCGCTCGACCACGCCGCGCTCGCCGCGTGGGTCGCCCCGGTGAGTTGTCAGCACCTCGAACGACGCGTGGTGCATCTCGCGCTGCTCGACCGCCGTGGGATCCCGCGTTCGAGTCCGATGGCCGTGGCAGATGCCACGGGGTTCGCGCTGTCGACCCGCGGCGACGAGTTGTCGCTCTGGCTCAGGCGACCGGACTCCCTCGTTCGCCTCCGCGCCCGTTGCCCGAGCGACACACCGAACCCTCCGCTCAGCTCTTCCGCCGGAAGCCCGGCGCCACCAGGCACCCCGCCGACAGACCGATGAACACCGCGCGCCGCAAGGTTTCGGCGGGCAGACCGGTGGCTGCGAGACGCTGCCCGAGCTCACCGAGCGAACGCGTGCCGGGCGCGGCGCGCAGGCATGCCAGCTCGTCGGGCTCGAGCCCGAGCGTTTCCGGATCGATGGGCGGCGCCGGACTCGCGGCCAGCGGCAACGATGCCGCCGCCAGCACCGCGCGCTCGATGAAGAGGGGCGGCATGCCCTCGCGGATCATCCGCGTGACCCACACCGCGCGGGCGCGTGCCGGCGGCACCACTTCGTGACGCGGACGTTCGCCCGGAACGAACACCACCTCGCTCTTCGACCAGCTGCCAAGCTCCGCGACGCGCGCGTCGAGCTGTGCGTGAAGCGCGCGTAGCAGGCCCGCGGGACGCAGATAGCCGCGGTCCACCAGCGCACTGCCGACAAGACCCGCTCCATCGAGCGCGTCTTGCATGGCCACGGAGAGCTGCTCGGCGCTCAGCTTCCCTTCGGCGACCAGACGTTGGCCGAGGAGCTCGTTGGCTGAGGTACTCGCCACCAGGATCGGCGCGCCGAGCCGTAGGTACACGCGTTTCTCCCGTGCACCCTCTCGGAGCACGATGAGCCCGGTCGCGCGAGCCTCCGCCAGCGAATAGAGGAACGCGGGCAGGGTGCCGTAGTCGAAAGCGCTGGTCGGCAGTGCAGCGGGCACGCTGCCGAACGCGTACACGCGTTGGCGAGTGAAGCGCGACAGAGCAGCGACGCGCCCCACGGGCGTGCGATTGCCATCGGGCTCGATCATCACCGCCCTCTGCGGCAGTTTGCCGGTGACGAGGCGTTCGACGATGGCGGGCAGATCCAGTCCGCGCTCGCGACGACCGCCCGGCAACTCGAGCTCGAGCGTCGCCTTCGGATCGGCGTGGTGCGCAGGCTCGGTGGGGAAGTCGCTGGGCACGCTGCGGAGCTTGGGCGTCGCGGCTGCCGCTTCGGGCGCGGCATCGGAGTACGCAGGGCGGAGCCCGCTCTGCATCGGCATGATGCCGAGGGTGCTGAGCCATCCGCTGAGTTCGCTGTCGTTCAAAGCGACGCGGGCGGTCCGCGCGACCCCGCGCAGCGCTTCCGCGAACTCGTCGGCGGACTCGAAACGTCTGCGCGGCTGCCTTGCCAGCGCGCGACGCAGCATCTTCACGAGGTCGGGGGGGAGCTTTCCTCCGTGGCGGTCGAGCACGCCGAGGTCGGCGTCGTGGATGCGCGACAGGATCTCGAGCTCGTTCTTCCCCGGGAACAGCGGGCGCGCCAGCAACATCTCCGCGAGCAGAATCGCCACCGTGAACAGGTCGCTGCGCCGGTCGAGCTCGTGTCCGAGGGCTTGCTCGGGTGACATGTAGCCGATCTTGCCTTTGAGCTCGCCCGGATTCGTGCGCCGATCGATGAACTCGCTCCGCACGATTCCGAAGTCCGTGAGCTTCACCTCGCCGGCGCGCCCGAGCAGGACGTTGCCCGGTGACACATCGCGGTGGACGATCCCGAGCGGTCGGCCGCGGTCGTCGCGCGCGAGGTGAGCGTAGGATAGAGCGCGCAGCACTTCGTGCGTGATGAAGAGGGCGGCGCCGAGGGGCACCCGTTCCCCGCGCGCCGCCACGGCGCGTAGCAGGCGCGCGCAGGAAATCCCCTCCACGTACTCCATCGCCATGAAGAGCTCGCCGTCGTGCTCCCCGAAGTCGACGACCTGGACGATGTTGGGGTGGGACAAGGCAGCGCAGATGCGAGCCTCGTCGCAGAACATCGAGACGAAGTGCGGGTCCCGCGCGAGCTGCGGCAAGATGCGCTTGATGGCGAAGCGCTTGCTGAAACCGTGGGGCCCGGCGCGGCGCGCGACGTAGACCTCGGCCATGCCGCCGCTCCCGAGCCGCTCTCCCAGCTCGTACGGCCCCAGGCGATGGGCTCGGCTCTCGCGCACCTCCGCCATATCCGGAAAACGTAACAGACCCCGGCGCCTCGCGACAGGGAAGCCAAGATCGTGCCGGCGCACGCGGTGGGTCCCACTTTGCCGCAGGTTCGATTACGGTGTCGGACGATGGTGCGGAAGCGGCGCAACAATTCGCGGAAAAAGCCCGAGGCGGCTCGGGAGCCGGCCCCGCTCGGGACCTCCGTGGACGGACGAGTGATGCGGGTGAGCCCGGCCCCCCTCGCCGTCGCGGTCACCGGCGCGTGCTCCTTCTTGGGCAAGAACCTGATCGGCCTCCTGGAAGAAGACGAGCGGGTCGGGCGCATCGTCACCCTCGACGTCGAGCGCCCGAGCACCGCTGGCCGGAAGACGCGCGTCTACGACGTGGACCTCACCCAGCCGAGCGCCGAGGAGCGTGCTTCGGAGATCTTCGAGGCCGAGCGTGTGAGCACTCTTGTCCACCTGGCGTTCCTGGCTTCGCCCACCCATGCGACGGCCTGGGCGCACGAATTCGAGAGTGTCGGAACCATGCACGTGCTCAACGCTTGTCGCCGTGCTCACGTGGACAAGCTCGTCTTGTGGAGCCAAACGCTGCTCTACGGCGCACACCCGACCAACCCGAACTTTCTCTCGGAGCGTCATCCCTTGCGAGCGCGACGCGAAGACCCGTTCTTCGCCGACAAGATCGAAGCGGAAAACGAGGCGCTCCGCTTCGGTCGCCCGGGCAAAGGTCGGACCGTGACGGTGCTGCGCACCGCGCCCATCTTGGGGCCCACCGTTAGCAACTACGTCACGCAGTATCTGAGCCGCCGCGTGGTCACAACGATTCTCGGCTTCGACCCCCTCATGCAGTTCGTACACGAGGCCGACGCCGTCGCCGCCTTCAAGCTCGCGGTGGTGCACGACGTGCCCGGAGTCTTCAACATCGTCGCGGACGGAGTGCTGCCGCTCTCGACCGTGGTGAAACTGGCGGGACGCATCGCCGTTCCGCTGCCCCGGCCCCTGGCCAATCCGCTGGTGAGCGCGCTGTGGATGGCGCACCTCTCCGAGGCCCCGCCTGCGCTCCTCGACTACCTCCAGTATCTGTGCGTCGCCGATGGCCGTCTGGCCGGCGACGTGCTGGGCTTTTCGCCGGTCTACACCACGCGCGAAGCGGTGATCGACTACGCCAGCGCCCAGCATCTCCGCGATGTGAAATTGCTGGCGGAAAACCCTGCTTGAGAGCCATCCGGTTCGCCAACGAAGCCATGAGCAAGAAGTCCCCGAAGAAGAAGGTTCGAACTCGTGCACGCGCGACGCCGCGGCCTGTGTCGCCGGCGAAGCACGCGCCGCGCCGACCGACGCGGCGAAGCGCGCGAGACCAGGAACCCGAGGCGGAGCCCGAATCCGTCGACGAGAGCGAGCTCGGGATCGGCTCGCGCATGGTGCCCCCCGAGGCGGACTACCAGGAGCCGAGCGGGCCGGGCTCGGATCACCCGCCGGGTGCCGCTGACGAGGGGGACGTCGAGGCCCAGATCCGCGCCCTCGAGGCGCGGCTCGATGGCTTGATGCAGGGCGCGGGAAAGTCGCTGCGCGACGATCCGGTGCCACGTCAGACCACACCGGTCGTGCCTCCAGAACAACGTGCGAGCGATGACGCCGCCGGCGATGCGCTGCGCGAGCTCATGGCGAGCGACTACTACGTGAAGCAATGGGGGCGCCTCGGCATGCGCAACCGCTCCGAAGAGGTCGACGAATTCGGACTCGATCCGAGCTACGAAGCGCGCCTCCTGCCGCTCCTCGATTTTCTCTATCGCCGCTACTTCCGGGTCGAGACCATCGGGCTAGAACACGTGCCCAGCGAAGGGCGCTGCCTGGTCGTGGCCAACCACTCCGGCGTCTTGCCCCTCGACGGAATGATGCTGCGCACCGCGGTTCGCCTCGAACATCCCGCCCGACGCGAGCTGCGTTGGCTCGCCGAGGATTTCATCTACTACCTGCCATTCGTCGGCGCGGCCATGAACCGCGTAGGGGCCGTGCGCGCATGCCAGGAAAACGCCGAGCGCTTGCTGGAGAAAGGGAGCCTCGTGGCGGTGTTCCCCGAAGGCGTGAAGGGCATCGGCAAGCTCTACCGCGAGCGCTACAAACTCCAGCGGTTCGGCCGCGGAGGCTTCATCCGACTCGCCCTCCGCACGCAGACGCCCGTCCTGCCGTGCGCCATCATCGGCGCCGAAGAGGCCAACCCGATGCTGCACCGGATCGAGGCGTTCTCGAAGCTCCTCGGAGTTCCCTACTTGCCCATCACGCCCACCTTCCCGGCGCTCGGGCCGCTGGGTCTCGTCCCTGCGCCGACGAAGTGGCGGATCGAGCTCGGCGAGCCTCTGCACTTCGAGGGCTACGGCCCCGAGGCCGCCGAGGACCATGTGCTCGTTGGCCGACTCGCAGAGCGCGTGCGAGCCGGCATCCAGCGCCTGGTGGACGCAGGCGTCGCTCGGCGGCAGAGCGTGTGGCTGGGCTGATCTCGAGCGAAACGCATGGAGTGCTGGTCGTCGACAAGCCGTCGGGACCGACCAGCCACGACATCGTGGCTCGTGTACGCAAGCACTACGGGACGCGTCACGTGGGGCACGCGGGCACGCTAGATCCCATGGCGAGTGGGGTGCTCGTCGTGCTCGTGGGCGAAGCCTGCAAGCTTGCCTCGTATCTGACGCTCGCAAACAAACTCTACCGGGCCAGCGTGAGCTTCGGCGTCGCGACGGACAGCCTTGATGCGGACGGCGAACGCGTGGCTGAAGCCGTGCTTGCGCCCGGTTGGCTCGACGCCGCGCGCCTCGAGGCGGCCCTCGCGCACGAACGGGCTCGTAGCGAGCAAGTCCCACCCGCGGTCAGCGCGATACAGATCGGCGGCGTTCGAGCCCACCGGAGTGCCCGGAGCGGAGCCCCGCTCTGCCTCCCGCCCCGACCCGTGAAGGTCCACGGGCTTTCGGTGCTCCGCTGGAGCGACTCCGAGCTCCAACTCGAGCTCGGCGTGTCCAAGGGTTATTACGTCCGCGCGCTCGCGCGCGACCTCGGAGAGGCGCTGGGAGTGCCGGCCCACCTGAACGCGCTCCGGCGTCTGGCGAGCGGGCCGTTCTCCCTCGCCGAATCCACGGCCTGGCCCCTCGACGCTTCCCCGCACCTGCTCGACCTCGCAGCGGCGGCGCGACGCTCGCTGCCATCGACGCACCTCACGGCCGAAGGCGAGCGTCGCGCCCGCTTGGGTCAGCGGTTGGCGCCTTCCGACTTCACCGAGCCGGTCGAACCAGAGGGCGTCAGCGCCTGGCTGTCGGTGGACGAGCGGCTCGTCGCGCTGGGAGCGCCGGCGGACGGCGCCTCGTACCGGGTCGTTCGCGGGTTTCGCGCCTGAGCTCATCCAATCTCGACGTCTCGAACCACGATCCCTCGCCCGCCGAGGCGCGACGTCAATTGGGCAGCCCATGCTGCGGCTTGGTCTCCGTTGGCTCCCTCCACGCGAACCACGACCTCATCGCCTTCCGCGTGCAACGTCAGCGTCGCTCCGGCCAGCGGCCCGACTCCCAGCTCGAGTCGGGCGGTCCCTCGTCGCCCGTTTCCGCCCCACGCGAAGCGCCGGACCACGCGCTCGATCCATTCGTCGGGGATCGAATGGGTCGAGAGTGCGGACGTCGGAACCTGGCCGAGCGCTGGCTCAGGCGGGCTGAGTCGTGTCGGGGGGACGGCGAGCGCTCGGGTCAGCGGGTCGACGGGGTCAGGTCGTTCGGCGAGCTCGACCGAGGGCGCCGGCGCCTCACGCGAGGGCGAACGAGCCGGCCGATCGGGGGTGGGGAGCGGCACGGCCGCGCTCGAGACAGCTGCCGGTGACTCGGGCCCGACGCGGCGCCGTGGCTCGACGTGCGCCGCGAACGGGCACGCCGCCGCGCTCCGTTTCTCTTTTGACATCAACGGTTTGACGGGTCGTCCGGGGACGGGGTGGGAACGAGCAGCTCGGGCAGTCACGTGCCCTTTTCGGCCGCGGACCGCCGCGGGTTGCGCGTGCGACGGGGCCGACGCTAAGGTTCTGAACGGAGGGGGTGCCGATGGGCGCCCCGGCGTTTCCCACTTGAGCTCACCACCTACTGTCGTCGGCCTGGCCATCGCTGCCATGCCGGCCGCCGCGGTCTCCGTGGTCGGCGCGGC
>Ga0268298_10005772_pt1 | contig 11486 bp, 13 predicted proteins | sample WWTPWeurt_MetaG_FD_194462 | JGI IMG/M metagenome (GOLD analysis project Ga0268298, IMG submission 194462) | Activated sludge microbial communities from WWTP in Nijmegen, Gelderland, Netherland - WWTP Weurt | ecosystem: Engineered > WWTP > Aerobic digester > Activated sludge | place... | reverse complement strand
TAGGTGGCTCTAAGGCTATTCGCGCGGTTTGTTGAAGAAATTTGAATTACAGGTATAAATATGGAGGTCGAATATGGCTAATTTGATTTATGTGGCGAACACGTCACTCGACGGATATACCGAGGACAAGGATGGTAAGTTTGACTGGACAGAGCCAAGTGAGGAATATTTCAGATTTATCACTAACCTCGTGCGGGCAACGCGTACTCATCTGTATGGACGGCGAATGTATGAGACCATGATGGTGTGGGAGACTGATCCCAATCTGGCCGCGGAGTCTCCACTCAGGCGTGACTTCGCTGAGATCTGGCAAGCGGCCAACAAAATCGTGTACTCCAAGACCTTGGAGACTATCTCCACTCGCAAAACGCAGCTTGAGCGAACGTTCGATCCGGAAACAATTCGACAGCTGAAAAAAACTGCCCAACATGACATTACAATAGGCGGTCCTGAACTCGCCGCCCACGCCTTCCGGGCTGGGTTGATTGATGAGTGCAATTTTTTCCTTATCCCGATTCTGGTGGGAGGCGGCAAACGAGCCCTGCCTGACAACGTTCGATTGGAACTCGAGCTTTTGGAGGAGCGCCGCTTTGGCAACGGCATGGTTTTCCTTCGTTATCGAACAAGATAGCGAAGATCCGCCCAACATAGTGCGGACTGGATGCTGGGGATTCAGTCTGTTTGGTTGTCGACGGTTCGTCTCGCTCTTCGGCTCACCGGGTCGAGACACATACCCATTCCAGCGTACCCCGCAGGGGCATACCCACAGGGTGTTGCGCGATCCCGCTCGGGAAGATCACTCTCGGCAAGATCACTCTCGGGGACGATGACGTAAACCGTTAGGCGGCTGACGAAATTAGAGTTGACGTTCCGTTTTTAGTGCGTAGGAGGCTTACGATGTTTATAACCGTTGGGAATACAAAGATTTATTCCACGGCATTTGGCTCAACAACATCACCCGTCATCGTTGGCATTGGCGGTTGGATTGGAAGTTGGGAGTTATGGGCTGAACCCTTCGCCGTCTTAAGTCAGAGTTGGCGTACCATCGCTTATGATCATAGGGGTGCAGGCGCAACGGTCACGCCAGTGGAATCCATCACTTTCAACAGACTAGTGGATGATGTCTTTGTAGTACTCGACGCCTATAATGTTGAGAATTGTGTGCTGGCAGCAGAGTCTGCTGGAGCGCTCACCGCGTTGGGAGCGGCTCTTAAATATCCAAAACGAATCACAGGATTGGTAATCGTAGATGGGATGTATTTCCGTGAGACATCTCCAGAAAAGGATTTATTTCTTTTGGGGTTGCGTAAGGCTTATCCAGCCACACTTGATCGTTTTGTTGAAGCCTGTGTTCCAGAGCCAGATAGTGACCACATCAAACGTTGGGGACGGCAAACTCTTGACCGTGCTTCCCAGGCAGCCGCAATTGCCTTGTATCTCTCCGCTGGCGAAATAGATTTGCGTAATGAATTGAGCCGTGTTTCCCAATCCACGCTCATCTTACATGGCGAAGCCGATAACATCGTACCAGTTGAAGAAGCGCGCCAACTTTCCGAACTTCTTCCTAATGCGAAATTGTCTGTTCTCGCAGGAGCGGGTCATATCCCGACAATGACACATCCTCTGAAAGTTGCTCATGAAATCTTAAATTTCTTTGGGTCTAAGTCTTGACTACTCACAAGACAAGCCGTACCCAACACAGCGCGGACTGGACACTGGGGATTCTGCCCAGGCAGAGTCTGGTTGTCGACGGTTCGTCTCGCTCTGTGGCTCAGCGTGTCGAGACACACGACTGCCCACACGCGGATAACGCAAACCTTTGGCTGTTTTTTTTTCCAAAATCATAAATACCTGTAGAAACAAAATATCAAAATGAGCGAAACCATCAAGAAGATGTTTGACGCAATAGTACAGAGAGAAGGTAGATTCACGTTTGTAGCGATTCCATTCTCACCGCGTGATGTTTGGGGAGCAAAACCACGCTTTCATGTCACAGGAACCATAAATGGGATTCCAGTACGTGGTACGCTTGGTGCATTGGGACAAGACTATTTTCTTCGCTTGGGAGCCAAATGGATGAAAGACTGTGGAATTGAGCCTGGAACAAGCGTGACGGTGCTGTTAAGTGAAGGCCAACGCGAGGAATAAAAATTCTCAAATATCTGATGGCAAAAGTTATTCTCACTACGCCGCAACCAACACAGCGCGGACTGGCTGCTGGGCTTTTCTGCAACCAAACAGTAACCTCACAAAAGCTCAAAGGGCAAAAAACGATGAGTTCTATACCCACATACGCCGATATTGAAAAGAAATTTCGGCGTACTTAGAATTCAACCCTGTTGTATTTCGGGGCAAGATCTTGTTATTATCCTGTGATGACCCGGAGTGGAGCAACTTCACCCAACATTTTGCTCAAAACTTTGAATGGCTTGGGCTGAAAAAACTAACCAGCGCCGGTTACTCGCTGGAGAGCGAAAAAAAATAAAAGCGGTCACATTCCATCCAATCATCATAGAATAGAATGGCATTTGAAAATCCCGGGTCAGCCGAATTTTTATATGGCTATTTCCGATCTTCGGGATTATCATAATCATCAACTCACCTTACGCACCTAAGCGGCGACACTTGCGCCGCGGGCCAGTGCGGTGAGGGTCTCTGCAACACTTGTAGAGGTTCTTTGCTCCGCTCAGAACGACACTGCGCAAGGCGAGTTAAAAACACTGGAGGTTTCCATGCGAGATTTGACAAATGAAATTTTGGAATTGATCCGCCGCACATCATCCAGCCTGCCGCCGGATGTGGAGAAGCGCTTGCGCGCATCGATCGAAAAGGAAGAACCAGGCTCCCCGGCGCGCGGGGCGTTGGAGACCATTCTCAAGAATATTGATCTCTCCCGCGCCCAGTCCACGCCGATCTGTCAGGATACGGGCACGCCTATTTTTTATGTGCATTATCCGGTCGGGTTGTCCACGATCAAGCTCAAGGAGCAGATCCGCTCTGCGATGGCGGAAGCCACCAAACGGTCCTATATGCGACCGAATGCCGTGGACGCCATCTACGACAAAAACACAGGCAACAACCTCGGCGGCGACGACTTCCCCTATGTCCATTTTGAAGAAGTGGAAGGCGATGATCTCACCATCGAGTTGATGCTCAAGGGCGGCGGATGCGAGAATGTTGGCCGTCAATACTCCCTGCCGGATAATTCCATTGGCGCGGGGCGTGACCTGGCTGGCGTGCGCAAAGTGGTTTTGGATGCGGTGCAAAAGGCGCAGGGACAGGGATGCGCGCCAGGCATTTTGGGCGTGTCCATCGGCGGTGACCGCGGTTCCTCATATATTAAATCCAAAGAAGTGTTGTTCAGTGAAATGGGCACACGCAATACCGACCCGAAGATCGCCGAGTTGGAAGAACGCCTTACCAGTGAAGCCAACGAAATGGGAATCGGCCCGATGGGATTTGGCGGCAAAACAACCGTGCTGGATACCAAGATCGTTGGCTTGAGCCGCTTGCCCGCCTCGTATTTTGTTTCTGTTTCATATATGTGCTGGGCATATCGCCGTCGCAAGATGACTGTGAAAGGCGAAGAGATCACTTACGATTAAGGAGACTATGATGAAACAGATAACTACTCCAATTACTGATGATGTCATCCGCAGTCTGAAAGTTGGCGATGCGGTTGCGCTTTCCGGCATGATGGTCACGGGGCGCGACGCAGTCCACAAATGGATGATGGAAACTTTCATTAAAAAGACACGCGCGCCGCAGGGCGATGATCTGCAGGTCTATGAGGAATTGAAAAAACTATTGAACGGCTCGGTCATTTACCATTGCGGGCCGGTCGTCTCCGGGCTGGATACGAAGGAATATAAATTCGTGGCGGCCGGACCGACCACGTCCATCCGCGAGGAACCGTATCAAGCCGATGTGATGAAACACTTCAACCTCAAAGGGGTGATCGGCAAGGGCGGCATGGGCGCCAAGACCCTCATGGGCTGTGAAGAAACGCCAGCCGTGTATTTCCACGCCATCGGCGGCGCGGCTTCCTACATCGCCCAGACTGTTACAAAAGTTCATGGTGTATTCAAAATGGATTTCGGTGTGCCGGAAGCGATCTGGGTCATCGAAGTAAAAGAGTTCCCTGTCGTTGTCACCATGGATTCTCATGGCGGGAGTCAGCACGCAGTGATCGAAGAATCTTCAAAGAAAGTTTTGGAAGAATTGATGACCCGCTAAAATTTTAGGTAATCATATTGAAACACGGGATTGCCGGAAGCGGCGATCCCGTGTTTTTTTCGGTTCACTGATGACTTTATCAACTTTATTCTCATGCCCCAGACTTCGGGGTATACTTTCGCCTGAAATACACCCGAAGAGGAGAATATTGTATGAAACGAGCAGTCAGCATAAGCATTGGTTCTTCCAAACGCAATAAAGCTGTTGAGGTCACCTTACTTGGCGAAAAGATCAGCATCGAACGGATCGGCACAGATGGAGATATGGAGGCCGCCGCGTTGAAATACAAGGAACTCGACGGCACGGTGGATGCCTTTGGTGTAGGCGGCGCGGATTTGGGCGTGATGGCGGATGGAAAATGGTACACCCTGCATTCCGTATCCCCGATGGTAAGGTATGTAAAGAAAACTCCTCTCGTTGATGGCGGCGGATTAAAGAACACACTTGAAAACAAAGCACCCGCATTTTTAGATAAAAAAATCGGCGATTATATTAAGTCACACGGCCGCAAGGTACTGGTCACCGTGGGTGTTGATCGTTGGGGACTCTCACAAGCCTTTGCTGATGCCGGTTATGAAACCATCTTTGGCGATCTCATGTTCGGCCTGGATTTGCCGATGGCCATTCGCAAGATCAGCCAGCTTAAGACCGTGGCCGCGTTGATGATGCCGGTTGTGGGCAGATTGCCTTTTGCATGGATCTATCCCACCGGTGAAAAACAGGAGAAACGCACGCCCAAGTTTGGAAAATATTATGCCTGGGCGACTGTCATTGCCGGCGATTGTCATTACATCAAACGTTTTATGCCGGACGACCTGACAGGCAAAGTGATCGTGACCAATACCACCACCCCTGAAGATGTCGCTCAATTTAAAAAAGCGGGCGTGAAATATCTTGTCACCACCACCCCCGTTCTGGACGGACGTTCCTTTGGCACGAATATGATGGAAGCCGCGTTGGTGGCTCTCTCTGGAAAGGGACGCGCGCTCACCTGGCCTGAATTAACTGAGATGTTGGATAAACTTGGCTTTGAGCCGCAATTACAGGAGTTGAATTAAATTATGGATGCGATCGTGACTGCCGGCGGAATCCCACAGCCCGGCGACCCTTTATACGAATTTTCCAACGGTAGTTCCAAGGCCTTGATCGATGTCGCTGGCAAGCCCATGGTCCAATGGGTGTTGGATGCTTTGGGTAATTCCACAAAAGTGGATAATGTTATTGTGATCGGCATTTCGCCGAAGAGCGGATTGACCTGCACAAAACCCCTTCACTACATCTCCAATCAGGGCCGTATGCTCGCGAACATTGTCGCGGGTGTTAATAAATGCATTGAGTTGAATAAGAAGAGCGAATATGTATTGATCGTGTCTTCCGATATTCCCGCCATAAAAGGCGAAATGGTGGATTGGCTGGTCGAGACTGCCATGGAAACGAAGGATGATCTGTATTACGGTGTCTGCCCTCAGGAAGTGATGGAGACTCGTTATCCCGAATCTCATCGCACCTACACCAAATTGAAAGATGCGCAAGTCTGCGGTGCCGATATGAATGTGATCCATGTCAGCATGGCGACCACGCATCTCGATACATGGGAACAATTGATCGGAAGCCGCAAGAGTCCACTGCGTTCGGCCGCCGTCATTGGTTTTGATATTCTGTTCAGGATGTTCATACGCCAGATCACATTGCAGGAGTTGGTGGAAAAAGCATCAGCCAGGATCGGTATCAAGGGGCGTGCCATTTTCTGGTCGCAGGCTGAACCTTGCATGGATGTGGATAAACCCCACCAGTTGGAGATCATGCGGGAAGACCTTGCCCGGCAAAAAAAGAATGCCGTCGCGGCTGAGAAAAGACTAAATAAAAAAATGAATTCAGCGGCCAAGGGAAAATGAGTTTACGGTCTTTGCTTGAACTCGACGCCCGGCTCTCCGACCGATTACGCGTGGCCGAAAAGCCGGGCGTTTTGCGTTCTTTGGCGGTCTTCTTCGCCCACTCCGGTGACTCGTGGTTTTGGTGGGCCGCGCTGATCATAGCCTGGTTCTACAGCACCTCAGACTGGAAACATTGGGAAGTGGTTGAATTCTTTGGTATTCTTGGATTGGCTGGCGTGGTGCTGGCGATCAAATTTCTGGTTCGACGCGAAAGGCCGCAAGGCGAGTGGGGCGGAATTTACCGCAGCACCGATCCGCATTCCTTCCCCTCTGGACATGCCGCCCGCGCGTTTTTGATTGCAGTCGTTGGGACGGCGCTCGCTCCGCCCTGGCTTGCTATTGTTCTTTGGGTTTGGGCGCCGCTGGTATCGCTTGCCCGTGTGGCGATGGGTGTGCATTATGTGTCTGACGTCGTTGCGGGCGGAGTCCTTGGCAGTATCGTCGGGTTATTCGGCCTGCAAATCTATCCGCCCATGGTGGATTGGCTGGAAGGGTTGATCGGCTTCGTGCTTTGGTGAAATCAAAAGGTCAGGCTTCAAACCTGACCTTCTTTTTTCTTTAGGAGATTTTAAATGAGGTCATATACTTTTCGTCTCAAACCCGGGCAGGATCTGTTCGATTCTATCGAGGCATTTGTCACAGAAAATAAAATAGACGCAGGCTGTGTGCTTTCTTCAGTCGGAAGCCTGACCCATGCGACTCTACGCCTTGCAAACCGCTCTCGGCTCAATGAGTATGATGGATATTTTGAGATCGTGTCCATGACGGGTACGGTTTCAACCAATGGTTCACATCTTCATGTTTCCATATCAGACGGTGACGGCGTGACCATCGGCGGGCATCTTGTTTCAGGATGCAAAATTTACACCACAGCAGAAATTGTCATTGCCGAGTTTAATGATGTGATCTATAAACGCGAGCAATTGGAAAATGATTCGGGGTATGAAGAATTGGTGGTTTATAAAAAATAACAAGTCGTTGCGAAGCAATCTCCAACTCGACGAGGAGATTGCTTCGTCGCAAAGAATTCAGCGTAGTGCATTCAAAAACTCTTCCTGATTCCTAACAGTCTTTCTCAATCCCAACCTCTTCCCCAAACGAGTCAGCTGCGGCGGATCGACATATGTCTGGGCAAGAATTTCCTCCTGCCCAAACACATCGGCTGCGATTCCGTCCAACAACACCCGTCCTTCCGACAAAGCGATCACGCGCTCAAAGTTTTCTGCGCAGAAATCAATATCGTGTGTTATGGTGATGACGGTCTTGCCTTCCCTGTGCAGTTCTGCAATGACATGCGCGATGCGCGCCACATTGACAGCATCCTGACCCGTAGTGGGTTCGTCAAAGATGACGATGGGCGTATCCATTGCAATGACAGAAGCCAGCGCAACCATCTTGCGCCAGGTGGGGGATAAGTCGTAGGGATTCGTCTCGGTCCTGTCACTTAGCTCAGTCAACGTCAACGCTCGTTTGACCAGCTTGTCTATTTTCTCTTTTGAATATCCCAAATTGCGCGGGCCGAACCTGACCTCGGTCTCCACATCCTTTGAAAATAACTGTTCATCTGGATTTTGAAATACGTAGCCGACGCGTGACGCGAGTTTGGCGACCGAATTTTTCTTCGTATCCCAATCACCGATCAGAACCGACCCGGCGGTGGGTTGCAGCAGCCCGTTGAAGTGTCTCACAAGGGTGGTCTTGCCCGCGCCGTTCTGACCGACGATCGCAACTTGTTCGCCTGCTTCAATGGTAAGCGAAATGCCGCGCAGGGCATCAAGTCCGGTGGGATAGGTAAAGCGAAGGTTGTCAATTTGTATTTTCATAATTGTTTAACATAGAGACGGGGTCACCCCGCCCTTATAATTTGAACCCTTCCACAGCCTCATCCAAGGTGACAGGTAAATTTTCTTTTTTCCAGAAGCCTTGCCTCTTTGCTTCTCTCGCTGTGGATGTGTAACGAGAAATTCCAAACCCGTTTTCTGCAAGAATATCAGAGGTCAAAACTTCGTTGGGTTTTCCTTCCATAAGGATCTGCCCGTCTTTCAGCGCAATGACCCGGTCTGCGAAGTTCGCGATCCATTCCATTTTGTGCTCGACCATCACAACAGTCATACCCTCTTCAGCCATTCTGCGCACTACACCAAAGACTTCGCGGGTGCCGATCGGGTCCATTTGCGAGGTCGGTTCGTCGAGGACGAGCAGTTTGGGTTGCATGACCAGGATCGAGGTCAGAGCGACACGCTGCTGCTGTCCGCCGGAAAGCGAGTAGGGGGAACGGTCTGCCAGATTAGTGATGTCGGTTAACTTCATGGCCTCCTCCACGCGCGGACGAATTTCTGCGCGTGGCACGCCGTTGTTTTCCAATCCGAAAGCGATCTCTTCAAAGACGGTATATTTTGCGCCAGAGATCTGGTTGAACGGATTCTGAAACGCGAGGCCGACATTCAATACCCATTCATCCAGAGTGGACTTGCTTGATTCCATGCCAGCTACTTCAATGCTTCCGCTGATCTCGCCTTTGAAAAAATGCGGCACGAATCCCGCCAGCGCATAACATAGCGTGGACTTGCCCGCGCCGTTCGGACCAATCACCGCAACGAACTCGCCCTCATTGATCTGGAGATTGATACTCTTAAGGACAGATGTCTTGGTGAGCGGGTATTTATATGTGATGTTTTGTAGGTTTATGAAAGCCATAGGTTTAGCGCAATGGAAATAATGACAAGAATGCTCAGCGTCCAACGCATCAGGCGGTCAAAATGTGTGTCGGGGATCTCGTGCAGGGAAGTCTTTGTTTTTTTTGATGTAAAGCCGCGCGCCTCGATGGCGATGGCACGTTCTTCCACCTCCGCCAGAGAACCAAAGACCAGCGGACCGATCAATGGGGAGAGCGACCCCATTCTTTTAAGGAAACTGCTTTCGGTGTCTAATCCGCGGGAGCGTTGCGCGGAGATGATGGTTTGCGCTTTGGCTTGCATCTGCGGCAGGATTTGAAGGGTTGAAATGATCACATAAGCAAATTGACCGGGTAAACCGCGGCGGGTAAGGTCGGACATCAATTCGCTGGGATGGGTAGTCAGCAACAGGAAGGTGAACGCCGATACCATGACGAACACACGCATGGAACTTCGAAAGGCGAACATCAGACTTTCTTGTGTCACATCCAGAAAATAGAATTTGAAGATCACATCCTGCCCAATAGGCTGGAAGAACGCCTGCATCAGGAACAGGAATCCTGCCGCGGGTAGAATAAGACGGATGGCCGTCTTAAAGAACTCAGGCGCTACTTTGCCGACAAATCCTAGAGGGATGATGGCGATCAATACCTGCAGGTGCGGTGTCCAATACCAGGGACTGCTGAAGGCAATCAGGATCAGCGCCAGGGTCAGAATTACTTTGGTCAGTGGATTGAGATCATGAATTACACTATTGCGTTTGACGTAAAATGATAGTCGCTCATGCATAAGTGCAGATTATAAACGACAAAAAAGAGAGCAGGCGAATATCTGCTCTCTTTAAATTTTAATGTCATTGCGAGGAGGTCGTACCTCCTGACGAAGCAATCTCATATAACTTTGAAGATCGCTTCGTCGCTCCTTGCAATCACGATTAGTTATTTATCCGCCGAGGATATTGCGCAGCATGAATGCTGCGAACAGAACGAGTACTACAACCACGCCGACAGCAATATATAGTTGATTTGTGCTCGCGCCGCCTTCAACTGCGGCTTGTTCCGCTTTGGGATAACCGCCGATCGTGCGTTTGGGCAGACCCTGAATGATCGCAAACGCAAGCATGGCTGTGGTGATCTTATCCACAGGTTCAGTGAGGAAGCTGGTGCTGACCACGGCGGACCAAATTCCCTGACCAGTCTGGAGCAAGTACGCTGTAATGAAGGACGATCCGCTGGCTGTGATTCCGCCGAATAAATAAACGGCGATGGGGGTTGAAACGATCGCGGCGGTCAATGCCACAACGAAACCCGTGACAACGACCTTCCACCAGGATTTAAAGAAGCCCCATTGCGCCATACGTCCAGCCATATAACCGATCATGGCTGCGACAGGCCACCAGGGCAAAGCGCCCGGGTCAATGGCAATACCCCAAATGATATTGGAAAGTGCGCCAGTTAATGCACCAGCCCACGGTCCGCACAGGACAGCGACCAGCACAGTGCCGATAGAATCAAGGAAAACGGGTAGTTTGAGCAGAAGAACGATCTGTCCAACCGCAACATTGATGGCAATGGCGATGGGGATGAGTACCCAGGTCTGGGTGTTGAAATTGTTCTTGATCTTCTCGAGCATGGTATCCTCCGAAAGAATTAATGAATGAATTTCTGTCGATAACAACACTGTTCTATTTCAAAGGTCACGCAATGGATTCTGCCAGTTTTTCCATCCTTTCCAGGAATAATTCCATGAAATCGCGCGGGCGAACACCCAGCGCCACTTTCATATTAGCACTTTTTTTTGTCATCTTGTAGAAGTCCGCGAACGTGTTGCCCATCGAAACCCCGCCGGAAAGGTCAACATCCACATACAATTCCTGATAGTCGCATAGCTCAGGCATAAATGTCAGCGCCAGGGTCAGCGGATCGTTGATGACACAACCGTCAATCTTTTGATATTCATCGTGGAATTCCATGTAAAAGCGGGTCGCAGCAGAGATGAATTTTGTGATCGGTGATTCGATCTTCAATAACCTGTTCAGGTCATCCTTCAAAAAGATGCATTGATACGTCACGTCCAATGGTGTGAGCGTGATCGGCATCCCCGAGTGAAAAACGATATGCGCGGCATGTGGGTCAACATACGTATTGAATTCTGCTAGCGGAGTGGTGTTGCCCTCGTGACGGATCGCACCGCCCATGATGAATACTTCTTTGACATTCTCCACAATGCACGGTTCCTGCCGTATCGCCAGCGCGAGGTTGGTCAGCGGACCGATGCAGACCAATGTGATCTCGCCCGGCGACGACATGATCTTCTCGATCAGATAATCGCTTCCCTTCTGGACTTGGGGCAGGTTCAGCGGTGCCGGGAGTTTTGCGTATCCAATTCCATGATCTCCATGTGTTTCAGGCGCAAGCAGGGATGGCTGCACAAGCGGCAACTCGCAACCGTGATAAACAGGGATATGGCTTGCCTTTGCCAGTTCCAATACTGAAAGAGCATTGCTTGTTCCCTGCTCAGTGGATGAATTTCCATGCACCACACTTAATCCTTCAAGGGAAATTTCAGGGGATGCAAGGGCGAGAAGGATTGCGAGAGAATCGTCAATACCGGGGTCGGTGTCAAGAATGATGCGTTTTGC
>Ga0268298_10005770_pt1 | contig 11488 bp, 8 predicted proteins | sample WWTPWeurt_MetaG_FD_194462 | JGI IMG/M metagenome (GOLD analysis project Ga0268298, IMG submission 194462) | Activated sludge microbial communities from WWTP in Nijmegen, Gelderland, Netherland - WWTP Weurt | ecosystem: Engineered > WWTP > Aerobic digester > Activated sludge | place: Netherlands... | reverse complement strand
GCTTACTTCTCTCAGCCGCCTATTGGGTTTAGAGTCTTTGCTCGAAAGATGAGGGTCTGGAATCAATAGGCTTTGGTGCACCCTGTCAGTTTTATGGTCAATTTGTGAGATTGATTGTCAGCCCATTTAGGTATTTCTCCAAACCCAAAACCCAAAAGTAATCTGTTTTCCAGTGTTCTAGGACTCATCCTGATCGCGTCCGCCGCGCTCTTTGGAAGTCTCCTGATCCATCTGCTCACGAATTTGCTGCCGGGCCTGCTCCTTCAACGCCTCACGGTCCAAAGGCTGGTCGGCGAGCGAGCGATCGAGAGGCTGATTGTCTTCTCCTGAATGTAAGTCCGAGGCGCTATAGAGCCAGGATTCAGAACCATCATCTGCATCGTCGATCCCCTCCTCCCTCGTCCTAGTAGACGGGATTGAAACAGACTGAGCCTCGATGGAAGCTATCCGCGCCTCTTGCCGTTCCCGCACGACCAGATAACGCTGTTCGGCCTTGTAGGCGCGGGAATTTTCAAAGTCCTTGATCACCTCCTGCAATCGGCCAATCTCTTGTTGAAGAGCGTCGGAGCGCCCGGAAATAGCGGCCACCGTACGGGCTTGCCCATCGAGCCTCTGCTGCTGCTCCTGCAGGCGCTGCAGATCGGCCTTATGTTGCGCATAAGCATCTTTCTGCTGCTCATAAGCATCCAGCTTCTGCGCCCGGAGTTCACCCGCAGCCACATGCAACGCTTCATCCTTGGAACGACCGCGCAGGAAGGATGTCACCGCCCAGGATCGTGCCAACTCGTCAAGCCTTTGGCGGGCCATAGCAAGAGTCTGTTCTTTCTCCTTGAGGTCGGCTTCCAGCTGCTTGTGGACCCCCATAACCTGTTGCGCCCAACTCAGACGGCCCAACTTGTCTTTTGCAGCCTCATAATCTTTAAGGGCAAGGTCGTAATGCTCCTTCTGGATCGCAAAATGCTTATGCTTTTGCGCCAATAGCCTTGTGACATCGGCCCGCTCCAGCCGGGTGATCTCACGCTCCAGGCGGCGGGCTTCAAGATCGATCACCCTTTGAGCGCGCTCTATTCGTGTGCGGTTATCATTCGCGGCGCGGATGGACCTGTTCACATTTCCGCGCTCCGACGTTTGGCCCGCCTGCTCGATCTTATTGGCATGGGGACCGATATGCTGCGTGGGCGTGCGATCTATGCCGCGCTCCTCGTAGGAAAGATATTCGGTGAGCACCGCCAGCCCCTCGCGCTCGGCGATCTCATTCATCACCATGGCCGTAAAGGCGCGCAAGGACTTAACCTCACGGCTGCCGCGGGTACCGCCCTCGCCTTCCCCGCCGGCTTTATCTGAGGACAAATCCCGGAATTTTGTGCGGCTCCAGCCATCCGCTGCGTGGGGATCGAAGCTCCGCGTCGTGAAGAGAATATGCGCGTGATAATTTCGTTCATCCCCGTTCCTGTGCGGACGGTGATAGGCGATATCGACCGCACATCCATAGCGCTCCACGAGCTCCTTGCTGATGATCTCCCCGGCCTCACGGCGCTGAGCGAGAGTGAACTCCGCCGGAAAGCCGATCACCAGCTCGTGCGCCATCGTTGAATTCGACCGGTTTTCTTTATGTTCAACAGCATTCCAGAGACTCTCGCGCTCTTGGGCCCATGCGGGCGCGTCAGCCGGAGCATAGATCTGCGTATGCTCAACCCCCTGCTTGCGCGTGTAGTCATGCTGAAGACCGGTGCGCTCATCTCCAAGCCGCGAGGCCGATCGGTAGGCCGCAGCCGCCACTGAAGATCGTCCGGCCGAACGCTTGACCTGCTTAAGACAGGCATGAAGCTCATAGGTACGTCGGGTGGCGACAGGCGCAAGCGCGATCATGCTTTGCGACCCTCTCTTAGACACAGAGCCACAGTTTCCTCTGAAGCCCGTTTAATCCTCCCGTTAATCCTCACAGCACATCATCCTCATTATGATCCATAAGCACACAAACGCGAAGCTGTTTGTATAAGTGCGCTATTCTCCTTTCTTTTTACTCTTATATTCTGTTTTTGTCACGGATTTCTTGCTCGATTTCGGGCCATGTTGTAGTGTGGACCTGAGGAGGATGCGAAGATGGCTCAAAAAATAAAGACGATCGAGGACAAATTATCGGCTTTGCGTGAGAAGGAGGCCCAGCTCAAAGCCCAGCTGCGGGATGCCCAGGCGCGGGAAAAAGCACAGGACCGGAAAAACGACACCCGCCGGAAAATTCTGATGGGTGTGCTCTGCAAAAAAATGATCAGCGAAGACCCCCAGTCCTCATTCTCGCTGACCCTCCTCCGCCTGATCGATGAACTCATCACATCGCCAAAGGATCGGGCTTTATTCGGGCTCCCTCCCCTAGACGACAAAAAAAAGCCCGAGGCTCAAGACACCTGACCGTTCCGAAAGAAAGACAGGAACCGCTGCGAGAGCGGCTCCGGTAAGTGTAATCGAAAAGTTATTCCTGATCCTCTCTGCGTAATTTGAGAATGCGGCCATAGGCTTCAGAGAGCAACCGTGCGGCCGGAAGAAGATCCTCGGGATTCAGGGAGGTGGATTCCTTCCAGTCATCGCCGCTTTTATAGCTGCGCACCAGGACAACGCTGAAGTAGGATTTATCGTCGTCGGTTGAGTTTTTCCAGACCGTCATGGTGATCCGTCCGTCTCTGAGTTTCAAGGCTGGTTTGTTGGTCATGATGATGTCTCCTTTGTTATCAATCATGTGAACCGGAGAAAACAGCGGGGGCCGTCTGTCATAGGATTTTGAATCGCGATGAATGGCCGCAGGCCAGAGGAAAATCCGTCATTGACAGACGATAGGCCGCGCTGTTTTAGGTTTCACAGAATGATTGGTGCCAAAGGAGAGTCTGAACAACACAGACCGCGATAACTCATTAAAGTCAGGATCCTTGTCCCGGAACAAACCGACCGCAATGAGAATCTGCTAGAAAGCCAAGAAGTCATGGTCTCAGCCTCAAGCCCAAAGACCTCGAAAAGCGCCTCGGCAAGCACACGGCGCTGCCGACCGTCGAGGAAACGAAAGAGAAGATCGGCGCAGAGGTCCGCAATCTCTTCGACAAATACCGCGCCGAGCTGCAGAAGACGCACGAACAGGAACTGCGCCCGCTGCTGCGGATCAAGAAGACGATGACCGACCAGCACCGCAAGGACCGGGCGGCGCAGAAAGCCTATCAGGAGAAACGCTGGAATGCGGAGCAGGCCGTCCGCGCCTCACGCATCCGCAAGGGCTTCAAGGGGCTCTGGGACAAGCTCACCTTCAAATACTGGACACTGCGCAAACAGAACGAAAAGGAAGCCTGGACCTGCCATGTGCGCGACCGCGCGGAACGGCAAGAGTTGATCGAGGCGCAACTCGATCAGCGCCAGAACCTGCAAGTGAAGTTTGCGGAGATGCGCCAGCTTCACGAACAGGAAATGCAGAAACTCACAGCGGACATGGTCCGGATCGCAACACCGGAGGCCGAACGCTCATCCACGCCCGAAGTGTTCAGGGGCAAAGTCAAAGAAGCTGATCTCGGAATAGCTACGACGGAAGCACGTCCAACGCAGCCGCCACGCCCCGGACGGGGAAAGGTCCCCGCACAGGACCTAGGTTCCTAAGAAACTAGGAAGCCAAGAAACCTTCAGGGAGTTATTCGATTGATGCGGGAATCTCCCCTGCTTCCCGTGCCAACTTGGCTAAGAAACTAGCAATGTCGGAATTATCAGAGTTAAAGCGAAGAGAGACATATACATATGGTAATTCTTCTTTTGGCCGATCATGTAGACGCACAGCGATAATGTACTTAGTTCCTATCAATCCTTCGTATACATCTATGGGAGGAAACAGCCGATTTTGCTCATTGGAAGTAACAGCATTAGAGATATCCTTTCTTGAGCCTCCAAACTTCTTCTCGAACTCTTCGGACTGGGCGATGGCGTAGTCCTTCGCTGCTTTCCATGAGTTGAATCTTACAAATCCAGAGATCATCCAAACGGTTCTGGATTGCGGTGATACTGCTAGTTCCAGAGAACTTGTTGTATCGCCCAAGCGCAAAGGCATCAAGACTGACCCTTCTTCTGAGTATTTCGTTTTGTCAGTGACTTCATAGTGCGCACCTAATCTATATCCGTACAGAGCGCCCTCTTCGATGCTTGCGGCACAAGCCGCCACCGAGGGAATGCAAACAGCAAGAAACAAGTAACTTTGAAGAAAGATATTAAGCTTTCTGAACATTTATAACCTCCTCTGCATTACGTGCACTTTCGTCCGCACCTGCAAACCGCAAAGTTCTTGTTAAAGACTCCCGCTCTTTTCGCAGCATCTGTTTGTTTACGAGCATAGGCGTAAATCAGCTGATGATGTCTATCCTCCTTTGAGAGAGGTTTAGCTGGATCTTTTCTGCCCGTTCCCTTCTCTGTGTAATGCATCGACTCATGAACGATCACTTCGTAAAGTTCTTCGAGAATTTCACAACTAAGGTTCCGCGCGAGATATTTGTTATCAAGGTACACGACGTCAGTGTGCTGTATACCATTTGCGTCCTTGTGTCCTGTCAAGCTATATGCACCAAGAACCTCTTTGCCATTGTCGTAGCCCAACTCTCTTGTGAAAACTTTCGAAGGGGGCGGTATCTGAAGACCATTTAGAAAACCCGTTGTATGTCGCGATTCCCGTTTGCGAACGAGTTCAAGCATCTTTTTTATGTCTTCTTTTGAAAGACCCTCCGGGTCTATAAAAAGCAGGGGGTTTACGCTTACATAAACATAGGTGCCTAATCCCGCATCCAGTCCGCTTGGATCACTACTGATATATCGGCCCGTTGCCGGGTTGTAATATCTGTTCACGTTGTAGTGCAGTGTGGTTTCGGTGTCGTAGTACTGGCCGGGAAAGCGGAGATCGACGGTTGCGGAACCCGTCGCAGTTTCCTTCCCGAACGCGCCGGAATCCCATGTCCAGACCGTGCTGCCCGCCGCGTTGGTGCCATAGCGCGGCGTGGCCAGATGATCCGTGTGCAGATAAGTGACCGTTTCCGTCCCGCCGGATTTCGTGACCTGTGCCAGAGGCTCCCCGTTGAGGTAAAAATACTCACGGATCAGGACGCCGGAATTGTCATACTCCCCATAAAGCTTGCCGCCCAGACCATAGACGTAGTGCGTCGTCGTTCCCCCGGCCACTTTCTTCGTGCGTTGGTTATTGGCGCTGTAGGTGTAGGCCCCGACGGTCGTGCCGCCGATCTTCGCTTCCTTCATCAGCCCCGCCGCGCTCCAGACGTAGGTGCGGGTTCCATCGCCCGTCACGTTGCCCATGGCGTCATAGGCGTAGCTGTTCGCGCCGACGGAGGACAGTTTGCTGTTCGTGGACGGGTAGGTGTAATTCGTCGTCCCGCCCGCAACTTCCGTCAGGCGGTTGCCGATCCCGTCATAGGTGAAGCTGGTCGCCGTACCGCCGGCCTCGGCATTCAGGCGCTCCAGCACATCGTAGGAATAGGTCCGCAAACCCTTTTGCGTGATGTTGCCGTCAGCATCGGTATCGTAAGCGTGGCTGAAGACTCCCGAAACCGTGCGGTTTGTCGGGCGGTAATCCTGATCGAAAGTGGCGCTTAAGGTTTTGCTGTTGCCATAGGTCAGGCCCGTCATCGCGCCGAAGGGCAGATAGGTGATCGAGCTGGCCAGATTCGTGGCCGTGCCGTTCACAGGGGCGGCAACATTCGTGACCTGCCCGTTGCCATTGAGCGTATACGTCACCTGCCGCCCCGAAGGCAGGGTGATTTTTTTCAGGATTCCGGCGAGGTCATATTCGTAAGAAGTCGTGAAGGTCAGCGCGCCGCGCACTTCTTTCACTTCGATCAACTGGCCCAGCGCGTTGTATTTGTAATCGGTCGTGCCCGCCGCATCGACGACGCGGCACAGACGGCCCTTGCTCGTACCGCAGTTTCCGGGCGTCGGGTTGTCGTCATAGGTCAGCGTGACATTGAGCGCCGTATCCGACGGATAGGCAACCGTGGCCAGACGGTTGAGGGCATCGTAGGTGAAATTCGTGACCACAGAGCGGGCGTCCGTCATCTGCGTGACATCGCCGTTCTTGTTGACCACGAAAGAGGCTGTGCCCGTATCGGGGCTGACGATCTGCGTGACATCGCCGAAGGCGTTGTATCCGTAGGTCGTCGTGTTGTTGCGCGGGTCTTTGATCCCGGTGGTCTGATCGAGATCGTTGATCGTGTTGGTGGTTACGCCCGAAAGCGCGTCGGTCGCCGTGACCAGCCGGTCCAGCCCGTCGAACGCATAATTCGTGGCGTGGTTGTTGGCGTTCGTATAAGTCGTCTGGTTGCTGTTTTTGTCATAAGTATAAGAGCGCGTCCATGCGCCTCCTGCCCCAATGGAGGTCAGCAGCCGCGACATCTCATCGAAGGTCTGGCTGTGCGTGTATTTAAGGACGTTGGCGGGATCTTTTCTTGTTTCGGTCAGGATGTTGCCGTCATCGTCCAGCGTGTAAGTGACCGTGTTACCCAGATCGTCCGCCATGCCGGTCATCCGGCGGGCATTGTCATAGGTATAGGTGACGGTCGCGCCGTTGGGCGAGTCGATCTGGGTCACATCGCCGTTGAAATTGTAGGTAAACGTGGTCAGCGCTTCGAGCGGAGTGGCGAAGGCGCTCTTGACGGTCTTGAGCCGCCCGAGCGTATCGTAGGTCATGCGGGTTTCGATGCCGTTCTCATCCTTGGTAATGAGCGGGCGGTCGGCGGCATCGAAGGACGTGGTTTCCGTAAACTGGCCGAGCGCATTTGTCGTCTTGATCAGCCGGAAACTGGCGTCATAATTGAATGTCGTCTTGTCCGTGACATCGGTGCGCGGCCCGTCTATTTCCTTCAATCGACCCAGCACGGTGTTGCCGCCGACGGTGGTATTAGGCCAGTAGGTGAAGGTGGTGGTACGGGTCTCAGAGGTGTTGGTGTCCGTGAAAGTAATCGCGGTTGTGCGACCATCGGCGTCATAAGCGTAATCCGTAGTTCTGCCCGCCTCGGTGATGACATCAGGCTGGCGCAGACTCGGCACCCAAGTGGTCGTGATCGTGCGTTCTTCGGGAGTTCCGACGGCCTCGACGCGAGCGGTCTCCAGCCCGTTCTGATCGGTGGTGTAGTTGGTGAGGTTGCCTTTCCAGTCGGTCGTGCTGGCCAGATAGCCGCTGGAATTGTAGGTGTGCGTCATGCTGGCCGCAGGCGTATGGGCGGTGGCCGCTCGGTCGATCTTGGTGACTTTTCGAAGACCGTTGATGACTGTGAATGTATAGGTCGTTTGCAGCCCAAGGGGATCGGTAACCGTGGTCGTGCCGTCGCTGTTGTAGGCAATAGCGACTTCATCGACATCCCCGGCGTGCTTCGACAAGTTCACTCGCCCTTGCGCGTCGTATCCCCATGTGGCGAAGCGAACGCCCATCTCATCGGTAATGCCGGTCAGGGCATTCACGAAGGATGTGTTTTCATAATGGTAAATGCGGGTTTTGGTGTCGGGTTTCGTGACCTGCGTGAGGTTGTTGTTGGTTCCGTAGGTATAGATGAAGGTGCCGTCCGGCGTGACGACCGTCGCAACACGGCTGGAGCCGTCATAGGTCAGGGTCAGGCTGCGCCCGTGCTCGTCTGTCACAGTGGAAAGACGGCCTGAGCCGTCATAGGTCAGGTTGAGCGCCTCGCCACCCTGCGTTTCGATGCGGGTAAGCTTTTTGCTGGTGTTGTAAGTCTCTTTGGTCTTGTTTTCGTCGGTGTAGAGATAACCGATCAGGGTGGGCGTGGCGTCGTAAAGCTCAGCGAAGGTCGCCTTCACGTCTGAGTCAAGCGCTTGCCAGTCATTCACGGCCACATCGGACCGAAACATGAACGCCGAGCCTTCGGCGGTTGTGATCTCGACCGCCTTGGATTGCGGGCCGGAGACCAGCGTAATAGTGCGGTCGTAATTGTGCCGCCAGTATTTGCCGAGATTGAAATTCAGCCAGTCACCGTTGCTTCTGTAAACGCGGGTAAAGCTCAGCAAGCCAGGACCGGAGTAGTCCGTTTCAGTCTGAGCTTTAAACCCATAGGCGCAGTTAGCGGGATTTCCGCAACTGCAACTCGATTGATCGCATTCTGTACATTGGTCGCCCTGCTTCTTCCTGTTCTCGCCGCAGAACTCATTGGCATCAGCGGGGAACTCACATCCCGGAAATACACCCGAAGCACTGGCGCAGGTTACGCCCGAGGGCAGGCCCGTAATCTGAAAACAGCCCTCGACTTTGCCATTGCGCCGGAACTGGTGCACGGGCGGCGCGTGGTAGTAGCGTGTCCCGATGGTATAAAGTGTCAGCCGCGAATACGCGCCGCCGCCCGGACCTGTCAGCGTCCATTTGCCCGTATTGCACTGATCGGTCGTCCAGTTGGGGGCAGCGCCCCGGTTGATCGTCGGACCACCGCCCGATGTCCATGAGGGCACGATCTGGGCAATCGTCCCCAGATAGGCGAACTTCGTGAGCTGGGTTGCAACTTCCGCATCAGCATAGGAGTTGAGGGGGTTGGGACCAGGCGTTGTGCGGTACTTGAAGCACAGCTTGAAGGGCACCTCCTTGGGGTTTGAGGCGCTTGCGCCGGGACTGGTAAACCAGAGCGTATCGTCCACAAGGGCGTTGTTGTAGTAGACGTTTTGTGCCCCCTGATTGTCCGCTGAGGCGCTCCCGCCATGCTTTTGCTGGATCGCCTGTGGGCTTGAGGTGAGGAACAGAGGATTGCCATTTATATCAACGCCGCCGTCTTGCCTTGTGTTGCACTGATCATTCGGCTTTTTGGTTGCCTTGTTATCCCAGGAGTCCGTCACGGCGGATTTTGTGACATGACCGTCGCAAACGGGCCAGGTGTAGAAATTCCTGCCGAGAGCGAAACTGCCGTAGAGCGGGTTTTGCGGATAGCTCACGTTCGGGTTTGTCGCCGGATACCACCAGTAAGCCACATCGCTGCACGTGTAGGTGTCCCCGCAATCATCGGCGCTGGCTGGAACGTGCGCGAGAATCAGTAAACACGCCACAAGAATCAGATGTGCCAAACCTCTCAGTGCTGTTACCCGTCCGACTGACCTCTTGACCATTCACTACTCCTGCACATAGCGGCCCAACACCTCCATGAACAGGATGCACCGACCGGACGACGACGTTTACGAATATCCTCGCAAAAAAATGTTTGCGCCTTTGATCCTAGAAAACGTAAAAATGATTCAGCAAGAAAAAAACACTTGTGATTGAATTTTTTTGACAGGAGCCTGATTGATGTCTTGGTCTTCATCCGCCCGCCTTCTTTGTGTATGCGTTCTCACAGTTGGTGCGCTCACAATTCTCCGGGCCGGGTCCGCCGTCGCTGCGACAGCAACCGTTAAGCCAACGGCCGCCGAGCAAACCGAACTCGCGAAGCACCCCGCATATTCCGGGCCGCTCCATGTGCTCGAAGCCAATGCGGACAACGGGATTCATAAATTTCTTGAAACGAACGAAGGCAAGACGGTGTATCTGGACCTGTCCATCGTCCGCTATGTGCCGATGGACCCATCATCTCTTGATACGCCGGAAGCGCGCGCCGCGACCGACCGCTTCGAACATCCGGTCTTTAGCAAGTGCTGGCCGGATCAGAGGGCTGAATACATTGGTATTCTCAACTTCGGAGAAGCCGGATTCCCCCTGCCTCTCGATGACGCAGATATCAAAGCGGGTTGCGCCACCCGCGTTCGATTCGATCTGCCGATGCTCGAATCGGTCAGCGCCTTCCCCGTGGCCTGGGGAGATAACAAGGCGCAGGTTTTTCTCCGCGGCTTCTTCGAGGTCTCCAAGAATGCGCTAGAGGGCGGCAAAACCCTCTACACATTAAAGCAACAGGATGACGTTCCTTACGAAACGCGCCTGACCTTCGATAAGCACAAGACCGGCAAGCAGCCCGAAGCGAACCTCAGCCTCCCGACAGATTGACTGCTCTTGTATGCAAGAGCAGTCCCCCTGCGCCCGTTGTGCGCGGTGCTTGGCTCGTGCGAATGTCTTCCTTAAAGCACCAATAGTGATACCTCCCGCTTAACGCCGCGTATTCACCGTGCGTGCGGCTCTCCGCTCCATCGAACACTTTGACGCTGTGCGTGTGTGGCACAGCCGTCCTCTTATGTCTTCCGATCACAGTTCTTCCCGTTTGCGCGTTTCCTGATCCTCCTGAGCGTTTTCATGAGGCCAGCCGGCCCCATCCGGTCTTTCACCCGATGATTGTTGTCTGTCCGGGCCATGAAAGGCCCGGATGGTCCGGGCCTCCTGAACCTCAAGGAGGACACCATGAAACTCACCATACGCTTCGAACTGGCTTCGAAATCCACCAGCGAACTGCGTGCGCTCTACCGCATGATCTTCAATGCGCTCTCGGGCGCCACGGAGCCGCAGGAACGGCTGAACGCGGTTGCCTCGCTGCAAAACATCCGCGCGGAACTCGCTGACCGCGCTCCCGGCTTCTAGCCGCTGAGTCCTCAGCGCAAGAAAGCGTGCTCCGCGACAAGCGGAGCACGCTCTTTTGTTTATTGAGGACCGCGTTATGCGGCGGCCTCGGAGTGCACCTTGGGCTGAAGTCCGTTCAGATAGTCGGCGGCGCGCTGCGCGTGGGAAGCAGCCGAGACAATGGCCCGCTTGTCCGCCTTGAGCACTTCCAGCCAGTGGTTGATATAGGCGGCGTGATCGTCACGGGGTTCGAGCGTCAGCCCGAGGTCAGCGGCCAGGAAGGCGCTGCCCATCTCGGCGACCAGCTCCTCGCGGGCATAGCCGGCATCACCGAACGCCTTGCGTCCGAAGTCGCGGTCGAGGCGCGAAGGATGGCGTGTCCAGTGCGTCATCTCATGCGCGAGCGTCGCGTAGTAGCTCTCGGCGTCCCGGAAGCTCTCGAAGGGCGGCATCTGGATACGGTCCAGGCCGATGGCGTAGCAGGCCATGTTGCCGCCGTGACGGATATCGGCGCCGGTGGCGGCGAAGAAGGATTCCGCCCGTGTAATCCGCTGCACGGGATCGAGGGTGGGTTCGGCCAGTTGGTAGAAGTGCGCGGGCAAGCCTTCGACCTGCTCGACATTGAAGACGGTGTAGCCTTTCAGGAACGGGATGGTGCGATCTTCGTCCGCGCCGGTTTCGGCATCGGTCTCCGTGCGCGTGATTGTATTGGCGTAGACGACCAGCTCGCCCTTCTCGCCCTTGCGGACATGCGCTCCCATCTCGGCGGCCTGCTTGTAGGTCATCCAGATCGGCGCGCTGTATCCGCGATCCATCGCGGCGGACCAGAGCATCAGGACGTTGATGCCGTTATAGGGCTGGCCGTTATGCCGCAGCGGGCGGGTAATGCGTCCGGCGGCGTGCTCGGCGTTCCACGGCTTCATCCAGGGCCGCACGCCCTGTTCGAGGTCGGCGATGATCCGGTCCGTGATCCGGCTGTAGACATCTTTGCGTTCG
>Ga0268298_10005769_pt1 | contig 11489 bp, 10 predicted proteins | sample WWTPWeurt_MetaG_FD_194462 | JGI IMG/M metagenome (GOLD analysis project Ga0268298, IMG submission 194462) | Activated sludge microbial communities from WWTP in Nijmegen, Gelderland, Netherland - WWTP Weurt | ecosystem: Engineered > WWTP > Aerobic digester > Activated sludge | place... | reverse complement strand
CATTTCAGCAAAGATCTGGGACGCCCGGTTTTGCCTTCGCGAGAATTTCAGGATGCTCTTTTCCAGATTTCGCCTGTGGTTCAATGCCCTTCCCCAGGGAAAAAGAATATGGTCGATTTGAAGAGGACGAACGAATAAAACCACGGCGCTGCTAAAAGCAGACAAAAAAAGCAGAGTATCGCTTCTCAGATCCTCCAATTCTTTTAAGGTTAGATCCTCGAACAAAAAGCGAAGTATGACGAGCAAGGATGCTTCATGAAACAAAGAATAGGCACTGAAGTCTCCGTCTGGCAAATCTTCATATAAAGAGCGCATAACGTCCACTGTGAGCGCGTCCACAGCCTGGGATTGATCTGCACGAAAATGTTTCGCAATGATTTCGCGTCTGGTTGCGTGGGCTTCTCCGTCCAGTGTGATCAGAGACCCGTCCCCGAGAATTCTCCGGAGCGCCCGGATTCCCTTTCCGGCCTCGAGGTTGGGATGATTCTTGATGGCGGCGAGAAGATCCGGATCTCCCGTTATGAGGCAATTGCCCAGAATGGGAAGGTCCAGTCTGAAGGCGAGTCCATGTCTGGCAGCCATAAGGTCCAGGAGCGAGCACGGATCCTTCATCCATTTCAGGCCATTGGAGATTTGAACGAAAGGGCGAGTCAGCAACTGAGGATCTCCGGATACTTACGCGGATATTTCCTGGCGTAGCTTTTCACCAGTCGATGGAAGATTCTAAAGTACACGGCACCTTTTTTGTCCTGTATTCTTTTGAGCTCCAGATTCGATCGATCCAGCGACAGGAGTGCACTCTGGTATTCCGTCTTCATCCATTCGATCACTCTCCTGTTGGAAAGAGCTTCTTTTGCTGTCATACGCGAAGTATCCACTACTTCGCTGGGAATATTATTGATTCCTTTTTCTAAGTCTTCGCGCAGATCGCGCATGGGTGATACCCAGGCCAGGCTTTCAATGACGCCACGCGCGTCCGCCGGTGAAAGTTCGAGCTCACAGAGTCCAAGTGCAATCTTCGCGGAAAGTTCAAATGTGCGAAAGTGATGGTTCTTTAGTGTTTCGCCGGGCCATTGTTCGCGGGTGGATCTTCTTTTGCAGTCAAGAATGAGCGTTTCGAAAAGACTGGAAAGGGAATCCAGCAGACCATGTTCTTTCATCCAGGGAATCAAATAGACGCAAATTTGTTTTAGCCCATCATCGTGTACGGCGGAAGGATCGCGGACGCACAAACGTGTGAGTTCGATCGGGTCTGATTGGATTTGCCAGTCCCCGTCTAACATGTCGTCCACTGCCTGGGCCAATGCGAATCCTGCGCGAAGAGGGCGAGCTTTCTTCCACTGAAAGAGGGAATATCCATACAATGCGATGACAATCGGAGCATAACGGATGTGCCTTCGGATGAATCGCACGTAAAGGCGAAAGCATTCTTTGTCCACATGTTCGTAAAGATCTGCGCTCATGGTCCGTTACTGAAAAAAAGCAGCCATATCTCGAGCAAGAGCATGGTCTATCTTCTGGTGCACTGCATCCATGAAGCGACGCAACGTCGTATAACGTCTGATCGCTGCTTCCTGAAAATCCAGCAACTCCGCCCTGTGCGCTGGGTCGTAGCCAGAAAGACCCTTGTGAAACAAGGCAGCATCGAGGGAGATTCGATTTTCGATCAGGTATTTGGTCGCGTTTCGCAGAAACACTCCGGCCTTCGCGCAGTCCATCGTTGCATGAGACCAGTACGGTGACATGGTGGCAAGCTCCGTGTTGACCACCAGGCCGAATCGACTTTTGCTCTCCTCAGAAAGAACAGGAACGCCCGGTACCCGCGTGCTAAATGCTGCGAGAAAATGAAAGTCCGGAGGATTCTGTTGCAGGAAATTTAGAGTCGTCTGAATGGATTGTTCCGTTTCTCCGGGGAAACCAACGATCAACGTGGCAATGCTTGTGATGCCGGCGCGTCTGAGATTGTGGATGGCGCGCGCATTTACTTCTGCACTAGTTTTTTTGTTCATGTTGGCTAGAATCGCATCGTCACCGGATTCAATTCCTATATGGACCTGGAACGCACCTGCTTCTCGCATCATTTGCGCTCTTTCCAGATCGATGTCATCCGCGCGAACGTAGCAGATCCATCGAACGGGAGAGCCGGCCCGAATTAGAGAGTTGCATAGTTGATCGAGTCGTTTTCGCGGGATCGTAAAAAGGGAGTCAAGGCTGATGATCGTACGCACTCCTGACCCGGCATATTGCATCCAGTCGTCATAGATCTTTCTTGCTGACTTGAATCTGAAATTCGCGTCGCTAAACAGGTAAGGGTAGTTGCAGAAGCTGCAGCGATAAGGACACCCCCGTACTGATTCGTAGTAGATTGTTTCTGGTTGACCATGAAAGTCAGGCGAAGGCAAGAAGTCCAGGTCTCGCGAGGAAGGTGGAAATGCCTCTACTCGTATCATGGATTGAATGCGCCTCACTCTGAGCGATTCGAATGCATGATTCCTGAATCCAGATTGGATCCACGGTGCAAGGGCCGGAACTAGAATCTCTCCATACCCAGGGGCAAGCATATCTATGTGAGCGGCACCGAAGGTGGTAGGGAGGCTGCCCGTCAAAGCGCCCCCCACCACGACTCGATTCCAGGGGCGCTTGAGTGCGGAAGCTACTGTTGTTAACTCACTCTGGTCGTGCAGAAGCGTGGATGAAAGAAATATACAGGAATGCTTTCGGAGAAGCCGGGCCGTTCGAAATGGATTTGCGAACACCTGCGCGACCGTTATATGGTCTGTGGGGATGCCCTCCTTGCGCAGCATGGTTTCCAGGAGTGAGTGGGTCAAGTCAGGAGGAGATGGCGGTCCTTTAAAATATTCTGATATGTATGCCGCATAACGTTGCCTGCCGAGTCGCTCCAGAATCCCGTAGACAAAAATCTCTCCAATGACTGCTTTGATCTTGAGTGAAAACATTCCGTGCTTTTCCGAAGATCGTTGTGCAAGCATTCTGAGAAGAGCGCCCGCAATGGAACCGGACGGTTCAAGCAGGCTCCCCGTTACAATCAGTACAGACCGCGCCGGGTGGGGCCGACGGATCAGAAGAGAGCAGAATTGTCCCAGCAAAAGACCGACTGCAAGATCCAACCATCGGTGCTGAGAAGTCGCAATCGTACTGATCAGGATCACAATCATCCAGACGGAAAAAAGCACTTGGGCCGGTCGCATCGAACTCCTGGATTTGGTCCCTGCGTAATTCCACGAAATTGCGATGAAGGCGGCGTGAAGAGACGGAATGGCGTTCATCGGTCTTTCTATCTGCGTCCAGATTCCATAGAGTCCCTGTGCAAAGTCCGGTCGCGGGACAAACGTGGGATGAAGGAGAAACACAAAGTCCGCGATGACGCTTGCCAGAAGAAGAGTCCAGGAATAGCGAATCACATCATGTCTTCTAAAGAGCGAAAACCCGACGAGCAGTAAGCATGGATAAAGGGTCTGGTAGATCCACATGGTTTCCGGAATGAACGGAATCTTGCCATCCAGGAAAATAGAAGGCGCGGGTGTGGCCTGCAGAATGGGAAAGTATTGTAGTAGAAAATAGGGCCCTGGAATTCCAACAGCCAGGAGCAAGGCCACTTTTGCTTTGAGACGAAAATGCCGTCGTAACATTCGCACGATCCGTCTCAAACGACTCTACCTTCAGTAGCATCCATGACGGTGCTCGCGTCCGCTACAGGTCCTCGCCACATTTGCCAGTAGGCACTCATCATAGTCGTGGTTGCGGGAGGTCCGTTGAGTCTCAGGTGAATCCAGGGCAAGGACGGTTTCAGGTGATGCGTGAGATGCAGATTGTGATTCAACCAGAGCAGATCCAAAAACTTCCATGTCCGCACATTCCTGGCGCCGCGTTCCGGATGACGCTCAGTGCCGTAGTGATGAAGGTATTGCTGTGAAGACCACAAAAGACCGGAGAAGAAATACATCAGCAAATAGAAACCGGGGGAATCGCTTAACCAGAGTAAGGTGCCATGGAACAGGAGCGCAAGCAAGGCTTCCAGGCGAACGATTCCAATCTTTTCCGGGTTGAATGAAGACAACAGAGCCCTGGCACTGCGATCGGTTCGTCGAAATAGAAGCGGCAAGGGCCAGGTAAATGCGAGTACATTTGACAGGACTACCACCAGATACCAGATTCCAGTGAGCGTACCATAAAGCTGAAATCTTCGCATCCATTTTTCTCGAGGTCTATTTGGATGATACAGGTCAAACGCTTCCGTGTCCGTACGATTGCGCGCATGGTGACCCAGATGTCCCTGTCTGAGAAGATGAAACGGCGCGGGAAAAAAAAGTCCGAGCATCACTCCTGCGCCATCGTTGAGGAAGCGGGATTCGAAAAGAAGTTCGTGTTCTGCTTCATGCAGGAAGCAATACGCCGTGAAACCGAGGATGGAAAAAGCGACTGTGGCGACGGCAAATGTGATTCCGTGTGTGCCCGGCCCAAACATCAAAAGGAGCAGCAATGTCGGGAATAGGAGCCCCAGCGCGATTGCATTCGTGCGGCCAGGAATCAGCCGCGGAGATTGGATCAGCTGGCCGCCACATCATATAGCTCGCGAACAGATTCGCGGAACAAAACAACGAACGTAAAAACCCCAAGGCCAATCCCAATCGGGCATTGCATCGAGAGAACGCAGTTGAGTCCTGCCACAATGATAGAAAAAACACGATTGATTCTTTTCTGAATGAAGTATGCGGAAAGGACATTGAGAGTTGCAGTCACAGTTAAGAATACTGCCCCTAGAACATAGAACCACAAGAAAACCTTAAAGAATTCTAATGGTGGTCCATCTCCTTTTGGACTCTTCGTCAAAGCAGGATTTGTGAAAACAGTATGCATGATTGCGTAGTGTCCCGCGAGGAACAACAACCCGGTGGCCGTCAGTCCAGCGTTTACGTAGTGAAAGATGGAAAGAAGCCGCAAATGTTCGACATCCGTTTTTCGTTGATCTTTCAAAATAGGTGGGAGCTCGTTTGTTTGATCCACCAGCAGATTTCGCCCTGTGAGCGCTTCGTCTGCAAGTGCTTTTTACCCGGACTGGATCCAGAAAAAAAGGATACTCACAAGCGCAATCTTCGCCAGTTTTGCCGAATGATTCAAAGCAATTATTTCGCAGACAATCCTGATTTACAGGACCATGTAGAACGCTTCGTAGACTGGCAGGAAATGATCGGTTTGTACGAAGACGGGTTCAGGGACGCTCAGGAATACAAGGCAACCGGAAACGAACGTCTGAGTATGGCACCGTCCACGAACGAAGAGGCTCTTGCTTACTACCATCAGATGCTCGACGCTTATGGCGATATGTGTGGCAACGAGCTCTCGCAGCTGGCGGCTCCGATGGATCGCATTGGTCTGAAATTCGAAAACGGGAAGGTCACTCATCCTGCGGAGATTGAAAAACTATTCGAGAAATTTGATGATGCGGGTCTGCGGCCCATCGCGTTTCAGAAAAAATACGGGGGCCTGGGTGTTCCTAACGTCCTTAAGGCACTCTGTCAGGAAATGAGTTATCGTGCGGATGGAGCGCTCAGCATTACATGCGGATCTGTGAATCTGGCAGCGATTCTAGAAGCATATGCGAGCAAGGAAATGCGCGACGAATGGATTCCGAAATTGATTCACGAACGTTATTCGGTCACCATGGGCCTCAGTGAAGCAGACTTTGGGTCCGACTTACCGTCAGTGCGTACGCGCGCTGAAAAAATAGACGGGAAATGGTATCTGACCGGAACCAAGCGTTTTCAGACTATGGCCTGTGGACTCAATAAATACCCCGCGGTTCTACTTGCTCTTGCTCGCACCGGTGCGCCCGATAGCGGTGCTCGTGGCCTGTCTTTCTTCCTTGTGGATAGTAAAGATTTTGAAGTAACCGGAATTGAAAAGAAACTGGGAATCAAAGCATCCCCTACATGCGAAGTTGCTTTTGAAAAAGCGCCAGGCCTGCTCATCGGCGAAGAAGGACATGGTCTTTCTCGTTATGTGATAGGCATGCTCAATGGAGCGCGCCTGAGTGTAGCTTCGCAGGGGACAGGCATTGCAACGGCCGCCTGGTACGAAGCGCGCAAATATGCAAGCGAGCGAATTCAGTTTGGAAAACCAATCGATCAGATTCCTGCAGTCGCGAAAATGCTGCGAAGAATGGAGCGCGAATCCAAAGCCATGCGATGCCTGATGGTAGAAGCAGCCAGTGCAGTGGATCGCTACCACTGGAAAGCTTTGCGCGCGATTGATTCAGATGAGAAGACAAAGAAAGACGATTTTGGACGCAAGTGGGAAAAACTCGCGAGCACTATCACTCCCATGGCAAAGTACTACATTTCTGAGATGGCAAACTCCGTTGCGTATGATGCCATTCAGGTATTTGGCGGTGCTGGATTCATCGAAGAATATGATGTGGCGCGTCTGTACAGAGACGCCAGGATCACGAATATTTACGACGGCACCACGCAGATTCAAGTAAACGCGGCGATTGGCGGCGTGGTGAGTGGAATGGCGGAAACAGGCGGCCTGCGGGCGCATCTCCAGGAAATGCTGGATCTAGTAGCGAAAGGGGAATCTTCCCGCGCTGCGATTTTGAAAGAATTGTTTGCTGAATTCGAATCACTGGTAAGCCATTTCAAAACCCTCGAAGGCGCAAAAAAAGATAGTTTTGCCTTTGAAGTAGTGGAAACTGCTACACGCACTCTCAATTCACTTTTGCTCGCAAAGACATCACTGAAGCTTACCGGGACGGCCCGTGAAGAAAGATTTCAGCTAACACATGAGTATGCGGTCGAGAGTCTGGGTACGGCGCAGGCATCCAAACTGCGTATGACCAGATGAGTTGTCGCGGCGAATGAGCTTGATTCTGGCACTGCTTCGAGTATGAAATTCGAACTCAAAGGTCATGAATACATCCAGCTCAACCAGCTCTTGAAGTTTCTGGGACTTGTGGAAACTGGAGGGGAGGCCAACCAGTGCATTGTGGACGGACAGGTCTTGTTCAACGGGAGCGTAGAACTTCAGAAAAGAAAGAAAGTGCGCCGTGGAGACACGGTGGAATTTCAATCTAAGAAGATTGAGATTATTTAGAAGCTGCGCGCAGAGCGGAATAATTACACCCTGACCGCGACCGATGTCGGTGGGGGGCCACGGCTCGGAAACGGGACACCCTCCAGGATGTGTAAAGGTGATGTTGCGGATTACCCGACTACGACGGGTTTCGCTTAGATCACGACTGCATCAGATTCTTTTTTAACGACGCATAGACAGAGCGGCTTACTGGAATTGTAACGCCGCTTTGCATGGTCAGATCATAACGTCCGCCGCCGGCGGCCTGTAGCGTTTTGATCTGGCCGGTGTCTGCAATGAAAGAGCGGTGGACGCGTATGAAACGCGGCGGAAGAACTTTCGCAACGTCGCCTAACTTTCGCGTGCACGTTCGCTTGCGACCGTGGTTTTGATGAATGATCACTTGCTTGTCTGCCGCTTCAAAGTGTGAGATTTCCGCAAGAGGTAGTGTTTCGAGTACGCCGTCTGCGAAGATGGAAAAGAATTTCAGCGTGTGCCTGGAATCGTAGCGGTGTTTTTCATAGCGTTCGATGGCAGTGAGCAGACGTGCCTTTGTTATGGGCTTTGGAAGGAAATCCAGAACACCGCATTCGAATGCTTCAATGGCTCGTTCGGGATGTGCGGATACAACGATTGTGGCAAACTGCGCGCCCGCGAATCCTTGCAGTAGAGTGAATCCGTCTCCATCGTAGACATTTAGATCCAGGAAAAGAAGATCCACCGGGTGATCGAGCAGGTAACATTCCGCCGCGGTGAGTGTCTTCTGTGTGTGCACTATTGCTTCCGCGGTTGCCGGGATTTCTTTAAGAGTATGACTCAAATAGCGCGCATGGATTGGTTCGTCTTCAACGATCAGTATTCGCATCCGCACCCTCCTTGATGTTGATCCTGATAAGGTAACCCTTTCTGCATCGTTTCTGCTCAAGTGTCCAGGACCCGGGGAAGGACTCTTCGAGCCTGGCCTGAACATAACGCAGGCCAATTCCATTTCCGCGCTTACGTTGCCGAATCGAGCCTGCATCATGGTTGCTCACTGCAAATGCAAAGCGAGACACGACCTCAGTGGTTGATTTCGAGGAAGTCTTTCGCAGTGAAAAGCGAAGCGAACCATTCTCTGTGTCCAGATGAGTGAATGCGTTTTCGAGCATTGTATGAAAGATCATAGGAGGAACGCGCTCATGGCCCGTCATTCCTCGGGCACGGAAAGAATAGATCTTCTCTCTTCGCGCTTCCATGACATGCAAATGGAGTCTACAAAGACGGATTTCATCTGCCAGTGGCACATCTTTCTGACCGACCATAGCCTGGATGAGAGCGATTTCGCCCGCGAAATCATCAAGTAGATTGGCGGACTTCTCGGGATTCTCAAGTAGCCAGCCACGGATTGCCGCCAGCGAATTGCTCAAGAAATGTGGTTGTATGGCTTTCTTAAGCATTTCGAATTCCATTCTCTTTGTCTGCAATCTCGCCCGTGTAAGCCTCTCTTTGAGTTCTGCCGCCCCAACGAGTGCTGCTTGCTGTTTCTCCACAGTGTCGATGAGGCTCACGAATCTGCGCAGAAGCATCAGGGAGTCTGCCATGAGAAGAACGAACAAACCCAGGGGAGCAAACACTTCTGTCTGGATGATATCCCGTTCAAAGAGTATGTCGTTGATTACTGTAATAAAGAAGAATGCGAAACCCAATAGAAATCCAGTTGCCCCTTCGCGCCGGTGCGCGAATGCAAAGGCAAGCACCGCAGTACAATACACACCTACGATAAGGATTACAATCTCAGCCGGCAAAAGGAGGTGTTCCGCCAGCTGCGTTCCTGGATATAGCAGCGATAAGACGAGCGCTGCCCCTGTTAACTGTGCCATACGTGCAATGAATCGATTCGTTTCGTCCGGATAAATTCTAAGAAGAAGCGTCACAAACAATGGTGGAGCCGTGAACAAGGAGAAAAAGAATGTTTTGATGACGGCCGGCTGCTGAATCCCAGGAAAGAGCATTCCTATGAAGTATTCGCCGGTAGTAATCCTGTAGAGGAGAAACGTTCCCACAAATCCAGCGAAGCACAGTGCGTACGATTCTCCGCGTCTGAGGAAGTAGAGATACAGATGATACAGCGCAATCACAAGCATTCCACCGATCAAAAACAGGTCTTGAGCAAGAAGCATTTGCTTGTAGCTCATAATCTCTCTTTCAGTTCCTAGTTCGATGCTCTGTCTGAATCCTCCTTTAAGAGATGTGAAGTTTGCCACATGAATTACAATTTCGACGTCCGGGCTCTGACTCTGGAAGAACGCAGCCTGTGGAAGAAACCTGGAAGTTGCCTCCTGTGCTGTACGTCCAGGCTTGCCGCTTTGTGAAACAAGCTCACCATTCAGGTAGAGTTGGTACGATGTGAAAGCATGCGGCACGTAGAGGGCTAATCGTCGCTTAACGTCTCGAGGGTGAAGGCGCAGATGCGCGCGATACGTTGCAAAACCGTGGCCCGGGTATTCGTCGACTGTTGCTCCCCTTTCGTTCCAATAGCCCGGAAGAGAAAGAAAATCAAGCGTACGTTGTGGGAATTGTCCGCTGACCAGGAATTGCCCGTGATAGAATTCCCAGGCGCCATCCAGTTTGATTCGCTGGCCATCGAGCAGTTCGTGATTGGAAAGATCCATCTGGCCCTGGACTACTGCAGGTTCCCCTGCGGATCGACCGCAGCCAGGAATGGCGACGAAAACAAACAAGCAGACAGCCTTGACGGACGCTTTGTTCACAGGTGGGCGAGGTTTTAGTATGAGGCCACGTCTGCAATGAAATTGTGATTTTTGTCAGGTGCTTCTCGCGCCCGTGGAAGAGCATTTCGCGCACCTCGCGTTGACGGAGGGCGCCTAACGGTTTCTAATCTGAGGCCTATGTTGCGACGGCCCCGGGTGAAGCTGTTCATTTGTATAATTTCTTTAACAATGCAATGCAGCGTCTCTGGCGCCTGCAATTCTGGTGATCCAAGCTGTAGCATAGCGTCCTTCCCGTTGTTTCTGCTGACCTGTACAGGATACGCAATGGGTGGAGGCATGCAAGGATGCCCTTTGAATCTTCAGGGGCGCGTGGTGACTCTTGCCGGAAGTGGATTTCTTGGTGGGGATGTGGAGGGGCGAGGAAGTTCCGCGAAATTCTCTGGTCTGGGTGCCTGGGCTGCGAATGGTTCATTCGCATTTGGCGGAGACATTGGCAACAAGAAGATCAAGAAAATAGATTTGCGAAGCGCGGACGTCGCCATCATCGCGGGCCCGGCCGCCGGGGCAGTGGTCAGCGGAGACGCAGACGGTTCGTCTGCGGTTTCCACCTTTAATGATCCACAGATGACAACTCTCTCTGGCAATGCGCTTTATGTCGTTGATGGAACAAATAACAAAATTAGACGGATTGATCTTGCCACTGGCATCGTTAGCACATTTGCGGGACCGTCATCCGGCACTACGACTTTTGGCGACACCGACGGAGTGGGGAATGCGGCGCGCTTCTTCGCGCCGACTGGCATCACGACGGATGGCACAAATCTCTACGTTGTGGAAAACGGCAATTGCAAGATTCGTCGGGTATCGCTCGCCACACAGCAGGTAACGACGATCGTTGGGCCGCTACCCGGAAGCAACGGGTGTAGTCTGGACAATGATGGCATTGGAAACGCGGCACGTTTATTCGCGCCGGGCGCGATTACGACGGACGGTAAGAATCTATTTGTTTCTGATAACAGCAAGATTCGCAAAGTGGACCTCAATACACTTCAGGTTACTACGATCGCGGGGCCAGCTCCTGGTTCCAGTGGAACTGGTCACGTGGATGCGGCGGGGACTGCGGCACGATTTGGTTCCATCCTGGGTCTGGCTACCGATGGCTTCAGTCTTTTTGTTTCGGAAAGTTACTACGTTCGCGTGCTAAACCCTGGCACACAGGTTGTCAACACCCTGGCTGGAGACGGAAACCTGGGTTTGACAGATGGGGTCGGGCCAGGAGCACAGTTTACAACCCAGCTGCGTCTTTCCGCGTCTGACGGCGCTCATTTGATCCTTGGAGACGGCAACAACGTTCGTCTGCTAGAATGACGGGTTCGGAATTGATCGTCCTTCCTCCGGGGTGTTGCGAATCTGGCGAATGATCGCAAACAACTACTTCCTCGATGATCCGGATTTGCAGACCTTTTTCAATCATTTGATTGATTGGGATTCCATCGTGCAGGCCGTGGAGGGAAACGATTTCGCAGATCACAGACGCTTTCTGGAAACGGGAAACTCTCGATTCGAAATGGCTCCGGCGAGTGTAGAAGAAGCTGTTGGTCTCTATCGTTCGAGCCTGGAGTCTCTCGGTGAATTTTGCGGCAAAGAACTATCACAGGTTTCGCAGGCGATGGATCGCGCGGCTCT
>Ga0268298_10005768_pt1 | contig 11489 bp, 14 predicted proteins | sample WWTPWeurt_MetaG_FD_194462 | JGI IMG/M metagenome (GOLD analysis project Ga0268298, IMG submission 194462) | Activated sludge microbial communities from WWTP in Nijmegen, Gelderland, Netherland - WWTP Weurt | ecosystem: Engineered > WWTP > Aerobic digester > Activated sludge | place... | reverse complement strand
GCGCTCTCGCATCCGCGAGATCCTGTCCGATGGCCATCCGCGCTCGGCGCGCGTGCTCTCCAACCTCCTCGGCCTGCCGCTCGAACAGGTGCGCGATGCATGCGAGGGCGCGTGCGGTGCGTGACGGTGTCGTGTCGGCCGGCGAGGCGGACACGTTGGTCGGGGTGTTCCACGAGATCGGGGAAGGGTTCGTGATCGTGGACCGCGGATCGCTGGCCGACGACGAGCTGGAGGCAGCGGACCGGATCGAGGTGTGGCTGTTGACTCCGGGCGGGGTGCAGTGATGGCAAAGGTGTCGATCGACACGTCGGGTCTGGTAGCGCTGCGAGAGCGCTTCGGACGGGCTCGTGAGCGCTTCCCGAAGATGGTCGAGGTCGCGCTCAACAAGACGGCTGCGGCAGGACAGGCGGCCGTCAAGCAGGAGATGGAGCGCGTCTTCGATCGACCGACACCGTTCGTGCTCGCCTCGACGTTCATCAAGCCGGCGATCGCGCCCTCCAATCTCGAGGCGCACGTCTACCTCAAGGACGTCGAGTCGAAGAACATCTCGCCGGCGCGCGCGCTCGCCCACGAGGTGACCGGGGGCGCTCGCGAGTGGAAGCGCTCCGAGGGCGCACTGCGCAGGATCGGGCTGCTCGCGCCTGGTGAGAACGCCGTGCCCGGCGCGGCCGCGAAGCTCGATGCGTACGGGAACATGGATCGCGGCCAGATCATCCAGATCCTCGCCTACATGCAGGCGTTCGGCGAGCAGGGATACAAGTCGAACACCACCGACAAGGGGAAGAAGAAGCTCGCGAAGGGGTCGAAGAAGACGCTCGGGGCGCGCTACTTTTTCAAGCGCGACACGCCTGGTCGTGGCATCTACCTGTCGCAACAGGCGATGGGGCGCTGGTCGATGCAGCCCGTGCTGATGTTCGTGCGGCGCGGGGCATACAAGCGTCGGCTCGACATGCGAGCGGTCGTCGATCGCGTCGCCCGCACCCAGTTCAAGGCGTGGTTCAGCGACGTGTGGAAGGACACATGGGAGCAGTCGCGATGAGCCGCGGGTCCTCCCACGAAGGCTGGTGTGCGGGTAATGCGAACCACGCGATTTCGCTAGTGGCTGCCCACGGATTAGGTTGCGCCCCTCGTTGCAACGTTTGGGACGGTGGTTGCGATGCCTGAGCTGGTGAGCGCCGAGGCCATCGGGGCGATGCTCGGAGTCTCCGGCCAGGCCGTGCGCAAGGCGCATGCGACCGGGCGGCTGTCGTCGATCAATGGGAAGTTCGATCCTGCCGTCGCGCGGATCCAGTGGGAGGCGAACCGCCGGCGTCGCCCGGCGCGTCCCGATGCGCCGGAAGCTCCGCCGAGCGATGGTGGCGTGGCGCGCACCGCTTCGCCGAGCGGCGAGGGGTCGGACTACTGGTCCGCGAAGACGAAGCGCGAGGCGGCCGAGGCGTCGATCGCCGAGCTCAAGCTCGCCGAGCTCTCCGGGTCGCTCGTGCAGCGCGATTCGGTCGACCGGATGCTGTTCGGTGCGGCCCGCACGATGCGCGACCAGATGCTGGCGCTCGCGCCGCGGCTGGCGGCGAGTCTTGCTCCGATGAGCGACCCCAAGGCGATCGAGCTGAAGATCGCTGACGAGGTGCGCGTCGCGCTGCGGGCGTTCGCTCAGCAGCTGCGCGCGGGCGGATTCGAGGATGGAGCGGATGGGGTCGATCGCTGACGCCTTCCTCGAGGAGCTGATGTGCGTCGCCGGTCAGCGCGACGCGCTTGCCGACGGCCTCGAGCCGGACGAGTCGCTCACGGTCGACGTCTGGGCCGAGCGACACATGGTGATCCCGAAATCCGCCGGCGCGGCAGAGCCCGGGCCATACCGCGTCGAGCGCACGCCGTACGCTCGAGGGGTGATGCTCGCGCTGTCGGAGAGCGACCCGTGTCGCCAGGTGGTCGTGGTCGGGGCGAGCCAGATGCTCAAGACGCAGGTCGCGCTCAACTGGATCGGGGCGTGCATCGCGCAGGCGCCCGCGAACGTTCTCGTGCTGCTTCCGTCCCTGGGGCTGGCCAAGCGCGCGAGCTCGCGGATCAGCAAGGCAATCGACGCCGTTCCAGAGCTCTCGCGGCGCGTCGCGAAGGCGCGCAGCCGCGACTCTCAGAACACGATCGACACGAAGGAATTCGACGGCGGAACGCTCTACTGCACGACGGCCGGATCGGCGTCGAACCTGTCCGAGGTCTCGGCTCGGTACCTGTACGGAGACGAGGTCGACCGTTGGGAAAAGGATGTCGGGTCCGAGGGCGACCCGGTCGAGCTCGCGCTGAAGCGCTTGACGACGTTCACGCACACCTCGAAGGCGTACTTCTCATCGTCTCCGACGGCCGAGGGCGAGAGCCGGATCGAGGCGCTGTACTCGCGCTCGACGCGCCGTCGCTACCACGTGCCGTGTCCGCACTGCGGCGACATGCACACGCTCGAATGGGAGAACCTGCGCTGGTCTGAGGACCTGTCCCGTGCGTGGATGATCTGCACGGCATGCGGCGCCGAGTACGACGAGTCGTCGAAGGAGGAGATGCTCGAGCGAGGCGTGTGGATCGCGGCAGGGCCGCCGTCGACTGTCGAGGGGTTCCAGATCAGCGCGCTCTACATGCCGCTCGGCTGGGCCGGCTGGCTCGACCTGGTGCGAGAGCGCCTGGCGGCCGAAGAGCTCGCGCAGAAAGGCGACGACGACGAGCTCAAGGTCTTCGAGAACACGAGGCTTGCGCGCTCGTACAAACGCAAGGGTCAGAAGCTCGCGCACCAGGTGCTGCAGGATCGGGCGAAGGCCGAGTCCTTCGCGCTCGGTACCGTGCCTCTCGGTGGGCTGCTGCTCACCCAGTCCGTCGACGTCCAAGGTGATCGCCTGGAGTACCAGACCGTCGCCTGGGGCTACGGAGAGGAGTCCTGGCTGGTCGACTTCGGCCGGCTGTACGGGGACCCCGGGACGGCCGCGCTGTGGGAACAGCTGGACGAGATTCGGCGCCGCCCGCTTCCCCACGCGAGCGGAACGACGATGCGGATCGCGGCCTGCGCGGTCGACTCGGGCGGTCATCACACGCACGAGGTCTACAGCTATTGCCGGGCCCGTTCCCACGAGCGCGTGTTCGCGGTGAAGGGCGACGGTGATCCGAAGAAGCCGGTCAAGGGCCGCGCGTCGATGGTCGACGTGAACTTCAAGGGCAAGGTGCTCAAGCACGGGTGCCAGCTCTGGTTTGTCGGCACGCACACCGCGAAGAACCTGCTCGCCAATCGATTCGGAATGGAGCAGGCAGGCCCGGGGTTCATCCACCTCCCGCCCGCGGGCCTTCCGGACGACTACTTCGAGCAGCTCACCGCGGAGGAGCGCGTCACTCTGCGCACGGCGCGCGGCACTGTCGAGCGATGGGTGAAGCCGCACTCGGGTGTCCGGAATGAGGCGTGGGACCTCTGGGTCTACGCGCTCTTCGCGGCGCACGCGATGGACACGCACCGCTACACCGACGCGCGCTGGCGCCGCCTGGCGGAGCTGGTAGCGCCGTCGCAGCCGGATCTGCTCGCGCCGCCCGTTGGTGAGGCCCCCGGTCAGGCTCCGGAGCCAGTCGCGCGGGATCCTGTCGCGCTTCCAGGGCAGATCAGCCTGTCTGGCTCTCGCCGCGCCGCGAGGACTGGCGACCATGTCTCGGGATGACCGCGTGGACATCGTACTGGTGACGCTCGAGCGCGTGCGCCAGATGTACCCGTCGCTTCCGGAGACTGTCGTCACCCAGGTCGAGGCGCGGGTAAAGCGCGACTTCGGAGGGTCCGAGTACTACGTGCGGCGTCGCACGTCCGAAGAGGACGCGCGGGCCGAGCAGGCCAGACGCGCGATCGAGGCGGGCGAACGCGAGAGCGATGTCGCGCAACGCTTCCAGATGTCGAGGTGGTCCGTGCGCCGGCGCCTCCGGTAGCGGTGCGGTTTCCCGTGGAACCGCACGGACCGCGTCTTTATGCTCAACCGACTCCAAAGGGGTGAACATGGCGGGAATCACGCTCGCTCAGGCGCAGGAACAGCTCGAGCGGTACCTGGCCGCCGAGCAGAAGGTGTTGCTCGGTCAGCAAGTCGAGATGGACGGCCAGCGCCTCACGCGTGCCAATCTCACGGACATCCAGCGAGGCGTTTCGCTGTGGAACTCGCGGGTGCAGTCCCTGTCGCGTTCCTCGCAGGGCCGCGGACGCGCGGTGTCGGTCGCTCCGACGTGGTGAGCCGATGAGCGTCATCGACCGATTCATGCAGACGGTCGCCCCGAGGGCGGCACTTCGCCGGGCCATGGCGCGAGAGAAGCTCGCGATCCTCGGCGCCTGGCAGGGGGCTTCGCGCACACGCGCGGGCCTGCGCGGGTGGTACCCGCAAGCCCGAAGCGCGGCCGACGACACGCTCGACGACCTTCCACTGCTGCGGGCGCGCACGCGCGACCTGGTGCGGAACGCGCCTCTCGCCGGCGGCGCGATCAACACGGTTGTCACCCAGGTTGTCGGAACCGGACTCACCAAAGCGCCGAAGGTGCGCCGTGAGGTCCTGGGGTGGACCGAAGAGCAGGCGCGCGCGTGGCAGGCCAAGACGTGCGCGGAGTGGGAGCTCTTCAGCGGTTCGACCCGATGCGACGTCACGAACCACCAGAATTTCTACGGGCTTCAGTCGCTCGCTTTGCGATCGGCGCTGGAGTCCGGCGACATCGTCACGGTGCTCGCAGCGTTGCAGCGTCCGCAGTGGCCCTATCGACTCGCTCTGCAGTTGATCGAGGCCGACCTGGTGTCGAACCCCAAGCTCGCACCGGATCGTGCAGGCTTGATGGGCGGGATCGAGTTGTCCGAGGCAGGGGAGGCGATCGCGGCTCACATCGCCAGCGCGCACCCTGGATTCGCGACCGCCAACACGACCTGGACGCGCGTGCCCTTCTATGGCGGGACGACTGGGCGTCGCAACGTGATCCACTTCTTCGAGCGTCGCCGCCCGACGCAGGTGCGGGGTGTGCCGTACCTCGCGGCCGTGATCGAGCCGCTGATGCAGCTCAAGCGCTACTCGGAGGCCGAGCTTCAGGCGGCGGTCGTGTCGGGGGCGTTCGCGGTCTTCGTGAAGATGGACCCTGAGGCGTTCGAAAGGCTCTTCGACGACAAGTCGAAAGAGACCTTGATCAAGGATGCGAACGACTGGAACGGTGGCGTCTCAGGATCGCTGGACGGACCCGGAAACGCGATCAACCTGCTGCCGGGCGAGTCGATCGAGTCCGCGACGGCGACCCGGCCGAATGCCCTGTTCGATCCGTTCGTGCAGGCCGTGCTGCGCCAAATCGGCGCGAACCTCGAGGTGCCGTTCGAGGTCCTCATCAAGCACTTCTCGTCGTCGTATTCGGCCGCGCGCGCAGCGCTCCTTGACGCCTGGCGGTTCTTCCGCACGCGACGCGACTGGATGACGACGCAGTTCTGCCAGCCGGTCTACGAGACGTGGCTCGCGGAGGCGGTCTCCCTCGGTCGCATCTCGGCACCGGGGTTCTTCTCGGATCCGCTCGTGCGCGCCGCGTACTGCGGCGGTGCGTGGACCGGTGACGGGCCCGGGTCCATCGATCCGGTGAAGGAAGTCGAGGCGGCGACCAGGCGTGTCGCGCTCGGCACGAGCACGCGCGAGGCGGAGTCGATTCTGCATGATGGCGTGAGCTGGGAAGAGAAGCACGCGCAGCTCGTGATCGAAGAGAACGCGCGCCGTCGCGACGGCCTGCTGCCGCCGACGCCGGCGCAGTCTCAGATCCCGGTCGATCCTCAGCAGGATTCGACGACAGCACCGTAGAAAATGCGTGTGCGGTTTCCCGTGGAACCGCACACCGAGTGCTGAGAAAGTCGCGGTGAACTGGACACCGCCATGCGACTTTCAGCCGAACTTTCCGCCCCGTGGGCGATCCTCCCCGAGAAGCTCGTCGAGATCCAATCGATCGCGGCGGCACACCTCGCGGGGACGCCGATCGACATCGCGGCCGTCGAGGCTCGCATCGGCCGGCCGTTGGAGAACAAGCCGCAGGGCTACGAAGTCATCGACGGCGTCGCGATCGTGCCCGTCGAGGGCGTGATCGCGCCCAAGATGAACATGCTCTCCGAGATCAGCGGCGGCGCCTCTCAGGCGCTGGTGCGGCGCGATCTCGCCGCAGCGCTGGCGGATCCCGAGGTGCACTCGGTCGTGCTCGCGATCGACTCTCCTGGCGGCACCGTGGCCGGCACCGATCACCTGGCGCAGTTCATCGCCGGCGCGCGCGGCACGAAGCCGATCGTCGCCTGGACCGCCGGAACGATGGCGTCGGCTGCGTACTGGATCGGCTCAGCCGCGGATCGCGTGCTGATGGGCGACAAGAACGCGACGCTCGGTTCGATCGGCGTCGTCGCAAAGCACGTCGACGTCTCGCGCGCCCAGGAGGCCGCAGGCGTGAAGACCACGGAGATCGTGGCCGGGAAGTACAAGCGCGTCGCGAGCGAATACGGACCTCTGACGGAAGAGGGTCGGGCGCACCTGCAGGACCAGGTCGACGCCTACTACGCGAACTTCGTCGACGCCGTGGCGCAGCACCGCGGAAAGAGCGCGGTCGACGTGCTCGGATCGATGGCGGAGGGGCGCATCTTCATCGGCCAGCAGGCGATCGACGCGGGCCTGGCCGACGGCATTTCGAGCCTCGAGGCTGTGGTGGCCTCGCTCAACCAGCAGGCCGCCGATCGGCGCCTTCAAACCCTCAGGAGTCCATCGATGGACATCACGAAAGACCGCGTCGTCGCGGAGTTCCCGGAGATCGCGACCGCGCTGCGGTCCGAAGGCGCGCAGGCCGAGCGCGAGCGCATCAGCGCCGTGCGCGCGCAGGCGCTGCCGGGCCACGAGGCCCTCATCGAGCAGTTCGCCTTCGACGGCAAGACGACCGGCGCCGAAGCCGCAGCGGCGGTGCTGGCCGCGGAGCGCGCGCTGCGCGACAGCCAGGCCCTCGCGCTCGCCAACGACGCGCCGCCGCCCGTGCCCTTCGTCGGCTCGCCGACCGGTGCCGCGCCGGAGCTCGACCCCGAGAAAGCCTCGGCCGAAATCGTCGCGACCGCGCGGCGCCTCGTCTCCGAGGGCCGCGCGGCGTCCTTCACCGAGGCGGTTCGCCTCGCATCCGCCTCCAAGGAGTGAACCATGGAATGCATCTGCAAGACCTTCAACGCCGAGGGCACGATCAGCCAGTACCGCATCGTGAAGGTCGGCGCGGCCGACTACGGAGTGCTGCAGGCGACCGCTGTCTCGGAATCGTTCCTCGGCGTGTGCATCCAGCCGTCCGGCGGCGCCTCGGGTGACCGCGTCGACGTGCAGATGTTCGGCGAGTGCCTCGTCGAATGCGGCGGCGCGATCACGCGCGGCGCGTTCATCACCAGCGACGCGAGCGGCAAGGCGGTCGCCGCTGCTCCGGCCGCCGGAACCAACAACCGGGTGATCGGCATCGCGCTGGGCGCGACGCTGGCGTCCGGCGACATCATGCCGGTCCTGCTCATGCCGGGCCAGATCCAAGGCTGACCACTAGGAGACCGACGAAATGGCCCGCTCCCCGTACACCATCCAGCCGCACCTGACGCAGATCGCGCTGGCGTACCGCAATCAGCGGATGATCGCCGACGCCGTCCTCCCGCGCGTCCCGGTCGGCAAGCAGGATTTCAAGTACTTCGCGCTCAACAAGGACGACGCCTTCACGGTGCCGTCCACGCTCGTCGGTCGCCGTTCCCAGCCGTCGATGGTCGAGTTCGGCGGCACCGAGACCACGGCGTCGGTGCTCGACTACGGGCTCGAGGACGCGGTCCCGCTGAACGACATCGAGAACGCGACGCCGCCGTTCGATCCCCTGGGCATCGCGACCGAGAACCTCGTGCGGCTGATGGAGCTTGATCGCGAGGTGCGCGTCGCGACCGCCGTATTCACGGCGAGCAACTACGCTGCGGCGAACAAAGCGACCCTGTCCGGGACGTCGCAGTGGTCGGATACGGCCAACTCGAACCCGGTCAGCGCGATCCTGGCCGCGATCGACGCGATGATCATGCGGCCGAACATTCTGGTGCTCGGCCGCGCGGTTTACACGCAGCTGATCCAGCACCCGAAGGTCGTCGCCTCCGCGCTGCCGCTGGGCGGCAACGCCTCGGTGGCCGGCAAGATCACGCGCCAGGCGCTCGCGGATCTGTTCGAACTCGACGAGGTTCTCGTCGGCGAGGGCTGGGTCAACTCGTCGCGCAAGGGCCAGACGGCGTCGTATTCGCGCTGCTGGGGCAAGCACGCCGCGCTCATCTACCGCGACCAGGTCGCGGCGCAGACGAGCGGCACGGCGTTCGGCTTCACGGCGTCGTGGCAGGGCAAGCAGGTCACGACCCGCGAAGACATGGAGATGGGCGCACGCGGCTCGATGGTGGTGCGCGCGGTCGACTCGGTGAAGGAAGTCATCACCGCGAACGACCTCGGCTACCTCTGGACCAACGCGGTCGCGTAAGGGGTCGGCGATGGCCAAGTACACCGTCGTTTCCCCGGTGGAGCACAACGGCAAGCGGTTCGAGGTCGGCGCGACGCTGAATGTCGCGGAAGCGGTCGCCGCGGCGCTGCTGTCCGCCGGCGCGATCGCGCAGGCCGTCGAAGTTCCGGCGCAGGCCTCGATCGCTGAAGTCAACCCGGTGGCGTCGCTCGACGGCGTCTCGGTCGACGGAGCGAGCGCGTAGCGCGCCATGACGGCCGCCTTTGACGACGACGACGCCGCGGCGATGGTCGAGGCGCTCTCGTTCGACGTCGAGGCGGTTGTCAACGGGGCCGTGAGATTCCCGGTCCTGTTCGAAGAGGACCCCGCGGTGGCCTTCAATGTCGTGGCGTCGACCGGGCCGATGGCCCGGTTCTCCACGGCGCTTTGGCCTGACGCTGCGCGCGGTGACATCTTCGACATCGACGGGGTTCGCTGGCGGGTTGTGAAAGTCGACCGCAATGCGAGGTCGAGGGTGACCTCCGCTCAACTGGAGAAGGCAACATGATCAAGTTCATCCGCGGCGGCCTCGCCGCGCTCGCGCTCGCGCTCGCTTCCATTCCGTTCGTCTGCGCCCAGTCGCTCACCGACTACGCGGAGAACAAGCTTGTCGACGCGGTCATGCGCGGCCAGGCGCTTGGTGCGCCGGCGACGTTGTACGTCGGCCTGGCGACGGCCGCCGCGAGCTGCGAGACGGGTTCCGTCACCGAGGTGTCGACTTCGGGCACTGCGTACTCGCGAGCGTCGGTCACCTCGAGCTTGGCGAACTGGGCCGGCACTCAAAGCGCTGGAAGCACGACCGCATCGAGCGGCACCGGCGGCCAGACTTCGAATAACAGCACGATCACGATCGGATCGACTGCCACGGCGAGCTGGGGGACGGTGACGCACTTCTTCCTGGCGGACGCGTCGACGGCTGGGAACATCTGGATCTGCCAGGCGCTCACGACGTCGAAGACGATCAACAACGGCGATCCGGCGCCCACGTTCAGCGCGGGCGCGCTCACCGTCACGTTCCAGTGATCGCCTGGCGATGATAAACCTCGCCAGCACCTCCGACTCGCTCTACGTCATCACGAGCGCGGCCGGCGACGTCGGGGGCATGCCTCGTGGGTCGACCTGTCCGGGTCGACCGTCACACCAGGCCGGACGAACACGGCCAGCATCACGACGGCGTCGCCGACGGCCGGTTCGGCGGGCGCGTCCGGGGCGGGCATCAAGGGTGGCGGTGGCGACGACCGTGACCGCGAGCACTGCGGGTGCGGCTGGCGGAGCTGGTGGCGCGGGCGGCGGCGGCGGCGGTGGCGGCAGGTGCGGGATGAATCCCGGACTCGGCGGTGCGGGTGGCCTCGGCGGGGTCGGGTACGCGGTCGTGATCACCTGGTGACGCGATGAGCTTCGTCGTCAAGGACCGCGTCAAGGAAACGACCACAACTACCGGCACCGGCACGCTCACGCTGGCCGGGGCGGTGAGCGGGTTTCAGGCGTTCTCCGTCGTCGGGAACGGGAACCTCTGCAAGTACACGCTGCTCGCGGGCTCGGAAAGCGCTCCGACGGCGTGGGAGCGCGGTTACGGTACGTGGTCGACGGGCGGAACGCTGGCGCGAACGCTGGTGCTCGACAACAACTCCGGCACCACAAGCGCGATCACGCTTCCGGCGGGGACGCACACCGTGATGCTCGGATGGGGCGCTGACGACGCGCGGGACACCGAGGTCGCCCTCCACTCGATGATTCCTGGCGGACGGCTCACACTCACGAGCGGCACGCCGGTCACCACGTCCGACGTGACGGGCGCGACGAGCATCTACTACACGCCCTACGTGTCCAACGTGATCACGTTGTGGGACGGCTATCGGTGGCGCCCGATTGAGTTCTCGGAGTACACGCTGGCGCTCGGCACGCTGACGAGCGGCAAGCCATACGACGTGTTCGCGTACTTAAGCAGCGGCGCTCTTGCGTGCGAGGTGCTCGCGTGGACGAACGACACGACGCGCGCGACGGCGATCACGATTCAGGACGGGCGCTATTGCAAGAGCGGTGACAAGACTCGGCTGTATCTTGGCACGTTCTACACGACAAGCACGACGACGACCGAGGATTCTGGCGGCGGCACAACTACGCAGACGGGCGGCAAGCGGTACCTGTGGAACATGTACAATCGCCGTGCTCGACCGATGGCCGTGTTCGACAGTGCAGCGTGGAACTACGCTTCTACGACCTACCGGCAGGCGAACGCCGCGAGTGGCAACAAAGTCGAGTTCATCGTCGGGCTTGCTGAAGATGAGGTGAGCGCGTCCGCGCTGCTCGATGGGTACGTCGCCAGCAACTATTTCTCGATGTCGGTCGGCATCGGCGTGGACAGCACGACGACGAACAGCGCCTACATCGGATACCCGTTCATCGCGTTGGCGTCATCGCAATTCACGATGTCGTCGGTGGGCACGTACCGTGGCATTCCAGGGGTCGGCCGCCACTATCTCGCGTACCTCGAAAGGGGCCACCCTAACACCGTCTCGATGCAGAACACAGGCGGCCTTCAAGCGATGGTATGGGCATGATCACGATTCCTCGGTTCGAGATTCCGGGCCTGCTGGGGGCGTGCGACAACGGCGACGGCACCTATCGCCTGGACTTCGCCGACGCTGACTCGCGCCCCGCCACCGCCGACGAGATCCGAGCAGCCAAGCTCGCGACGATCGCCGACGAGATCAAAGCCGACCGCGACCGCCGCAAGGGTCTCGGCTGCCCCGTCGGCCCGCACCGTTTCCACTCCGACGACGCGAGCAGGATTCAGCAGCTTGGGCTGGTGATGTTCGGCGCTTCGATGCCCGCTGGGGTCAAGTGGAAGACGATGGACGGCAGCTTCGCAGACATGACGCCGACGCTCGCCGCGCAGATTTTCCAGGCGCAAGCCGCGCGCGACATGGCACTGTTCGCTGTCTGCGAGCAGCACATCGCAG
>Ga0268298_10005767_pt1 | contig 11490 bp, 13 predicted proteins | sample WWTPWeurt_MetaG_FD_194462 | JGI IMG/M metagenome (GOLD analysis project Ga0268298, IMG submission 194462) | Activated sludge microbial communities from WWTP in Nijmegen, Gelderland, Netherland - WWTP Weurt | ecosystem: Engineered > WWTP > Aerobic digester > Activated sludge | place... | reverse complement strand
CTGGGAGCTTTTCCAGTAACCCATAATCCATCGTACCCTGCTTTGCGAAGCTCAGGTCCCCAGAAACCGCCAATGTGCGACTCGGACCATAAATTCGTAGCGGGACCCTTTCCGCAGATCACAAAACGCCCGGTGGTCGGGCCGGAGGTCCCGGTCAAAGGACCGGTGATAAACAGGAGCGGAGAATCGGGAGAGAGCGGATCCAGGTCCTTCGTGAGATGGGGATAGAGAATCCTCGCCGCCAGGGATGCCCCGCCAAGAAAATCCTTTTCCCATTCCCGAGGGATGATAAATTCTTCCGTTGAACCGGTTGTAAGGTCTACTTTGAGGATGGGCTGCATATTCGTTTTATTCTGAGCGTCCAACGCTCTTCTTGATCTAGAGTATCTCTTCTGTTGCTTCGTTCGCCACGCGGACAAAATCCAACACGGTCGGCACATTACGCATCATGTATCCCATGTTGCCCTGCACCTTGAGTTTCATGGTCATCATGGCGGTCATGGGATTTAGCTTACCGGTCAGGATCGCCGTAATATCTTCGTAATTGGCAGACAGGGTAAAGACCGGTTTTGGGTACGCAGATGCGTCGGGCTTGAATTCTGCCTTTCGGCATTTTCCGTGCCACAGGTCCAAATAGAACGTGAGTTCCTCTTTCAGATTCCCCTTGGGTTCGATACGAAAGAAAAGATCTCCCTCCCAGTTCCTGGCTATATCAGCGTAGCGTTCATCTGAATTAATTTTTTCCATGAGTCCATTCAACCATTCCGCGCTTGGAAAAACAGCAGTCATACCAAAGCCTCCAAAAAAATTTATGTAGTAATTGTACCATTTCGGAATTATGTACAAAAATCCTTGCACAAATGCATAAAATAGTCTATCCTTAACCGAACGGGAAAAACATCCCGCGGCAATAAATTAAATTGCCAAAATATTTTTTCTGTCTCTTGGAGGAGCAAATGAAAAAACTGTTTACGCTGGCCAGCCTGCTCGTTCTGGCGTCCCTTGTTCTCGCCGCATGTGGAGGTAGTGGGGCTTCGAGCGCTTCCGATCTTTTGGGAGCCATTACGGAACGCGGATATATCCTCGTTTCCACCGACCCGAATTACGAACCGCAGTCCTTCCTCAACACCGAAGGCAAACGCCCTTCCGATACCAAGTGTCCTTCAGACGCATTGACCACCGCTGAAATGCAAGGCTTTGATGTCGATGTAGCCATTGCCATCGGCAAGGGCTTGGGCGTTGAAACCTGTTTCGCAACCCCCGCCTGGGATGCGATCACCGCTGGCAACTGGGCGGACAAATGGGATGTGAGCGTTGGCTCCATGACCGTCACAACCGATCGCCAGAAGATCCTTGACTTCAGCGTTCCCTACTACTACACCCCGGCAGTCGTCGCTGTTGCGGCTGACTCAGGCATCACCTCAGTGGAAGGCCTCGCCGGTCAGGCTGTTTGCGCCGGCACCGCCACAACTTACGAATTCTGGCTCAACAATGACAAGGCTGGCTTGGGCTTGCCCGAAGCCTCCATTTACGCCGCCGTTCCCGAAGGCGTGACCGTCGTCCCGCTCGAGACCGATCAGGAATGCGCCCAGGCGATCGCCTCCGGCCGCAAAGATTTCGTGGCTTATGTGACCTCTGAAACCGTTGTCGATGCCAATATCGCCGCCGGCATGCCTGTCACCAAGCTCGATGGCGCCGTCTACTCCGAAGACCTCGCAGCCGCCTTCGACAAATCTGCCACTTTAGACAGCGCCAGCCTGCGCGCCAAAGTGGATGAGATCATCAAGGGTATGCACAGCGATGGTTCTCTCTCTGAACTTTCCAACAAATGGTTCGGAATGGACATCACCCAGGCTCCCAACTAGTTCATCCTTGCAATAAAATAGGAAGCGGCTATTGAGCCGCTTCCTATTGTTTTATCCTGAAGGCTTGTAACGACTCTATTCCAAACGGAGAACGAGTATGACCGCAATAACCAAAGGAAACGATGCGCCAAAATCACAGGCTGAATTGCTGTATGACGCGCAACTACGCAAGGAAAGGCATTTTCGCGCCAATGTTGGGCTCTCATGGGGGATACTACTGCTTATATTGATCTTTCTTTTTAGCGGGCAGAATTTCGCGATCGGTCCATTTACGCTCAAGACCATCAAGATCGACACAGAATTTATCTTAAACGAAATAGATTTTATTGCAGGCGGTTTGGGACAGACCTTGCTGATCTCCATTCTGTCCATCCTTTTTGCCATGTTGCTCGCTCTACTGGCAGCCCTGGGAAGACTCTCGACGATCCCTCCGGTGTATGCTGTCAGCACTTTTTATGTTTCGCTGATCCGTGGAACACCGCTCTACCTTCAGATCTTTTTCTTCTTCCTTGCACTGCCACAGTTAGGGATCGTGATCTCTGGTATTTTCGCCGGAGTTTTAGCGCTCGGCTTGAACTACGGCGCTTATATGTCTGAGATCTTCCGCGCGGGTCTTGCCTCTGTGGGCAAGGGTCAACGAGAAGCTGCCATGGCGCTCGGTATGACTCCCGGACAGACCATGCGGCGCATTGTCCTTCCGCAGGCGTTGCGCTTCGCCATTCCGCCGGTCGGTAATGAATTCATCGCCATGACAAAGGACTCGGCGCTTGTCTCAGCCACAGGCTTTGTTCACGAATTGATGTGGCGCTCTACAAAAGTTGGTCGCGCACAGTTCCATAACCTTGAAGCCTTGATCATGGCAGCCTTCTTTTACTGGATGGTCACGTTGGTGCTTTCATTTGTTCAAAACAAGATCGAGACCCGGCTCTCCAAGGGAGATCGCTAAGATGACGCCCATTGTAAAGATATCCAACCTCGATAAATACTTCGGCAGATTGCATGTGCTGAAAAATATCAGCCTTGAAGTCCCCGCGCGGCAGGTGGTTTGCCTCATTGGACGCAGCGGCTCAGGAAAAAGCACCCTGCTCCGCTGCATCAATTTCCTTGAAGAACCCTCCCACGGAACGATCGAAGTGGACGGCATTCGAGTGGAAGGCGGCGAAAAGAGCAAGGCACATCGCCAACTTGTGCACGATGTCCGCTTGAAGACCGGCATGGTATTTCAAGAATTCAATCTTTTCCCCCATATGACCGTGCTCGAAAATGTCATCGAGGGACCGGTCACCGTAAAAGGCATGGACAAGAAAAAAGCGATCGAGCTCGCCGAGCAAAACCTGGACAGCGTGGGTCTGCTCTTCAAAAAAGACGAATACCCCATGCGGCTCTCCGGAGGGCAAAAACAGCGTGTGGCAATCGCCCGCGCATTGACCATGGAACCGCGCGTCATGCTCTTCGATGAACCCACTTCTGCACTGGATCCCGAATTGATCGGCGAGGTCTTGAACGTGATGAAGAAGGTTGCCAAAGAAGGCATGACCATGCTCGTCGTCACTCACGAAATGGGATTCGCCCGCGATGTGGCAGACCGCGTCATCGTAATGGGCGAAGGTGAGTTGATCGAAGACGCAAAACCAAGCGACCTCTTCAACAACCCGCAAGACCCGCGCACCAAGGCGCTCATCGACCGTTACCGCTCCGGCGAAAAATAAAGGAAACCATCTGCCATGAATGCTGATCTGAAGATCGAAACCGAACAAATCCAAAGACAGGGCAAACAAACCGCCACCGTATTTCATCTCCGCGGCTGGCTCGACGGTCAAAGCGAAGCGCAGTTCCAAACAGCGGCAGAGGAGGCATACGCCGCCGGAGCGCGTTTTCTGGTCCTCGACCTGGCAGAAGTTGACACACTCACCAGCGCCGGAATGCGCGCCATCCAACGGGTGTACTTGCAATTCACCGGCAGCCAGAATAACGCCCGCATGAAACTATGCAGCGCCCCGCCACAGGTCTATCACGTGCTCGGACTGACCGGCTTTCTGCAATCCATGCCCATGTATGAAAACCTGCAAGCCGCCCTCGACTCCTTCCAAGACGAATGACCACAGCCATCGCCCGCAAGATCAGCTCGCGCTTCAACGAGTGCGAGATCACCCACATCGAACGCACACCGATCGATCTGGATATTGCCCGCGCGCAACATAACGAGTACATCCGCGCGCTCAAAGCTGCTGGATGTGAAGTTGTGGAATTACCAGAGGAAAGAGAGTTGCCCGATTCAGTTTTCGTGGAGGATATTGCTTTCATCCTGCCAGAGGCAGCGGTCATCACCCGACCCGGAGCTGATTCTCGAAAACCTGAAACAGAATCCATCATCCGCGCATTATCCCCCTATCGCGAGTTATTGCATGTAACCGCCCCCGCCACCGTGGACGGAGGTGATGTACTTGTGCTTGGCAAAACCATCTTCGTTGGGTTATCCACCCGCAGTAATTCAGCCGCCATTGAACAGTTGCAAAAACTCTTGGATGTGTATGACTACAAAGTGATCGGCGCCGAGATGACAGACTGCCTGCATTTGAAAACCGCCGTCACAAAAGTGGATGATAAGACCTTGCTCATTAATAAGAATTGGGTTTCTCCGGCTTACTTCACCGGCTATGAATTGATCGAAGTTGATCCATCCGAGCCATTTGCGGCAAACTGCCTGCCTGTAAACGACAGCATCATATTCCCGACCGCATTTCCCAAGACCCGCGCAAAACTTGAAGCGCGTGGATATAAACTTCTAACCGTTGCTGTGGATGAACTCGCAAAAGCCGAGGGCGCAGTCACTTGCTGCAGCCTGATCATTTCTCAGTAAACCGAAACAGGAACCAGGTAGAATGACGCGGATGCTTTATTCAAAAGAAAAATCCCCGAAAAAATCGGGGATTTTCATTGCTTGTGCGCTGGAGAGGACTTGAACCTCCACGCCTTGCGGCACACGCACCTCAAACGTGCCTGTCTGCCAATTCCAGCACCAGCGCAAGCAGGGCGTATTATAATCGGCTTGCTTTTCTTGTCAAGCAAATATACACAGGAGTTTTTTCATGGTCCGAATCGTTGTTGACGCAATGGGAAGTGATGACTTCCCCAAACCTGATGTGGAAGGTGCAGTGCAGGCTGCGCGTGAATATGGAGTGGAGATCATCCTGGTTGGCGATGAGTCGATCATCACACCTGCATTGAGTACGCAAAATACTGCCGGGCTTTCCATCCGTGTTGTGAACGCGCCAGAGACGCTCACGATGGAAGACAAGGGAGAGAATCTTGTCTTGAAGGCGCGCAGCAAGGACGCAAAGAATTCAATGGCTGTGGGAATTGACATGGTAAAGAACGGCGAGGCAGATGCTTTCGTCACTGCGGGCAATACAGGCGCAGGCATGGTCACTGCACTGTTTCGTCTGGGACGCATCCGCGGTGTCGACCGTCCAGCACTTGCTCCCATTTTTCCGACCGCCACAGGAACCTGCGTGGTTCTCGACATCGGCGCAAACCCCGATTGCAAGCCGGAAAATCTGTTGCAATTCGGAATCCTTGGAAGCATCTACGCTGAAAAAGTACGCGGCGTGAAAAGCCCCAAAGTTGGCTTGGTCTCGAACGGCGAAGAAGAAGGTAAGGGTAATGAACTCGTAAAAGGCGCCACTCCTCTTTTGAAGGCATCTGGGCTGAACTACTTTGGCAACGTGGAGGGCAAGGAAGTGATCGGCGGTAAAGTGGATGTTGCTGTGACGGACGGCTTCACCGGCAATGTGATGCTCAAATCATCAGAGGCGGTCGCAAAACTCATCACAGAGAAAATGCGCGAGATCATCAAGAACGGAAACCTCGCTACGAAGATCGGCGGCTTGCTGGTAAAACCCGCACTCGGTGCTATTAAGAAATTACTCGACCCAAGCGAGCAGGGCGCCGCCCCTCTACTCGGAATTAATGGATTGGTATTTATCGGGCATGGACGTTCAGATGCCTTCGCGATCAAAAATGCAGTCCGTGTGGCAAAGCACGCCGTAGATGTAAAAGTTTTGGACGCAATGAAATCTGCCATCGAAGAGAGTCTGAAGAAATAAAATGAAAATCATCAAAAATGAGAAGTTGATCGAACGCAATGGAAAGATCGGACAATGGGTCAGTCTTGGCGCTCTCGCAGTTCTTGGTTTGGGCATGTATATCTCATTCTCCAAACCCGACCTTTTTGTGTACTCCGTACTATGCTTGATCCTGGGCTTCATCATGACGCAGATCGGCATGTATATGGGCAATCGTTGGGGACGATCCCCCCGACCCGACGAAAAGTTTGATACCGGACTTAAAGGGCTTCATAGCGAGTTCAGCATCTATCACTACTCCACCCCTGTTTCCCACCTATTGGTTGGACCTTCAGGCGTTTGGGTGCTTCTGCCTTATCACCAAAAAGGAAAAGCGGAGTTTGTAAAAGGACGCTGGAAGATGGGCGGCGGCGGATTCATGCAATCTTACATGCGCATCTTTGGGCAGGAAAGCATCGGACGCCCGGATCTGGATGCGCAAAACGAAGTGCAAGTCATTCGAAAATTCCTTGCCAAAAAGATGGACGAAGCCAGTATTCCAGAAATCAGACCGATCCTGGTCTTCACCAGCGATGAGGTGGAGGTTGAGCCGGGAGATTCTCCGATCCCTGCCATGAAGCTCAAACAACTGAAAGAATTTTTGAGACAGGGCGCCAAGAGTCGGGCGATCTCATCTCAAGAGATCAAATCACTGACAGATCAACTCGAACAAGAGATTTAAAGTGAGATGCAATCACTAGAAAGGCAATACTGACGCTTGCTATACGCGCAGTATTTGGTTAAGAAAATCAAAGTTTTTTGACGTGGGACGGATTTACCGTCCCACTATTTTTTCTCAAATTATTCGACCTGAAATCACGCGAGAAAGCTGGGCGGAATATTTGAGCGAAAATTAATAACATTTCTCGAATTGACAAGCTCTTGGTACAATAAAAAAATTCCGTATTTTCCTATCCACCCATCAACTCATTTCACAATATTGGTGAATTTCTTGGTTTTAGTTCGTAATTTGGCGTAATACAATTTAGAGGCATGCATTACGACGATTCCAACCAAATCAATGAATTTCCGGGAGTTTCCCATGCCTTTTTCAATCAGCTATAACGCGGACCTTGCAATATGTGAAATCGTTGTCACTGGAGTCTACAACGACTCTCTTGCTGAGCAGATCAGAAGCGCCGCACAAGAAATAATCCTGAAACACAATTGCATCCGTCTGATCATTGATTGTCGGGCAGCACAACTACAAACATCCACCCTTTCCTTGCTTGCTTCTCCGGATGAAATTAAGGAAATTCTATCTGCAATCGAAATTCCCTCTTTTAGACTTAAGCGGGCTTTTGTCGTAAGCAGGGATATTGACGACTATTCATTTATAGAAACTGTTTCTGTCAATCGCGGTCTTCAGGTTCGGATTTTTCAAGATATGAAAGAAGCGGTCAGTTGGCTGGACCCGGAGGAAAATAATCCATGAAAAGAGTTGGTTTTCAATTCAAGGTCCGCCAGGATCGTCTTGCAGAATACAAAGAACATCACAAAAACGTCTGGCCCGAAATGCTCGCCGCACTGCGTGAGTCCGGCTGGCATAACTACACTTTGTTCATGCGCAACGACGGACTCATCTTCGGATACTTTGAGACAGGAGAAAGTCTTTCCGCTGCGCAGTCCAGCATGGCGGCAAAAGGCATCAACTCCCGGTGGCAAGAATTTATGTCGCCATTTGTAGATGCCAACATCCGCCCTGATGAAACCTTTGTAGAACTCGAAGAATACTTTCACCTGGATTAGTGATGACAACCCGCAATTACCTCGCTGTGGATCTGGGCGCGGAAAGCGGGCGCACCATCATTGGAGCACTTGATGGCGGTCAGCTGGTTCTGACCGAAACACACCGCTTCCCCAATGGACCTGTACGCCACCCTGATGGCTTGCATTGGGATGTTCAGCGCCTGTGGGCAAATATCAAAACAGGTATTGCGGCGTCATCTTCAAAATCCAATAAACTGATTGATTGCATCGGCCTTGATACCTGGGGAGTCGATTTTGCATTGCTCGACAAAAATAATTCGCTGCTATTCGACCCTTTTCATTATCGCGACGAGCGCACCAATGGTATGTTGAAAGAAGCTTTCAAACGCATGCCGCGCGCAGAAATCTTTTCCAATACCGGCATTCAATTCATGCAGATCAACACACTTTATCAATTGTTGGCGATGTCGTCACAAAAGTCCTCGCTGCTTGATAATGCCGAAACATTTTTGACCATCCCTGATCTTTTCAATTTTTGGCTGAGCGGCGAGATTACCAACGAATTCACCAACTCAACCACGACTCAATGTCTCGATCCACACAAACGGGATTGGGCGACTCCAGTGCTGGATGCCATGAATATTTCATCGCATCTTTTCAAGCCGATAACGGACCCCGGTACACTGCTAGGGACTTTACTCCCGGACATCGCAGCAGAATCAGGCACGGGCGGAGTCAAGATCGTCCTTCCCGCATGTCACGATACCGGCTCGGCAGTCGTATCCATCCCTGCGCGGAATCAAGATTTCGCATGGATTAGTTCGGGCACATGGTCCATCATGGGCGCTGAAGTGAGTGAACCATGCATCAATGAAAAAGCTCTGGCACACAACTTCACAAACGAAGGCGGGGTCTTCGGCACGTGGCGGCTCTCAAAAAACATCATGGGATTATGGTTAGTACAGGAGTGCAAGCGGACGTGGCAAGAACAGGGTGAGAATTTATCCTATGAAGAGATCATGCATCTTGCCGTGGCAGCCAAGCCCTTTCTTGCTGTGATCGATCCTGACGACAACACGTTCTTCCATCCCGGCGATATGCCGGCGCGCATTCAAAAATTCTGTTTGCAGACGAATCAATATAAGCCGCAAACCAAGGGCGAGATCCTCCGTGTTGCACTGGAAGGTCTTGCACTGAAATATCGCTGGGTGCTTGAGCGGCTGGAAGAACTAAGTGGAAAACAATTGGGACCGATCCACATCATTGGCGGCGGCACAAAAAATCGCCTGCTCAATCAACTCACCGCGAATGCAACCCGGCGCGTTGTGGTCACTGGTCCCGTCGAAGCGACCGCCATCGGGAATGTACTTATGCAAGCGATCGGGCTGGGTGATCTGGGGTCGTTATCTGAAGCACGTGAAGTCGTGCGAGCTTCATTTGAAGTTGAAGAGTATTACCCCGAATTGAACGATGGCTGGGAGGAAGCCTACAAAAAATTATCAGCACTTAATGGAATACAATAATTCCCAATACTTGACATGCGAGGAAAAAGAATATGATCGAGAAACCCTACCCTGAACTTGACGACCTGCTCACCATGATGGGCGAAGCCGGAAGGCATCTGGCTGAAATCGAAGCCTGCGAAGGTGCGGCGGGAAATATTTCCGTCTGCCTGCGCTGGCCGATCGAAGTGAGCACGCGCTTCCCTGAGGAGCAAGAGATAGAATTGCCGCAGCCCGTCCCTGAACTGGCAGGCACAACCTTCCTCGTAAGTGGATCTGGTCGCCGCTTGCGCGAGATCATCGACGAACCGACCGCGCACATTGCATGCATCGTGGTCAATGAAGGCGGAAAAACAGGCAGACTTCACACATCAAACGCACGCCGCTTTGAGCGCGTGACAAGTGAGTTCAACTCCCATCTTGCCGTACATGCGGACCAGGTGCGCCTGACCGGCACGAACTTCCACGCAGTGATCCATGCCCAACCGGTGCATCTGACGTATCTCAGTCATATTCCACGCTATCAGAATGAACAATATTTAAATACGCATCTTCTGCGCTGGCAGCCTGAAACCATCATCAATCTACCGGAAGGCATAGGCTTTATTCCCTTTCAAACACCCGGCTCCCTTGAATTGATGTCTGGCAATGTCGAGTCGCTTCAGCGGCACCGCATCGTCATCTGGGCAAAACATGGCGTAATGGCTCGCTCAGACATTTCTGTAAAACGCGCCGCAGATCGTATTGAATACGCAGAGACTGCAGCACGATATGAATATCTAAACCTGGGTGTCAATGAGGTCGGCGAAGGACTAAGCGCAGAAGAAATACGTTCGATCTGCAAAGCTTTTAACGTCGATCAAAATTTATTCTAGAGCGATCATGACCCAAACTCAAAAGTCTTTTGACCTTGCAAAAGAACGTTACGCCGCCCTTGGCGTGGATGTGGACACAGCGCTTTCACGGCTCGATAAGGTTTCCATCTCCCTGCATTGCTGGCAGGGAGATGACGTTGGCGGTTTTGAAAATCCCGGCGGCACGCTAAGCGGGGGCATTGCTGCGACAGGGAATTATCCCGGCAAGGCACGTACCGCTGTCGAGCTGCGCAAAGACCTTGATGTCGTTTACGGTTTATTGCCGGGGTCGCACCGCTTGAGTCTGCACGCGATATACCTTGAAGCGGATAAAAAAGTAGAGCGAAACGAAATTGAGCCGCGGCATTTTTCTACATGGAAAGACTGGGCAAAAGAAAATCATCACGGACTTGATTTCAACCCAACCTGTTTCTCGCATCCCAAATCTGCCGATGGATTTACGCTAGCTCACCACGATGCGGGGATTCGGCAATATTGGGTCGAGCACTGCATTGCCAGCCGAAAAATCGGTGAATATTTTGGAAAAGAATTGGGTACGCCCGCTGTGACGAATATCTGGATCCCCGATGGATACAAAGATACGCCGGCTGACCGCCAAACTCCCCGCCGCTTGTTGATGGAATCGCTTGATAAAGTGCTTGCTGAACAAATCGCTCCTTTTCACAACCTCGACTCGGTCGAGCCGAAACTCTTCGGTATTGGCTCGGAAAGTTATGTGGTCGGTTCAATGGAGTTCTACACAGCCTACGCGCTCAGCCGCAAAATCTTGCTTACACTCGATTCCGGGCATTTCCACCCGACCGAGACCATCGCAGACAAGATCTCTTCGTTGTTGATTTATCTTGACCAATTGCTGCTGCATGTCAGCCGCGGCGTGCGCTGGGACAGCGACCACGTGGTAACTTTTAATGATGATCTACAGGCCATCGCGCAGGAGATCGTCCGTAACGATGCGCTGGAGCGTGTGCACATTGGGCTTGATTATTTTGACGCGAGCATCAATCGGATTACCGCGTGGACCATTGGTTCCCGCAATACTTTGCGCGCGCTCCTTTCCGCCCTGATTGAGCCGCGCGATCTTATGACCGAATTTGAAATGGCAGGTGATTACTCCAGCAGGCTTGCCCTGCAGGAAGAGCTTAAATCCATGCCCTTCGGGGCAATCTGGGATTATCACTGCGAAAAGCATAATGTGCCCATCGGCATGGAGTTTATGAATGTCATAAAGGAATACGAGAAGCGGGAATTATCACAAAGATAAAAATTTAGAGGAGACCCATACGAAGAGTCTCCTCTAAAAAATGATCCAAATATCAACCAGAGTTCTGACCACACAGAACCGTCTGATTTCATTTAGTGGCGTAAATACTCACTCGTAAGGGAGTGTTTTGCTTTTAACAGATCTTTGGGCGTA
>Ga0268298_10005765_pt1 | contig 11491 bp, 8 predicted proteins | sample WWTPWeurt_MetaG_FD_194462 | JGI IMG/M metagenome (GOLD analysis project Ga0268298, IMG submission 194462) | Activated sludge microbial communities from WWTP in Nijmegen, Gelderland, Netherland - WWTP Weurt | ecosystem: Engineered > WWTP > Aerobic digester > Activated sludge | place: Netherlands... | reverse complement strand
CGGTCTGATACTCAACGTGGGCGATGTTGATGGTGATACCGCGCTCTTTTTCTTCGGGGGCGTTGTCAATTGTGTCATACGCCCGGAATTCTGCCATACCGCGCAAAGCGCACCATTTGGTGATTGCCGCAGTCAGGGTTGTTTTACCATGGTCGATGTGGCCCATGGTACCAACATTCATGTGCGGTTTGCTTCGATCAAATTTCTGCTTGGCCATAAAAGCTTTCTCCTCTTACTCCGCAGTTAAAAAAATTATGATTACAACCGGCAGGGGTTAGCCTGCCATAATTTCCTTGGCCACGTTCGCAGAAACTGCCGCGTAGTGGTCGAATTCCATTGTAAATGCGCCGCGGCCCTGGGTAGCAGAGCGCAGGCTGGTGGCATAACCAAACATTTCAGCCAGCGGGATCATCGAGCGTACAGCCTGTGCGCCACCTGGGCGAACTTCCATACCCTGAATTTCTCCACGCCGAGAATTGATCTGCCCCATAATATCGCCAAGATATTCTTCTGGCACCACAACTTCGACTTTCATGATGGGTTCCTGCAAAATGGGACCACCCTTCTGGACACCTTCTTTGAAGGCCATCGAGGCAGCCATTTTAAAGGCCATTTCGTTCGAGTCAACTTCGTGGAATGAACCATCGTACAGGCGGACTTTAATATCCACCACCGGGAATCCAGCCAAAACGCCAGCTTCAGCAGCTTCTTTGACGCCTTTTTCGACGGCCGGAATATATTCACGCGGGATGGTGCCGCCAACAACGCCATTTTCAAAGACAATGCCAGTGCCAGGGTCGCCGGGAGTCATTTCGAGAACGACATGCCCATACTGACCATGACCACCGCTTTGCTTGACATATTTATGCTCAGCTTTGGCAACCGGACGAGTGATCGATTCCTTGTAAGCAACCTGCGGGCGGCCAACGCGGGCCTGGACGCGGAACTCACGCATCATACGATCGACAATGATCTCCAGATGCAGTTCGCCCATGCCTTCAATGATGGTCTGGCCGGTGTCAGGATCAGATTTCACCCGGAATGTGGGATCTTCTTCAGAGAGCTTCTTGAGGGCCTCACCCATCTTTTCCTGGTCGACCGTGGTCTTGGGCTCGATAGCCACAGAAATCACCGGGGCAGGGAAGGAAATGTTTTCCAGCAGGACGGGATTGGCAGCATCGCAGAGGGTATCGCCGGTGAAGGATTCCTTCAGACCAAGCACGGCACCGATATCGCCCGCCAACACTTCATCAATGTCTTCGCGGCGGTCAGCGTACATGCGGATCAGGCGGCCTACGCGCTCTTTGCGATCCTTGACCGAATTGTAGACCATGGAACCCTGCGAGAACTTGCCGGAGTAAACCCGGAAATATGCAAGGCGGCCGACATACGGGTCGGTGACGATCTTGAACACCAGGGCGCTCATGGGGGCGTCATCTTCAGCAGGACGCTCGACCTCTTCACCGGTTACGGCATGGGTCACTTTGACCGCTGCAATATCCAGTGGGGAGGGCAAGTAATCAATGACGGCGTCCAGAACAGACTGAACACCCTTGTTGCGCAGCGAGCTGCCAGCAAAAACGGGATTAGCCTTGCCAGCAATCACAGCCCGGCGCAGGGCGGCCTTCAGTTCGTCGATCGACATCGATTCACCTTCAAGATACTTGAGGGTCAATTCATCGTCGGTTTCAGCGATCAACTCAATCATCTTAACTCGGGCTTCGTGGGCGGCGTCAACCATATCTGCGGGGATGTCGGTTTCGCGTGGTTCACGGCCGAGATCATCTTCCCACAGGATGGCACGCTCGGTGAGCAAATCAACGACACCGCGGAACTGAGCCTCTGAGCCGATGGGGAGCTGCATGGGGATCGCATTTGCACCCAAACGCTTGCGAATGCTCTCGAGAGAGCGGTCGTAAGAAGCGCCAATGCGGTCCATTTTATTAATGAAACAAATGCGCGGAACATTATAGCGGTCGGCCTGGCGCCAGACTGTTTCGCTTTGGGGTTCAACACCTTGGACAGCGTCAAAAACAACGACGCCGCCATCCAAAACGCGCAGTGAGCGCTGGACTTCCGCAGTAAAGTCAATGTGTCCGGGAGTATCGATCAGGTTGAACTGATATCCCTTCCACTCTGCATGGACAGCAGCAGAAACGATCGTAATCCCACGCTCACGTTCCTGAACCATCCAATCCGTAACAGTCGTGCCATCGTCCACCGAACCAATCCGGTGCGTCTTCCCTGTATAAAAGAGAATCCGTTCCGTGGTTGTGGTCTTTCCAGCATCAATATGGGCGATGATACCGATATTACGGTATCTTTCAAGCGGGTATTGGCGAGACATTCAATCTACCTGTATCTATAGAATCCTCACACCTAAAACCACTACGCTCGGTAGTGGGAGAAGGCGCGATTGGCCTCAGCCATCTTATGGACTTCTTCACGCTTGCGCATTGCAGTACCCTGACCGGTGGAAGCATCGAGCAGTTCACCAGCCAATTTTTCTGCAAAGGACTTGCCACTGCGCGACTTTGCAGCCGAGAGCAGCCAGCGGGCAGCCAAAGCAAAGCGCCGGTACGGCGGGACTTCCATTGGCACTTGATAAGTCGCACCACCAACGCGGCGCGGCTTAACTTCCATAACAGGAGAGACATTTTTAATGGCCTGTTCAAAGACCTCAAGCGGGTTGCGCTTGCTGCGTTCTTCGATCAGATCCATGGCGTTGTACACAACAGAGGTGGCCACACTCTTCTTACCGCTCTTGATGACGCGGTTAATGAAGTTCTGGACGTTCACACTGTGGAAACGCACATCGGGCATAATTTCGCGTTTTTCGGGTTTATTCCGACGAGACATGCAATTACTCCATCCGAGGTTTTAAGCCGTGATTACGGTTCTACTTGCGAGCGCCCTTGGTTGGTACGACAGACTTCTTCTTCGCACCATACTTGGAACGGCCTTGCTTGCGATTGTTAACACCCGTGGTGTCCAGGGAACCGCGCACGATGTGATAACGCACACCGGGCAGATCTTTCACACGACCACCACGCACCAAAACCACAGAGTGTTCCTGCAAAGAATGACCTTCGCCGGGAATGTAAGCTGTGACTTCGACGCCATTCGATAACCGCACACGGGCGATCTTGCGCAGCGCCGAATTGGGTTTCTTAGGAGTCATCGTACGAACTACCGTACAAACTCCACGCTTCTGAGGAGCTCCCTTGGGCTGGCGCAGACGACGCTGCTTCATCGAATTCAGCGTGAATAACAACGCTGGCGCCTTGCTCTTTGTTTTCTTGGACTTGCGTCCTTTTCGAACCAGTTGATTGACCGTTGGCACAGTTTGCCTCCAAAAAAAATTACTTTTGATGGTTATCTATTTTCATCAAGGGAGGCCATCCTACTTACCGATGGCCTCGCCTTTACTATTAACTCAGCGAAAAAGGGCGACAAAAGGACACCCTTATAACTAAGGCACGAAGTCCGATTTTACCAGACGAACCACAGTGCGTCAAGAGAAAATCTTTACAAATCCTCTCCCAATCCGAGCAAACCGGTAGGCATCTTTGGCGGACGGGCACGTTCTTCATCTTTTCCGAATTTTATCACTTCGTTCGTGTCCGTCACGGCTTCCACGGCCAGGCCCAGGCTTTGAAGTTCCTTCACCAAAACCCGGAAAGAAGCCGGGATACTGGGTTCTTCGATCGGTTCACCCTTGACGATTGCCTCGTAGGTCTTAACACGACCCTGAACATCGTCTGATTTAACCGTCAGCATTTCTTGCAGGGTATAGGCCGCGCCGTATGCTTCCAGGGCCCAAACTTCCATTTCACCAAAGCGCTGACCGCCGAATTGCGCCTTGCCGCCCAGGGGCTGCTGCGAAACCAGGCTGTATGGGCCGGTGGAACGGGCATGGACTTTATCCTCTACGAGGTGATGAAGCTTCAGCATTGTGACCACACCAACCGTCACAGGGCGATCGTACGCATCGCCGGTCTTGCCGTCGATCAGGATCGACTTGCCCAGGGTAGGCACGGGCGAACCAGTATTCAAGGATACCTCGAGCGCCTTGGCGGGCAGGTCTTCATTTGCCAGGTTGCTGATGTCAATCTTATGGGTCATCAGCCACTCGCTCAGACAGGTGTAAACTGCGGCCAGGTCGCGCTCGGTGCGGGTGGCGTTTTCGATCGGCTTATCGGGCGTCACGAAAATTTCTTCCGGCACATAACCACGGTCGCGCAGCCACTCGATCAGGACCGAGTTGCGGGCATAGCGCGGATCGGAGGCGATTTCATAAATATCATAGCCGCGGTCGCCAAGCCAGCTTTCCAGGTAAATCCGGCGAACTTCGTCGTCGTCTTCCAGCTGGCGTGAAGGAATGCCCTGTTCTTTGACAAAGGCCCAGGCCTTGTGTCCAATTTCTTTCCAGGCGTGGTCCATCAGCCAGGCGCGGCCCAATTCAGCTTCAATTTCGGTTTCGTCGGCGCCGTCAAAGACCGGCGTAACCGCTCGGAAACCCATGCGCAGGGCGGCCCAGCCGAGATGCGCTTCCAAAACCTGACCCAGGTTCATACGCCCAGGCACACCGGTCGGGTTCAAAACGATATCAACGGGGGTACCGTCATCCAGGTAAGGCATGTCTTCGATCGGAACGACGCGCGAGACCACGCCTTTGTTACCATGCCGGCCGGCCATCTTGTCGCCCGATGTCACCTTGCGGCGCTGAGCAACAGAGACCCGCACCATCATGTCGACACCGGCAGTCAGGTCGGCATTGTCTTCACGGGTGAAGACCTTGACATCCACTACTTTACCGCGCTCGCCGTGGGGCATGCGCAGCGAGGTATCTTTGACATCCCGTGATTTCTCACCGAAAATGGCTCGCAGCAGGCGCTCTTCGGGGGTCAGTTCCTTCTCCCCCTTGGGCGAGATCTTGCCGACCAGAATATCATTCGGCCCGACTTCAGCGCCGATGCGAATGATGCCGCGTTCGTCCAGATCTTTGATCGCTTCCTCACCGACATTTGGAATGTCGCGGGTGATTTCTTCTGGGCCCAGGCGGGTATCACGCGATTCGACTTCATACTTTTCGATGTGCACGGAGGTGAACTTGTCATCCTGCACCAGTTTTTCTGAAATGACGATGGCGTCTTCAAAGTTGGCGCCTTCCCAGGAAAGGAAAGCGATAACCACATTTTGGCCGAGCGCCAGCTGACCGTGTTCGGTGGATGAAGAGTCGGCAATCACATCGCCTTTCTTCACCAACTGGCCCTTAATGACTGCGGGGCGCTGGTCAATGCAGGTGCTCTGGTTCGAGCGCTGGTATTTGCGCAGGTTATACAGTTTCTCGCCATCCCGAGTGCGCAGCAAAATTTTGCTGCCGGTCACCGACATGACTTCACCGTCGCCTTCAGCCACAATCACCTGCCCCGAGTCCATGGCAGCGTGATACTCCATGCCGGTGGAAACCAACGGCACATCCGGGTTTAAGAGCGGCACGGCCTGCGCCTGCATGTTCGAGCCCATTAAGGCCCGGTTGGCGTCATCATGCTCCAGGAACGGGATCAAAGCGGCGCTGATACCCACAATTTGGTGCGGGGCAACATCCATATAGTCCAGGTTATCGGGTGTGACAAAGAGGAAGCTGGAGTGGTAGCGGGAAGAAACCCGGCCGCGCACAAATTCGTTGTTATCGGTCAGCGGGGTGCTGGCCTGGGCAATCACGAAGCGGTCTTCGGCATCAGCGGAGAGGTATTCGTACTCCTCGGTCACAAATGGCACAACCAATACCTGGGCCACATTCATCTTGCTAATTGCGGCAGCCATTTCTGCTGTAATTTTGTCGCCATCGGTGCCGATGATTTCGCCCGTGTCGGGGTCCGTCAGGGTTTCACGCAGGGTCAGGCCGAGGATGCGCGGATCGGTGGGGATCATGGACTTGCGCACCCGGCGGTAGGGGGTTTCGATAAACCCATACTCATTTACCCGGGCAAAGGAAGCCAGACGGCCAATCAAACCAATGTTCGGGCCTTCAGGGGTTTCAATGGGGCAAATACGACCGTAATGCGAATGGTGGACATCGCGGACATCAAAGCCAGCGCGCTCACGCCGCAGACCACCAGGGCCAAGGGCCGAGAGGGTACGCTTGTGGCGCAGTTCGGCCAGCGGGTTGGTCTGGTCCATGAACTGTGAAAGTTGGCTGGAGCCAAAGAATTCGCGCAGGGCGGCGACCACCGGGCGGATATTGATCAGGGTAATGGGAGAGAGCTGATCCTGATCGCGAATGGACATGCGTTCTTTGATCACGCGCTCCATGCGGCGCAAACCGATGCGCAGTTTGTTCTGGATCAGTTCGCCCACGGTTTTACCGCGGCGGTTGCCGAGGTGGTCGATATCGTCAGGGGCGATGACACCGTTGTTGATCTGGATCATCCGGCGGATCAGCATGATGATGTCCCACTTGGAGATGGTGCGGTGGGTAATCGGGACAAGCGACTTCAAATCGAGCTTCTGGCTCAATTTATAGCGGCCCACTTTCTCCAGGTCATAATGGCGTTGATCAAAGAGCTGCTCGATCAGGAATTCACGCGCATTGTCCAGGGTGGCGGGGTCGCCAGGGCGCATGCGCTTGAAGAACTCCAGCAGGGCGGCTTCGGCGATGCTCATGTTGGTGGTATCCCACACGGGCTCCTGGTGGAGGGTGGAAGCCATATACATTCGGTCGGGGTTGTTATCCACTTCGCCGAAGAGTGAGAAAATCTCATCATCATCGCCCTTCGCCAGCGGTGAATCGCCGGGAAGCAGATCGTTGACAGCAGCCAGGGCGCGCAAGAAAATGGTGATCGGCACAGTGCGCTTGCGGTTGAAGCGCAGGGTGAGGTAATCGCTCTTGCGGGTTTCGAACTCCATCCAGGCGCCGCGATCGGGGATCAGCTTGGCCACAGCCAGGGGCCGGCCAGTCGCCCGGTCAACAGGAGCCTCAAAGTACACACCGGGTGAACGGATCAACTGAGATACGACCACACGCTCAGTACCATTAATAATAAAGGTGCCTTTTTCGGTCATCTCGGGGAAATCGCCCAAGAAAATATCCTGTTTGATCGGCTCGGGCACTTCGGTGCCCGCCAACAACACAGACACATACATCGGACTGGCGTAGGTCAGGTCTCGTTCAACACACTCTTCTAGAGAATGCTTGGGTTCACCAAACCAATAGGTTAGCCCCCACTGCTGCGCCTCCTTGCTGGTACCTGGAAAATACAGCTTCATGCCTTTGTTGTACGATTCGATTGGGGAAACCTCACTGAACAGATCAGCGAGGCCTTCCTTCTTCAAACGTTCAAAGGATTCCAACTGCACCTCGATCAGGTCAGGCAGGGGTAATTGCACATTAATTCGCGCATACGACTTGCTTGGCAGAACAGATGCCATAGATTCTCTCCTGAATTGGGATAAAAACAACCAACTTGCCCTTGCGGGGCTTTAGGATCTTCAGGATGCGGTTACAGGGTAAATCGGCGGTATTTGCTTTCTGCCGAGCAAAAAACAAAGCTCACAAACGCCCTACATCCCGGGAAATACTGATGATCCGCTTTTAAGCGACAAAAGAGTATTATAATGTAAGAATAAATGAAGGTCAAGTACAATTTTCAGAATCAGCCCCGTTTGAACCACCTCAGTTAAGGAATTATGCATGCAAAATCCAGAAAATTTTAAATCCGGCTATGTGGCTGTGGCCGGCCGGCCGAATGTTGGCAAATCGACGCTCGTCAATCTGCTCCTGGGCCAGAAAGTCGCGGCGGTATCTCCCCGCCCACAAACCACCCGCAAACGCCAGTTGGGCATCCTCACCCGGCCAGACGCCCAAATTATTTTTATCGATACCCCCGGTCTGCACAAACCGGTGCACAAATTGGGCGAGGTGATGAACTCCCAGGCTTTTGAGGCGCTCACCGATGCCGATGTGATTTTGTTCCTGGTAGACGCCAGCATGACCCCGGCGGCCGAAGATTACCTGGCAGCCGAACGGCTGACCGGTATGGGCGAAGCGGTGCTGGCCAAGACTTTGCTGGTGGTCAACAAGATGGATCTGATCACCCCCGCCCAGGTTGCAGACCGCCTGCTGGCCTACCAAAATCTGCTCCCAATGACCCCGCTCTACCCAATTGCGGCGATTGTCAACAGCAACTGCGACCTGCTTCTGGGGGTGGTGCTGGAGCGCCTGCCTTTCGGGCCGGTTTACTTCCCAGAAGAACAGGTAACCGATATGTACGAGCGCGAAATCAGCGCCGAGCTGATCCGGGCGGCGGCCTTGATCAATTTGCGCGATGAGGTGCCGCACGGCATCGCTGTGCGGGTTGAGCAGTACACCGAGCGCGGCGATTCAGGGGCCTATATCGTTGCCACCCTGTTTGTGGAACGCGAATCGCACAAGGCGATTGTGATTGGGCAGGCCGGCAAGATGATTAAAGAAATCGGCGCAACCGCCCGCCAGGAAATCGAATCGATGAGCGGACGCAAAGTCTTTCTGGATCTGCATGTCAAAGTGCGCGCCAACTGGCGGGATGATCAGACGGCGCTGCGCCAGTTTGGTTTCGATCCCGAAAAAGAAAAATAAATGAAGGGATAATGGCAAACACGCTGCCATACCCCTGGTTTTTGCTGGCCGCCGCCGGGCTGGCGCTGCTCAACTGGTATGCCGCCGAACACGGTCTGCGCCGCTTGATTTACTTCAGCAAACCCGGCGTCATGCTGGTCTTGCTGGCCTGGTTTGTGCTGGCTGCCCGTCTGGTTGGGGGCAGCGCCACCTGGACCAGCTGGATCTTTTTATTCGGCGGCGTCTGCGGGCTGGTGGGGGATATCGCCCTGATGCTGCCGGTCGTGCGGTTTAAGCTCGGCCTGGCGGCCTTTCTGCTTGGGCATCTCAGTTATACCCTGGCGCTTAACCCGGGTTTGCCAGCCACCCCCTGGTTTAGCGGGCTGCTTGCCGCCGGATTGGCGCTGCTGGGCTGGCAGTTCTACCTCCGCCTGGCTTTAAGCCTGCAAACCAAAAAGCTGCGCCAGATGCGCCTGCCGGTCCTTCTTTATATTCTCGCCATTCTGCCAATGGCATATTCAGCCATTCAAACCCTCTGGCAGCCCGGTTGGCAGCCCGGCCCGGCGCTGCTGGTGGCCCTGGGTGGGGTATTCTTTATCCTCTCGGATGGTCTTTTAGCCTGGGACCGCTTCGTGCGCCCAATTCCCCATGCCCGCCCGCTGGTGATGATCACCTACCACCTGGCTCAGTTCGGGATTCTGGTGGGGGCGGCTGGTTCACTCTATTAAAAGCTGACGCAAATCCAAACTCAACTGCAGCTCAAACCACGAACGCAAACTGCTGAAGGCATCAAACCAGCCCAATCCTCGGCCATAAGACCATAAGAGCATGCGGTCCATCAACGTGTAAATGGCAAATCGCCCCTGGAAACCTGGGCGGGCCGGATCTTTGCGGTTCTGGAAATAGGCATTCAGGAAAGCGTAAAGGCGCGGGTCGTAGCCATTCCTGTCTTTCCAACCATCCATGGTGGGGCGGGTCAGGGCAGATTTGTCATTCCAATAATCCATGGTTGTGCGCGCCAGATCGGCTTCTGGATCACCGAAGTAAGCCTCCATCAGATCGAAAACCCCCGTGATCTGCCAGCGGCCGTTGATCTTGTCTGCGACCGTATTCGCTTCTTTATAATCGTTCATAACGAAACAGGCCTGGAATGGAACCAGAAGCGCCGCCCGGTGTGTCTCCAGGATGCTTTCAACCCAGGCAACATCCTCGGGTGTAGTCATTCTGGATCTGTCTGAAGCGGAGTCATTTGCCTCAACAGCCCTCTTAAGAAAGTAGCCAATCCTGGAGTAAATCCAGCGCTGGTAAATTTCCCCGGTGGAAAGCGGTGTGGGGTCCGCATCGTGCCAGTTGTCTGCGGTCTGCTCCCATGGGGGTATGTACACCTCACCCATCCGGCGGATTGTATCGGTCAACGGATCATAGGTTCCTGGGTGCGGATGGCGAAGCTGATGCATGCGGGCCAGGTTGACGCCCAGCGCTTCGGCCACACCAAGTCGATCCTGATCGCTCAAGGCTGCTTTGACCTCGGGACTGGCTAGCTGCTGCCCGACTAATCTCGGCATGATCACATACGGCCAGGCAAAAAAATCCTTAGATCCGTCAAACAGGTAAGGCCAGGGAACCGGGGACCCCGTCTCATGACGCAAACGCTCTGCCATAAAACGTTCGGTCTCAAACTGGCCATCCAGCAGCGGATTTCCGCGAAATACAAACTCGCCCTTTGTGCTGGCGAGAAAGACATTCTGCCCAAACAATCCATATGGAATTGCCTTGGCGGAGACGAACTCGCCAAGATCAAATCTACTTAATACCTGTTGAAATGATTTATCGTCAATACTTCCAAGTCGCTCAGAATATTTCATAGGTCATCACATTGATATCCACGAATGGTGTGGGATTTGGGATAACAAATTATAGCTCAATCCAATTACAATAAATATACGGTATAAATGACCATATTCAGGTGCTTTACAACGAATAGATGAGGTAGAAGAATGACAGAAAGATCTCAATCCATCATTGTGCAGCCAGGCGGTGGCAGAGATCTGCATGCCTTTGGCAACATCCTCTCCGTAATGCTCAGCGGTCAGCAAAGCGGCGGGACTATCGCAGTCATGTCGGAACAAACACCCCCAGGGGGCGGCCCGCCGGTGCATTATCACACCCGTGAGGATGAGATTTTTCTGGTTGTCGAGGGGAAAATCAGCTATTTTGCGAATGAACAGTGGACCGAGGTCGCCCCCGGAGGAGCGGTGTATTTGCCCAAAGGGGCTGTCCATACCTACCGCAATGTTGGCGAAACCCCAAGCCGCCATTGGATCATTACGCTGCCATCCGGTTTTGAGGATTTCTTTGCCGAAGCCGCCGCAGAATTTGGCAGGCCGGACGGCCCAAACCCCCAGCGGATTGTGGAAATTCACCACAAACACGGGATCGAACTGTTATAAAAAAACGCCCCGTTTGGGGCGTTTTTTTATAACAGTGGATTATCGGGTGGAGGTTCGGGCGTAAAAGTCGCATCCACCACGGCTGGCTCAGCCGGAGGTCGGTAGACCGGGGTGGTATCCGGATAGTCACGTGTACCCACAGCGGTCAAAATGGCAGCCCCCAGCCCCAGCATCCCGGCTGCGAAGGGGAAAACCCAGCCCACGCAGGGGATAAAGTTGATCGAAAACAGGACAAAGGTCAGCAGCAGGGTTCCCAGGCCAGCGCTGAGGGGCGGCGCCCATTCCTGGTTCAGGGCCTTGGCCAGCCGGCTGCCTGTCTCCTGACCCAGGGCAATCCAGCCAAACAGCGAGACCAATCCCAGGGCAAGCAAACCGAGCAGCGCAACCGGGATCAAAATAAGAGTGATGCTGAGCAGCACGACCACAAAGGGTGCCACTACTG
>Ga0268298_10005764_pt1 | contig 11491 bp, 7 predicted proteins | sample WWTPWeurt_MetaG_FD_194462 | JGI IMG/M metagenome (GOLD analysis project Ga0268298, IMG submission 194462) | Activated sludge microbial communities from WWTP in Nijmegen, Gelderland, Netherland - WWTP Weurt | ecosystem: Engineered > WWTP > Aerobic digester > Activated sludge | place: Netherlands... | reverse complement strand
CCACAGCCATGACTGTATCCCCTTCTGTAGCGACCAACTGCTTCCTGATTTGGGCATCCCCCATATGATGCTCAACAGGTGCCTTGACGAATGCAAGGTCATATTTAGCATCCAAATAAACCACATCGAGCAGACTACGTGACATTCCCTCAGCATCCACCACAACCATTTTGTTTTGTCTGACAACATGCTCGTTGGTAACCAGCAAATTATACTCTTTTAAATAGAATCCGGTTCCTACTGAAAAAGGGGTGGCCATCTGGACGACTACGGATTTGTAATTATCGATAAATGCTTTCAATTGATATTAAATTGAACTGTATATAAATAATATTCGAATCTTAATTCAAAATTTGGACAAGCTGAGAACGATAAAATAGACTCAACAATTTTACTTGAATTCATTTATTCCATCATGCAAGTACCTGACGAAAAAATTGCAAGTAGGACTGATAAAAATGAGCCTTAGTTTCAAACTGAAGTTGATCCATCAAATTTTGCTTATCCGTCAGATTACTATCCTCCAAAATTTGCTTAATAGCTGCTTTTATCCTTGCTGACCTTAATTCGTCTCCGTCAGTAAAGTCGACCGGTATAGAAAGTGATTTAAAAAAATCTTCTTCAGATATACAATAGAACAAATGCAATAAATCTTTAGCAGGAGAAGCAAATGCAAATTGGAACAATAAGAAGCCCACGAGATAAGAACATATTTGTTCACAAATAAAATAATGCTTTTGCTCTTTGTACCATTCGAACGATTTCATTTCATTCTCAATGATGCCCCCAATCTCTGTTTCTGTAGCCGGAGGAACAACACTAAAAGTTGAAATCACATTATAAAATTCTGATCGCAGTTTTTCAGGTTCTATTTCTTTTAAAGCCTTTAATCCTTCGGTCAATTTCCCTAAACTCAATCCGACATCCTGATTGCCCGCTAAACTATAAACAGCATGAATTTTAGCAATTTGGTGCATCGCCTTACCTTCAGGTTTGAGCAGATAGTCGAGCTTATACACACAAGATAAATACACATAAGTCAAGGCACCTTGGAATCTATCAGGATTCAGATTTCCCAATACTTTAGGATCGAGGACCTCATCAATTTCACGATAAAAAAAATCTGACTTAAGCTCCTTTTCTTTATCACTGATAGCTATAATGTGCTCTGCATTTATAGGTTTGACATTTTCAAAATCCACTACTATAATATCATCGTCCAGATCTGCCTGTATGGCCATTTCCTTTAATCCATAAAATAGTTTATATGGCGAAGCTTCAGCAATGACACTATCAAATTTTAAACTCATTTGAAGTTTATCATTTAATGCATAACGACTGTATTGCAACATATAATTTTTCTCAAGGGATTTTCTCAGTAAACCAATATTCAAATCTTCAACTATTGCCAATGGAGCTATCGCATAAAAATGAACTAGATCCATATAACCCAGCACTGATTTTGATCCTTGAAATATTTCAAATTCAATTCGATCATTAATCCGTTGAAAACGAACATTATCACCCTTATCATTTTTCAAATATTCCAATACATGACTAAAGGAACTATGGTAATCTTTCTTCTCAAAATCGCTCAATGCCATTTCCCAATGTTCATTCAGAGAATCGGATTTAAACACACCTGAAAATCTGCCAAAAACCGTGTTCGAATCTAACAACACTGAAGAATCAGAAGAAGATTTAAAAATAGAAGACCAAAAACCCATAATTTGGAGTTATCTGCAAAAATATAAAAAATACAAATATAAAAGCCCACAAATCTTACGCACCAGGCTAAGATTTCAAAAACTGACAGATCGCAGAACAATCCAAAAATTTGCTTTACTATCAAAACCAAAAGAAAAATAGGGAAAGAACTCCATCTGCAATGTATTTTTGCAGTTTGTATGAGTGATTTCAAACTAAGAACAGAATTGCTGTTAGCACCTTCTCCAAATAAGATTTTCCATGGTGAAAAGATCATTTGCATGGGCAGCTGTTTTGCAGAAAATATGCACCAAAAATTGACTGAACATGGTTTCAACAGTAGCTTCAGTCCATATGGTATTGTATTTAACGCGTGGATGCTTGCTCATCAGCTCAGACGATTAATTGCCGGGAAAGAATATTTAGATCATGAATTGATTTTTTCAAATGAAATGTTTTCGAGTTGGGATCATCACGGGAGTTTTTCTCATCCCGATAAAGATGTTGCATTACTGCAAATCAATGCCCATTTCAATGACTGTAGAGAAAAGTTAAACCATGCAGAATATCTGATTCTTACCCTTGGGACTTCAAGTATTTATGAAACTAAAGAAGACATACATCGGGTTGCCAATTGCCATAAAGTTCCCGCACAGCATTTTACAAAATATAGAATAACTTTACAGGAATTAATCAGCGAATTTAACTCCAGTTTTCAGGAACTCAGACAATTCAATCCCGGATGCAAGATATTAATTTCTGTCAGCCCGGTTAGGTATCTTCAAGACGGATTGGTCGATAACAATCGAAGCAAATCATGTCTCTTGATGCTCTCAGAATTTCTGGAACAAAATTATAACTTCGTCGAATACTTTCCAGCATTTGAATTGCTCATTGATGATCTTAGAGACTATCGGTTTGTCAAAGAGGACATGGTTCATCCAAATTCGATGGCAATCCATTATATCTGGCAGAAATTTTCAAATGTTTTCTTTACAAAGGAAACTCAAGCACTCAACGAGGAAATACTCAGCTTTCAAAAAAAAATAAAACATAAACCGTTATTTCCGAATAGTGAATCCTCCATTCGTTTTCAGAATCAACTTAAAAAAGATATCGCACTATTTAAACTCCAACATCCACAAGTCTTATTTCCAGAGATTGAAATTTGATATTTTAAATAGGAAAATTTGAAAATGGAAAACTGAATTGATCAGCTTCTAGGACTTACCATATTAATTCTAGTAAAATTCGCAAGAAGGAATTGATATTCAATAGAATTTTGCAAAGCCTCTGACACACCACAAATTATAATTCTTTCACGAGCTCTTGATAAGGCCACATTCAATTTTCTGTCAATACCGTTTGCATCTACTGATTGTATCTGAGAAAGCAGTCGGCTATCCTGAATCACAGTTGATAGTATTATGATATCTCTGGCACTTCCCTGATACCTTTCGACAGTGTCAACTGTCAAGTCGATCTTATCCAATCCTTTTTCATGAAGCGCTGCTCTTATTGCAGTAATTTGCGCCCTGAAAGGCGTAATTACTCCAACACTTTCCGAAGACCAAATTAAATTATCCTTCTTATAATGATCATAAATTTGTTCAACTAATTCCGCAACAATCAAAGCTTCAGCTCGGCTAGTTTTAAATGAAAAGTTAGATTCTGATCTATCAACGTCTATAAATACAAGTCTTTTATTTGGAAATATGTTATTTGGATTGGAAGACAAGGAATTATGCCGAGATAGCAATCTCAATTGTTTACCGTCCCTGTCTCGGTTCATTACCTCCAGTTTGGATTGATAGAATAATTGGCTGACAATATCCATGATTTCCAAATGCATCCTACCCTGCGACTGCAGCATTCCTATACAGTGATCCCATTTTTTCGCAACACATTGTTTCCACATTCTTTCAAACAATGATTCACTCGTCGAGCGAAAACCTGCTTGAAGCAGTTCTTGGTTTAATATGATAGATTGAGATTCATCCTGCACGCTAACAGCTGGAAGCTGCAAATGATCTCCTATAAAAATTACCCGTTTAAATTGAGGGAGCAAGCCAATTATATGAGGTTCCAAAATTTGTGAGGCTTCATCTATGATTAAAATGTCAAACTGCTTAACATCAAACAATTCCTTTTTCCCAAGAATTGAAGCCACTGTAGCCGCATACAATCTGGTCTTTTGTAAATGATCCAATAACGATGCCCGACTGTTAAACTGCATAGATACATCCTCCAATAAATAATGTCTAAAATCTTGATGGACGGCATATCTAGAACCAATTCTGATCAAGGAATTGTCTTCTATTATTTCCAATGCTGCAGAACACATTTCATCTACTGCTCGATTTGTGTATGCCAAGAGCAATACACTTTCTTCAGAACAGCCAATAAAATACTTACATAAATGTTTTACGATAATACTTGTCTTGCCCGTACCAGGAGGTCCCCAAAGTAAAAAATAATCTTGAGCATTCAATATGCGCTGAATAATGGTCAAATGTTCTATACGCAACTCCGGAGAAGTATAATAAATACTAGCATCAGTTCTTAACACAGGCTTTTCCTGAGACAAGTAGAGTTTTCTGATCCTGGATTCTGCAGAAAGAAAAGTGTGTAGATTTTGGTATTGCTGAATAAAACTCCTATCTAAATGATCATGTTCAAGATTCCAAATCGACTTTACGTCATCAATATTTTCTCTAAACTGTCGGCATCTTAATCTGATGTGAACCATTTGAGGTTGTACTTCTAGCAACGTACACTTATAAACCTGTTGATGCATCACATCAGGTTTATTCTGGATTTGTTTGTAGAGTAGCAGTGTATCACCGACCCTAAAATTGTGTGAGAGCGAACTACCATTTTTATTTTTCAATAACAAGATAGGAAACTCTCTTCTTTCCAAAACTATTTCATCTATTCTTAGATCAGGAATCAAATTATATTCTATCTCTTTTTGCTTTGCATCCACCAACCATAATCCTGAAACCCCTGTATCGGATGATGTGCTTCCTAGTTTAGAATAAATTTGCTCCCGAGCAACTGCCGATACATAAGTTTTGAAGTATTCTTTCTCGAGCTGATTACAATGCTGATAAATATCGACAACTGACTTTGCTTTCGTCAACATAAAAGCATCAATTTTTTCAAAATGTCTGTAATGCAATTCATCAAAAAGATGTTTTTCTGATTGTCCGGCTAAAGCAAAATGAATAAACAACAATTGGTTTCTCATCTGCAAAATCGAATAAAAATCAGAACTAGACTCAGGAGAAATCCGCAGTGCACCACGAGAAAGCACAGAGTATAATATGTAACAATCGGCTTGTCCGAGGTCCGGCCAGACTGACTGGATCAAATATTTGTAAAGAGTAGTTTGTACATGATGATTACTATTAATTCCATTTAAATTTGGCTTGTATGGCTTGCCGCTTTTAAGTTCAATTATAGTAGCACGGTTATCTTCATTGTTCTTGAAAAAGACATCTAATCTGCCCTGTATGCCATATTTTCTTGAATAAAAAGATGGTTCCAGATCACAATATCCTAAATCCTCTATCAAACCATCAAAACGGTTTGAGACAAGTGCTTTGAGGTGATCAAACTGCATTTTAAGTTTTGTCCTAAATTCCAGCAATTCATCGTCCGAAAACAAAACAAAAGCCAGTGGATTTGTCCAAAAAACATTTTTGAAAACTTCAGCAAAACTCAAATTAATTTCAATTATTAACTGGTCCAAATAATCATTGATCAGAGTTCCTGCTAACATCGCTTTACTGAAAGAATCAAAATAAAATAATGAAATCAAATGTTTGTAAGGATTGGCTCCATCAGAATAAAAACATTCTGCAATTGCTGTGATATCCAGTAAATAATCGGGGTAGAAAATGAGATACCCGGCTTGATATTCATCCTCAATTTGTTGTAGTTCTAGTGCATGAACCTTAACCGGCAATATATTTAATTTCAGGAAGGCATGCAGCAATTTATTCTGTTGAATAGCCTCCTTTGCGAGTTTCAATTTATCTTTCTTCTCACTTCCGCCATCAAATTGAAAATAAAATTCATTTTCAGATTCCCCTGGCGCCAAAATGATAAGGTAGCCAGCCTTATTCTTGAATTCATCGTTTAAGGTTTTTGAATATTCCAAGTCATTTTCTTCAACGAAAGAAGACTCGTTATTACCATTTAGCTGAATTCTTTGATAAACTCTGTTGGCGCGTTCTATTTCAGTTTTTAACTCGTCAAAATGTAGTTTGTCGATATCAAGATTCATAAAGCGTAATATTGCCTCCATTGAATCATCACTCAATATGTTTTCCCGAACCATCCTGAATAAGACAGGGCTTATTTGGATAGACGTTTTAGCAGATTTTCCTGAATGTAATAAAGCATATTCATAAAAAAGCTGGTACAGATTGCCATAGGCTCTCAATACGTTTAACCTAGAGATTTCAGGCGTCGTCTTTATTTCAGGGAAATCATTTTGAGGACTCATGAATCATTTTAATACAAACAATTGCGATAATACGTATTTTTTCCTTTTTTGCCAAAGATAAGCAGGTCATATTTGAAACTCAAGTTTAATGTTTCAAATTTATAATGTGAGTTGCCTAAGCAGAACCCAAAATAAATGTTAATAATGTGATCTCATATCCTTAGTGACTGTGAAGATTCTACCTTAGCAAAAATTTATTGCCTTATGCATTCAGTAAGATTCATCTTGTTAGTTTTTAGCATCTCTTCTATCATTTTTGGAGCATGCAAAAATGATACTCAGAAAGCGAATCCATCACCAAAAGTTATATCTACAGCTGTGCCAGTTCCGGTTATTACTGAAGATGTAAAAATGGCATTGAGCAAGTTGTCAGATGTAACTCCTTCTGAAGGAACATTGGTACACCAGTTGTTTGAGTTTGCTCAATCAGGCCAATATGATTTAGGCACGGAATTTAAGTTCTTAGACCTACAATGGAAGCCAAATACTGCTGAATGGAAGGCAAACTCCGACAAAGAAATCGTGGACCTAGCTAGATTTATGACAGAGTTTCCGAAAATGATCATTAAAATTGAAGCGTATACTGATAATGAGGGAGATGATCAAAAAAATCTCAAACTTACAGAAGCGCGAGTTCAAGCAATCAAATCAAAATTAAAAGACGCCGGCATTGCTGATGAACGTGTAATCGTTGAGGGCATGGGTGAAAAATATCCGGTTGGGGACAACAAAATCATTGAAGGTCGAATGATAAATAACCGTGTAGTAGTTACTTTAAGACGCTTTAACCAATAGAAGTGATGAGCTCAGTAACAGCTCAAATCAACAAATATTATTTCTAGAAATTATGAGTGAGAGCTATAGAACGAACCGCTTCTGCAACGCTCGTAGCCACTGTTGGATCTAAAGAATCCGGTATTATTTTATCTTTGGTTGGCTCCTTAACATGTGCGGCAATTGCTTCTGCAGCAGCAAATTTCATGCTAAGGTTGATTCGGGAAGCCTTTGCCTGAAGAGCACCCAGAAAAATCCCTGGAAATGCCAATACGTTATTGACTTGATTGTTGTAATCGCTCCGTCCTGTACCAACGATAAAAGCTCCACCCTTGTAGGCATCTTCAGGTAATATTTCAGGGATTGGATTAGCCAGTGCCAATATCAAAGGATCTGGTGACATGGAACGAATGTGCTCTTCTTTCAATAAATTGGCTTTGCTTACACCTATGAAAACGTCAGCACCTTTAAGAGCATCAAATACAGACCCGGCAATATCGTCCGGGTTGATGTAAGTCAATAACTCGCGCTTCATTGCATTCAAATTTTCACGCTGTGAATGTATAATCGATATTGAATCGCACACAATTACAGATTTCACCAATTGCTGATTAATAGCCATCGGATCCTTTCTGGCAATGTATCTGGCAATAGCAATTCCAGCCGCTCCAGCACCATTGATGACAACTTTAAGATCCCCCATCTTTCTGCCTGTAGCCCTACAAAAATTCATTAAAGCTGCTAGCACTACTATAGCTGTGCCATGCTGATCATCATGAAAAACCGGTATTCCTATATTTTGAAGCCTTGCCTCTATTTCAAAGCATCGAGGTGAAGAAATGTCTTCCAGGTTGATTCCACCGAATACTGGTGCGATGTTTTTCACAATTTGTATGATTTCTTCGGTATCCTGAGTGTTCAAGCATATTGGAAAACCGTTGATTCCAGCAAATTTTTTGAAAAGCATTGCTTTACCTTCCATAACAGGAATCGCAGCCAAAGGGCCTATATTGCCTAACCCCAATACAGCAGATCCATCAGAGACAATTGCTATTGTGTTTGCCTTAATGGTGTAATCATAAACTTTACCAGGATCTTTATAAATCTCTTCGCAGGGTGCAGCAACCCCTGGACTATAGACTTGAGAAAGTTGTTCTCTGGTTTGGATATCCAGCTTGTTCGCAACATCCAGCTTACCTTTCAAGTCTTTGTGGAGCAGCAGCGATTGTTCAAAAATATCCATATTGTCAATTTCGTAGTTTACTCAAATACAGCGTCAAAAATAACCTATATCTTACGGAATTGACCCAATATACCCTATTTTTTTAAAGATTTATCAATGATTTCCTTTTACCCAAAATTCAATTCAAGATAAAGAAATCGGATTAGGATATACTCTCCAGAATTTGTTCCTGGTGTTTAGCACTGACTACCGGATAAATTATTTCATGAATTTTTTTCTCAGAATTCAAGATAAAAGTGCTTCTATGGATACCTTGAAACACGATTCCCATAAATTTCTTTTTGCTATATACTCCTAGTGTTTTAGCTAGATTATTATTTTCATCAACTAAAAGATCATATGGAAGTTGAAATTTGTCTATGAACTTCTGGTGACTTTTGACAGTATCCGAACTCATTCCTAAAAGATGTACATCGTGAGAAAGGAGTTGAGCATAATGATCCCTCAGGTTGCAAGCCTCTTTTGTACATGTAGGCGTATTGTCTTTTGGATAGAAAAAAATGACAAGCCACTTTGAAACGATATCCTGAAGTTGAACAGTTTTTCCATGTTGATTGGCCAATGCAAATCCTGGAAAGAGATCACCGGTTTTTAATTTAAATTTGGGTAAATAATTGTCCATTGTGCTTTTTCATGTTAAGAGACAAGATCTGCTTAACGAATAAAATTGTAAGTATACGACCTGGAATTTTGACGATCATCTGTAGCCACCAGTATCAGCTCATGTTTGCCCGGGCTCAGCCAATCTTCGAACTGATGCTTGATCAAGTGGTTTTTCGCATCATACTCCATTAAAATCCACTGCCCATCTAAATATGCATCACATCTTGGATGTTCAGCCGATCCCAATGCAGGAATATTATCCTGAATTCGGAATGACATATATTTATTATTACGCATATTAGACTTATAAGCAATTGGAGCTATTCTTGGCGCGACTGTATCCATCATAATGGAATAATACCCTAAGGACTTATATGTCGATTTTAGATATCCGTCCACCCATTTCCCTCCACAAGACACATAACTTGAGCCCCGCTTGACTGCAACAAAGCATTTGTCGAGTTCTCCCGGATCCATTTGTCTTGTTGGGCGGAGTGCGATTTCGATTTCTCCATGTAATGGATCTTTTCCCGGATAACAACCTATCCAGTTGCACAATGCCATTGAAGAAGAATTCATAATTGAGTCGGATCTATAATAGGAGTTGTCGTATAAACTACCAGCAGGAATATGAAAATAGCCACTTTGGAACTGAACTAAGTTGTCGGTATCGTAATGCAATACCTGATCCAGATCTACATTCTTTGTTTTCTCTGAATACGGCACTTTACGCACCAAAAAATGAACTGAGCTCTCATTGTGGCGCGAGTCTTTTACTGTGAGGCTTACATTGTGATCGAACCCATCAGCCAATAAGAATGTACCTTCATTTTGTAAAACCTTGTATAAGCCTATATGGTTGCCCTTAAGTTTGAAACATCTCTGAAATTGCCCCTGTGCATTCAACTTAGATGGATAATCAATATGCGCGTTGATACATCTCGTATCTTCCAGAGACCAACGATCCGTTGAAAACTGGTAGACTACTATGCCATCTACTTTCATCTCTATAGATTTTACTCCTGTCCAATTCCATGAATTATTAGACCTGTCCAGAGCATCGACACCGAGGCTGAACATATCTCCCGGTATACTGATCAGATGGGTTGATTTATTCAGTTTTGATGCATAAAAAACTTGACTTGAAGATTCATTGCCCTGGGAATCAAAACCATAAAGTTTGACGCGTCTAATCAAAGGTGCTATATTATCCTGAATAGGAATTCCATACTCGGCAGGATCAAGGACTTCAGATGAATTCGTTTCTCTCAACTCAAAATGCAAATGAGCTCCTTTACTGGCTCCTGTATCTCCCATATAACCGATCACGTCACCGACAGTTACCGGCCAGTCCTTGGGACCAAAATCAATATCTGTTTCAAACTTTTGCACTTTGTATTGATGAGTTTTCACTGCTGCATCCAAATCAGGGCGAAATTTTTCAAGATGTGCATAGAGTGTAGTATATCCATTGGGATGCTCAATGTAAATTGATTTACCGTAATCTGTACTGCTGATAGAAATTTTGCGAACGAAACCTGTGGCCGCTGCAAGAATCTCATCACCTCCTACACCAGTTGCCGATCTAATGTCGATACCAGCGTGGAAATGATTATTCCTGAGCTCTCCAAAGCTACCGGTCATGGAAATGGGACTGCGGACAGGTGAACTCAAAACAAATGGACTTGGGTCAGTTGAAACACAATCGTTTCCTACTTCTTTGAAACTAAAGCTCATCAATAACAAAGTCCAAAAGATTCTCCGCATCAGTTAGTTTTCATTAAAGTTTGCAAAAATAAACTGAATCATCAGTTCTACTGCATAATCTGCCTGAATTTGTCCACTTTTAAGCATTTCTTGATATTTTCTTAACTCTTTTTGGAAATATTCATTCTCTTCCAAGGTTGAAATCAAAGCTCTAGGCCACTCCTGATCGAAGTAATTCAGGCTCTGATTCTGTCTTAGCTGATTGATGCCACCCGAATCAGAATGCCTGTTGAAAAAAAGATCAATTTTCTCAAATAAATCTATCACTCCATTTGGCAAAACAGCTGAGGCAAGGATAATTGGAATTTTCCAATCTTTCCAACGTGATATCCTAAACTGAATTGCATTTTTAAGGTAACCGGCAGATTCTTTTGCTTTTTGAAGTAAATCCCCATCTGCTTTATTGATCACGAGTATATCCGCCCATTCCAATAATCCCATTTTGATGGCCTGCATGTCATCACCACCAACCGGTGGTTGAACGACAATAAGGCAATCGCACAAATCTGATACAGCATGTTCAGACTGACCTGCGCCCACCGTCTCTATAATTATGGTATCATAACCGGCAGATTCACAAATTTTGATGGTGTGGTAAGTCGACTCATTCAAACCACCAAGAATTGATCCTGCAGAAGAAGGTCTAATGAATGCTGCGGATTTTAAAGCCAGTTCTGCCATTCTGGTTTTATCTCCGAGAATACTGCCTTTTGTCCTCTGACTGGATGGATCTACACTGAGTACTGCCACTTTATGTCCCAGTTCAACGTAACGCAGTCCTAATTTTTCTATTAGAGAGCTTTTACCTACACCTGGAGGCCCGGAAATACCAATCCTTCTTGTTTTTCTTTCATTAGGTGGAAGCAAACTCAAGAGTTCTCTTG
>Ga0268298_10005763_pt1 | contig 11495 bp, 8 predicted proteins | sample WWTPWeurt_MetaG_FD_194462 | JGI IMG/M metagenome (GOLD analysis project Ga0268298, IMG submission 194462) | Activated sludge microbial communities from WWTP in Nijmegen, Gelderland, Netherland - WWTP Weurt | ecosystem: Engineered > WWTP > Aerobic digester > Activated sludge | place: Netherlands... | reverse complement strand
CGCTTGTCTGAAAACGGCGGGTTGGCAACCACGTAATCGAAAGTCTTGAGCGTGCCATCCTCGGTGAACTTGGGATCGCTCAACGTATTGCCCTGATAAATCAACGCGGTGGGATTGTTGTGCAGCACCATGTTCATGCGCGCTAAGCCGCTCGTCGCCGCGTCTTTCTCCTGACCGTAAATGGATACGGGCGTCCCAGCCTCATCTGCCACCTTGAGCAGCAGCGACCCCGACCCGCAGGTCGGGTCATACACGGTTGTGTCCGCGCTGGTCTTGGCTTCGTGAATGCCCAAAATCTTCGCCATGATCTGGCTCACTTCGCTGGGCGTGTAGAACTGTCCCTTGCTCTTGCCGCTCTCCGTGGCAAAGTGCCGCATGAGATACTCATACGCGTCCCCGAGAATATCATCGCCATCCGCGCGATTCTTGGAGAAGTCCAAACGGGGATCTTCAAATATGGCAATGAGTTCTGTGAGAAGTTCAACTCTTAACTTACTATCTCCCAGTTTGACAGGGTCGTTGAAATCGGGGAAATCTGATTGAGAAAGTTGAGCGTTCGCATTCGCCAATGGCGCGATGATCTTCTTATTGATCTGATCGCCAATATCAGGCTTCCCTTTGAGTGCGACCATATCCTTGAAACTTGCCCCCTTAGGGATAGCAATTGGAGGGAAAGGAACATCAACATATTTGTCACTAATGTACTTAATGAACAGTAGGACAAGGACATAATCCTTATACTGCGAAGCATCCATACTGCCTTTGCTTCGCAATTCATCGCACGAAGCCCAGAGGGAGGAGTAGAGTTCAGATTTTTTGAGTGCCATGAGAATCCTAAATGCAGAAGTGAGAATGGTGAATGCTGAATTTTAAACGGATTCTTCGTACATGTCCGCGAAGTGTTCCATGAGAAGGCGGTGGATGAAGATATATCCGCCACCGACGCGGCGCAGGAAGATCAGGTCAACGCAGTGATCGAGGAAGGGGACGAGTCTCCACGGGAGGAGGTTGTTGCGGGAAAGGATGAAGCGAAGGGTGAAGTGTTGAATGAGAGCATTACCACCATATAACAGCCCTCCAATCAACCCAAAAATCAGCCCGACAAATCCCCCCCCAATTAGCCCGTAAACCAACCCGACAATCGGCCCTTCACTCAGCCCAACAAACAGCCCGACAATCGGCCCGACAATCAGCCCGACAATCAGCCCTTCAACAAGCCCGACTACCAACAAATTTTTAGCGGAGAAAAAAAGCCGTTGCCCTGGGTATGTTGTTTGATCCACCTGCCCTTCAATCAGCCCGCCAATTAACCCGCTACTTAGCCCGACAAGCAGCCCGCCACTTAGCCCGACAAGCAATCCGAAATTCAGCCCTTCGCTCAGCCCGACAAAGAGCCCGGAAAACAGCCCGAGAAGCGGTCCGAAAAGCAACCCAGCAATCAGCCTGACAATTAATGTTCTCCTTGCTTTTTCCCAGTTGAAAGATAAAGAATCAACCATGGAAATCCTTATTTCTCCTGCAATCGGACTGCCGCTCATCTTGAAAATCCGCCCGACAACACTTAGTCCGACAAGCAATCCAAAAATCAGCCTATAGTTTTTTAATCTTTTCTGCTGTGGAAACCAATCAGGCTGCATATTTTCAATCTCGTATGGAATTTGATTGTGCGCGATCATCCTACTTCCCAGCCAAGACAGCCAATGCAATACATCCTGTTTTTTGACTGAAGATTTTTTCGAATGCGGATGCTCAAACATGCGTTCAATGTAAGTATCAAAAAGATGCTTACGCTGAGCCTTCTCATCTTTTGACGTCAGAATATCCACGTCCTGCTTATCTCGATACGCCATGATCATAATACTCAAAAACAAGGGTGTCTCTGCCATTTCGCGCAAGGCGCTGTCTTTTTTAAGAATCTGCTTAATGCCCACCATCTCTTTTCCAAATCGGTTGAAGAACTCGGTAATCTGTTCCTGCGTCAGGGACTGGACTTCGATTGCGCCTTCAAAGGATAACTTTGCTTTGAGGTCAGCGTAATCCTGACTGCGGCTGCACACGGCAAGGGAGGTCAAGCCGTTTTGTTTTCTGAATTCGTTGATCGCTTCCACGCATTTGGCGCGGCTGTCTTGACGTACTTCGTCCAAGCCGTCCAGAAGCAACAGCAATTTATTTCCCTTCACCCAATCAGGTGCGGTTTTGCGCGGGACGCTGTACAGGTTGTTCAACTCCTGCGCCAGCCAATCGGCGAGCGTGAGTTTCTCCGTCCACGAGGCGAGGTTGAATACCATCGGGATGGGCTGGGTGATGTCTTCTCTGGCGCGGGCAATCAGTCCGCGGGCGAGTTCCAGCAACATGGTGGTCTTGCCCGAGCCGGGCGCGCCGAGGATCAACAGGGAACGTCCCATGCCGATGGAGTCGAAGATCTCCAGCATGGACAAGCCTGCGGGGAGGGTTCCTTTTGTGGATTCCTGTCGAATCGCCCACGGATACTGGGTCACCGCTTCGGAGTCTTGCTTGATACCCAAGTCCAATAACGCCGCGCCGTGTAGGGAGGCGTCCAGCACGCCTTTGATCCATGCGTTTTCAACGTGGTTGAGCAGGATGCGGCGGTTGCGGTGCTCGAGAGTCTCAGAGTCGCTTTTGAAGATGCTGAAGAATTTTTGGATGATGGTCGTCTTGTTGACGGTGTTATCGTCCCCGATAATGACAGTGCTGTCTCTCACATCTCCGTGGATGGAGATGCTCTTGTTTTTAGAGTGTGTGGGCCTTTTGTCAGTAGCCATGGTTTTTGGCGGGGAAGCGCCCCCGATGTTCAATTATTATACGACACGGCTTTCTTTTATCCTATCACCAAAACAGTAAATGATTTAGCGTTACAGAACTCATGTTCTATATATTGACATTACATAATTTGCATGGTAAAACTGCCATTAAGTTGATGACAAAACAACATCAACAGTAATCTTTTTATAAAGATGCCTGACAGAACGGGAAACCGCGGGGCAGTCCTTATTGGACTGCCCCTTTTTTTTTAATTTAGGTCGGGCAAAAGGAATTTTGAAATGAAAAAATCAAAGCCAAAAATAAAGAGACCCCTAAAATTCATCCTCCGTTTAAACAAAAAAGAACGAGCGGAATTAGATCAACTTGCAAGCATACTAATGCGGTCAAGGAATGAGGCGGCCTGTATCGCCATTGTATATTTTTCACAAGAACTCTCAAAACAAAAAAGTAAATCATCCATTTCTAATTTTAGTTTGGGGAAAAGGCAGATATATGGAAATTAAAAACCTAAATCCCCCCACGCTGAACACAATTTATATTGGCAGCCTGCAGGAATGGCTGCAGATCTACCTGCATGCCTGTCGTTCCCGCAACCTCTCCGCGGGCACGGTCGAGTTTTACGAAAAGAAACTCAACGCCTTCCTCCAATTCTGCTCGGCCCTGGCCATCACAGAGGTCGAACAGGTCAGCGCCGACCACATCCGCCAATTCCTGATCCACCTGGAAGAACAAAGCCACAAACCTGCTGGCATCCATTGTTATTACCGCTCAGTCAAAACCTTCTTGAAATGGTATGAACGGGAAACCGAGCCAGTAGACTGGCGCAACCCGATCGACAAGGTAAAAGCACCGATCATTCCGCTCGAACCGCTGGACCCGGTCAGCATCGACACGATCAAAGCCCTGATGGAGACCTGCAAACGTGGATATTTGTCCGATGTCCGCGATCGAGCCGCCCTGTTGGTATTGCTGGACTCAGGACTGAGGCTGGCCGAATTCCTGGCCTTGAACCGGGAGGATGTGGACCTTGTCACCGGGGAGATCCTGGTCCGTTCGGGCAAGGGACGAAAGCCGCGCAACGTATACCTGGGAGACAAGTCCCGCCAAACCCTCAAGCGTTACCTGAAGATCAGAGAGGACCTCAACCCGGCATTATGGGTCAGCCGCAGCGGCGAACGCTTCGCCGAGACCGGCCTACGCATGATGCTGCGACGCCGCTCCGCACAGGCTCATGCTCCCAGCCCCTCTCCGCATGATTTCCGCCGGGCCTTCGCGCTCGAACGATGGCGTGCCGGTGTGGACATCCTAACACTCTCAAAATTGATGGGGCATACCTCATTGCAAGTGTTGAACCGCTATGTAAAACAGGCTGGCGAGGACCTATCGCTGGCTGCAAAACAGACTTCGCCTGTAGACCGGAACTTTTAGGAGATAAAAATCATGCCAAGAAAAAAACTCTTGTCCTCCGGTTATCAATCGCCCAACTACACACAGGTACCCAATGATTTTTTTACACAAATACCTAAGATGGAAGATACAGAATTGCGGGTAACTCTTGTGATGATCCGTGAAACGTTTGGATACCATCGCAAAAATTTTCGGATGGGCATCAATAAGTTGGCATCTGCATCTGGACTTTCACGCAATGGCACCAAAGCAGGAGCAGAAGCGGCACAAAATCGTGGCACCTTCCGTCGCACTAATCCAAATGAAGCAGGTTCTGCAGAATGGGAATTGGTTGTAACTTACCCCCTGGTTGCGACCCGGTCAAACAGTGACGAGCCTTCACCCATTGACCAGGGGGGTGGTCAATCAATGACCAGGGTATGGTCAGATAGTGACCAACAGTCTGGGATTAAAGAAAGTAATAAAGAAAAAGAAAAAAATACTACTGCTGCACCAACGCCAAACAATCCCGCTCTCTACGAGGCAAACATTGGTCCCCTAACACCGATGATCTCTGAATCCATAAACGATGCCGAGCAAACGTATTCGCCAGAATGGGTAGCGCAGGCAATCCTCGAAGCGGCGAAATCAAACGTCCGCAAAATGAAGTATATCGAAGCAATCTTACAAGGATATTCACAACGCGGCAGTCCAGAAATAGGCAGAGGTTTTGTACAACCTTTCCGGAAAAATTTGAAAGAATCCAAATCTCTAGCTGTGATACAGGCATGGCTTGAAAAGAAAGAGGCATAAAATGGCTGAAAAACTAGAAATAGCACAAATTGTGGCAACTATTGGAGCGGCTTATCCAAACTTCAACTTCTCCGAAATGACAGTCGAGGTGTATTTCCAAACTTTGAAAGATCTCCCAAATGACATGTTAAAAATGGCAACCTTGCAGGCAATCAGCGAACCGGGTAGGAAATTTGCACCTTCAGTTGGAGAGATCCGAGGATCTGTTTCAGAAATAATGCGCCGGGCCTCAGAGACCCCATCATCGTACGAAGCCTGGGAGGAGGTGCTTAAGGAGATACGGCGGGTTGGCCATTCAGGAACTCCAGTCTACTCTAATCCATTAATAGAGAAAACAGTGCGTGTATTTGGGTGGCGTAATTTATGTCTTTCTGAAAATGTTGTATCAGATCGAGCGCGTTTTATTGAGGCATACGAACAATTTTTAGCCAAACATGAAGCAGAGGCCATTACCCTCCCAGCAGTCCAAAAATATATAGAAAACAAGGCAAAGACTGACATGAAGTTACTTGCTAATAAATTAAGTAAACAACACAAAGATTAATTAACAGGCGTTGATTTCGACAATAACAGGCAAAATGGCAAAGACACGAGTTGAAGATTGCCTGCGCATTAGCGCTTCGAAGATGACCAGGATCCCCATTTCCGGTCGCGGTACGATCACCTGGGGATATAAAAACTCGCCGCATGCGGGCATTGGCGTACACCGAACGTCAGCGCTTGAACTCACCTTATCGTACAGGATCGACGAACAAACCGTAGAATATCGTGTACATCTCAACACCACCCTTCTGCCGTGGGAGAAAGACCGCCACTGGTTTACCTGCCCGAATTGCAGGAGAAGGGTGGCACACTTATATAAGCCCAACACCCAAATCTATTTCCTTTGCAGGCATTGTTACCACCTCGCCTACAAGAGCCAGCAGGTCAGCCATGCCGTGTCACGTCTCTTCCAAGCAATAGAACGAATGGGATCAAATCATAAATAGAACTTATGTTCTGTTATAATGCGCTTCATGTCTATCTGGCGCAAACTGTTGTCCGTGATAGGCTTGCGTCCGTTATCCGCCCCTCGTAATTATCAGATCAGCGAGTCGATGCATGTGACCCTGACCACCCTCTCCCGGCACGACGGGCGTCCTGAAGACGAGTTGATCCAAGACCTGCTGGCCGCTGGCCTCACCCAATACTATTCCTTCGATGAACTCTGGCATAAATGGGAGTCCCTTTCTTTTCGCGAGAGGGATGTTACGGCGTTGGTGTGCCTGGGCTACACCAACAAGCAGATCGGGGCACGCCTGCACATCTCCCCGGAGACGGTCAAGACCCACCTCAGAAACGCCCTGCTCAAATTCAACCTGCAAAACCGGACCGAACTGCGCCTGAGCCTGAAGACCTGGGACTTCAGCGCCTGGGAGCCGTGACCTTACATCTGCCGCGCTCCCACACCCAGACCGCAAGATATGCCTCCCCAACAGAGGTACCTCTTAAATCCCCCGCTGGGGGATTTTTTATTTGCACCTTCGCCTGTATCGTGTCGGCATGAACCTTCTCCCCGCTCTTAAAACCGGCAGGGTCATCGTGGCCATGGGGTCCATCGCCATCCTGCCTGCCATGCTGGCCGAACTTGCCACAACCCACCCCATCACCGTGCTGGACGGAGGCAATCGCTTTCCCGCCTATCGCATAGCACAGGAGATCCGCAAACGCAGCCGGGATGTGCAAAGGGCCGCAGAGCGCCTCTTCCTGCGGCGCGCTTTCACTGCCTATCAAGTCACCCACCTGTTGGAAAGCGCCCCCGCTGCCGGGCATCCACACATCCTGCTGGACCTGCTCTCCACTTTTCAGGATGACCAGGTGCAGCCTGCCGAAGCCAGCCGCCTGCTCTCGATCTGCCTGACCCACATCCACCGGCTATCACTCAGCGCCCCGATCGCCCTCTACCTGGAGCCGCACCTGCCGGAGGAAAAGGGCTTTCTGTTGGAGAGGGTATGCCGGGAAGCGGACGAGGTCTTTGCAGCGCCAGAGAACCTTTCATCCACCCCAGCGCAACCGCGTTTGTTCTAAAGCCTTATGGGACGCACCGTCAGCACCATCACCCAATACCTGAATGAGACCGAAGCCATGCTCTCGTCCTTTCGGCGCGCCTTGAGGCGCAGCGACCAATACATCTTCGACGGCATCTTCGCCTCGGCACGCAGGCACATCACCGCCATCAGCCAAAGCGATTCACTCCTGCCGTTCGAGACGGTGCTGCTCGCCATCCTGCTGGAACAGGCACGTGAGATCGCATCCCTGCAAGAGGAGATCCGGCATCACCGGCATGGATGAGGTCACCGGCTGGCTGTTCGATGTGTATGAGCACAGCGAACGCGGCATCATGTTGTGGCTAATCACAGACACAGGCGAGCGCCTGAGCCTGCGGATGGAGTTGCCGGTCACGTTTTACGTGGCAGGCGACTTTACCCGCCTGCGAGCCGCCTGGCGGGCCCTGCAAGGCAGGGCAAACCTCGCGCGCACCAAACGGCGGGATCTCTTCCTCGGGGAGCGGGATGTGATGGCCGTGACCGCCGACCACAACGGGCAGGTCTTCCGCGAGATCCATGAACAATTCCCCGACCTGGATTACTACGATGCCGACCTGCCGATCTCGCTGCGCTTCATTGCCCACACGGGCTGCCATCTGTTGGGACGTTGCCGACTCCAACTCCGGCGGGAGTGGGTGCAATCCATTCAGCCTTTGTCTTCGCCATGGTCCATCGAGCATGAGCCGCTGCCCTTGCGGATCATGAGACTGGCCCCGGAGGTGGACCCGGCCTTTCGCAAGCCGACCCGGATCAAGGTCAGGACAGAACGAGGCGCTTACAGCCAGAAGATCGAGCCACTGCGACCCTTCCTCATCAGCCTGCAAGCGGACCTCCAGCGATACGATCCCGACCTGCTGCTGACGGAGCACGGAGATGGATGGCTGCTCCCCAAACTCATGGAATGGAGTCGTGAGACAGGGCTGCCCGTGGACCTGAACCGCGACCACAGCCGCGAGGTGCAGACCCGCAAGGCCAACAGTTATTTCACGTATGGGCAGATCGTGTACCGCGGGGCGCAAAGCCATTTGTTCGGGCGCTGGCACATCGACCGAAGGAACGCGATGCTCTTCAACGAGTATGAACTGGAAGGGGTGCTGGAACAGGCGCGCGTGACTGGGCTGGGTGTGCAGGAGATGGCGAGGAAGTCACCCGGTGCGGGCATTACCGCCCTGCAGATGATTACCGCGTTTAAGAACGGCGTGATGGTTCCGCTCACCAAGCAGCAAGCCGAGAAACAAAAGACGCTTGCGAGCCTGGTCCGAGCGGACAAGGGCGGGCTGATCTACCAGCCGATGATCGGTGTGCATCAGGATGTGGCCCAGATCGATTTCGCTTCGATGTACCCGGGCATTATCGTGAACCACAACATTTCACCGGAGACATTGGAAGCGAGGGATGCGCCGATGGGCTTGATCCCCCAGGCTTTGCAGCCGTTGCTGGAAAAACGACTGGCGATGAAGGAGATGATGCAGAGATTGGATGAACGGGACTGCCAGATGCAGCCGTTGAAGGAACGTTCTGCGGCGTTGAAGTGGCTGCTGGTGGTGTGTTTTGGGTATTTGGGCTACAAGAATGCGCGCTTCGGGCGGATCGAGAACCATGAGGCGGTGACGTCCATCAGCCGCGAGTTGATGCTGCAAGCGAAGGAGACCGCCGAGGACATGGGCTTTACGGTACTGCACATGTATGTGGACAGCCTGTTCGTGCGGAAGGAGGGCGTGAAAGACAAGCGGGAGTTTGAGCCGTTACTGAAGGCGATCTTCGAGCGGACGCGCATTCCGATCGCGCTGGACGGGGTGTATCGCTGGGTGTGCTTTCCCTCTTCGCGGCGGGATGCCCGGGTGGCGGTGCCCAACCGCTATTTTGGGGTCTTTCAGGATGGCAGCGTGAAGCACCGGGGGATTGAGGCCCGGCGCAGGGACACGCCCTATTGGGTGAAGAAGATGCAGGTGCAGGTATTGACCTGCCTTGCACAGGCCAGGTCATTGGAGGAAGTGGAAAGGTATTTGCCCGAGGCGCGGAGGATGCTGGCGCAGGCGCAACAGGACCTGCGGAACGGGCTGGTGCCACTGGAGGAGTTGGTATTGACCCAGAGCCTGAGCAGGGAGGTCGAGGGCTATCGCGTGCCCTCCCCTGCGGCCCGGGCGGCAATGCAGTTGCAGTCGGCGGGGCTGCGCTCTGCGGCAGGACAGTTCCTGCGCTTTGTGTTCGTGCGTGGCCCGGAGCGGGTGCGGGCCTGGGAGTTGGGGGTGGATGCGAAGACGGTGGATGTAAAGAGGTATCTCTCCCTGCTGGAGCGGGCGGGCGGGGAGATCTTGCGCATCTTTGAACCCAGACCGGCAGGGATGTTCGATGTGAGGTAACAAAAAAGGACTCTGGTGTGAGTCCTTTTTTGTTTAATCCTCTCAATCCCTTCGACAATCACTCAGGGACGCGTAGAGGCGGGGGCATTCAATCTCTTTTGGGAAACCGTAGTCAAACTCTGGCCCTTAGGGTTTCAATCCTCTTAATCCCTGCGACGATCACTCAGGGACACGTAGAGGCGGGGGCATTCAAGCATAAAGTGATCGTGCGCGGCAACTATGAAGGCGATGGGTTTCAATCCTCTTAATCCCTTCGACGATAACTCAGGGACACGTAGAGGAGGAGGCATTCAAACGCATACCGAAAGGCATCACACAGAAGTTCTATATCGGGTTTCAATCCTCTCAACCCAGCGATGCTGGACTTTAAAGGTAGGGTATTCAAGCCTCGAATTCGCTGCACAAATTTTGAGGAAGATTTGTTGGTTTCAATCCTCTCTTGCCCTGCGATAGCGGGGCATTAGGGGTGTTTTGATTCTTGCTCCCATTGAGGAGGTGCTTATTGTAAGTAAGCAACATTTCAATCCTCTCGTGATCAGCGGCGCTGGACTTTAGAGGCGGGGGCATTCAAGCGGTATGATGCAGATCCTTGCAAAATTGGGCTCGGATTAGTTTCAATCCTCTCAATCCCTTCGACAATCACTCAGGGACGCGTAGAGGCGGGGGCATTCAAGCGATGAAACAAATAAACCAATTGGTCGTGAGATACACGAGTTTCAATCCTCTTAATCCCTTCGACCATCACTCAAGGACACGTAGAGGCGAGGGCATTCAAGCGATGTTGAGTACGTCGGCAAGATGTACTTCACTACCGAGTTTCAATCCTCTCTCGCCCTGCGATAGCAAGGGTATTAGGGGCGTTTTGATGTCTGCGTTTAGGAAGTTATTTGAATCAAATAATTGGGTAAGCAATAGTATTTCAATCCTCCCAATCCAGCAGTGCTGGAATTTAGAGGCGGGGCATTAGGCAATCTAACCGGCACTCTGACAGCTGGTTCGCTCGATGTGTTTCAATCCTCTCAATCCAGCATTGCTGGATATTAGAGGTGGGGCCATTCAAGCGTCCATCAATACGGACAGATTATACGCCACGTATATCCTGTTTCAATCCTCTCAAGCCAGCGATGCTGGACTTTAGAGGTGGAGACATTCAATCTAAGTACGTTAAACCCATAAATTGTTTTTCTATTGTTTCAATCCTCTCAATACAGAGGTGGGGGCATTCAATCTTTGGAGCGATGTGGGTGAATCAAATGAATGTTTCGCAGTTTCAATCCTCTCAATCCCTTCGGCGATCACTCAGGGACACGTAGAGGCGGGAGCATTCAATCTATCAAGGCGAACAATTGAGCGCGTGTGCGATTGCGTTTCAATCCTCTCAATCCCTTCGACAATCACTCAGGGACACGTAGAGGTGGGGCATTCAAGCACACGAAGCATATTACTTTGCCTTGTACCGATACGGGTCTCAATCCTCTCTCGCCCTGTGACAGCAGGGTAATCCAGCGAAACTGGACTTTAGAGGTGGGGGCATTCAAGCCGAAGCATTCAGAGAGTTTCTGAAAATTCTCGCTGAGTTTCAATCCTCTCAATCCCTTCGATAATCACTCAGGGACAGGTAGAGGTGGGGGCATTCAAGCCCGATGTGGATATAACGAACGTACAGGTAGGTTGGAATGTTTCAATCCTCTCAATAGAGGTGGGGGCATTCAAGCTCCAAAAAAAGACGAGGATGTGGTGACGGTGACAGTGGAGTTTCAATCCTCTCAATAGAGGTGGGGGCATTCAAGCAAATTATAGTGGCCTTGTTAAGGACAATACTGTATTTGTTTCAATCCTCTCAATCCCTTTGACAATTAATCAGGGACGCGTAGAGGTGGGGGCATTCAAGCGTCGGTCTCAGACCATATTTACATTCGGGAGAATGCGTTTCAATCCTCTTAATCCCTTCGACAATCACTCGGGGACACGTAGAGGCGGGGGCATTCAAGCGTGTAGGGATTTAGTACTTCAACTTGTCCTCATTTCATGTTTCAATCCTCTCTCGCCCTGCGATGGCAGG
>Ga0268298_10005762_pt1 | contig 11495 bp, 10 predicted proteins | sample WWTPWeurt_MetaG_FD_194462 | JGI IMG/M metagenome (GOLD analysis project Ga0268298, IMG submission 194462) | Activated sludge microbial communities from WWTP in Nijmegen, Gelderland, Netherland - WWTP Weurt | ecosystem: Engineered > WWTP > Aerobic digester > Activated sludge | place... | reverse complement strand
CCTCGTCCCAGCGCTGGTCCTGCTCGAGGCTGGCGGCCAGCCAGTAGCGGGCGTCCGCGGCGCGGGAGGAGGCGGGGAATTCACGGAGCAGGGTCCGGTAGGCTTGGGCGGCCTCGTACCAGCGCTGGGCATAGCGGAGGTCGCGGCCCTGCCGGAAGAGGCTGTCCAAGGGCTGCTCGGCGAGGAGGACCGCGGGCTCCGGGGCCACGGGCAGCACCAGCGCGGGCATGGCCATCAGGAGACCGAGCTTCATGCGCCCTCTCCGCGCAGGCGCCGTTCCATCCGCTCCGATTCGGTCTCAAGGTTGTGGGTGGCGGCCCACTGGCGCAGCTCCCGCGCCCGTTCCACGGTCAGGCAGTTTTCCTCGAAGGCGACTTCGGAGAGCCAGGAGTGCAGGCTGGCCCGGATGAATTCAGCCTCCTTGAGGGGCGCGCCCTGGGCGGCGAGCTGATGGCTGGCCTCCAGGAGGGCCATGGCCATTTCGCGTTCCTGCCGGCGATCCTCTTCGCCCTTCTTGCAGAGGGCCGGATTCTGCTCGAAATCCTGGAGCAGGGTCTTGCTCTGCTGGAAGAAGGCGATCCAGGCGCGATCCTGGGTCCGCTTCAGGGCCAGCTGCTCCAGGCGGGCCGTGTCCCGGGCCTGCTCCTTGAGGCTCTGGGTCCGCTGCAGGATGGTGAAGGTGGGGATGAGGGCCACGAGCAGGATGGCGGCCGCGGTCAGGGACCAGGAGGTGGTCCACCGGGCGCGCGGGGCTGGGGCCAGACCCTCGGCCAGGGCGGGGCCGTGGCTCCCCAGGGCCAGGTGCAGCTCCAGCAGGGTGGCGAGCTCGGCCTGCGCGGCGGGATCCTCGGGCCAGAGCTCGGGTTGCTCGAGCAGCTCGAAGAGACGGGCCTCGTCGAGCCCGGGCTGGGGGCTCTGGGATTCAAGGCGCTGGGGGTCGAGGGAGGTCATGGCTGGGGTCCGAGGGTTTTGCGGAGTTTCTGGAGGCTTTGGAAGAGGGTGGCTTTCACGGTGCCTTCGGCGCAGCCCAGGTCCTGGGCGATCCGTTTCACCGGATGCTCGTGGACGTAGTAGGCGAGGACCATGGCCCGCTGGCGGGGGGTCAGCCCCTCCAGGGCCCCACGAAGGGCCTGGATCCGCCGGCTTTGGTCCACGGACTCCCAGGGGGATGGTTGGTGGGGGTCCGGTGCGTCAAAGGTCTCGGGAGGGGGTACCTCCCGCCCTCTTCTACGCAGATGGTCGGTCGCCGCATTAGCCGCCAGCGTAAAAAGCCAGGCGGCCACCGGCCGGCCCTCCTCGAAACGCTGACAATGCTGGAGGCACTTGAGGAAAACCTCCTGGGCCAGCTCCTGGACGACCCCGGCCTCGCCCTGGAGGCGGCGGTGCAGGAAGGCGAAGAGGGGGCGCTCGAAGCGGGCCATGAGGTGGGCCAGGGCTTCCTCCCTGCCCGCCTTCAGCTGGGCCATCCAGTATTCGGGGGACGGCTCGTCCTGCGGTGGGAAACCGCCATCGGCGGTGAGGGCGACGGCCGGGCTCATGCCTTGGGGCTTCCACCGGGGAGGTTGAAGGAAAAGCCGGGCTGGCCGAGTTTCTCCATCACCAGCTTGAGCTGATCCGGGGTCAGGGTGCAGCGCAATCCCACCCGCCGCTTCTCCTGCATCAACTCGGGGGCTGAGCCCGGGGCAGGCTGGATGGCGGTGGCGGCGGCCACCAGGCGCTGGAGCCAGGGCGTGACCTGGTTGATGCCCTCAGGCGTGCCCGCGAGGGCCAGCTCGAACTTCACGGGCTGGTCCTTCTCGGCGGGCGGCGTGATGCTCCAGAACAGGGCGTTCACCCCCTTCGGCAGGTCCTTGATGATGCTGCCGTCCAGGGCCTTCCGCAGGCCCCCCAGGAGCGCGTCGGGATGGAGGAAGCCCTGGAAGGGGGCCTTGGGGCTGATCCACTCGGCGGCCAGGGCCGCGTCGGGCTGGGAGCCCAGGCTCGGTGCGGAAGCCAGGCGGTTCAGGGCCTCCAGGGAACCGATCCAGATCTGGCCCTTTTCGTCGCTGGCCGCGCGGATGTGGGCCTTGGTGCCCCCGGCCTCGAGGTCGAGGATCACATGGAGGGGCCAGTCACGGCCCTGGATGCGGAGGGAACCCTCTTGGGGGAAGGACTCGGCAAGGGCCCCGATCAGGGCGGCGGGATCCTTGAACTGGTTGAGCTGGATGAGGACATGCTCGAGGCCCTTCTGGAGGGTGTCCTCGCCCTTCCCGGGCATGCCGACGACATGGAAGGTCAATCGACCCGTCTCGGTGCTGGGGTTGATGCGGGCTTTCTGGAGGAAGAGGTCGAGGGCCCGTTCGACCATGGGATCCCGGGCGATGAGGGACTGGATCTCCTTGTGGGTGAGTACCCAGCCGGCCTCGCCCGAGAAGGCGGCGAGGCTGTCCCCCGGCGCGACCTGGACCCAGGCGGGAACACGGGTCTTGGAGCGGCAGGAGGAGGCGAAGGGAAGGCAGACCAAGGCCACCGCGGCGGGGATCAGGATGGCGGCGGGGCGTCGCATGGTGGCTCCTGGAAGGGCTACGCAACCGCGCAGCTTGCGTTTACACAGGGCGGAGGGCCCGCCTCAGCCCAGGCTCCGGAGGGCCGCCGGCAGGTGCGGGCTGCGCAGGAGCTCGTGCTGCTCCGCCTCGGAGAGCAGGCCCCAGATGCGCATGGAGGCTTCCCGGGGAGTCTTGGGGTTGAGCAGCAGCTCGGACATGATCGCCGCGTGGGCCATGAGCACTGGATGGCCGGCGATCTGCTCGAGCACGGCCCGGGGCGTCAGCTTGTTCCGGGCCAGCCGCAGGAGGATGCCCGGATCCAGCTGGCGGTCCGCCACCATCCGGCGCAGGGTCTCCTCGTCCTGCAGCACCTCCTGGGGGAGGTGGCGCATGAGCTCACCGCCAGACGTGCGCAGCGCGGTGATGCGGTTGGGAATGTCCATCTCCTGGTAGCGCGCCCGGAGGTGCTCGAGGGCGCGGCGCTTGAGCTCCAGGTGCAGGACCCGCGGGTCGCGGAGGATCTCGATGGCGGGCCTCATCCCCTGCAGGCGGGCGAACAGCTGGAGGGCCGACGCCTCGGACAGCTGGGGGTGGTGCACGAGGGCCTCGGCCACCATGGGGTCCTCGGACCAGCCGGCATGGGCGGCGATGGCCTCCACCCGGCCGTGGTCCAGGGCGGCGATGGAGGAGGTGAGCAGCCTGGGGGTGAGCGCCGGATTTTCCAGGGCCAGGCGGAAGACCCGGGGATCCGGATCCTTCAATATCTGGCTGAGCTGCTCTTCCTGGGTGGCCTGCGTGGCGAGGAAGACCCGTTCCTCCATGGTCGCCCAGCGGCCCTCCTCGCCGCGCCCAGGCAAGGCCGAAGCCAGCCCCGAGCGCTCCCGCTGCAGGCGGTCGTAGAAGTACTTCACCACCCGCAGGAGCTGGGGGGACTGCCGCTTGGCCCAGAAGGTGATGAACTGGTACTCGCTTTCGTCCAGCTGGCTGAAGAGGCTGACGATGCGCCGGAGGGCGGCGCGGTCGGAGGCACCCTGGGCCAGGGCCGCCACCAGGTGTCGGGACAGGCCAACCCGCCTGGAGAGGTCGGAGGGGCAGCCCGGTGAACCCTGCAGGCTGTCCCGCACGGGTTCCCGGAAGTACCAGCGGGCCTCGGCGTAGACCTCCTCGAAGAAGGCGGGCACGCCGCACAGCGCCAGGGCCTGGCAGACCAGCTCCTCGGTCACCAGGGGGTTCTGCAGGGCCGTCTGGCGCAGTTCCAGATCGGGGTCCACCAGGAACGAGAGGAGCTCCTCGGTCTGGGCGGTCTGGAGGGCCCGGGCGAGCCGACCCACCCGATCAAGGTTTTGAGTCGGGGGCTTGGGGGGCGCCGCCTCCGGTAGGGCGCACAGGGCCTCCCAATCGGGATGTTCCGCCGGGAGGGGGGGCAGCTCCTGGGTGGTGCCGGTGGCGGTGACGGTCTTGGCCAGCTGTTTCGCCAGGAGCTTGGCCACGGGCTTCAGGCCAGCGTTCAGCTGCGAGTAGAGGGCCTTTACCGACTCTGAGCGCTCTTCCTTCTCCGGGGCCGGGGCCTGGTCCATCTCCCGCATCTGGTCGAAGAGGGAGACCACCATTTCCAGGTCGCGGCGGATGGACTCGGGGGTGGCCTCGTTCTCCGCGAGCCCCAGCAAGATGGGCCAGTGAGCCAGCCAGTGGGGTGTCCTGGCCATGAGGGTGAGCAGTCGCGGGGAGCCGAGGGAGCGGGCCAGGCCCTCGAGCATGTGAATCTGGCCTTCGGTGGGCAGCTGCGGCCGCACCATCGCCAGGTGCCGGAAATGGAGGCGCTCAGGTTCCGTAAGGGTTTCCAGGAACGCGGATTCCCCTGATGTCACGGTCCCTCCAGGATCAGGCGCAGGTTGCCTGAAGGAAGGCCAGGAGGCTTCGATCCTGCTGGAACAGCAGGGCATCCACCAGGGCGCCCTTGAGCCCTTGGTGGGTGTGGATGGCTTCCAGATGGCGCGGCGTGGTCAGGCTGCCGCCCATGACCAGGGGCAGGCCCGTCGCCACGGCGAGCTCCTGGGCCGTCTGGAAGTCGGGGTCTGAGCCCGCATCCTCGGGGATGTCCACGAAGAGCAGGCGTCGGAAGCCATAGGCTTTGGCGCGCTGAGCGAGTTCCAGGGCGCTCAGGGTGGTGGTGTCCACCCAGCCTGAGCGGTGCACCTTCCCGCCGCGCGCATCGATGGCGGCGGTGAGGTAGGACTGGAACCGGGCCATCAGCTGCTCAGAGACCATGGGGGACTTGTGGAGGATGGTGCCGACCACCAGCCACGCGGCGCCCAGGTCGATGAAGAACTGGGCCTGGTCGGAACTGCGGACTCCGCCGGCCACCTGCACGCAGACCTTCCGCTCCCGCGCATGGCAGCGCTTCAGGATCTGGCCGATCAGCTCGCGGTTGTTCCCCCGTCCCATGGCGGCATCCACATCCACCAGGGCCAGCCGGGTGGCGCCCTCTTCGATGAGCCGCTCCGCGACCTCCAGGGGCGTCTGGGGACAGACATCGGCCAGCCCCGCGGTCGAGACCACAGCGCCGTGCTGGAGGTTCAAGGTGGGGTAGATCTTCAAGCACGCACTCCGGGCGAGACGCAAAAGGGAGTGTAACGCAAGGGTCACGCCCGTGTGTGGGTTCCGAGCCGTTCAAGCAACTGGCGGGCAGCCCCGCCCTCGGCCCCCTTCCGGGTGGGCCCCTCCGCCTCCCCGGACAGCGGCCCCACCGAGACCCGCATGGTGAACCGGGGGGCGTGCCCCGGGCCCGCCAGGCCGACCTGCTCGTACACCGGGGCTGGCAGGCCGAGCCGGGCGGCGGTTTCCTGGAGGTGGGTCTTGGGGTCGGTCCGGGTCCAGCTCTCGGGCTGGGCCTGGCGGATGCGTTCCAGGAAGCGGGTCTCCACCAGGGCCCGCACGGGGAGGATGCCGTCCCCGCCACTGGCCAGCGCATCCAGGTAGATGGCCGCGAGCAGGGCCTCGAGGGCATCCGCCAGGGGCTTGGGACCCATGGGCGGGGCTTTGCGGGGGTGGGCGGCCTTGAGGGCGGCGTCCAGGCCGAGGTCGAGGGCCCAGGCATGCAGGGCGTCCGTGCGCACCAGGACGCCCCGCAGCTTGCTCATGGCGCCCTCCTGCCAGTCAGGGCGCTCACGGTGGAGCAGGAAGGCGATGGTGAAGTTCAGGAGCGCGTCGCCCAGGAACTCCAGGCGCTGGTTGTCCCGGCGGGATCCGGCCGAAGCGTGGGTAAGGGCCTCGACCAGCAGGTCCGCGTTCTGGAACCGGTAGCCCAGCCGGGCCTGCAGCTCGCCCAGATCGTGCTTGGCTCGGGGCATGATCAGTCCGCCAGATCGGGGGGAAGCTGCTGGTTCAAACGGGCCCGCTGGAAGGCCCGTTTTAGCTGGACGTGTTGATTGACCATCTGGCCGAGAAGCCCGGCCCTGCGGCCATCACGCAATTCCTGCACGAACTCAGCGTGACGCCCCTGTTGGAAGAGCACCCAGGCCAACCACGCCCGGGCTCTGGCGTTGGTGGGGTCGGCCTTGATGGCCTGACGGAAACCGTGGATGGCCTTGTCGGGCTGAGACTCGGAGATCTGGATGGCTTCGCTCATGGAGACATTGCCAAGGTTCTTGCGCTCATGGACCTCGAGCTTGTCCAGCTTCTCGGGCTGGTAGAGCTCAGGTTGGTCGATGGCCTTCGCCTCGCCCGTCTTCGTCGGGGCGGGCTTGGGAGGTGCTGGCCTGGCTGGTTCGGGGCGGAGCTCGGCCGGGGCATCCGGTTTGGTCGAGGGCAGTGGAGCGGCGGGGTTCTGGGTGGCTTGGGGCGCGATGACGCTCGGGGAGGAGGCGGTTCCTCGGGCGGGGACTATGGCGCCCGTGGTGGCCTTCACCTCGGGCTGGGGGCTGGGTTCCGCCTTGGCCTCCGTCGAGGCGGCCCCGGGCACGGTGCCACGATCCTTCAGCGTCCACCAGGCGGCCCCCGCCACGGCGAGCAGGGCCAGGGCGGCGAGTCCGAGCCACAGACCCTTGCCCTTGCCTGCGGGGCGGGGGGCCGGGCGGAGTTCCGCGGCGACCACGGGGGGGGCGGTCGGCACCTGCAGGGTGGTATCGGCGGGCACGGCCCGGGCGGGGGCCGTGGGGGCCGAGGCCTGCATCAGGGTGGTGGCCTCATCGACCTGGCCCATCCACGAGGGATCCTTGGCGGCCCGCAGGGCCTTCGCCAGGTCCTCGGCGGTCTGGTATCGCTCTTCGGGATTCTTGCAGAGCGCCCGGTCCAGCACGGTGCGGATGGCGGGGCTGATGCCCTGGAGCTGCTCGGTCTCGATGGGATCCGGGGGCTCGTTCACGATCTTGTAGAGCACGGTGGGCGTGGTGTCGCCGGCGAAGGGCTTCCGGCCGCTGAGGCTCTCGTAGAGCATCACGCCCACGGCGAACAGGTCGCTGCGGGGATCGGGCTTGCCGAAGCGGATGTACTCGGGCGCCATGTAGCTGACCGTGCCCATGACCATGCCCGTGGCGGTCATGTCCGAGTTGCTGATCTTGGCCACGCCGAAATCCATCACCTTGGCGTGGAGGCGGCGCCCGTCCCGCTGGACCCGGACGTTGGTGGGCTTGATGTCGCGATGGACGATCTGCTGCCGGTGGGCGAAGCTCAGGCCGTCGCAGACCTGGGCCAGGACCTCCAGGGACTCGGAGCGGGTGAGCGAATGATCCTGGAGGAGTTCCTCCAGGTCGTGTCCCTTCACATACTCCATGGCGATGTAGAGGACGCCCTGGTCCTCGCCGAATTCGTAGATGGTCACCAGGTTCGGGTGGTTCAGGACGCCAGCGGCCCTGGCTTCGCGGGCGAAGCGCTCCTTGGCCTCGCCGCCCTGGGCCGCGGCGGGGAGGATGGTCTTGATCGCCACTTCGCGGCCGATGGAGGGATCCACCCCAAGGTAGACCTCGCCCATGGCGCCGTTGCCGAGGACGCGCTTGATCTCGAATTTCCCGAGCTTCTCGAACATGGAGGAACCCTTCCGGGCGCGTGGTTGGAGGGAAGAACAGCATAGGTCCAGACGGGGCCAGGGCCAATAGACTTGGGATAATTCGGCATCAAACTCGCGCTTTCGGGGCTGGCATCCTGGCCTGGACCATGCAAACTAGAATCCACCCCCGGAGCCTGAGTGCCCGAAGTCCGCATCCGCCATTTCCTGCCGGCCCTCATGGGATCCCTCCACCAGCAGAGGGCCGAGGGCGAGCTTGTGCTCGAGCAGAATGACGGGACCCGCCGCCTCTACTGGGCCAATGGCGACCTGAAGTACCTCCGCAGCGACGCCGTCGGCGAGCAGTTCGGCAATTTCCTCATCCGCCGCGGTGTGCTGGACATGGCTTCGCTCAAGGAGCTGCTCTCCGACGGGGAGGGCTCCCGGGTGGGCGACCGCGTCGTGCAGTGGGGCCTGATGACCGTGGAGGAGCGGGACGAGCGCCTGCATGAACTCCTGGGTTCGGTGCTCCTCCACGCCATGGAGCACCAGATCCTGAAGATGACCTGGATCCCCGGCGCCCTCGACACGAACCTCAGCGGCGATCTGCAGTTCCGCCTGGACCACCGCTGGCTGGTCTGGGACACCTACCAGAGCGCCAAGATCGACCGGGAGCTGGTGGAGATGTTCCGCAGCGAGCCGGACTGGCGCTGGAAGGCCCTGCCCAACCTGCTGGAGGCCCTCAGCAGCCTGCCCCTGACGCCGACGCTCGCCTACGCGCTCTCCCTCCTGGGCACCGAGCCGCTGGGCTGCGAGACCATCGGCTCCCTGACGGGACTCCCCCAGGAGCAGGCCGCCAAGCTGGTGGCCACGCTCTGGGCCCTGGGCGGACTGGATCTCGTGCGGGGCGAGCTGCCCCTCCTGCCGAAGGAGGAGCCGCCGCCGGCGCCTTCCGTGCCGGAGCCCGTGGTCGAGCTTGAGCCCGAGCCGGAACCGGAGCCGATCCTCTTGATCCAGGACGACCTGGTCCCGCCACCCGCCCACTTCCTGTCGGACCCCCTGGAGCTGGACCTGCCGGAGCCGACCCCCGCGATGCTGCCACCCATTCCGCTGGAGGAGGCGGAGCCCTCTACCACCGAGCGGGCCCGGCGCCTGCTCGTGAAGGCCAAGTCCTACATGATGCAGGACCGCACCAGCGAGGCCATCCGCTCCCTCGAGCAGGCCATCAAGTTGGACGGGGATTCTCCAGGTGCTTTCGAGTCCTGGATGCTGCTCGGAAGGCTCCGGCTGAGCAACCCCGCCTGGTCCACCCGCGCCATCGAGGCCCTGCAGGTGGCCTCCCGCCTGAATCCGCGTGCCGCCGAGCCCTGGGCCCTCATGGGTGAGCTATACCACCGCAAGGGCTTCCGGGCCAACGCCCAGGGCTGCTTCCGCCGGGCCCTGGAACTGGATCCCTCCGTGGCTGTCCCAGCCGGCTGGTCTCTCGAAGATCCCGCCCTGCCTGCCAGGGAGGCCCAGGCGGGCCTCATGGGCAAACTGCGTGGAATGTTCGGGCGCGAGAAGGGCTAGGTTCAGCCCGCTACCGCCAGGTATCCGTGGCCGACAGGATCGGCCTGAGCCCCTCGATGGGCCTCATGTCGCGGTGGATGGCCAGCATGTTGATGGAGACGATTCCCGGGAACAGGTTCACCGCGTTTCCCCTGACGTTGTTCGGGCTGAACAGCGGCGGCGTGTGCCACCAGAGCCGGTAGCCCATGTCGAAGAGCCGCTGGATGAGTTCGGCGGACTTCTCCGCACGATCATTCTCGATGTACATGATCGGACGGCAGCGTTCGATGGTGTTGGCGGCACCTTCCAGGACCTTGGCTTCGAAGCCCTCGACGTCCAGCTTGATGAAATCCACCCGTTCCAGCTGGAATCCGTCCAGCATGCACAAGGGGACCGTCTCCCCCTCCTCGACCATGTCCGCCCCAATTCCGCCGAAATTTCCGGGCTGGGAGTAGTCGAGCACCGGGAACCGGCAATCGCCCTCGCAGTCTCCGAGCGCCATGGCATAGGTCAGGACATTTGGAATGCTGTTGAGCACGAGGTTCGCGCAAAGAATCTTGTGCAGGGTCGGCTGGGGCTCGAAGGCCACCACGACGCCACCCGGACCCACCAGTTGGGCCAGGGGGATGGTGTGGGCGCCGATGTTGGCGCCGATGTCGAGGACGATGGCTCCAGGACGGATGAAATGCGTGAAGAGCTCAAACTCCCCCTGACTGAATTGCCCGTATTCCTTGAGTGACTTCCCCACGTATTGGTCGTGGGGCGGGTAGAGCATGGGGCCGTAGCGGGTGTCGGTCAGTTCGACGAAGGGCGGGAAGGGGCGGTCTGAATCACCCTGCACAGGGGCCTCGCCCTTCTTTCTCAGAATGATCTCGATGGCGCACTCGGCCGTGGCGCTCGCCGTCTGATCGACATCGCCCAAGTCGTAACGGAACCCGGCCTCGATTCGCTCGACCTTGATGATCTCCACCTGTTGCCAGAGGGGCGTGAGCAGATCGAAGACATTGATGGAACGTGGCAGGAGTGGTGCCCCGCGGTAGATCGTGAAGGACCACTTGTGATCACCGTTGAAGCGGCTGGGCCAGTGCAGATGTTCGTAGAGTTCCTCATCAGGAATGGTGATCACCAGGTATCCGCCGCCACGCACCACGCGGACCCAGTTCGCCATGGCAATGCCAGGGTCCACCATGTGTTCCAGGCAGTGCGAGCTGTGTAGGAAGTCATAAGTACCGTCAGGAACGCCGGCGAGGTACTGGGCATCGCCATCCGGCAAGTCCCAGTTCTTGCAATTGTCGAACCCGAACAGTGAGGCGTACTTGTCGAGACCATCATGGCCGCCGCCTACATCGATGCCCCTCCCCGTGAAATACGGGTGTCCTGCGGCGATGCGGCGTTTCACGGCGAGAGAGGTTCCGCCCAGTTTCATCGTATTTGCCCCCTTACTCTGCAAGGCCAAGATCAGGCGCAGCGGGTCTGGATTCCAAGCTTGAATTCGTGAGCCATTCGACAGGGTAGCGCCAATCAATTCCTGTTGAAGCCGGTCTCAGGTTAAAAATGAGAACCCGAGTGAAAGGTGTGCAAAAACCGTGAAGGGTGCGCTATGCTCTGGCCCCGCCTCATCCCAACCCATCAATAGGACTCGACCATGGCCACCAGCGACGACCAGGCAACCCTCACTAAAATGAGAAATGACCTTGCCACGACCGCCTATCAATACCTTCTTGGTCTCCCGCCCTGGGACAACGGGACCGGCGGGGAGATCATCCATCAACGGGTCATGCCCATGGCCACCTATTCACCGTGGCTGAGCGACCCAGAGTTCATCAACATCTTCAACGGCATCGTGCCCAATCACACGCTGGTCGATAAATACCGATGCTTCGAGCTTTGGATGCTGGGCAAGCAAATGAGAGGAGTGGAAGGCGACCTGCTTGAAGTCGGGGTGTGGCGAGGGGGGACAGGTGCGGTGCTGGCCAAGAGCGTTCTTGGCTCGGGGAAGAAGGTGTACCTCGCCGACACGTTCACCGGCGTGGTGAAGGCTGGTGAGCGAGACACCCGCTACGTTGGCGGCGAACATGCCGACACGTCACGTCAACTCGTGGAGGATCTGCTCAAGGGCTTCGGACTCGAAAACACCGTCATCCTGGAGGGCATATTCCCCGACGACACGGCACACGAAGTGGGCGGCAAGATTGCCATGTTGCACTGCGATGTGGATGTGTATCAATCGGCCAAGGACGTGGTTGATTGGGTCTTGCCCAGGCTTTCACGGGGCGGAGTGATCGTGTTCGATGACTATGGCTTCACCAGCTGCGAGGGTGTCACACGGCTGGTCAACGAGTACCGTGAGCGACCAGAGTTCATGTTCTTCCACAACCTGAATGGACATGGGATTTTATACAAGAAGTGAGGCCGGTCGATCGGCGACGCCCATGGTTCCA
>Ga0268298_10005759_pt1 | contig 11501 bp, 11 predicted proteins | sample WWTPWeurt_MetaG_FD_194462 | JGI IMG/M metagenome (GOLD analysis project Ga0268298, IMG submission 194462) | Activated sludge microbial communities from WWTP in Nijmegen, Gelderland, Netherland - WWTP Weurt | ecosystem: Engineered > WWTP > Aerobic digester > Activated sludge | place... | reverse complement strand
CGCAGCGCGGCCACATCGGGCTCACGGCGGCGATGATCGACATCGACCTGTTCAAGCGCGTCAACGACACGTACGGCCACGACGCCGGCGACGAAGTGATCCGCGAAGTCGCCCGCGCGCTGCGCGCGCGCTTCCGCCGCACCGACCTGGTCGCGCGCATGGGCGGCGAGGAGTTCTGCGTGCTCGCGGTCAACCTCGCGCCCGGGGCCGCGACGCGAGTCTTCGACGAGGTGCGCGCGACGGTCGCCGCGGCGCCGCTGGGGTTCGGGTCCGACCGCATTCCGGTCAGCGTCAGCATCGGCGTGTGCACGCGGCCGGCGACGACGCTGGCGCAGAGCCTCGCCGTCGCCGACGCGCTGCTCTACCGCGCCAAGTCCGAGGGCCGCAACCGCGTGGTCGCGCAGGACTGAACGCGCCGAAGCGCGCCGCAACCGAGGGGCGCATTGGCCCCGACACGAAGATCCGCTTATCATCCCCGGGTCCGCACTCCCGGTGCCTCGTCGTGACCTCGATCCTCCACCGCTCGATCGCCGGCGCGCTGCCGAAGGCCGTCGCCGGCGACGGCCCGTTCATCGTCGACGCCGACGGCAGGCGCTACCTCGACGCCAGCGGCGGCGCCGCGGTCTCGTGCCTGGGCCACAGCCACCCGGCAGTGATCGAGGCCATTCGCGAGCAGGCGCAGCACCTCGCCTACGCGCACACCAGCTTCTTCACCAGCGAGCCCGCCGAGGCGCTCGCCGAGCACCTGCTCGCACGCGCGCCCGCCGGGCTGTCGCACGCGTACTTCGTGTCCGGCGGCTCGGAGGGCGTGGAAGCGGCGCTGAAGATGGCGCGCCAGTACTTCGTCGAGATCGGGCAGCCGCAGCGCACGCTGTTCGTGTCGCGCCGCCAGAGCTACCACGGCAACACGCTGGGCGCGCTCGCGGTCGGCGGCAACGCGTGGCGCCGGCAGCAGTTCGCGCCGCTGCTGATCGACACCGTGCAGGTGTCGCCGTGCTACGAGTACCGCGACCGCCTCGCCGACGAGACGCCGCAGGCCTACGGCGCGCGCCTCGTGCGGGAGCTGTCGGACACCCTCGAGCGCGTCGGCCCGGACAAGGTCATCGCGTTCGTCGCCGAGACCGTCGGCGGCGCGACCGCCGGCGTGATCCCGCCGGTGCCCGGCTACTTCCGCGGCATTCGCGAACTGTGCGACCGCCACGGCATCCTGCTGATCCTCGACGAGGTCATGTGCGGGATGGGCCGCACCGGCACGCTGTACGCGTGCGAGCAGGAGGGCGTCGCGCCCGACATCGCCGTGATCGCCAAGGGCCTGGGCGCGGGCTACCAGCCGATCGGCGCGGCGCTGCTGTCGCGCCGCATCTTCGACGCCTTCCGCGACGGCAGCGGCTTCTTCCAGCACGGCCACACCTACCTCGGCCACGTGCTCGCGTGCAGCGCGTCGCTCGCGGTGCAGCGCGCGATCGAGCGCGAGGGCCTGCTGGAGAACGTCGGGCGCATGGGCGCGCTGCTCGATGCGCGGCTGCGCGAGCGCTTCGGCGCGCACCCGCACGTCGGCGACATCCGCGGCCGGGGCCTCTTTCTCGCGCTCGAGTTCGTCGCCGACCGCGCGACGAAGGCCCCATTCGACCCGGCGCTCAAGCTGCACGCTCAGCTGAAGAAGGCGGCGATGGCCGCCGGGCTCATGACCTACCCGATGGGCGGCACGATCGACGGCCGGCGCGGCGACCACCTGCTGCTCGCGCCGCCGTTCATCATCGACGCGAGCCACGTCGAGCTGATCGTCGAGCGGCTGGGCGCGGCGATCGACGCGGTCGTCGGCGCGCTGCCCGCGTCGGCGCGGCGCGCGGCCGCCTGAGCGTCGCGGCCACCGGCAGGCCCGCCCTCTTCGATTTCCCGGCAAGACACACCCCACAGGAGAACCCTCCATGAAAGCAGCACTGACCGCGACCGGCGCCGCCCTGGCGCTCGCCTTTTCGCTGGGCGCGATGCCGACGGCGCACGCGCAGCAGAAGTTCGTCACCATCGGCACCGGCGGCGTCACCGGCGTGTACTACGCGGCCGGCGGCGCGATCTGCCGCCTCGTCAACAAGGACCGCGCCAGGCACGGCATCCGCTGCTCGGTCGAGTCCACCGGCGGCTCGGTGTTCAACGTGAACACGATCCGCGCCGGCGAGCTCGACCTCGGCTTCACGCAGTCCGACGTCCAGTACAACGCGGTCAAGGGCCTGGGCCAGTTCAAGGACTCCGGCGCGTGGGGCGACCAGCGCGCGGTGTTCTCGGTGCACCCGGAGCCGTTCACGATGCTCGCGCGCAAGGAGATCGGCGCGAAGGACTTCAACGACCTGCGCGGCAAGCGCGTGAACGTCGGCAATCCGGGGTCGGGCACGCGCGCGTCGATGGACGAGCTGCTCGCGGCCAAGGGCTGGACGCTCAAGGACTTCTCGCTCGCCGCCGAGCTCAAGGCCGACGAGCACGGCCCGGCGCTGTGCGACGGCAAGATCGACGCCTTCTTCTACGGCGTGGGCCACCCGAGCGCGAACATCCAGGACCCGGCGACGACCTGCGGCGCGAAGCTGGTCTCGATCACCGGCGCCGACGTCGACAAATTGCTGCGCGACAAGCCCTACTACGCGGTCGCGCAGATCCCCGGCGGCCTGTACCCGAACAACGCCGAGGGCGCGCGCACCTACGGGGTGCTCGCGACGGTGGTCTCGTCGGCGAAGGTGCCGTCCGAGACGATCTACCAGGTCGTGAAGGCCGTGTTCGAGAACTTCGACGAGTTCAAGCGCCTGCACCCGGCGCTCGCCCACCTCAAGCCCGAGAACATGGTCAAGGACGGGCTGTCGGCGCCGCTGCACGACGGTGCGGCGCGCTATTACCGCGAGAAGGGCTGGATCAAGTAGGCCCCTGCGGCCGCGGGCCCGCGCGCGCGGGCCCGGCCGCACCACGTTCCCGAAGGGAAGTCCGTTGGCAAACCAGCCGTCTTACGACGAGGCCCGGCTCGAGCAGCTCGTGGCCGACGCCGACACCGGCGGGCGCAAGCCCGTCGGCGCGATCGCGACGTTCATGCTCGTGGTCGGGCTCGCGTGGAGCCTGTTCCAGCTCTGGTACGCGTCGCCGCTGCCGTTCGCGCTCGGTGTCGGCGTGATCGACGACACCCGCGCGCGCTCGATCCACCTCGCCTTCGGCCTGTTCCTCGCGTTCCTCGCCTACCCGGCGACGCGCGCGTCCGACCGCGCGCGGATCCCGGCCTGGGACTGGGCGCTCGCGCTCGCCGGCGGGTTCTGCGCCGGCTACCTGATCCTGTTCGCCGATTCGCTCGCGCTGCGGCCGGGCCAGCCGACGCGGCTGGACCTCGTCACGGCCGGCGTCGGCATCGTGCTGCTGCTCGAAGCCACGCGCCGCGCGGTGGGCTGGCCGATGGCGGCGCTCGCGGTGGTGTTCATCGGCTACATCTTCCTCGGGCCGTACATGCCCGAGGTGATCCAGCACAAGGGCGCGTCGGTGACGCGTATGCTGTCGCACCAGTGGCTGACCACCGAAGGCGTGTTCGGCGTCGCGCTCGGCGTGTCGAACGCGTTCATCTTCGTCTACGTGCTGTTCGGCGCACTGCTCGACCGCATCGGCGCGGGCAACTACATGATGCAGGTGAGCTTCGCGATGCTCGGCCACCTGCGCGGCGGCCCGGCGAAGGTCGCGGTGGTGTCGTCGGCGCTCAACGGGCTCGTCTCGGGCTCGTCGGTGAGCAACGTCGTCTCCGGCGGCATCTTCACGATCCCGCTGATGGCGCGCGCCGGCTACGGCGGCGTCAAGGCCGGCGCGATCGAGACCGCGTCGTCGGTCAACGGCCAGATCATGCCGCCGGTGATGGGCGCGGCGGCGTTCCTGATGGTCGAGTACGTGGGCATCCCGTACTCCGAGATCGTCAAGCACGCGTTCCTGCCCGCGACCATCTCCTACATCGCGCTCTTCTACATCGTGCACCTCGAGGCGCTCAAGCTCGGCATCGAGCCGATGGTGTCCGGGCGCCAGCGCTCCTGGACCGCGACGCTCGCCGCCTGGGGCATGGGCACGGCGGGCACGATCGCGGTGTGCGGGCTGCTCTACTTCGCGGCGAGCGCGGTGCAGTCGGTGTTCGGCGAACGCGCCGCGTGGATCCTCGGCGCGGGGCTGCTCGCGCTGTACCTGCTGTGCCTGTGGATCGCGGCACGCCACGACGAGGTCGACTTCGACAAGTTCGACTTCGACGTGCTGCCGCAGACCTGGCCCACGGTGCGCGCGGGCCTCGACTTCCTCATCCCGGTCGGCGTGCTGATCTGGTGCCTGATGATCGAGAACATGTCGCCCGCGCTGTCGGCGTTCTGGGCCACCGCGGTGCTGCTCGCGATCACGGTCACGCGCCGCCCGCTGGTCGCGCTGATGCGCGGCCGCGCGGGGCTGGGCCCGGCCTGGCGCAAGTCCGTCGACGACCTGATCGGCGGGCTCGCCGACGGCGCCCGCAACATGACCGGCATCGCGGTCGCGACCGCGACGGCCGGCATCATCGTCGGCGCGATCACGCTGACCGGCATCGGGCTGATGATGACCGAGTTCGTCGAGTTCGTGTCCGGCGGCAGCCTGGTGATGATGCTGCTGTTCACGGCGTTCGTGTGCCTGGTGCTCGGCATGGGCGTGCCCACCACCGCCAACTACATCCTGGTCGCGACGCTGATGGCGCCCGTGATCGTCGAGCTCGGCGCGCAGAGCGGGCTGGTCGTGCCGCTGATCGGCGTGCACCTGTTCGTCTTCTACTTCGGGATCATGGGCGACATCACGCCGCCGGTCGGGCTGGCGAGCTTCGCGGCGGCCGCGATCTCGGGCGAGGATCCCATCAAGACCGGGCTGCAGGGCTCGGTCTACGCGCTGCGCACGGTGATCCTGCCGTTCGTGTTCATCTACAACCCCGCGGTGCTGCTGATCGGCGTGTCGGGCTGGCCGGAGATCCTGCTCGTGAGCGCGGCCGCGACCGCGGCGTCGCTGCTGTTCGCGGCGGTCTCGATGAACTGGTTCCGGGTCCGGATGCGGGCGTGGGAGTGGGCCGCGCTGGCGATCGCGACGGTGCTGCTGTTCAGGCCCGACGCGATCTGGGACGAGGTCTTCGCGCCGTACCGCGTGGTCCCGGGCACCGAGGTCACGAAGGTCGCCGAGGCGCTGCCGCGCGGCGAGCTGCTCGTCATGAAGATCAAGGGGATGTCGATCGAGGGCGACGACATCTCCAAGGTCGTCTCGGTCCCGATCGGGCCCGAGAAGGGCGGCGCGGCCCGCATCGCCGCGAACGGCTTCACGGTGATGACGCTCGGCGAGCGCGCGCAGATCGGCGCGGTGAAGTTCGGCTCGCGCGCCCGCAAGCTCGGGCTCGAGCAGGGCTTCGACATCGTCGAGGTGCACGTGCCCGCCGATCGCCCGTCGATGCACTGGCTGTACCTGCCGGCCGCGGCGCTCGCGCTGCTCGTGTGGTGGGCGCAGGGCCGGCGCCTGCGTGCCGGCGCCCCGCGTTCGAAATGACCGTGCGCGCCGCGCCGCGGCATCCCCGATAGAATCGCCGCAGGGCGGGCCCCGCCGCGCGCGACGCGCGGCGCCGCGCGCACGCCAGGGGGCCGGCGCCGTCCGCCGGCCGTTTCCTTCGCACCGCGCCACCGCGGTGGGTGCCCGTTTCGAATCGAGAGAACGATGTCCGCCAATGCCCAAGACTTGCCGCTGAAGGGTCTCGAAGTCCTCGAACTCCACGCGATCGGCCCGGTGCCGTTCGCGGGCATGGTGCTGCGCTCGCTGGGCGCGCACGTCGTGCGCGTCTCGCCGCCCACCGACCCGGCGCTCGGCGTCGCGATCAAGCGCGAGCACGACCTGCTCAACGCCGGCAAGGAGCAGATCTACGCCGACATGAAGTCCGCCGACGGCATGAAGGTGGTGCACGAGCGCCTCGCGAAGGCCGACGTGCTGCTCGAGGGCTTCCGGCCCGGCGTGCTCGAGCGCCTGGGCCTGGCCCCGGCCGACGTGCTCGCGAAGTACCCGCGCGTGGTCATCGGCCGCCTCTCCGGCTGGGGCGACCGCGGCGGGCTCGCCGACCGCGCCGGCCACGACATCAACTACCTCGCGCTCACCGGCATCCTGCACGCGCTGGGCACGGCCGAGAAGCCGGTGCCGCCGCTCAACGTCGTCGGCGACTTCGGCGGCGGCGCGATGCACCTGCTGCTGGGCGTGTTCGCCAAGCTCGTGCAGCGCGGCATCAGCGGCCGCGGCGGGGTCGCACAGACCAGCATCCTCGCGGGCAGCGTCGGGCTGTCGCCGATCTTCTACGGGCTGATGGCCGACGGCCTGTGGGGCCTGAAGCGCGAGACCAACATGCTCGACGGCGGGCGCCCGTTCTACCGCGTCTATCGCACCAGGGACGACCGCTTCGTCGCGGTCGGCTCGATCGAGGCGAAGTTCTACGCGCAGATGCTCGACATGATGGGCCTGTCCGGCGAGATCGACCGCAAGAAGCAGATGGACCCGGCGTCGTGGCCCGCCACCGTCGAGCGGCTCCAGGCGCGCTTCCTCGAGAAGACGCGCGACGAGTGGGCCGCGCTCGCGGCCACCTGCGACTGCTGCGTCGCGCCGGTGCTCGACTTCATCGAGGCGGCGAAGGACCCGCACAACCAGGCGATGGGCCTGTACAAGCTCGAGCCGTTCCCGCAGCCCGACCGGCTGATCGAGTTCCCGCTCTGACGATCGACGGGCCTTCCGGCGCCCCGGCGGGTGCCGGCGCGATGCTGCGCGGCGTCGGCTACGCGCTGGTCGCCGGACTGTTCTGGGGCCTGGTGTTCGTCGCGCCGGTGGTGCTGCCCGGCTACCCGCCGGCGGTGCTGTCGGTGGGGCGCTACGTCGCGTTCGGGCTGATCGCGCTCGTGCTCGCGATCCCCGACCGGCGCGCGCTGCGCGCACTCGAGCGCGCGGACTGGGTCGAGGCGACCTGGCTGTCGCTGATCGGCAATCTCGTCTACTACGGGTTCCTCGCCGCGGCGATCCAGGTCGCGGGCGGGCCGGTGCCGACGATGATCATCGGCACGCTGCCGGTCGTGATCGCGGTGTGCTCGAACCTGTCGGGCCGCGAATTGCCGTGGCGCTCGCTCGCGGGCTCGCTGGCCGTCATCGGCGCCGGCGTCGCGCTGGTCGACCGCGACGAGCTCGCGCGGCTCGCCGCGCAGGGCGAGCCGGCGTCGCGGCTGTGGCTGGGCGCGTTCCTCGCGCTCGGCGCGGTCGCGTGCTGGACCTGGTACCCGATCCGCAATGCCCGCTGGCTGCAGCGGCACCCGCGCATCGGCTCCGGGACCTGGGCGACCGTCCAGGGCCTGACGACGCTGCCGCTCGCGCTCGCCGGCGGGGGGCTGCTCGTCGCGTGGAACGCGCTGGCGGCGGCGGACACACCGGGCGCCGCCGCGGGCGCCGGCTTCGCGCCGGAAGCCTTCCTCGGCCCGACGCCCGTGCGCTTCGTCGCGCTGATGTTCGGCATCGGACTGGGCGCGTCCTGGCTCGGTACGCTGTGCTGGAACCGCGCCAGCCAGCTGCTGCCGACTTCGATCGCCGGGCAGCTGATCGTCTTCGAGACGCTCGCGGCGCTGCTCTACGCGTTCCTGCTGCGCGGTGAAGTGCCGGACCGCGGAACGCTCGCGGGCATCGCGCTGCTGATCGTGGGGGTGGTGCTCGGGATTCGCGCACTGCCGGCGCGGCCGGGCGGCTGATGCGGAACCGTCCGGCGATGCGGACGTCGGCTTGGCGCGGCGGCTCCCGGCGGCGCGGCGGGGTGCGGTGCCGCTACGTCCGGCGGCTCGTCCGGCGCGAGGTCGCTGCGGCGGCGGCCGGCAACGGGAAGGGCGGAGGGACGGCGACCGAGAGCCGCTGCAGCGAGCTCTCGCCGGGCACCGGCGAGACCCGGCAGCCGAGCCGGCGCGCGAGCGCGAGCATCGGCGTGTTGACCGGCAGCGTGAGCCCGACCATTCGGCGGTACCCCATCACGCCGGCCGCGTCGCGCAGCCGACACATCAGTTCGGTGCCCAGGCAGTGCCCCTGGAAGCGGTCGCCGACGACGATCGAGAACGACGCCTCACCGGGCGTGTCGCCGGCCGAGTAGCGGGCGACGGCGATGATCTCGTCGCCGTCGTCGACGTGGCGCAGCGCCGCCAGCGCGAGCTCGCGGGCGCGGTCGAACCGCGTCAGCCGGGCCATGCGGGTTTCGGTCGGCGGGCCCGCCTCGCCGAGCACGCGCAGGCGCTTCGTGTCGTCCGACAGCGAATCGAGGAATCCCTCCAGCGCGTCGGCGTCGGACGTCGTCAGCGCACGGATCGTCAGGCGGCCGAGGCCTTGCAGCTCCACCGGGTCGGTCCACGGTGTCGCTTCGGCGGGTTTGAGGGCGCGTACGTTCATCGATGGGCTCCTTGCAGGCAAGCCTCCGGACTGCGTCGCCGCATTTCCGCCCCAGGGCGGTCTGCTGCGATGCAGCGCAGCAATCTAGCGATGCTGCGCCCGCACGCCAATGCGTTTCGGTCCGAAAAACCGCAGAAAGCTGGTTCAATTCCTCTAAGTAAGTGCTCGCTCTCGTTCGAACGGATGATGCACATCAATTCAACTCGACATTCGCCGCGGGGGCTTGCGTTCGCCAGAACAACACGGCGGCGAGCACCGCGAGCTGCGGCAGCTGCCACGCCAGCAACGCTGCGCCGAACGCGTGCGCCGCGTCGGCGCCGCCGGCCTTGAACGCGTCGACGACGACGCCGAACAGCCACTGGTTCACGAACGCGCTCGAGAACGTGAGGAGGTTGAACGCGGTGTACGCCCGACCGGTCAGCGCCTGCGGGAACCCCAGCGACACGAACGGCTGAACCGCGGTCAGCGGCGTGGCGACGACGGCCAGCAGCAGCCACAGCCACCACGCCGACGGCGAGTGCTCCAGCGCGATCGCGATCTCGACCGCGACCACCGCGACGATGACGAACGGGATCAGCCGCCCGACGCCCCAGCCGCGCCGTTCCAGCCTCGGCAGCAGCACGCCCAGACCGAGGAAGCTGAGCATGAGCACGAAGTTGAAGGCGAACAGCGCGCGGGCCGCCGCGCGCGCGTCGAGCCCCAGCACCTGGACGAACCACGGACCCGCCCACAGGGTCTGCATCGACATGAAGCTGGAGAGCACGACGATGGCGACGAGTCCGTATCGCCAAAAGTGAGCGCTCGCAAACACCTGTGCGTAGCCGAGCCAGATCGCGCCGCCGCCCGTCGGGGGCGACAGCGAGCGTTCCTCGTCGCGCGGCAGGCCGAACCACAGCGCGAGCGAGGCGGCGAGCACCAGCGCGGCCGCGACCCAGAAGACGCCGCGCCAGCCGACGACCGGCAGCGCCGCCTGCACCGGCACCGTCACCGACAGGGCGCCGAGCGTGCCCGCGACCAGCATCCAGGCGGCGAGGGACTGCTGGCGCTGCGCCGAGTACCAGAATCGATAGCCCTTGAGCGCCGACATCAGCGCCCCGGCGACCCCCACCCCGACGAGCGCGCGGCCGATCCACAGGCCCGTCAGCCCGCCCGCGAGCGCGAAGACCGCGCAGCCGAGCGCGGCGACCAGCAGCAGCACCGCGTTGGTCCGGCGCGCGCCGAAGCGGTCGAGCCAGATGCCCAGCGGCAGCTGCATCGCGGCGAACGACAGGAAGTACGCCGACGACAGCGAGCCGAGCTGCGCGTTCGTGAGCCCGAACTGCGCGAGCAGGTCCGGCGCGATGACCGCGTTCACCGAACGCAGGCCGTACGACATGAAGTACGCGGCCGCGAAGCACGCGAACACCCCGACGGCCCGGCCGCCGGACACCGCGCCGCCGCTCACCGGGGCCCCTGCAGGAGCCGGAACGACGCGACGAAGGTGCGCGCCTGTTCTTCGTCGACCTCGGGCCCGAGCACGACCCACTGCCAGGCGCGGGCGCCGCGCGCGGCGAACGCGGCGTGCATCCGAATCGGGCGGCCCTGCGCCGCGCCGGTCGCGCGCAGCGACCACCCGGGCGCCTCCCCGACCCGTGCGCCGGCCGCGTCGATCACCGGCACGCGCAGGTCGGGCGCGGGCGGCGCGACGGCGGCGGGCGCGACCCCGGGCACGGCGGCGGTTCCGGCCGAGCTCGCGGGCCCCGTCGCCGCGCCGGCCCCGATGTTGCGCAGCATGCCGGCGCGCATCGCGGCGACGGCCTTGTCACGCGTGGCCGGCGCGGCGTCGGGGAGCTCGGCGACCGCGATCGTGAACGAGGTTTCGCCGACCCGCGCGCCCTGCATCGACATCGGGACCTCGAGCCCGTCGAGGCTGATGCGGCGCGCGAGCGACGCCGGCTTGCCCGGCAGCATCGCGGACCAGCCGTCGTGCGTCGAGCGCACCTCGCGCCAGTCGTATTCCGGGGCGCAGGCCGCGAGCGTCGCGGCCGCGAGCACGGCCAGGGCGGCGCGCATCGGTTACGCTCTCGTGACCAGGCGGCGGACGAACGAGGCCATGCTCTACGAATTCAAGTGCCGGGCCACCGGCAGCGTCGTGATGACGCAGAAGGTGGGCGAGCGCATGCTCGCGATCATCGGGAAGTCCGCGGGCCGCACGGGCATCATCGTGCCCGAGCAGATGCCCGCGGCGATCCGCGCGCTCGAGGAAGCCGTCGAGCAGGAGCGTGCGCAGCCGGCCGTCCCGGAAGAAGACGACGACGAGCGCGAACGCGAGCGGCCGCGGCCGGTGTCGCTCGCGCAGCGCGCCTGGCCGTTCATCGAGATGCTGAAGGCGGCGCTCGCCGCCGAGCGCGAGATCACCTGGGGGGTCTGACGCGGCGCGCGGGCCGCGCCCGCTCAGCGCGCGCCCGGCTTCTTCGCGGGCTGCGCCGGCGCCTCGCCCTTCTTCGGCGCGCGGCCCGGACGGGTCTTGCCGTAGCTGCCGTTGAAGATCTTGCCGCGCCGGGTGCGCACGTCGCCTTTGCCCATGATCGTCGTTCCTTGGTTCGTGAATCGGGGTCGAGGGGGCAGATTATAGGGACACCCGGCCGGCGCGATGATCGGGCCGCATTGCGCGATAATCGGAACGGGTCGCGACGCGCGGCCCGGCCGCACGCCCCGCCCCCCTCCGAGGACACCCCCGTGACCGCCAAGGTGACCGTCAGCTTCGGCAACAACCGCGAGTTCGAGTACCACGTCGAGCGCAATCTCACGCGCGAGGCGGCCGGCCGCTGGCTCGACGAGCAGTTCGTCGAGCTCGGCGCCGAGCCGCTGCGCCTGTCCGGCAAGATCCTGCTCGCCGACAAGATCCTCGCGGTCGCCGCAGCCGCGGGCCCGTCGCGCATCGGCTACGAGGAGCCGTGGTCGGTCACGTTCGCCGCCGCCGCGGCGAGCGCGCTCGAGCGCGACGTCGTGCGCGTGGACGTGGACAAGGCGGTGGTGGGGTACTGACCCCGCCGACGCCCCTACCCCAGCACGCT
>Ga0268298_10005758_pt1 | contig 11503 bp, 7 predicted proteins | sample WWTPWeurt_MetaG_FD_194462 | JGI IMG/M metagenome (GOLD analysis project Ga0268298, IMG submission 194462) | Activated sludge microbial communities from WWTP in Nijmegen, Gelderland, Netherland - WWTP Weurt | ecosystem: Engineered > WWTP > Aerobic digester > Activated sludge | place: Netherlands... | reverse complement strand
ATAAATATTTCCTGTATTACCGTCGAAACGACGGATATCGCGGGTAGCGATACTTTGATCTGCGTTTGTCTTTTTAAAATCCATCTTAATTTATTTTTTCTCTTAATTTTTTACAGCTGGAATAGATCGATTCAGCCCGGCTAAGATACGAACTTTTAGGGAATTGGTCTGCAAATTTCACATAATTTTCTATTGCTCCATCCAATCTTTCGGCTTTTTTGGAAGGAATGCTCTTTTGAGCCAGCAAATAATAGGAATTTATAAGGATCAGGTACATTTCATCGGTATAAACACCACTTGGATAGGTCTTGATGAACCCTTTAGTTGAAACGATCGTTGCTTTCCAGTCATCCATTTTATAATACTGTTTCACGATCTCATAATCTTTCTTTTCAAGTTTAGCCCTTAGTTTATCGATGAGAATATTACAGGTATCTATTCGCTTGCTTTCAGGATAGGCGTCAATAAAGGATTGATACTCCTTAATTGCGTTCTTTGTAGTTGTTTGATCCAATCGATAGTTTGCCGAGGTCATATAATAGCAAAACGCGTTCATGTAATAACACTCCTCAGAGCGAGGACTGGCAGGGAATTGTCTGGTGAAATTCTTAAAATGATATTGACTGATCAAAAAATCGCCAAGGTAATACTCGCTCCAGGTGTAGTAATAATAAACATCTTCTGCTCTGTCTGTTCCCTTTACAACCGGGATCAATTCCTCATAAAGCTGAGATGATTTGATATAAGAACCTTTATCGTAATACTCCTTGGCCTTCGTGAGCTTCAACTCATAGTCGGTACTCTTTAGTAGTTTGTTGTAACGGTCGCAGGAAGCGAGAATGACCAGTAACGAAGAAAATATCAGTAACTTTAATTTCAAGAGTTTCAAAATTAACACTTTTGACGAAGTGGAAGGGGTTAAAATAAACTAAATAAAAACAAAACGCGGGATTTAGGTCCCGCGTTTCATCACACAAACAATTTACACAAGTACAGCTATTAGGGCGTAAATCTGAATAGCCTAACACAAAAGCTATCCAAAACCGTTATTCTTTGTTTTTAACCACTTATCATGAAAATTAAAACATTCATAATAAGAGAATTAACACAAATGTAGGCAATTTGTTAAGAATGCCGACTTTTTTCCTTTTTAATTATTAAAGGATGTATGTGAATGAGTGAATGAGTTGATTAACCATTTGAATGAAAAGGCATTGTTCAAAGTTTTTAAGGGAAAAAGCTCTTTTTTGACTTAATTTTAAGGTTTTTATGTCGCATTTTCTTGATGAGTTGAATCCTGCCCAAAGGGCGGCAGCTACTGCGAGTGAGGGACCGGTGATGATCATTGCAGGCGCAGGATCGGGAAAAACAAGGGTACTCACTTACAGGATCGCCTATTTATTGGAAAAAGGAACGGATGCATTTAATGTACTTTCTTTGACTTTTACCAACAAGGCTGCTCGGGAAATGAAAGAGCGGATCTCGAAATTGGTCGGCTCACAGGAAGCGAAGAATTTATGGATGGGTACTTTCCATAGCATTTTCGCAAAAATGCTACGAATCGAAGCTTCCAAACTGGGTTATCCAGCCAACTTCACGATTTATGACACGGAAGACAGCAAAAGCGTGATCAAGAACATCCTGAAACAAATGAATCTGGATGATAAAATTTACAAACCTTCCCTCATTCTCAACCGGATCAGTGATGCAAAGAATAAGCTGATCTCTGCTCAGCAGTACGCAAATAATCCGATAACACTTGCAGAAGATCAAAGCAGCAGAAAACCTTTGCTTGGAAAGATCTTCATTGAATATCAAAAAAGGAATTTCAAATCCGGCGCTATGGATTTTGATGATCTTTTATTTCAGACCAATGTATTGCTGAGAGATTTTCCGGATGTATTATTAAAATACCAGAATAAGTTCAGATATATTTTGGTGGATGAGTACCAGGATACCAACTTTTCACAGTATGTGATCATCAAGCAACTTGCTGCACGCTTTCAGAATATTTGTGTGGTTGGCGATGATGCACAAAGTATCTATGCTTTTCGGGGGGCCAATATTCAAAACATACTGAACTTTGAAAAAGATTATCCCGATCTGAAAACTTTCAAGCTTGAACAGAATTACAGAAGTACAAAGACCATCGTTGAAGCAGCAAATAAGATCATAGCCAATAACAAAGACCAATTTGAAAAAAAGGTCTTCACGAATAATGAAGAAGGCAATAAGATCAAGGTCATCAAAGCGAATACCGATAACGAAGAAGGTCAGAAGATCTCTTCCAGCATTTTTGAGACCAAGAACAGAATGCGGGCCAATAACTCTGACTTTGCCATTTTGTACAGAACAAACGCTCAGTCCAGATCATTTGAGGAATCTCTACGAAGATTGAATATTGCCTATCGTATATATGGCGGAATCAGTTTTTATCAGCGAAAAGAAATTAAAGATGTTTTGGCCTACTTCAATCTTTGCATTAACAATGAAAATGAAGAAGCCTTAAGAAGAGTGATCAATTATCCTGCTCGAGGCATTGGGCAAGCAACTGTAGATAAGATAAGCGTTGCAGCTTCGGAACACGGAACAAGCATGTTCAAAGTGATGTGCAACATGAGGGAATTCAACCTGGGTATTAACGCAGGAATTACCTCCAAGATAAGTGATTTTGTTGCTCAGATAAAATCCTATTCTATCATGCTTCCTCACAAAGATGCCTATGAGACGGCGAACCACATTGCGGTTCACAGTGGCATCGTACGTGATCTATACAGCGATAAAACTCCTGAAGGCGTAAGTCGTTATGAGAATATCCAGGAATTGCTCAATGGTATAAAAGATTTTACACAGCAAACCCGCACTCCTCAGGAAGAAGAAGTGAAAGAAGAGATAACAAGTGGTGAAATATTACCCAGCACTGAATTATTCACAGAAACCACCGATACGAAGGTTCGAACGCTAGATGAATTCATGCAGGAGATCAGCTTACTTACCGATGCTGATAAAGACAAGGAAGATGAAAAGAATGCAGACAGAGTTAGTTTGATGACCGTACATGCGGCAAAGGGACTTGAATTCAAATACGTTTATATAGTTGGACTAGAAGAGAATCTTTTTCCCTCACAACTTTCGATCAACAGCAGAACAGAACTGGAAGAAGAAAGAAGATTGTTTTATGTAGCTGTTACAAGAGCGGAAAAACAAGCAGTACTGAGTTATGCAAGTACACGTTACCGATTTGGCAATCTGATCTATTGTGAGCCTAGTCGTTTCATCGAAGAGATCGATGATGATTTTCTGGAAATGGATGAAGAGATCAGCACACCCGGATTTAACGACAATCTTTTTGACAGTTTCAGAAAGAATTATGATAAGCCATCTAAAAGTAATTTCGAAAAAACAACTGAAAAAGGCACAGGAAATATCCGTTTTGTACCACCCGGAAAGAAAAATTTGAAACCACTTTCACGAACAAGCACCGGACCTGGTGATAACGGTTCGAATATGCTCTTGAAAGTTGACGATGAAGTTGCTCATGAGAAATTCGGTAAAGGAAAGATAACAGCTTTGGAAGGGGCCTGGCCCGAGACCAAAGCAATTATCCAGTTTCAAAGTGAAGGAATAAAAAGTCTCTTACTCAAATTTGCCAAGCTTCAGAAAGTGTAAGTCAAGATACTGTTTATCAATGTCTTATTAAGAATTTTTCACTTTCCGATCGTTACTATTCACGGTTTAGAGATACTTTTAAGATAGGCCCCTGATATTCCACGTTTCATCAACTTATTTCTCAGGAACTTCCAACGACTTAGTATTGCTTTACGTATCAGTGATTAAATGGGCCTACTGACTGAGTAGAATTCATTGATATGAATGCTATTTTAAACTAAATTTGCTAAAAACCAATAAACCATGAATAAATTAAATTTACTTTTAATTTCCTGCCTTTTCACTTTCCTTTCAAAAGCTCAGCAAGTACAAGAGGTCAAAGAAGAACCCGCATGCGGTACTCCTGTTCCTTCTCAACAATACGATGAATGGTTTAACAACGAGGTTGAAAAATACAAAGCCAATCTTAAAATGGGGAAAGCACAAATGGTTGCTTATACCATCCCAACAATTGTACACATTATTCACTTTGGTGAGGCCGTTGGAACCTATCCAAACATTTCACAGGCACAAGTTGTATCACAGATCACAGCTATGAACAACGCTTTTGCCGGCAATGGTTATACAAATGTCAATGTTCCATTTTCAAGTATTCCGGCTCCTTTTCAGCCTCTGGTCGCTAACACAGGCGTTCAGTTTTGTCTTGCAGTGAATGATCCAACAGGTACACCTTTAGCAGAACCGGGAATTGAGCGTATCAATGCGCAAAGCAACGGCTGGTTGAATCCAAGCACACTTGGTTCTTCTGCAGCAATACAAAACTTCATCAACAACACTGTAAAACCAGCAACAATTTGGGATCCTACGAAATACTTCAATGTATGGATCTGTACAAAACAAACGGACTCAGGACTTCTTGGATATGCAACTTTCCCAGCAGGAACAAGCTTAACAGGAATACCAGGTGGCTTTACAGGAACAAATACCTCAGACGGTGTTTGGTGTTACACGAAAATATTCGGAATGCAAAATGGTACACTTTGGGCAACTTATGATAAAGGAAGTGTCATGTCACACGAAGCTGGTCACTGGTTGGGTTTACGCCACATGTGGGGTGATGGTAACTGTTTAACTGATTTTTGCAATGACACACCTTGGCACAAGTCTCCAACTTCAGGAGGTGCTTGTAAAACATATCCTTATCTTGCGAATGAATGTGGTGCCGGACAAAGTCCAAACGGACGTATGTTCATGAATTACATGGATTATTCAGATGATGATTGCATGTATATGTTCACGCCTGATCAAACTGCACGTATTCAAACCGCAATGAGTCAAGGTACTCATAGAAATCTTTTAGGTTCTCATGGTTTATGTACAACTGGAGGAACCGTTGCTCCAGGTCCGCCTGTAGCAAATTTCACTTTCAATACAACTCCTTGCGTTGGGGCAGTGTTTAGTCCTAGTAACACATCGATCGGTGGTCCGGTTCCGAATTACACATGGACTATTTTCCCAGGAGGTTCATTTAATCCGAATCCTTATGCTGCCGCACCGGCAATCACATTGCCTGCACCAGGTAACTATACTATCACTTTAGTTGCAACAAATTCATTGGGAACTTCCAGCTACTCGATGGCATTATTCTCTTTAACTACTTGTCCAAAACCTGCTGTATGTCTTGATACATTAGAAGGGATCAGGAAGACGGATACACTGAGAACCTATGCAGCACCAAGCAGCAGTTTTGTTACAGCATGTCAGAATCCAAATTACACCGGGCATTTAACCGGAACAAACTGTTATATGGATAAAGAATTTGCTCAATTCTTCCCTCAAAACACATACAGCGATACACCACTTCCACAAGTAAATAGTTTAATTGTATTATTTGATAGTTTAGCGACAAAGGCTACACCTACCACTTCCAACACCCAGATCTACTTCAGGGTTTACGGAGGAACACCACAGAACGGGCCTGGAGCGATGCTTGGACAGTACAGTGATAGTTTAGGAGCCATTGCAGCCTGTCAGACAAAAACGAACAGTATAAAGTACTGTGGTAACCCAAATTACGTTTTCCCTAACACCAGGATCATACCTTGGAGTGTGAACTTTACTTCTCCTGTCATCGTTCCCACAAGTGGGTTCTTTGGTTCAGTTCAAACACCATGGACTAGTCCTGTTGATTCAATTCGTGTCTTCACAAACACTAAAACCACCAGTGCGAATGACTCAAGCGCATGGGTTCTATTACAAGCGAATAACTGGAGAACACTACGCTATTACAGAAACTCAAAAGTACAGCTTGCAATCTTGGCACAGGTGACTTGTCGTCCAATTGTAGGTGTAAAAGAGGAGACGGTTTTCACTTCCAATATCAATGTGATGCCTAACCCAAGTGCAGGTAAAATGAGTCTGATCTTTACATTGCCTAAACCGGAAGATATCAAGATCAGGATTTACAATTACCTGGGACAAACCATTAGTACAGATGAATACCAGAATGTATCCCGTCAATTATTTGATATAGATCTAAGCAGCAGGGCCGACGGAGTTTACTTCATTGAGATTTCCAATGGAGCAAATGAAAAAACCACCAAAAAGATCATTATTTCCAAATAACAGAATCTTAATCTTAAAAAGCCCGCTTTATTGATAAGGCGGGTTTTTTATTTGTCTTAAAATTGGTTTCTTTGTAGCACAATATTCACCCATGAAATTACATTCCGTTAACGCAGGACATTTTAAATTAGACGGAGGCGCCATGTTTGGTGTTGTTCCAAAAAGCATCTGGAACAAGTTGAATCCTGCAGACGAAAATAACATGTGCAGTTGGGCTACACGTTGTTTATTGATAGAAGATGGCAAACGTTTGATACTGATCGATAATGGCATGGGTAATAAACAGGACGAAAAATTCTTCAGCTACTATTATCTGCATGGAGATGATAATTTAGAAAAATCAGTGAATAAAGCCGGTTACTCCTTTGATGATATAACCGATGTTGTACTCACTCACCTTCATTTTGATCATTGTGGTGGCAGCATCAACTACAACAATGACAGAACTAAACTAGAGCCAGCTTTTAAAAATGCAGTTTACTATAGCAATAAAAAACACTGGGACTGGGCATTGAATCCGAATATGAGAGAGAAAGCCAGTTTTTTAAAAGAAAACATATTACCTATTCAGGAGAGTGGCCAATTGAAATTCATTGATAAAGATGTGGAATTGATTCCCGGTTTAAAATTCTTTGAAGTGAACGGACATACTGAGGCCATGATGCTTCCTGTAATAACGAACAATGGTAAGACTCTAGTTTACATGGCCGATCTTATTCCGAGTGCAGGGCACATTCCTATTCCCTATGTCATGGGATACGACATGAGACCATTGGAAACGCTGAAAGAAAAAATTCAGATCCTAGATGAGGCAGCAGAGAAAAACTGGTTTCTGTTCTTTGAACATGATCCGAAAACAGAATGTGTGTCGCTTGAAAAAACAGAAAAAGGAGTAAGAAAAAAAGAAACAATGAACTTAAACGAAATATTTTAAAATATTATGGGCGATTTTAGCAAACATAGATTTGGCACGAAGGCCATACATGCCGGAGCAGATCCGGATCCTTCAACCGGAGCCATCATGACTCCGATCTTTCAAACAAGCACCTACGTTCAGGAATCTCCGGGAACCAACAAAGGTTATGGATATGCACGTGGAAAAAATCCGACCAGGGAAGCCTTGCAAAAAAATATTGCAGCGCTTGAGAATGGTAAACATTGTGTTTGCTTTAGCAGTGGTATGGGAGCGACTGATGCTGTGATGAAATTGCTTCGTCCGGGTGATGAAGTGATCACCGGTGATGATCTTTATGGAGGCTCATACCGTATGTTCACGAAAATATTTGAAAATTACGGGATCAAGTTTCATTTCATCAATCTTACTGATGCAAACAATATTAAGAAGTACATCAATTCAAATACCAAATTGATCTGGGCTGAGACTCCGACCAACCCAACCATGCAGATCATTGACATTGCAGCTTGCGCAGAGATTGCCAAAGCAAATAAGTTGATCCTTGCTGTTGATAACACTTTTGCATCACCCTACCTGCAAAATCCACTGGCTTTAGGAGCAGATATTGTCATGCATTCCGTTACCAAATACCTCGGCGGGCACAGTGATGTAGTGATGGGAGCACTCATTACCAATGATGATAAATTACATGAACAACTTTATTTCATTCTAAACAGCTGTGGTGCTAATCCGGGTCCGATGGACAGTTTCCTCGTAATGAGAGGAATCAAGACCTTGCATTTAAGAATGGAGAGACATTGCTTCAACGGTAGAAAAATTGCAGAATACCTGAAAACACATCCTAAAATTGAAAAAGTATATTGGCCGGGTTTCACTGATCATCCGAATCATGCGATCGCTAAAAAACAAATGAAGGATTTTGGTGGTATGATCTCTATTGTATTAAAAGATAAAAGCATAGAGAACACATTTAAACTCGCCTCTTCTTTCAAAGTGTTTTCTTTAGCCGAAAGTTTAGGAGGAGTAGAATCATTGATCAATCATCCTGCTACAATGACACATGCATCTATTCCAAAAGCAGAAAGAGAAAAAGCTGGAGTGGTAGATAATTTATTACGTTTGAGTGTTGGAGTGGAAGATGTGGAGGATCTGTTAGAGGATCTGAAGCAGGTGTTGGGATAAGTTCGCCTATTCTTTAAGTCGTATTTTACTGCAAACTTATTAGAAGAATATTGTTTTAAGTATACGCTATTCAGTCAAGAGCCTTCAATACACTAATTGTCTGCTGCAGCATTTCGTCCGTAAAATCCAAATGAGTAACAAATCTTACTGTTTGTTTACCGAATGTGGCCACTTTTATTCCGCGCTCTGCTAATTTCCTTTCAAATAACTCACCACTGAATTTATTTGATTTTAAATTGAAAATAACAATATTGGTGTAAGCAGGAAGCACAGATTCGACATATGGGAGTTGATTCAATTCTGATTCGATAATCTTTGCTTTCCTATGATCTTCTTTCAATCGAGTGATGTTATTCTTCAATGCATAAAGACCTGCAGCTGCCAGAAATCCTGCTTGTCGCATTCCTCCTCCTAAAACCTTTCTCACTCTTCTGGCTTTTTTAATAAAATCCTTATCGCCGATCAACAGAGAACCCACTGGCGCACCCAATCCTTTCGATAAGCAAATAGAGATCGAATCAAAACAGTCGCCTATATTTTTAGCGGAATCACCGGTTTCAACTAATGCATTAAAGATCCTGGCTCCATCGAGGTGAAGCTTCAGTTTTTTTGATTTACAAAAGGCTGTGATTGGTTTTATTTGATCGAGTTTATAATAGCTCCCTCCTGCCCTATTCACCGTATTCTCCAGCGAAACAAGCGATGTTCTTGTTAGCCAGTCAAAATCCCCATTCACTAAAGGTTCAATCAAGTCAACCGATAATCTTCCTTCATTTCCTGAAATTAATTTTGCCTGAACGCCCGAATTGAAGGAAATTCCTCCTCCTTCATAGTTATAGATATGCGAATTAACATCACAAAGCAATTCATCGCCGGGTTGTGTATGTACTTTGATCGCGATCTGATTCGTCATGGTACCACTCGGACAAAACAAGGCCGCTTCCTTGCCAAAAAGTTTAGCTGCGTAATTCTCTAATTCAAGCGCCGTAGGATCTTCATTAAAAACATCGTCACCAACGTTTGCGCTGAACATGGCCTCAAGCATTGCTTTGCCAGGTTTTGTTACGGTATCACTTCTCAGATCTATTCTAATCATCTTTGCTAAATTAATACATTACCATCATTTTAAAAAAGTTCATCTCTAATGAACAATCAATTTTTTGATGTAACGATTACCCTTATCATCAAACAATTCTAAAAAATAAATTCCAGGGACTTTATTGTCGATGCAAAAAGAGCCATTACTTCCTTTATGGAGTTTAAGCTCAACACCTGCCACATTATAAATGTTTAATCTTTTCATTGTAAAGTCTGTTATTAGGTTGAACTCTCCGTTTGATGGATTTGGGACAATTACGAAATTGTTCAATTCATCATATTCGCGAAGTCCATTTGGAGGTGGTGGTGGTTGAGGACAAGATTTATTATTTTGCAAGTATAAACTTTTGACTGTACTCACACTTAAACCATAAACTGGATTATTGATGATATCTGATCCGTATGTACTTAAACTGCTGAAATTACCATTTGTCGTGATCTGCCTTGCAGGACACCCATCATTATCCCAACTCCAGGCCATCCAACCAATTTTCTTTTGTTTCAGAATTCGCATCCAAGGTTTGTAATTTAAAGTGTATTGACACATTGAATTTCCATCTTGCAGGTTTGCAACTTCACCAAAAACAAAAGGAATATTCTTCGTTAGGGCATAATTTATTTTATTTAAAGCCTGCAAAGAATCATTATTGGCATAAGTATACCAATAAGCATGTGCACTAAAAATTAAATTTTGAGACGGATCAGCGCTTTGCATCACTCCACCGATATTCGCCAAAACATCAAGATTCGTTCCACACTCTGGGCCATCGATCATTATTGGAACCGTTATGCTATTACTTCGTATTGTATTTACGATCGTGTTATAGGTGTTAGAAAAAGAAGATTGAGCAGTTAATGTATTCCCTGCCCAAGCCACCCAAAGTGCTTCATTTGCTATATTCAGAATTATACTATGTTTATACTTATTGATAAGCACCTTCACAGCAGGTTGCACAAACCAGTTTGCAGTGGTGATCAAGTTTGCAGGATTGTTCAAGCATGTTTGATCATGTAACTCAATAATTGGGATCATTTTGTATTGAACACATTTTGACAAGGCACTATCCAACAAAACAAGATTATTATACACTGCTTGAGGAGTTGGTCCATCCGGTGTAGTAACATACCAGGGCATTCGAACACAATTCGCTCCTGATAAGGCAATCTGATTCAATCTTAATTGACTGGAAGTCCAACCCCAGTTATAAGGAGCGTAATTCACGCCTTTCAAGATCAAAGTATCTCCACAGGGACCTAAAATGTATTTGCCGCTAACGTGAATACTAGTTAAGGTTTGAGCAATAGAAGAATTGGTGTATACCAAAACAAAGATCAAAGTAGTGATGATTTTTTTCATATTAATAAATGTAAATAAAAAAAGGAAGACTGGATCAAAAAAAGGAAGGACAAAAAAAAAGCCCCACATTGCTGTGAGGCTTTTCTTAAAATTGGCATCGACATACTCTCCCGGGCTTTAGGCCAAGTACCATCTGCGCTGGCGGGCTTAACTTCTCTGTTCGGTATGGGAAGAGGTGATCCCCGCCGCAATAGACGCCATAAAGGGATCAGAATTAAGGTACAGCGAACTGTATTCTTAAATCTTAAATTCAATAAGATTAACATATGAAAAGACACGAGACTTTCGATCTGAGATCTCAGAATAAACTGAGACCTCAGACCAAATTTTGTTTTCGAAAGCTTACGGACAATTAGTACTACTCGACTTTGACATTACTGCCTTTACATCTGTAGCCTATCAACGTGGTAGTCTGCCACGATCCTTATAAAGAAAACTTATCTTGAGGTGAGTTTCGCACTTAGATGCTTTCAGCGCTTATCTCATCCGAACATAGCTACCCTGCGGTGCAGCTGGCGCCACAACAGGTACACTAGCGGTTCGTCCGACTCGGTCCTCTCGTACTAGAGTCAGCGCCCCTCAATTTTCTAACGCCCACAACAGATAGGGACCGAACTGTCTCACGACGTTCTGAACCCAGCTCGCGTGCCACTTTAATCGGCGAACAGCCGAACCCTTGGGACCTTCTCCAGCCCCAGGATGTGACGAGCCGACAT
>Ga0268298_10005756_pt1 | contig 11504 bp, 11 predicted proteins | sample WWTPWeurt_MetaG_FD_194462 | JGI IMG/M metagenome (GOLD analysis project Ga0268298, IMG submission 194462) | Activated sludge microbial communities from WWTP in Nijmegen, Gelderland, Netherland - WWTP Weurt | ecosystem: Engineered > WWTP > Aerobic digester > Activated sludge | place... | reverse complement strand
GTATCCCGGTTCCCTGATGGATTCGGTCCCGCAATGAATGCACGTAAGATGTTATCGTCTGCTAAATGATAATAAATGTCGGTCGGAAAGTCATGAGTCGGATTGCTGAAATGCGCTATATCTTGACTCAGCTTTACAACAGTAAATTTGATGGCTTTCCCTTCGTTCTGCCCGGACACTGTATTTTCAGAAATCCACTGATCGTTTTCGCGGTGTACGTAAACATGCTCTGTGAAAACGGTATCTGCATTTTTAGCCTGAAATCCAACCGAGAGATAAGAACCATCGGCATTTTTTGTCCAACGCTCAAAGCTTTTTTCGTCTTCGTTTTTCCATAAGCCGATAAGCCTGTCAAACAAAATTACCTCTTCCAACTTTTCCTGCGATAAGTTGTCTGAAGTTGTTTTGGTCGCATTATTTCCGCAAGCTGAGAACAAACCCATTGCAGAAAGGAGAAGTATTGCTATTTTATTCATGTATTTTTTTTAGTGTAAAGAATGAACTGCCATTTTATTTCCTTCGGAGTCGATGAACATTCCAAAATATCCCATTTCAAGGCTGATTTGGGTTTTTGGAACAATCACTTTTCCGTTGTTGGATTCTACTTTGTCCAATACTGTTTGCAAATCATCTCCACCATTAAGATAAGCGACGACTCCATCTGTTGAGAGTTGATAATCTTCGCCTTGTACGATAGCTCCCGATACGTTTGTTCCATCCGTAGGAAAGAAGCCCATTTTTGAACCAAACATTTCTGCTTCTTTTATTTCCAAACCCAAAATGGCTTTGTAAAAAGATACAGCTCTGCTGAAATCCGTTGCAGGAATTTCAAACCAATTGATTAAATTTTCCATTGTTAAATTATTTTAAATTAGGCTGCAAAAATGCAATGCGTTTGAAACCTAAAATTGTAAAAATACGACAATGCTAATCCCTTATAAAAAAAGAGGTCATTTTAAGTTTATCTCTGTAAAATTCTTTAGGCGTAAGCCCAGTTAGCTCTTTAAAATCTTTGATAAAATGAGCTTGGTCATAATATTCATGCTGATAAGCCAAAGTGGTAAGACTTGTAAACTTTTTGTTTAGCAATATTTTAAGCGTGGCTTGTAGTCGAATGGTTTTTGAAAGTTTTTTCGGACTTAACCCTATGGTTGCTGAAAATTTGCGTTCCAATTGTCTGCGGTTGATGTTCGTTTGTTTGGAAAGATCGTCAATGGAAAGTTGTCCGTTAGCCGTCAATATGGTTTCAACGGTTGATTTTACAATGCGATCAACGGTTTCGATGTCAGTCAGCCGGTTTATTAAAAATGCTTCAATAAGTTTTATCTTTTCCGAAGTTGAATCGGCGTTTAAAACCATCTGTTCAATTTCTTGGCCGTCTTTTCCAAATAATTTTTCTAACGAAACGGCTGTGTTTTCCATTTCCTTAATCGGAATAGTCGCAAAAGGCAAAAATCCATATGGGTGGAATCGAACGGAAAAAACTCCGGTATCACCTGTCGGTTCAATTTCCAACGGTCGCGTCAGTTGTCCGATTACAAAACATCTTGGCTGGATAATGCTGCTCCCTTTTTCGGTATACTGTTTGTACAAATCGCCATAATGGAAAATCATTTCCATACAGCCATCAGGCACTATGGATTGTTTTTGCGGGGTTTCTTCTCTTGGACTTTCCAAGGTCCAATAACATTTGATAAGTGTTGCTAAGTCTTGGTTTGGTTCGAATGTTTGATAGTTCATCTGTTAATTTTTGGACCGTGGCTCAGTACACTTGCTACCATATTTCAGAATGAAGCATTGTGGTCTTTAAGCGACTTCACTTTTGGTTTGGTAAATAATCTTGCGATAGCTGCAATAATCGTGAATATAATGCCGGGTGCACCTGCAAACTTGTATTGTCCGCGAATTTGATTGAGTATAAAGTCAAAATCAACTATCATCTGCAAACTCGGTTTATTGGGATTAGATTGACTGTTTAATGAGTCAAACCCCTGTACCAACATATAGTCAATGTCAAGTGCTGGTTTGTATGTCGCTCTAAACTTTGTCTCCCTGTCAAGCGGATTTGAAAAGCTGTGTGCCGTCTTTGCTGTAACATTAAAACTTTGTCCTTCTTCAAGAACTATTTTCTTGCCTTCAGCCGAAAGTTCAAGTTTGCCTTCAATAACTTCAAAAATTTCGTCTTGCAATGGATGAATATGTGGCGGTGGACCCTCTTGTCCAGCTGGAATGGTGCAGATAACTTCTGTAAAAGCACCTTCAGTGTCCTTACCTGTCTTTACAAAGGTGATTGTTTCACCTGTTGATTTTAGTGTAATAGATTTCATTTTAACCTTGTTTAATTCTTTGTTTAATATTTATTGTTTTTAACTTCCATTTTTGTCGCTTATGCGAGATAATTTGATATTAGCACTGTCTGCAAGTATGACGTATAATTCTTAGGAAAGTTGACGGTTTTGGTGGTCAACTTTTCATGCATGTCCCAATGATGGAAGTGGGATGGTACAGCTTGTCCCTTCCGGAGGAGGGGAAAGCCGACAAACTTTAGCCAATTATGCGAGAAGCCTTTGAGATTATTATTGTTGTTAGAACACATGCATAGCTATATTTAGAGTCGTTTAATACAAATTTAGTAAATTCCTATGGGCTATTTTAATCTCTATAGAGTTTTTTAAAGCCTTACCAGAAATTTATATCTGAAAGTTGTACTTTTTCTGAATAGGAATGAAAGCTCTATAATTTTAAATATAATACGGCCTTTTTAATTTTAGCGTTAAGGAATGAAAACAGCCTTAATTTTTTTGGTTCTCTATTGTTTCAAGACAAAAAAGAACAAGGATAATAAGATGGAATTTAAGACAGCTTTAGTGAATAACTTGGGCCGCTAAAATGTCGGTGCGTTTGGCTTTATGATTTCTATTTTCTAAATTCAAGTATTTTGTATCACAAAATATTTTTTATAAGCAAGAATAGAAAATTTATGTATTCCAATTCCTTAAAAGACAAGATTTGCAATGTGCAATTTTAGTATTTTATAGATTTCTAAAAATAGCTCAATCGCGTTATTGTTTCATAACCTTAAAAATGTCCTTGCCAATTTTGAGTATATACAAACCACTTTGATATTCAGAAATGTCTAAAGAACTTCCATTTCCACTTGCAATTAGGACTCCATGGACATCACACAGGACAAAATATTCGTAGACATTCCAAGATATTAAATTGGAAGTAGGATTAGGATATATTATCAATTTTTTATTTTGCGTTTCTTCTTCTACAGCGGTAGTTTCATCCTGTATATAAATGTTAAATTTCATGGTCAACTTTGCGGATTTACCATCACTGCGTCTGTAAATAAGTGCCTGACGAATCGTAACCGAATCTCCATTTTTGCAGGTGCCCGGAAATTGACCTATCCTGACTTGCAGATCATTGATGTCAAGCTCGGAATAAATAAATGAGTTCACTTGCCACCTGGTCACTTTACCATCGTCATCAAACCAGTGTCCCGGATAAAATGCAGTAGAATTACTGTCCAGACTTCCATCCGGGTTAACAGCATAGTATTTTATTTGGTTACCAAGTTTTTGATTGATTTCTGCTTCTGGCAATGCAAATGCATCTTCTATCAACACAGTATTAAGTTTAATTCTATACGCATCATAATTTGACCTTGGTTTCATGATGACGTCGTGGGTTAATTCTAAATCTTTTAAAGGACCCAAAAAATTGCCTGATAAATCTGTGTTTTCAAATTTGACTTGGTATGGCCAATGTTCATCATTTGAGTTGTCATCGTCCCAGGCGTGTCTCCAGTGCTGCTGAGGGGCTCCTGTTACAATGAGCCACAGGTGGGTACAATGCTCGGGACTTGTAAAACTTAGTGAAGATTTTGGATTGGCCCCATTTGAGTATTGGACACTTTTAGCTTCACTGTAAATGCGTTGACCATTGTTCAGAAGTGCAACAAAACCAAAATTCCACCCGGCATGTTCAATATTTTTTGACCTGTAGGCTGTGTCACCAGCCAATCCCTCAAAATTCACTTTTATTTCTGTTCCCGGTGCAGGCACTCCAAGTTTTATGCTGTGATACCCGTAATTTTCCAGGCAAATGCTACGATCTACCTGCCAAAAACTATCAACCGTAAAATTCATTTTTACCTGAGGTCTTTTATGAATATAGTCTTTACCAGAAACTTTTAAAGAAGGAATATCCCAGGTTGTCATGCGAGCTGCATGTTCGTATATTTGGTTATTAAAAGCTGCTTGATCAAGGTTGTTTAATCTTTTATAGGCTTCAACAGGATCTTCAGGTCTTCTGGACGCTCGCCAAAGTTTGCCTATAAAGTCAATGCCATTTTTATAAGTCCAGAATTCAGTAATGAAATAATTAGCGTACCTGGTATTTTCGTGAAGGATGTGCAGATGGTTGTTTTGAATGTAATTGTTATAATCTCCATCCACAAAAAGTTGTTCAGGATATACTTGATAGGCCATCCATTGTGCGCACTGCTCCCAAAACCCATTGCCACCTGTACCATTATCACCCAATCCATACCTGAATCCACCCTCAGTATCACAGCCTGTTATGTATTGAAAGCCATGGCCAATCTCATGAGCCACCACATGATCTCCATTGGCAGCGGCGGGACTTACAAATATGGTAGCCACTGAATCGTCTTGTCCTGACCCGGAAGCATGCCAATCGGTGGTGTACAATAAAAAGATCATAAGCTTATATTGATCGGTGACCGAAGAATCTTTAATGGCAAATTTTAAGGAATCCAGCATGATGCGATAAGACTTCTCAGCTACTTCAATTAAATTTTTCATATCCACTGTATATGGAGAAGGAGAAAGTGAAGGATCGGCGCCAAATCCAGCTTCCCAAAACACGACCACGTTTTCAGTCTCAACACTCCTGGCATAGCTCCATTGACTTTTATCATCATTTAGGTCCATACCCGTATTGGTAATAAATCTAGGGATGTAAACGGTCTTTTGTGCTCCGAGAGATTTAATAACAAATAAGAGAGCAAACATGATCACTTTAATTCTAAAGGCTTGCATATAAATTGAAAATTTAAGCTGTTGCAAAGTAAGTACTTTCCTAAAGAAATTATCTCATGCAATCGTATTTAGTATTGAGGAACAAGTTCCGGGAAGTCTGCTCTACATAGTCCAGTTCGCTGCCACAGCCTGCGTCCTTGTGCAGGATGTCGTCTATATTTTTTAAGGTTTGTTCAAACATAATTAATTTCTGTTGTCATCCATTCGTAAAGTTAATAATATGGTCGGGTGCAGGGGTAAATTTAGCTGTTATGATTTTGCAATGGGTTGTTTCTTAATTTTAATATATTATTCAATAAATGTCCAAAAGCGCCTTGAAACCGTCTTCTGAAATAAAGTTATTAAAATTAGAATGGTTTTAAAAAGTTCCTATTTAGCGCCTTAAATAGCGTAAAATATATGGGTAAAATTCTCTGATTTTGAAAAATTAAGCAGTCAGTTTCACCGGAATGGTGGGGTCAACATGAAAAGGATTAGGGTGGGTCACTTTGCTCCGGATTATACATAAGTACCATGAAAGATTTGTACTCTTCTATCCAATTCTTTTTAGAACACATCTTTATTCAATTTTTGGAATAAAATAATTTCCAAAAATAGTAGACATCAATTAATGATTTTCTATGGCAGAAGCTTTTCTTTCAGCAGAATGACAAGTGTTTGCTCAATTGATTGCAGCTTGACGATGTGGCGCATTATTGAAGCCTAAACTTTCGGTTAAAAACTGTCTTTTCAAGTACAAAACCAACTTTAAATTGAGCCCAAAACCCGCCATATTGCCAAATTGCAGTTAGTACACGCTTTTATCTTTTTATAAATTTCATTGTTATATTATCTTCATTGAAGATTCTTAGAAAATAAATACCATTGCTAAAATTACGAATGTCAATTTTTTCATTTTCAGAAAGTTTTCCCTTTTGAATTTCTTCTCCCCATATATTGAAAATTTTATACTCTACAATTTCAGATAAATTTGATAATTGTAAATAATCACTTGAAGGATTTGGGAAAAGCTCTAAATCTAATTTCCCATTTTCGTGTATTGATAATGGACCGGAATATTTGGATATTTTATTGCCATATACTTGAGAGAAATATAAAATGTTATTACTGCTGAATGCTAAATCACCGGATCTATTTAATCCAGTTAACAAAGTAGTGGTTAAAAGGCCACTACTAGTTATATTTTTCCGAGAGATGCTATTTCCATTTGATTCGCAGATATATAAATCGTTTCCATTAAATACTATACCATTAGGGCCACTTAAATTAATAACAACATCAACTGGCAATGGATTTGGACTAGTAACATCTATTTTTGAAATTTTGTTTGCATAATAATTAGAATAGTAAAGATCGTTTCCCTTCAATGCGAAAAATGAAGAAAAAACACCTGTTGATACAACAGTTATTAGAGGTGGATCAGCAATTGTTAAATCTATTTTAGATATTTTGCGAAGACTGCCTTGACAAACATATAGAAAATTATCCTTGATAGCCATTCCTAGGGGAGATTCTATATTTTGTTTTACAATCATTGCAATAGGATTTGCTTGAGTGATATCTAATTTTAATATTTTATCATCACCTGGATCTGAGATGTAAAGATAATTGCCTGATATTAATAAATCTACTCCATCAATTAGGCCGGTAAGCATATCTGTCGGTGTAGGATTTGTATCTGAAATATTTATTTTGCGTATTCTATCATTTCCATTCTCGATGTAATACAAGTCATTGCCATTTAATGCCATAGCTGTAGGGAGAGATTGGTCTGTTATTACATCAGTTATTTGAGCTTGCGAAGTAATGCTGCAAAAAAGTAAAATCAAAAAGAACAAGTAACCTTTTATCATAATTTATTTATTTAAATGTTTGCTAACTCCGTTATATCTGCCACATCATGGCACAAGTCTGACTATCAGTGTAGGGATTGGTGAAACAAAAGGTGTACATATCTTTTTTCAAAATTAAATAAATTTTAGCAATTTTTATTTGTGAGGTCTGTTTATTTTTAAAAGGGAAGCACATCGATGGGATAATGGAATTTTGAAAGCCCCGGGATTCAATAATCTTCTTTTGTCGGAAGCGGGATGAACGATTCCGATTGTACCTTTATATTTCAGCGAAACTTTGATACCACAATAAAATGATCAGTTTTCGGTGTTAAATGCAAAACTTACCACAAAAATCATTGAAAAGTAATTATAAAGGTGTGTTTTTAAACGAAGGGAACCGATCTTATGGTTCATCTTACTTAATTGGATCGGGTCCTTTTAAGCCCGATTCATAATTGCAGCTCCAAAATATTCATTTTAAGATATAACCAAAATTCCTAATGTATATTGATTTGAATTAATTATTTAAACATATCTTTGTATGTTTAATTTAATCATCCGCTACCATGAAGCAGTTTTTATACTCCCTGATACTCCTGGCTTGCCTCGCAGGCCCTGTGAACGCTCAGTTATTTGAACTCAAGCAAGGGCTCAGTGCCAAGAAGACTTTGATAGACTACAATACCCTGAGAGACAAGGATGCCGCCGCCCTGAAGGATATGGCTGATGGCTTCGAACTCGCATATCTCCGTAGATTTTCTAAGAATTTTGTTTTGTCCGCACCTTTGGCTCTGGGCAGATATGTGGATTCCATCGGGGATGGGGGAGGATCTCCTCTTTTGTCCGTGGGCGTTCTCGGCCAATACCACTTCTTTAAGAAGAGTTGGTGGGTCAATCCTTTTCTGACCGCTGGCTTGAACAGCTTATTTCCTATGGGCCGCTCCTTTGGGATGGAGATTCCGGTAGGACTTGGCCTGAATGTTAAATTGCATCCACAGGTATTCCTGCAGTTACAGTCCGACTTTAGACTGGGCATCATCGACTGGGAAGATCACCTCCAGCATACTTTTGGTCTGGTGTATTTCCTTGGCAACAAAAAAGCAGATAAACCAGTGATGGAAATGATGAAGACGGATTCAGATGGTGATGGTGTAGCAGATGAACTGGACCTATGTCCATCTATTGCCGGCTTGGCTAAGTTTTATGGCTGCCAGGATACGGATGGCGATGGGATAGAGGACAGTAAAGATAAATGTCCGGATACGGCCGGAGTCATGGAGTTGAATGGCTGTCCGGATGCAGACGGAGATGGGGTGTCTGATAACGACGACGAATGTCCTAATATAAAAGGTTTAGTAGAAAATAAAGGCTGTCCGGAGAAAGACGGCGATGGCGATGGCATTCCCGACAAGGAAGACCATTGTCCGGATAAGGCTGGTTTGGCGAGCCTGTATGGATGCCCTGACAGCGATGGCGATGGTATCTCTGACAAGGATGACCGTTGTCCTGATATTCCGGGTCTGAAGACCAAAGGTGGTTGCCCGGAAACCAAAAAAGATTCCGACAAAGACGGTATTGAAGACGATATGGACGAATGTCCTTTTGCAGCCGGATTGATGCAGTTCAAAGGTTGTCCGGATACGGACGGCGACGGCATCCAGGACAAAGTGGACGATTGCCCTACCATGGCCGGACCACGATCCAACAAAGGCTGCCCGCTGATCGAGAAAAAGGATCTCGAAGTGCTGGACTTTGCCATGCGAGCAATCCAGTTTGACCTGGGTCGAGCTACCTTAAAAGAAGAGTCCTTTTCCATTCTGGATAAAATCGCCAAAATCCTGAAAAAATATCCTGACTATAACCTTGCCATCGGCGGACATACCGACAACTCCGGTAGCCCGGGATTCAACCTGGAGCTTTCCGAAAAACGGGCCAAAGTGTGCTACGAGTACCTGGTTTCCAAAGGTTTGGACCAGAACCGCTTGTCTTACACGGGATACGGGATGACCAAGCCGATCGCAGACAACAAGACAGAAACCGGAAGATTCCTCAACCGCCGTACGGAATTCAATCTCGTACCAAGATAAGCTACGTTCCGGCTTCAAAACGATATAAAAAGGAGTCCAATTCGTTGGATTCCTTTTTTTATGTACTATCGGCTTATCTTTGCGCAAAATTTATAATCTTAGCTTAATTTATGGCAACTACATCAGATATCAGAAATGGAATGTGCATGGATTACAACAACGACATTTTTGTCATTGTGGAATTCCAGCACGTCAAACCCGGAAAAGGAAATGCTTTCGTGCGGACCAGATTGAAAAGTATGACCTCAGGTAAGGTCATTGAGAATACTTTCGTCGCAGGACATACCATCAACGAAGTTAGAGTGGAAAGAAGAAAAGTTCAGTATCTTTACAAAGACGATATGGGCTATAATTTCATGAATTCAGAGACCTTTGAACAAGAGTCTTTGAGTGACAAGCTGATAGACAATGGCGAGTTCCTGAAAGAAGGAATGGAGATCGAAGTTTTGTATCATGCAGAGAAAAATACACCGCTTCTTGCTGAGCTTCCCGCGCATCTTGTGGTGGAAGTAACCTATACAGAGCCGGGTGTAAAAGGCAATACCGCCACCAACGCCATGAAGATGGCCACTATCGAGACCGGCGCGGAGATCAAAGTACCTTTGTTTATCGAACAGGGCGAAAAAATTAAAGTGGATACCCGTACGAGAGAGTATATCGAACGAGTCAAATAAAAACAAAAACAATGAACTTTAAAGAAATTCAAGAATTAATCCGCCTGGTGAGTAAATCCGATTTGGCTGAATTCAAGGTGAAGGATGGTGAGTTTGAGCTTTCTATAAAGACCCAGAAGGCTTTAAAAATGCCTGAAATGCAGGCCATCAGCTACCAACCTTCCTATACCATGCAGCCGACCCAGCATCAGGCCGCACCGGCACCTAAAGCCCTGGAAGCAACACCCACTTCGGCCGTCGCTCCAGAATCCGGTAAAAAACAAATCGAAATAAAATCTCCGATGGTGGGTACCTTCTATCGCTCCGGAGGTCCGGACAAACCACCTTTTGTTAAAGTGGGGGATAAGATCGAGTCCGGTAAGACGGTCTGCATCATTGAAGCCATGAAGCTCTTTAATGAAATTGAATCGGAGGTAAAGGGAACCATCGTTAAAGTATGTGTGGAGGACGCATCACCGGTAGAATACGATCAGGTTTTATTTATTGTAGAGCCCTAATTTTTTAATCAGCATTTAGACGCATGTTTCAAAAAATATTGATTGCCAATAGAGGCGAAATTGCCTTGAGGATTATCAGGACCTGTAAGGAAATGGGCATCAAGACGGTAGCGATTTATTCGACGGCCGATCGGGAAAGCCTTCATGTGAGATTTGCAGACGAAGCGGTCTGTATTGGACCTCCTGCTTCTTCCCAGTCTTACCTCAACATCCCCAAGATCATGGCAGCTGTGGAAATTACCAATGCGGATGCGGTGCATCCTGGTTATGGATTCCTGGCAGAGAATGCGGAATTTGCAGAGATCTGCACCCAATATGGCGTAAAATTTATCGGCCCCACACCGGATCAGATTCGTAAAATGGGGGATAAAATAACCGCCAAGGATACCATGATCAAATGTGGTGTTCCCGTTGTTCCCGGTTCTGAAGGATTGTTGAAAGACACCAAGCAGGGGAAAAAAGTGGCTGCTGAAATCGGTTATCCTGTCATTCTGAAAGCAACTGCCGGCGGTGGGGGAAAAGGTATGCGTATCGTGTGGAAGGAAGAGGAGTTTGAACATGCCTGGAATACGGCCCGTCAGGAGGCTAAAGCAGCTTTTACCAACGACGGAGTCTATATGGAAAAATACGTGGAAGAACCACGGCACATAGAGTTTCAAATCGTAGGAGATCAGTATGGCAAAGTAGTCCATCTCTCAGAAAGAGATTGCTCCATCCAGCGACGTCATCAGAAGCTGGTGGAAGAAAGTCCGTCTCCTTTTATGACCCCTGAGTTGAGGGATAAAATGGGGGAAGCCGCAATTCTTGCCGGAAAAGCCATCAACTACGAAGGAGTCGGTACTGTCGAGTTTCTCGTGGACAAATACCGCAACTTTTACTTCATGGAGATGAATACCCGAATCCAGGTGGAACATCCAGTGACAGAAGAAGTAATCGATCATGACCTGATCAAAGAACAAATCAAAGTAGCTGCCGGAATTCCAATTTCCGGAAAGAATTATATCCCGAATCTGCACGCCATTGAGGTCAGAATCAATGCGGAAGACCCGTACAATGATTTCAGACCTTGCCCGGGTAAAATCACCACCCTGCATACTTCCAAAGGCCATGGAGTCCGTGTGGATACCCACGTGTATTCCGGTTATACCGTTCCGCCATATTACGATTCCATGATTGCCAAACTCATCTGTAAGGCACAGACCCGCGAGGAATGCATTACGAAGATGGAGCGGGCATTGGATGAATTCATACTGGAAGGTATCAAGACGACCATCCCTTTTCACAAGCAGTTGATGAGGAATGAGGCTTTTAGATCAGGAGATTTTAACACCGGATTCTT
>Ga0268298_10005754_pt1 | contig 11505 bp, 12 predicted proteins | sample WWTPWeurt_MetaG_FD_194462 | JGI IMG/M metagenome (GOLD analysis project Ga0268298, IMG submission 194462) | Activated sludge microbial communities from WWTP in Nijmegen, Gelderland, Netherland - WWTP Weurt | ecosystem: Engineered > WWTP > Aerobic digester > Activated sludge | place... | reverse complement strand
GTTGTGGTGGCTGATCATGTACACCTTTTTTACGGCCGTGACCATCCGTACCGACAAACCCACTCTGGAAACCGGTATCAACGGGGCCTGGCTCATTGCCACTGTCGCCACGCAATCTATCGCCATTCTGGGTACATTGCTGCTGGCCGGAATGGAAAATCCCCCTGAAGCGCTGTTTTTCTTTATGCTCTGCATGTATTTGCTGGGTTGTATGCTTTACCTCAGCATTATCACCCTCATTTTTTACCGCTTCACCTTCATAAACCTGACCACCGCTGCACTGACTCCACCTTACTGGATCAATATGGGGGCGGTGGCGATTACCACCCTGGCCGGATCTATCTTGATCCTGAATGCCGATGCCTGGTCATTTTTAAGGGAGATTCTCCCTTTTCTTAAAGGGTTCACCCTGTTCTTTTGGTCAGCCGGGACGTGGTGGATACCGCTATTGTTCATCTTGGGGGCGTGGCGGCATCTCATAAAGCGTCATCCACTCACCTACGATCCGCAATACTGGGGCATGGTCTTTCCGTTGGGCATGTATACGGTTTGTAGCATCCGGCTCTCACAGGCGCTCAATCTACCATTCCTGATGGTGATACCGCGTGTCTTTGTTTTTGTGGCCCTGCTGGCCTGGGTAGGGACGTTCATTGGGCTTCTTGGGCATCTGGCGGCGGGGTGGCGGCTAACCAGCACAAAGAACGGCTAAACGTTGAACACCCTTTATCCCTCTAAACGGTGCTTCTACCCGTTCTAATCTGCGGCCGCGCTACTTTCTGACAAGGCTACATCACCATCCAGACGGGCCAACCCCTCACGCACAATCTGCCACAGGTTCAGGGCAATGGGAACAAGCGAAAGCGTCCAGAAAAGATAAGCCATGCCGTGTAATGTCCCCTGATACTCGGTCAGAAAGATGCTGACCCACAAGAAAAAGCCACCCAGGTTGACGGCAATCAGGCTAAACCAACTGCCGCCCAATTTAGCTGGTTCATGGGGCAGGAAGAGGCGGTAGAAAAAGAACGGGATGAAGGCGTAGCCAAATTGCAGTACCCAGCCATAAATGAGAGCCTGCGGCGCGTTTTGCTCAATGCCCACACCAGGAAAACCGGGCACCCCCAAAATGATCAACGGTGCCACCAGCACCGGAGCCAGAATCCAAAAGTAAGCCGTTACCAGATGCCAGAGACCCGGTTGTGACCAGGCGGCTCTATCACCCCACAGCGGTTTGATGACATTGAGCAAGAGCCAGAAAGTTGCTGTCAGAAAGAGGATGATACCGGGTACGGAAAACCAATTGGACTTGACCCAGGGACCCAGGACTAAGCCTAACGCACCAATGGTCAACATCCAGAAGATGGGCGTGATGCTCCGGGGCCAGGCCAAGGGCCGTTTAGCCCACATGGGGTACATATCCACCAGCAATCCGGCAAACGTCAGACTCAAGAAACCCCAATTGTTGGCGTGGATATGCACTTCAATGGGCACTTTGATTTTTAGCCAGTCGCTCCAGCCCAGCCATAGGCCGGTGCCCACGATAATGCCCAGCAGAAAGTAGCTCAGACCGGCGATGTAGAATTTGCGGCCGCGACGGATACCACCCTCACCAGGCGCAGAGCGTTCCGTCTGTGGGGCACGTAGCTCCACCAGTTGTTTGAGCAGTAACGTACTGGCCGTAAAAACCAACGTGCCGCCCACAAAAATGAGGGCCTGGTTGATGATGGGAATACCTACCAGCAACGTCAGCAACCCTATATTTAGCGTCAACCAGATATCCCAACGGAATTGGGGTCGCGGCCGCGACACACGCAGAGCCACAATGGTGGGCAGTAGCCCAAAAAGCGTTTCGGTCATCGCCCCCAGGGTAATTAGATGAACCCGCAACCAGCGTAACCCATTGAACCAGGGTAAAAGCGTAAAGCTGGTCAGCGTCGCATCTGCGGCCATCAAGGTTGCCAGCAAAACAAAAATTGCCGTCATTAACAAATAAAGATTCATTCGTTGTGTTCCTGTTTTAGACAGGTTCAATCTCGGCAATTGAATCTGTCTAGCTATCGCCCACTGGCTGTGGTCGGTCTCTAACCGCGCCATCTCACCTACAGAACCGTGGCCTAAAGCGGCCAATCGCGCAGGATACGCTCTGTCTCTTCGGAATGCCCGCTCTCATCACGAACAATGTCTTCCAAACTAACTGCTAACCCCTTCTCTCCTAAGGACTCCGCCTCACGGGCACGTTGGGTGTAATCAGCTGTGGCCTGTCGTTCTGAGGCCAACACCGCTTCCAACATTTCCCGGTTGGAATGAGCCACCGGTACAGAGCGTGGCGTCGTTGTGGGTTCACCCCCCAAAGCCACGATTTTATTGGCCAGGAACTGAGCGTGAATCTGCTCATCGGCCACTTCTGTCAGAAAGAATTGGGACAACTGTGGTCGGTAAGGGCCAGTAACTTTGGCCGCATAAGTCAGGTACTGAATGATGGCCCCCAATTCCCCAGCCAGGTCATGATTCAAGTTGTCAATTAACATTTGCTTGCTCATTATTGTTTCTCCTTAAGCAATCCGTATAGCCAGGAAGGCCAGACGGGTTTCTGCTTCCATACCGCGCACCGTACCATCGGGCATCACGATGGTAGCACCAGGACTGACAGGCCATCGTTCGCCATCAACAAACATCCAACCGCTACCTTCCAGAATGTGATACATCGCACTGTTTTCGGCGTGTTCAGGAATTTTCTGGCCCGGCTCTAATCCGGCTAAGAGAATTTTCACTTTGTCATTGACCAGTAAAATCTGTGGCTGAATGCCGTCTGTTGAATAGATGACTTTTTCTCGCCAGTTGGGAAATAAAGTCGCTTGCGTCATTTTGCTACTCCTTTACTCTTATCGGATTGGGTTCCATTCCCGAAATCTCTTTCGGGAAAACACCACGCTGATCGGCCATTTTAGCCTTTGCCCGCCAGCCGCGTTACCATTTGGCGATATAGGGAATCAGGTATAGGTAAGTTCCACTTATGACCAACAGTAACATCAAGATGGACTGGAATTGTTCTAATTGAGGTGGCAGATGTCCCGCCGTATCTCCAGTGAATTTTGTGATAACGGCAATCGGGATGATGATGATCGTTGGTATCGCTATCCAGCGGTGAAATATGCGGGTCCATTTGTTAAGAAATTTCGTCATGTGTGTCCTCTGGTTCTTGCATTGTGGATGATGTGCTTGCTCAAGATTTCGCTTATCGCGTTGATTGGTTTTTCAACCGTCTGGCTGGTAGAGGGGCAGCGTAGTTGTCTGTTGCGGCGACAGGCACAGCCAGATACCCTCTCCATCTAACCGATCTAATAAATCAAGGGAAATGAGACGGTAGGCGGCTGTTGGCGGGACCTGTCCCAACAAAAGGTGGGTAATGGTTGGGGTTAAATTGGTCTGCACCAGAGCGGCTACCACACCAACCCTGTTACCATCCTCGGCCAGCACCCGCATCCCGCGAGCCACCTTGCCCCTTACCTGCTCAATCCAGCCACATACGACTAATCGAGACTGGTGTCCCGCCGTCTGTGTAGATGTAGTCATCTTACCTGCCCATACACTTCCGATTTGTTACGCGTGGGTCTGTCGCCGGTAGCCAGCCACTAGAGTAGAGACGGTAACGATTGCGGCTACTACATGCAGAAAAGCCGTGACACTGCTGGCCAGGAAGGTTTTATGTTCTACCGGCAACAGGTAATCGGGGATGATGCTGAGGATTAAAACGACGGCCGAAATTTTGAGGAAGTCAGTCACCGGGTTCATTCTGCGGCGAGTCAGCCAGGCAAACAGGCCCGTGGCCCCTACCGCCGGTACCAACGTGAAAAGGGCTGTACGGGCATAACTGTCCAACGGTTTAAAGAGGACAATATCGGGCCAGATGGCTATTGCCACCGCCTGTACCACAAGAACCGTTATGATGCTGGCCAGGGCCGTTACCATTCCGATTCTTACCCACTGATTCTGGTTAACTTGTGTGTTTGCAGGCGTGTTTATCATCGTCATCTCGTCTACTCCTTGGTTGGATTTTTACCCCAAATAATAAATCGCTCACCGAATAACAGCAGTGTATCCGGTGAGCGATCAGGAGTCGCCGACTTTTGTCGGGTTTGGCGAGACAGGTTCTTTAGAACGGGTTACAGGACAATTTTCGTGAGGGCGGGCCGGTCCAGAATATGAATTTGCTGACGATCTACGGTGATCAGACCATCATTTTCCAGAGTGCGTAGGGCACGTTGAACGACATCGGGCACGGTGCCCAGGCGGGCCGCCAGTTCAGTTTGGGTGTACCAACGCGGCCGCTCCAATACATTCCCCATCGCATCCTGAAGCAACAACCGGGCCAGACGACCCATCACCGGGCGTAAGGAAAGGTCTGTTACCAATGAGACCAGATACAACATGCGCTCAGCCATTTTGGTGATAATCTGTTGGGCAAAGTCAGGTCGCTCCTGGAGCAGGCGCAGGAGTGCCGGGCGCGGTATGTGCCAGACGCCCGCCGGTTCCAGGGCCACGGCGGTGGCCGGATTGGGATGATTGGCAAAGACGCCAATTTCGTTGAAGGTATCGCCGGGTTCCAGAAAGCGCAAAATTTGTTCACGGCCAGCAGGGGATATTTTTACGACTTTGAGCCAGCCGTATTGCAGGTAATACAGGCCGGGTTGGGCTTCACCTTCTAATACGACGATTTCACCCGCTTCATATTCGCGCCAGCGCGATGCCTGTGCCAGTTCGTGCAGGGATGACTCATCCAGCTCGGCAAAGAGCGGTATATGGCTGATTTGCTGAATAATCTGAGCGCGTGTCGGACGTTGACTCATGGTGGATGGGGATTATAACGGTCGCAACGGATCATGACGACGAAAGAACGAGATACACGGCCTTTGTTATATCCCCTCATGGACAAGGCTGAGTTACCAGTTTATTCACTGGAACTGGGCCAATGCCACTGGTTTTGAGATGAAACCGGATATCCGTTTACTAATAGTGAGGGCAATCTAGCCTACACATTAAAAATCACTCCTTTTCCATTCCTTTCGTTGCCGGAGAGGGATAGTATCCCCCAGAACAAACAAGATAGAATTGGCTGGTAATTGTTATCCTCAACAAACCACATCGTACATACCTATTTTTTACTAATAGGGTATGGCCTTGAGAATTTTGGGGAAACTCTGCCCTAAGAAGCCTTTGTTTCTCCAAAATGGGGGCGAACACCGTTTATTAGTTCTCCTCACTCGTAGCGGTGTTCGTTTCCCCCCCATCAAATTACAAGCAAGTGAGCTGGTTCACTAAATCATAAACTCTGCCTGATATGATGAAACGCTTTGCCAGAGTCACCTCATCCTTTCTAACCCACCCACTCGCTTTTTAAGCCAGTAGCAAATAGTCAGGAGAAAAAATCATGCCCCAGAAAATTGTGCAAATCAATGGTCGGTTGATCGTCCCTGCCGAGGAATTTGAACGGCAAAACGGAACAGAAGGAGCGCAATTCTTTGCGAATGTGCCCGGTTTGTTGTGGAAAATATGGCTCATCAATAAAGAGCAGGGAGAAGCTGGTGGTTTATATCTTTTTGCTGATGAATTCACTTACAACGAATATTTGAATGGGCCAATTGTGGCTCAACTTTACGATTACCCGTTATGGACTGATGTCAGCGTGAAAGGGTTTGATTATCTGCCAACCCAGTCGGCCATTACCCGTGCTCCAGTCGGTGAACAGCACGATGTGCCGTTGACGTTTAATGGAATGGCTGCGGCCGCGTACCAGGCTATTCCCACCATCAAACCATCTGATGCCTTCCGTCGTTTGCAGATGGAGTCAGACCTATTAGTCGTTGACGTGCGTGACGCCACTGATATTGCTACCATCGGCACGGTCCCAGGCGCGGTAAACATCTCCTACGGCACACTCACTTATCAGGCCGACCATACCTTACCTAAAGAATGGCAGTCGCTCCACCTGTCAGACCACAACCGGCCCATCATCACCACCTGTATCATGGGGCCTTTGGGCGCATTAGGTGGCAAACTCCTGCACGACATGGGTTATAACAACGTGAACATTCTGGATGGCGGCGTACAGGCATGGATTGAGGCCGGGTTGCCGGTCACAAGGAACGGCCGTAACTGATACTTGTTTGTTTAGGAGCGCGGATTAAATAACCTACGGAATTGCTGTGGTCGGTCTCACTTCGGCTACGCTCAGTGCAGGCTCTGACCATGCCACTTTCGATGAGCAGGTTATTTTATTTCCATTTCTTAGACCTTTAGGGTTTGATCAAGCCGGTCTCCCCTGACCATGCCACTAATTTGTCACCGCGCTGAGTACAATTTGGGGATAGTAGCTCTTATGCCGTGAGCCAGGGATCAAGTGACTTGGCTCTTTCTGGCGTGGTCATTGCCCTGAACATTAAAGGGGGAACTAACAAACAATGAGAAAGATGCTGTCCTTAGCAAGCCTGATTGTGTTAGCGACACTGGGTCTAACTGGTTGTAACCGGGGTACGTTTGTGCCGCAAGGTGATCTACACTTCACCAGTGTAACCGTCAGCCAGGTACGAGCGACCATTGGCGACCCAATTGAAATCTCATGGGATTACGAAAACGTGGACCGGTTGGCGGCACAGCGGATCAAAACAGTGCGCTTGTTGTTTCAAGGTCTCTGTCCCCCTGACTTCTGTCCTGAACCTATAGGAGAGCTGAATACCAGTATGCGTGAGGCCAGCTTCATCTTTGCTGGGCCAGTAACCATTGTCCTGGAGGCCGATGATGACGCCGGTGGCTCGACCAACGTTGTCTTCGACATCAAACTTGACGAGGAATTTAGTCTACAGGCAGAGGTAACGTCTACGAATGTGCAGTATCCACGGCTTGGGTATCCGGTTGGAACGGACACGCGAATTATCGAGTTTTCCCAGTTTCTTGGTATTTACGAGTTGCCCGATGATGCCGGTGTCGAAGATCCAGTCATTGATTGGCTGGCCAATAACCCCTCTGTCGCCGCGTTTCTACCCCCAAACGAGGCGTTCCGTGCTCTGTCCCCTGGCGAAAACGAGAGCAATGGCTTCGATATGCGGCAAGGGAGTGGCTTCCCCGACCTTGACGATGACTTCCGCGATACGCCGGACGGTAAGCAGTTTACCGCCCAAACCAATGCTGACGTGGTGCTATTTGGTGGGGCACTGGCCTACGACGGCACGGTCACGACGATAAAAGCGGCCGAAGGCGAAGTGGAAGCCCGGACAAATGTCTCTTTCTGTTGCGAGGCAATTTTCGTGGCGGTTGATTTACGCACCGATGACAACGGCGCGTTGCACGTAGCCGACATACATATTGGTAATCTCAACCAGGGCCTGGTCCTTTCCGTTTTTTATGGCTTCACGGCACCCGTTATCGCCAGTACCCTTGGAAGCGAAATGTCGCTGGTCTACGATGTACAGGCGTTGGGAGAGGTCGGGATCATTGAGGGCTTTATCAAGGGAAGTGTCCTGAGCGACGATAAATTTACAACCAGTGGTGACCCGCTTTACCTTTCGGTAGCGGTAAACTTGCAATGGTATGCTCCTTTCTACCCTGACGCTGACCTGGGTGGCCGGGCGCAGATTAACTGACGTCACCGTACAGATTGTGTCCCTTATCCAAGGGGCTGTTTCACCCGGTCTGCTCCCTTCTGAAATCCATGTTCCAGTTTTCGCACGTTCTTTCGCAGTTTTTCTACCCGCCATTGCAGGGCGGAACTATCTCATTTGATTATTTTATTGGCCAGGGGATTGATCGCCTGGCTTAAACAGCAGAGGTAGGGGTTGCTTATGCGTGACATGTTATCTCGTTTTATCTCGAAGCATCCTCATCTCCGCATCCCTCTCGCCGTCTTGTTCTTGTTAGGATTGTGTATGTTCAATTACTGGCTGTTTGACAGGGTATTCAACCGCTCCTATTTCGCCTGGTATGTGGATACAGGGCCTGTTTTTGGCCTGATCGCGATTTTCATGGCTTCGGTATGGGACAAATTTGAAGAAGACCCAGGTTTGATCGCCAAAAACCCGTACAGATTTGTCAGTGGGTACTTTGGCATCGCGGCTCTGGTGCTGTTTGCCCTGGCCCCAATCCTTGACACAAAAGACCGTATCCGGCGGCCGCCCATGATTGATCACCTGTTCGCCCTACTCTTCGCTGTGTTCCTGATGATCATCATTCTGGGGTGGATCATCTTTATCATTCCCCTCCAATATTTCGTTTTCCTCATTTGCGGTGCCCTGCCGCGAATCGCGCCCTACGCCGAAAAACGGACAGTCGCCTGGTATGGGGACTTCTACGACAACGATCTCCACATAGTGGAACAGCCATTAAATGGTGTGGTGCCTCCAACGGGGTGGGTTGTCACTATAACCGATAAGCCATTTAAGCTAACAGGTGCTCTCAGCGCAGCTTTTCTTTATTTGCTGGGTCAAATATTGTAACCCTGATGCGTACCTTTCTTATACTTAGGACTTACGCGCTGTGGCCGGTGTCCCCACCGAGCTACAGCAAGCACGGCCGGGGGACCGACTCGATCAATCGCGTAAGTCCTGTACTCTTGTGGATCTTTTTATCTGCCTGTAGTCCGATCTCCGTAACACAAGCGGACATCACGCTTACTCCCCTAAATGCAAATACGCCCGCTGCCGTAAACACACCTACACCTACCGCCTTTTTATCCCCTCTACCTGAGATCGGGCCAACATCCACCCCGCCTCCACCCATGGCCCTACCCCCTGCCACCCCCTCTGGAAATGTCTATTATGTGGCCTCAGAGGGGAGCGATGGCAATCCGGGCACATTGGAACAGCCCTGGCGCACTGTCCAATACGCCGCCGACAACCTGGCCCCTGGTGACACGGCTTACCTTCGCACAGGCACTTACCACGAACATGTCATCTTCACCCACTCCGGTAGCCCGGAGAAGATGATCACGTTATCGGTTTATCCCGGCGAGACAGCTACACTGGATGGCGAGGGGTTTGACTTATGGAATTGGGGCGGGGTCATTGACCTGTCCGGCCAACATCATATCCGCGTGAGTGGCTTGCGGATCATCAATTCCGCTTATGGTGGGGTGTTTGCGGACGGCGGCCGCGACTTCGTGGTGGATCACCTCTATACGCATAACACTGCCTCGTCAGGCATTGCTTTTTTCAGCGCACAGAACGTGCTGATCGATTCCAACGAAGTCGTTTGGGCGGGGAGCGGTGGAAATCAAGAGTATATTACCCTTCAGAATACCCAAAACTTCGAGGTGCGCTATAACCACGTCCACGACTTCAACCCCGCTACGGGCGGAAAAGAAGGGATTGATGCCAAGGACGGCTCGGCGCACGGCTCGATCCACCACAACCACGTTCACGACCTGGATCGGGTGGGGATTTACGTGGACGCCTACGCCCGACATACCTTCGACATCCAGGTTTATGCCAACGAAGTCTACGATATTGCTGCTGACGGCTTTTCCCTCGCGGCGGAAGCGGGCGGCTTGCTCGAAAACATCTCCCTCTACAACAACCTGGCCTACAACAACATGAACCACGGCCTTTCGTTCTCTAACTGCTGTGACGACCTGGTGGCCTCCCATCCCATGCAAAACATCCTGATCGTCAACAACACCTTTGCGAACAACGGCTGGGACTGGGGCGGCGGGATTCGCATCGCCAACCCGGACATGACGGACGTGCTCATCCGCAACAACATCCTTAGCCAGAATGACTCATTCCAGCTCCTGACCGAAAGCTGGGCGTACGCGGCTGATCTGACCGTAGACCGCAACCTGATAGACGGCTACCGGGACCAGGATGGGGAGTTCTACGGCGAGGCTTACCTGACCGGAAGTCCCTTGTTCGTCAACCCTACACAAGGGGACTTCCACCTCCAGCCCCAATCTCCCGCCATTGATGCTGGTTTCTCTGCGGCCGCGCCACATTCGGACTTTGCCGATCACCCGCGCCCTCTGGATGGCGACCAAAATGGTAGCCCAGAGATGGACATCGGCGCGTATGAATTTGTACCGGGAGAGGGGTGAAATATCTACGGGAAACCTACCCCGTCTGGCACCATAACTGCCCGGCAGATTGCAAAAAGAGTCGGGAAAGAGGACTTTCATGGCAACATCTTCATACAAAAAAACGCAGGTGAAATGGGTTCGAGGGATTTTGGGATTCTTGTTTGTGCTCCTTGTTTCCTGCCAACCCGCTCCAGAGTCCACCCCCATCATGACGCCCCACACAAATACAACGGCAACCACGACAGCGTTACCTGTTCCCTCGCCCTTGCCAGGGTTCCAGACAGGTAATACAGCCAGTTTTCGCGATCAACTCGCGGTAGCGGACCAGTTTTTCCTCACGTTGAACGCTCCTGCTCCGGCAGAAGGTCAAGTGTACCAGGGTTGGCTACTCAGCGATGACGAAACCATCATTAGCACCGGCATTATCCCCCTTGCCCCGGACGGAAGTGCGACCCTCACCTGGAACTCCCCCAATAGCGAGACCCTGTTGAGCCGTTACACGCAGTTCCAGATCACGCTTGAACCGGCGGCGGGGAGTGAAACCCCCGCCGGGCCGGTGATCTTTTTCGGGAGGTTAGAAGGCACAGCATTGGCGAACGCACAGCGGTTGTTCGTCAAAAACGAAGGCGAACCGGCCACGCCGCTCGATACCGCGTTTGCCCTCGGTCTCCGCGCCCAGACCGATCTGGCTGCCCAACACGTCACCAACGCCGTCAACGCGGCCGCGATTGGCGCAGTAGATGAAATGCATGCCCATCTGGAACATGTCGTCAATATCCTTGAAGGAGCGGGCGGGCCGCGTTACGGCGACCACGACGGCAATGGGACCGCCGAGAACCCCGGTGACGGCTTTGGCGTAATCAGTTATGCGGGACAAATCGCCAGGCTCATTCCAGAACAGGCCGCAATTGGCGCAACAGTCGCCACTATCCAGGCACAAATCACCGTCATCCAGGACAAATGCCTGGAAATTCTCCGGATTGAAGAACCAGCGACCGCGGCCGCGCAACTGAGTGAGCTACAGGTATTGATCGAGCAACTCAAATCCGGCCCGACTGCCAGCCTCTATCAATCTGCGCAGGACTCCGTTCGTTTTGACGTTGTGCCAGTTGAGTAATGTTGATGGCACACAAATAGTTTGTCATCCCTCATTTGTCATCCCTCAAACGATGTCTAGATTTCACTCCAGCCTCCGCTACAAGATTGGCGCACTGATGCTCTTGCTCAGTCTAGGGCCACTTCTCGCCGTCAATATCATCGTCCTTTCCGCTACACTGGCCAATCTCGGCAATTTTTCCGCCCGGTTGGCGGAAACGGAGGAGGTTTTACGCACGGACGTGGTTGGGCGCAATCTGGCCGGAGCCGCGGGGGATACCGCACTGGTCATTGACAGTTATATGTTGGAGCGAATTACCGATGTCCGGCGCTGGAGCGAAGAGAGCGTCATC
>Ga0268298_10005753_pt1 | contig 11507 bp, 9 predicted proteins | sample WWTPWeurt_MetaG_FD_194462 | JGI IMG/M metagenome (GOLD analysis project Ga0268298, IMG submission 194462) | Activated sludge microbial communities from WWTP in Nijmegen, Gelderland, Netherland - WWTP Weurt | ecosystem: Engineered > WWTP > Aerobic digester > Activated sludge | place: Netherlands... | reverse complement strand
CGGTTTCGAGACGGTCACCCCCTTCGCGCACGCGTTGCGCAGGACAGCGCCAATGCCGCGCGGCCTCGTGGAGCCGCTGGAGTGGGCATTGGGGCTTTTCCCGCGAAAGCTGGGGCGCCGCGTGGCTCAGGCCCGCCCGTTCCGGTGGGTCATGGGGGTCTCTGTCGCCGGCCGCAAAAAGGTGAGCTGATCCTCCTACGAGAAAAGCTGTTTCGATATCAAATCGGGAGTCAGGGGAGCCCCTGTGGGGTGCTGCGTCCTCTCGCGGCCGCGGCGGCGAAGCGGCTTTTTTTTCGGTTTCCGACGTCGGTTTTTCGTTGTCCCAAAAAGCCCCGTCGTGCCACATTCGGTCTGCTGTAAAGAGATGCCGCCGCGGCTCCCGCGAGTGGAGGGACAGACAGGTCTTTTCCAGACCCGCCAGGACGGTAACAGGCATCATGACCACAAGCTCGACAGACGTCTTGATCATCGGCGGGGGTTTGACCGGGAGCACCGCGGCACACGCCCTCGCGGCGCAGGGGATCAAGGTCACGCTCGTGGACGCGCAGGATGTGATCCGTCACGTCTTCAAGGCCGAGAAGGCCGGTCCCCACTCGCTGCCTCAGCTCCGTCGACTCGGCATCGGGGAGGCGCTCGAGGAGGTGAGCCGCAAGCTGGCGGTGAGCATCGACGCCGCGGACGGGCGGGCCCTCCGGCGGATGCACCTCGGAGAATACGGGTATTACTACCACGACCTGGTGAATCGGGTCCGGAGGACGCTGCCGTCCGGCGTGACGTTCGTGCAATCGAACGTGCGGGAGCTCTCGACAGGGCCGGAGACGCAGCGCGTGCGCCTCGCCAACGACGACATCATCGAGTGTCGCCTGGCGATCGTGTCGGTGGGCGGATCGAGCCACTTGTTCGAGCAGCTCGGGCTCACGCGGTCGAACGTCATCGACGCGCCGGCGATCGGGTTCGCGATGTGCGTGGAGCCGACGGAGACGGAGAAGTTCTGGTTCGACGGCGCGAGCGTCACCTATTATCCGAACGACACGACCTCGCGGCTCTCGTATTGCTCGTTCTTCTCGGTGCCGAACGCGATGCGAATCAACATGTTCGGCTTTCACGACATCAAGTCTCCGTGGGTCGAGGAGATGACGGAGCACCCGCGGGAGAAGCTCGGGAAGGTGTTCCCCAAGCTGACCCGGCTCATCGGGGATTTCCGGGTCGTGAACAACAAGGTGGAGGTGATGCCCGTGAGGCCGGGGGTGACTCTGGGGTATCGAAAGCCGGGGTTCATCCTGGCCGGGGACGCGTTCTCGTCGGTGCCGCCGAGCTCGGGCAAGGGTGTATACAAGCTCATGCACGACTGCGAGGTGATCCTCCGGCACGTGCCGCGGTGGCTCGCGACTCCGGGGATGGGGCTCGAGAAGATCAACGAGTACTACGATGATCCGCAGAAGCGGGCGGCGACCGAGCACACGGTGAACAAGACCATCTATCAGCACTGGGCCGCGACCTCGCCGACGATGCGGGCGCAGATCCACAGGTGGCGCTTCTTCGCCGACGCGGTGGTGAAGAACATGGTGAACTACAAAGGGGACCTCCGCGAAGGGGCGGACTGATTTCTGGGACCCGGGGGCCGCGGACCAGGGACCGCCCCCTGCGCGAAGCGCTTTGGGGGCGGCGGCGCTCGAGGAGCGCAGCGACGAAGGCGCCGGGTGGGGGCAACCAAAGAGGGGTGGGCTCTGCGGCTACATCGGCGTGTGACTCGCAGTGCACAGATCGGGGGCGAGGAGGCGGGGATTCCGTGGGCGCCCGGGAAAAGGCGAGTTGGCGCGGTGGTTGCGATGGGGGCCGCACACGCCGCAGAGCAGCGGATGGTCGCGGAGGTCGCGGCTCCCTGGCTCGGGTTCGGCGCTCTTGCTCGAACGGAGAACAGCCATGAACGCACTTCGCATCTTCGGTCTCGCCTCGATCTTCGCCGCCTCGTTCACGCTCGTCGCCTGTGATGGACAGGGCGGTCTCGCGAGCAAGTCGCCGCAGGAGAGGGTGGACGCCGTGCAGAGCGCGATCTCGGATCCGAGCGGCCAGGTGGACAAGGACAGCGTGCAGGTGGTGCTCGATGTGGCCGCGTCGCAGGCGAAATTCGAGGCGATGAGCGATTTTCTCCAGAGCGTGCCGGGGCTCTACGGCGGTCAGGTGGACGCGAAGTGCGTGTCCGGATCGAGCGCGGACGGGAGCGTCGATCTGAGCTGCTCCAGCGGCGGAAAGGCCTCCGGGAAGGTGAGCTACAAGGTCGAGACGAAGGTGAGCGGCGCCGGGGCCAACGTGCTCGTCGAGATGAAGTTCGAGGACGTGTGCGAGGACAGCACGTGCATCGACGGCTCGATGGTGGTGGGCGTGGAGTCGAGCCAGACGGGCGCTTCGACGGTGATGCAGGCGTCGCTCGACATGAAGGCGGGCAGCGAGTCGACGCACGGGGAGTGGGGCATCGAGGTGAAGTCGAGCGAGGCGGGATCGTCGGTGAACATCGCTGTGTTCGATGACGCGGGCGACTCGTACGTGCTCAGCACCGAGGTGACAGCGGAGAGCGCCAGCGTGTCGATCAAGGGGGCGAACGGGGAGTTCTCGTGCAGCTACGACGCGGGCGGCGCCTCCGGATCGTGCACGGGCGCAGGCGAGTTCTCCTGGTGAGGAACCTGGGGGGGTGACCAGCGAGGGCTCTCTTCACCACGGAGTCACAGGGGTCGCACGGAGATTTGTTACTTGACGCCGTAGGGGTTGGGCAACACGTCGGCCGCCGCCGTGGACGTGGGCGCGACGCGGACTGGCTTTTTTGCTGCGGAGGCGCCTGGTTTCGCCGTGGGGGGCGCCGTCGCTGAAGAGGCGGAGGAGGGGAGTGACGTGGGGGTGCCCGCGGGCGTGGGGTCGGCCGGAAAGGGTGTATTCCAAGGACCCGGGGAGACGGTCGCATTGGAAGAGAGCATCGTATTCAGGCCAGGTGCAGCAGCGGGAGCAGAGGCGTCCGGCTTTGGGCTCGGTGAGGTGAGCCGGGTGACGGCGACCGCCGCGATGCCGCCAAGGACGAGCGCGCCAAGCGCCGCGAGGACGAAGGCCGTGCGGCGAGGTTTGACGGGCAGCGCCGAGGAAGGCGGGCCTGCGCTCGATCGGGAGATGCCGCTTCCATCGAGCGTGGAGGCGGAGTGGCCAGGATCGGTCTCGCTGCTCGTGGAGGTGACCGCCGTGCTGATGCGGTTGCCTGTGGTCGTGATCGGAGGCTCGACCAGGGACGTGATGAGGGGCGCGGCGTCCGACGATGCGTCGGTCACGAGGGGGGCCGCGGAGGCGTCGTCCGAGGGGCCTTTGCGCTGCGGCATGGGGACCGTGGGGCGACCCGAAGAAGGGCCGATGTCGGCCGAGACGCGCTCTTGAATGAGGCGACGGCGCTCGGTGAGGGGCGCCGCGAAGAGGCCCTGCACGAAGGCGCCGACGTCCTCCGCGGGCGCGATGAGATCGGCGCGGCGAGCCGCGATTTCGAGGGCGTTCCCGAGGGCCTTGGCGCTGGTGAAGCGCTCTTCGGGGTCCTTGGCGAGGGCCGCGGCGAGGACGGGATCGAGATCGGGGCCGATGTGCGGCGCGACCGAGGAGAGGAGCGGGGCCTCGGCGTTGACGATGCGCTTGAGGGTGTCGACCTCTGTCTCGCCGCGGAAGAGTCGGCGATTGGCGAGGGCCTCCCAGATGACCACGCCGAGGCCGAAGACGTCGCAGCGCTGATCCGGCGGCTTTCCGTCGACGTATTCAGGCGCCATGTACGCGAGCTTGCCCTTGAGCGCGCCGGTGGTCGTGGTGGAGGCGTGCTGCGTGCTCCGCGCGATGCCGAAGTCGGCGAGCCGGGAGACGCCGTCGACGCCGACGAGGAGGTTCTGCGGGGAGACGTCGCGATGAACGATGTGGAGGGGTTTTCCGGCCGCGTCGGTGAGCTCGTGGGCCGCGCGGAGCCCCGCGCAGGCGTCGAGGGCGATGCGCACGGCGAGCCGCGGGGGGAGGGGTTTTCCTTTCACCGCGAGGATGTCCGCGAGGCTCGCGCCTTCGATGTAGTCCATCACGAGGAGGAGGTGATCCTCGACCTGCTCGACGTCCTGCACGGCGACGACGTTGGGGTGGTGGATGCGCGAGGCGAGGCGCGCCTCTTCGACGAGCATGCGGCGAAACGAGGGATCTTCGAGCAGGTGGGGGTGAGCGCGCTTGATCGCGACGAGGCGCCAGAAGCCGCCCGCGCCGCGGATTCGTCCGACGTAGACCGAGGCCATGCCGCCGGACGCGAGCTTGAAGAGCAGCTCGTAGCGGGAGTTTGCCGGGAGCTCGGGCAGCGTGCGGACAGTGCCAGTCGCCATGCCGCTCATCGGTGTGCGAGGTCCGGGGCCTGTCGGGGGCGAGAGGACGCAGCCCGCGGCGCGAAGGGAGAGAGGCCGGCGGACGGCGTCGCAGGGGTGCGAAACACAAAGTATCCAAGCAAGGCGGTGGCCACGGCGGAGGCCGCGGTGACGCCGATGAAGACGTTGGTTCGGAGCTGCGCGTCGAGGCCGGCGGAGGCCCCGGCGTCGGTGGGGCCGAGGACGAAGGCGTCGTGCTTGCTCAGGGTGTCGACGCCGAAGCCGATCGCGAGGCCGCCGGCCACGGCCGTGACGCCGAGGCCGACGGCGAACCACGCGGGCGACAGGCGCGAAGGGGGCGGGGCGAGGGGCGCGGTGGTGGGCGCCGCGGTGAACGCGAGGGCCGTGGCGCTCGCCGTCGCGGAGGCCGTGGGGCTCGCGGAAGGGGAAGCGGACGGAGCGGTTGTGTCGACGGGCGGGGCCTTGGGCGGAGGGCTCCACTTCATCTCGGCGCCCGCGGGGAGCTGCACGGCGAAGAGCTCGGGCGCGCCGGCTGCGGTGATCTCGATGACGTAGTTTCCAGCGCGGTAGTAGCGCGGGACGCCGAGGGCCGCGGGCTCGCTCCCGACCTTCGCGGAGCACGGGGCAGGGCAGGTGATGGAGAGGCGGCCGACCTTGTCGGAGAAGCGATCCTTGGCGCGAGCGACCTGCGCCGCGACGGAGGCGTTGTCCGGCCGCGTGGAGGCCCGATCGACGAGGGTCATCGCGAGGACGGGATCCTCGGCGAGGATGGAGGCTTTGAGCGCCATTTCGAGGGCCGCCGGCGTGGGGCCGAGCTCGTCCGCGCGGGCGAACTCGGTGGCCGCGACGGAGTAGCTCCCCTGGCCGAAGGCGCGCGCGCCGCGCTCGTAGGCTTCGTGCGCGGCCTTTGTGTCGGCCGTGTCCTCCGCGCGGGCGCTGGGCGATCCCAAGAGCTGCGCCGCGAGGAGGAAGCTCGCGAGCGAGAGCAGAGGCCGGGCCGGGCACCGAGTGCCTCCTTTCGGAGCGACGCGCAGGCCCATCCAAGAAGCCATGACCTCTCGCACGCTATCACGGGGCGCGCCGTTCCGAGCACGGCAAGCTGTGGTACCGTCCCGAGGGCCGCGCCGGCCGGCTCGCGGCGTGCAGCGGGCGCCTTTCGATGATGAGCTTGAAGTCCTGTTTCCTGGCGTTGGGCGTCGCGGGTTGCGTGGGGTGCTCGCTCGACTGGACGGTGTCGTCCGGGAGCGGGACCGGAGGCGCGGGCGGCGCGGGGTTCGTCCAGATCACGTGCACGGGCAACGAGACATGCACGTGCGCTTCGGGGCAGACGTGCTCGATGTCTTGCAACGGCGCGAGCTGCGACATCGTCTGCGAGGCGGACTCCACTTGCTCGATCAAGTGCTCGGGCGCGGAGTGCGCCATCACGTGCGAGTCGGGCTCGACGTGCAGCGCGGAGTGCGGCGGCGCGTCGTGCACGCAGACGTGCGAGTCCGGAGCGCTCTGCAACTGCGTCCCGGACGCGCTCTGCATGTGAAGGGGGCGGCGCCCCGTGCGCGGCGCGCCCACGAAGGGCTACGCACCACGCGCGGCGTGTACTACGGTCGCCTCGATGGCTCCCCCCGCGGACCGCTCCCCGCCCGGTGACACGCCCCAAGGCGACGCTCGCCCGGGGCCGCAAGCGGCCTCCACTCCCGGTGTGTTGCGCGCGCCCACGACGGGCCGCCGAGGTCGCGTCGTGGCGTTCACCGGCGCCGCGTCGTTCCTCGGTCGCAACCTGATCGGCGTCCTCGAAGATGATCCCGAGATCGAGCGGCTCGTCGCGATCGACGTGCGGCCCCCCGAGACGGCAGGGAAGAAGACGCGCTTCTACGAGATCGATCTGACGGCGCCCTCGTCGGGCGATCGCGTGGCCGAGGTGCTCGCGGCGGAGAACGTGCGCACGCTGGTTCACCTCGCGTTCCTCTCCTCGCCGACGCCCGCTGTCGCGTGGGCGCACGAGCTCGAGAGCGTCGGGACGATGCACCTGTTCCAGGCCGCGCGGCAGGTGGGCCTCGGAAAGCTGGTCGTGTGGAGCCAGACGATCCTCTACGGAGCGCACCCGGAGAACCCGAATTTCCTTGACGAGAAGCACCCGCTCCGCGCCGACCTGAACGAGCCGTTCTTCGCGGACAAGATCGCCGCCGAGCGCGAGGCGAACGCGTTCGCGGCGAAGGCGAAGGGCACGGTGGTGACGATCCTCCGGACGGCGCCGGTGCTCGGCCCGACGGTGCAGAACTACGTGACGAGCTACCTCACGCAGCGCGTGGTGCCGACGCTCCTCGGCTTCGATCCGCTCTGGCAGTTCGTGCACGAGGTCGACGCGATCGCGGCCTTCAAGCTCGCGATCGTGCGGGATTTCCCGGGTACGTACAACATCGTGGGCGACGGCGTGCTGCCGCTCTCGACGATCGTGAAGCTCGCGGGGAGGAGGCCTGTGCCGATGCTCGGTTCGGCCGCGCGGCTCGCTGTGGGCGCGCTGTGGACTGCGCAGGTGGGCGTCGCGCCGCCGAGCTTCCTCCGGTACCTGCGCTACCTGTGCGTCGCCGACGGCGACAAGGCGAAGAAGACGATGGGGTTCGTGCCGGCGTTCACGACGCGCGAGGCGCTCGTCGATTACCTCGGCGCGCAGAGGCTCCGCGACGTGCGGCTGCTCTCGGAGACGCCCGCGGCGCGTGCAGAGGGGGAGGCTCCGAAGACGTCGACCGCTCCTCCCGAGGGCGACGACGCCGGTCGCGCGAGAGCGGCGCAAGCGACCCACCCCAAGCCGCCCGCGGTGCCCCATGGGTAAGAAGGAAAAAGAGAAGAAGAAGAAGGGGAAGCACGAGGGCGAGAAGGGATCGTCGTTCACGATCCCGAAGCCTCCTCCGTGGCCGTTGCCGGCGTGGCTTCAGAAGGCGCTCGCCGCTCGTGGAAAAGGCTCGGGAGCGACGCCGAGCGATCCGGTGAGCCACGCCGTGCCTGCGACGGCGGTGACGAGCGCTCCGTCGGACACAGGATCTGGAGCGAAGGACGAAGGGCTGAGCGACGCGGCGCCGCCTTTGGTGCAGAGCGCCGCCGAGGGCGAGAGCGCGCAGCGAGAGGTCGTGGAGAGCGCGTCGTTCGAAGCCGCGGAGAGCGCCTCGATCGAAGCCGCAGAGCCCGACGAGGACGTGCCGAGCTCGGACCCCGAGTCCGCCGAAGGGGAGCTCGAGACCACCGACATGGCGGACATCGCCGACATCGCGCCCGTCGGTCCCGCGGGCCTCGTGGACGATGCCGCGGCGGGCGCGTCGTCCATCGATGGTTCGCTCGCGGAGGACACGCACGCGGCGCCGACAGTGGAGGAGCTGACGCAGCAGATCCGCGAGCTGGAGTCGCGGCTCGATCGGATGCTCGACGAGCAGAGGGCAGGGACGCCGGCCCCCGCACCTCGATCCTCGGGGGCCAACGTCACGTCACGCGCTCCCGATCTCGAATGGACCGAGCACGCGGGCCCTCCGTCGGCGAGCTCCGCGCACGACCTGCTCTCGTCGGAGTTCTATCTCCGCCAGTGGGGTCGCACGGGGATGCGGCGCCGCGCCGAAGAGGTGGACGAGCTCGGCTTCGACCCCGCCTACGAGGAGCGCTACCGGCCGTTCATCGATTTTCTCTACCGGTATTATTTCCGGGTCGACACGCAAGGCGTCTCGCAGATTCCGTCGCAGGGAAGGTGCGTGATCGTCGCGAACCACGCGGGCGGTCCGCTCCCATATGACGGGCTGATGCTGCGGGCGGCGGTGCGTCGCGAGCACGACGCGAAGCGCGATTTGCGCTGGCTCGCTGAGGATTTCGTCTTCTATCTGCCGTTCGTCGGAGCCTCGTTGAACCGCCTCGGCGCTGTCCGCGCGTGCCAGGAGAACGCGGAGCGGCTGCTCTCGCGCGAGCGGCTCGTCGCGGTTTTCCCCGAGGGCGCGAAGGGGATCGGGAAGCTCTTCGGCGAGCGCTACAGGCTCCAGCGCTTCGGGCGCGGCGGGTTCATCCGGCTGTGCCTCCGCACGAACACGCCGATCGTCCCGTGCGCTGTCGTCGGGGCCGAGGAGGCGAACCCGACGGTGTACCGCGTCGAGTCGCTCGCGAAGATCCTGGGGCTGCCTTATCTGCCGGTGACGCCGACCTTCCCGGCGCTCGGGCCGCTGGGCCTCCTGCCCGCGCCGACGAAATGGAAGATCCGCTTCGGGGAGCCGATGCGCTTCACGCACTACGGGCCGGAGGCCGCGGACGACGATCTGCTCGTGATGCGGCTGACGGAGGCCGTGCGCACGGTGATCCAGGACATGCTGAGCTCGATGCTGGCGAAGCGGCGGAGCATCTGGCTTGGGTGAGCTCCACGGCGCGCTGATCATCGACAAGCCGCGAGGCCCCACGAGCCACGACGTCGTCGCGCGGCTCCGTCGGATCTTGCGCGAGAAGCGGATCGGACACGCGGGCACGCTGGATCCGATGGCCACGGGCGTGCTGGTGATCCTCTTGGGTGAAGGGACCAAGCTGGCGCCGTACCTGACCGCCGCGGACAAGCGCTACACCGCGCGCGTGACGTTCGGCGTCGGGACGGCCACGCTCGACGCGGAAGGGGAGATCGTCGATCGCGGCGAGGTGCCAGAGGATCTCGTGGAGGAGCTCCGATCGGGGTCGATCTCGGGGCGGCTCGGGGCCGCCATCCGTGAGGAGATCGCGCGCACAGAGCAGGTGCCGCCGGTGTTCTCGGCGATCCAGATCGACGGGGAGAGGAGCCATGATCTCGCGCGGGCGGGCAAGGCCGTGGAGCTCGCGCCGCGGGTGGTCGCGGTGCGCTCGTGCCTGCGGATCGGCTCCCGCGTCGAGCCCCCCGATCTTCCGAGCGTCGATCTCGATGTGGTGGTGTCGAAGGGGTACTACGTGCGCTCGCTCGCGCGCGACCTGGGCGATCGCCTCGGGGTGCCGGCGCACTTGTCGATGCTCCGGCGAACGGCGAGCGGCGCCTTCGACGTGACGACCGCGGTCGCGCTCGACGCTCCCCCCGAGGACCTGCGCGCGGCGGTGCTGCCCCTCGTGGACGCGGTTCGACGAGCTCTCCCGAGCGCCACGCTGAGCGCCGACGGGGTCGTCCGCGCGCGTCAAGGCAAGCGGCTGACGGCGGACGATTTCGTCGGGGATCCGCCGCCTTCCGCGGGCCCTGCTGCGTGGGTGGACTCGTCCGCGCGCCTCGTCGCGATCGGCGAGGGCAAGGACGGATCGCTCGTGGTGCTGCGCGGCTTCACCGCGCCGTGACCCTTGGGTCGCGTTGTTGCGCGAGAAAGCGCGCTCAAGTACGCTCGCGCCGAGGAGCAACGTTTGGACGCCACGGTTCCACTTTGGCCGCTCGTGGGGGCCGCGGCCTCGGCGATCTTCGGCTCGCTGTTCGCCGCCGCCGACACCGCCGTGCACGCGTTGAGCAGCGCTCGCGTCGCCGCCCTCATCGAAGAGTCCTCCGGAGCCACCAAGGCCGCGCTCGAGCGGATCGAGCGCAAGGGCGTCGCGCTGCGATCCCGCTTCCTCCTCGGGCGCATCGGCACCGCGGCCGTGTGCGCCGTGCTGCTCGACAGCGTCTTTCGTGATCACTGGCCCGCGTGGTCGCCTTACCTCGGCGCGTTCGCGACGGTCGTGGCGTGCGGGACGCTCTTCGAGATCAGCACCACGCTCGGCGCGAAGCACGCCGATCGCGCTGCCCCCGCCCTCGCGCGATGGCTCCGGCCGCTGGAGATCGCGATGCTCCCGTTCGCGCTCCCCATGGAGCTCATCGGCGAGAAGCTCGGGCGTCGCGTGAAGGAGCTGCCTTCGAACCCGAAGGTGGTCGAGCACGAGGTCGAGAACATGGTCGATCAGGCCGAGAAGAGCGGCCTCTTCGGTCGCGGCCCCGGCGAGATCATCCGCAACGTCCTCGAGTTCGCGGACCAGACGGCCAAGGAGGTGATGGTCCCGCGCGCCAAGGTGGAGGCCATCGACATCAGCACGTCGCCCGAGCAAGTCCTGCGACAGGTCACGGAGAGCGGTCACTCGCGCTACCCGGTGTTCAAGGACCAGCTCGACAACGTCGCCGGGCTGCTCCACGCCAAAGATTTGTTCAAGCGGGCCGAGGCCTATCGCAGCGGCAAGGTCGCGCTGAAGGACATCCTCCGGCCGGCCAATTTCGTCGCGCAGTCGCAGCCTCTCGCGTCGCTGCTCCGCGTGATGCGCCGCAAGCGCCAGCACATGGCGATGGTGGTCGACGAGCTCGGCGCGCTCTCAGGGATCGTGACGCTCGAGGACGTGCTGGAGCAGATCGTCGGCGACATCCAAGACGAGCACGACGACGCGAGCGAGGCGCCGGTGCAGGATCTGGGCGGGGGCCGCTACCTCGCCGTCGGTGACGTATCCATCGGGGATCTCGGCCTCTACCTCGGCGCCGACATCCAGGCCGACGGCGATTACGACTCGCTCGGGACCATGCTCGCGCACGCCGCGGGCGAGGTGCCGAAGCGCGGCGCGGAGATCTCGAAGTTCGGGATGCGCTTCAAAGTGCTCGATGCCGATGAGCAACATGTGCAAAAAGTGGAGATCGTGCGATCCTCCGCGGTGAGCGCTCCGGATGCCGCTTGAGTTTTCCGGCGCCTTGCGCTTTTTTTGCGGCGCGTGTTTTCCAAGCTGGAAGGGCTTCTCCCTTCCTCCCGCCCGCGGCGGGATCCCCCGCTCGAAGCTCGGGGGACAGCTTCTCGATGGAGCCTCGGCTCCATCCGATCGACCGCTGAGGATTTTTCGCGGCCTAAGCTCGCCGCATGGTGTGAGGAGTCTCGGAAATGGCGGATAACAAGGGCGGCAGCGATCTGGATGTCTTCGAAGGGCTCGCGAAGAAATCCGCCCGACCCACGACCCCGGGGCTCGCGCCCCCGGCCACTTCGCAGCGTGGGCGCACGCTGCTCGGGGGCCTCGGCGGCGCGGCGGTGCCCCCGCCTCCTCCGCCAGGCGGCGCGCCGCTCCCGCCCCCGTCGCTGCCGGCGAAGCCGCCGGGCACCGGGACGCTCGGTCCGCTCCCTCCGGTCGCGCCGCCGCCTCCCTCCAAGCTGGGCGGCGCGGGTCCGC
>Ga0268298_10005752_pt1 | contig 11508 bp, 12 predicted proteins | sample WWTPWeurt_MetaG_FD_194462 | JGI IMG/M metagenome (GOLD analysis project Ga0268298, IMG submission 194462) | Activated sludge microbial communities from WWTP in Nijmegen, Gelderland, Netherland - WWTP Weurt | ecosystem: Engineered > WWTP > Aerobic digester > Activated sludge | place... | reverse complement strand
GAGCGTGCTGGCGGCGCGCATCAAGGACGTGCAGGTGCGCGAGCAGCAGCAGAAGATCGCCAGCGAGCGCAAGAGCCTGATCGGCAGCGGCGACCGTTCCGAGCGCATCCGCACCTACAACTTCCCGCAGGGACGCATTACCGACCACCGCATCAACCTGACGCTCTACAAGCTCCAGTTCGTGATGGATGGCGACCTCGACGAGGTGGTCGCCGCGCTGACCGCCGAGCATCAGGCCGAACTGCTGGCCTCGCTGGCGGAATGACCATTGCCGAAGCACTGGCTCGGGCGCGCCCGAGCATTGCGCCGGCCGAAGCCAGGCTGCTGCTGCGCCATGTGCTCGGCTGCGCCGCCAGCGACATCGCCGCGCATCCGGAAAGAGCGCTCGATGAAAGTCAGGCGTCGCGTTACGCCGATCTGGTGCGGCGGCACGCGGCGGGGGAGCCGATTGCCTACATCCTCGGTAGCCGCGAGTTCTACGGCCGCGAATTCCGCGTCACGTCGGCGGTGCTGATCCCGCGGCCGGAGACCGAGTTGCTGGCCGAGGTTGCCGTCGCCAAAGTCAGCCGTGGCGATGCGCCGCGGATTCTCGATCTCGGCGCCGGCAGCGGCTGCGTGGCGATCACGCTGGCGCTCGAACTCGACGCGGAAGTCCTTGCGGTCGATGTTTCGCGCGACGCGCTGGCCATCGCCCGCGACAACGCGGCACGGCTCGGCGCTCGCGTGGCGTTCGTCGAAAGCGACTGGTTCGCGGCCGTCGACGGGCGCTTCGAGCTGATCGTCGGCAACCCGCCCTACGTCGCCGAGGGCGATCCGCATCTGGATGATCTGGCCTTCGAGCCGATGGTCGCCCTGACCAGCGGCAGCGATGGTTTGGCGGCGATCCGCCATGTCGTCGCCGAGGCGCCGCGCTACCTGAAGCCCGGCGGCTGGCTGCTGCTGGAGCATGGCTACGATCAGGCCGAAACGCTTGCCAAGTTGCTCGCGGACATGGGTTTCGTGGCCATCGAACGGCATCGCGACCTGGCTGGCATCGTGCGTGTCAGTGGTGGTAGAATGCCCGACTAATTTAATCAGCTTTTAGTCGAGGAGCCGAAAATGGACAAGAGCAAAATCCAGGAAACCGTCACCCAGAACCCCGTCGTGCTGTTCATGAAGGGCACGAAGCACTTTCCCAACTGCGGCTTTTCCGGTCGTGCCGTGCAGGTGCTGAAGGCTTGTGGCGTCAACAACTTCGTCGATGTCAATGTCCTGGCCGAGCCGGATACCGTGCCCGAGCTGCGCGAATACGCCAGCTGGCCGACCATTCCGGTGCTGTACATCAAGGGCGAGTTCATCGGCGGCTGCGACATCATGACCGAGATGTACCAGGCCGGAGAGCTCCAGCAGAAGCTCGCCGCCGTCTAGCCGCGCAGTTCCGCCGCCAGCCGGTCGATCATGCGCCGCACCTGGTTGAGGTAGCCGGCGCCGAACAGGTTGTAGTGGTTGAGGACGTGGTAGAGGTTGTAGAGCGTCTTGCGCGTTTCGTAGCCCGCGTCGAGCGGCCAGGCCAGGCGATAGGCCGCGTAGAAGGATTCGGGAAAGCCGCCGAACAGTTCGCTCATCGCCAGGTCGGCTTCACGGTCGCCGTAATACGCGGCCGGATCGAAGATCACGGGCGTGCCATCGGACAGCGCGGCGGCGTTGCCGCTCCACAGGTCGCCATGTAGCAGCGATGGTGACGGATGGTAGTCCACAAAAAACGCGGCCAGGCGTCCGGCCAGCGCTTCGCCCCGTTCGACCAGCTTGCGCTCCATGCCGTTGCCGGCGGCCCTGTGCAGCTGCGGTAGCAACCGATTGCGGGCGAAAAATAGCGGCCATTCCGGTTGCCAACCGTTCTGCTGCGGCGTGTCGCCTATCCAGTTGTCGCCTTGCCAGCCGAAGCGGTCGCCGGCGTGCCGATGCAGTTCGGCCAGTTGCCGGCCGAGTGTCGCGCCGCTGCTTCGATCAAGGCCGGCCAGGTCGAGATGCTCGAGATCGATGCGGGCCAGTCCGTTCGTAATGCCGACGGCGATGACGACCGGGACGCGCACGCTGCCGGTGGCGCGCAAGGCGGCGAGTCCCGCGGCTTCGGCCTCGAAGCGGCACAATTCAGCTGCCGGCGCGGTCTTGCGAAAAACCGGCATCAGCCGCTGGAAAGTTGCCGGTTGGCCTGCGTCAGCCGGCCGGCCAGCACTTCGAGGAACGCCCGGTAGAAATGCATGCGGCAGGCGTCGGACGCGCCGAGCAGGGCCGCGCCGGCAATGGTGACGATCCGGGCGGTGGTCCGGACGATGACGTTCGCGCTGCGCGTGGGCTGGCCGCCGATCACCGCCATTTCGCCGAAGCAGTCGCCCGGCGCCAGCAGGTTGAGCGAGCGGTCCTGGCGGTAGACGCGCAGTTCGCCTTCGACCAGGAAACAGAAGCAGTCGCCGGCTTCGCCCTCGCGCATGACGATGGTGCCGGGCCCCATGTCGTCCCAGCGGGAAAAACGCACGACTTCCCAGATGTCGACATCGGAAAAATCGCGGAAGAAGGCGAGGCCGCGCAAGGACTCGAACTTCTCGCTGTCGGCGACATCGCGATGCTCGGCGACCAGCGCGCGGTCGCGAAAGCAGTGGGCAAGGTCGTGCGCGAACTCGTCCCAGTCGCCGTAGCGGGCGCCCAGTTCCTTTTGCATCGCCCGCGCGACGATGGCCTCGAGCGCCGGCGGGATGCCGGCGCGGAATGTCGAGGGTGGCGGCGCCTCGGCGTTGCAGATTTGGTGGATCATGCCGTAGTTGCTGGTCGCCTGGAACGGCAGCCGCCCGGCCAGCAGCTGGTACATGACGACGCCCAGCGACCAGATGTCGGTGCGGTGATCGAGCGCCTGTTCCCTGACCTGTTGCGGCGACATGTAGGCCGGCGAACCGACGCCCGACACTTGGGTGCGGGTATCGTCGGTGGCATGGATGGACGCACCGAAATCGGAGACCTTGATGTCGCCCGGCCCTTGCCCGCCCGTGCCGTCGGCGAGCAGGATGTTGGCCGGCTTGATGTCGCGATGGGTGATGCCCATGCGATGCGCATAGTCGAGGGCGCGCGTGCACTTGAAGACCATTTCGACCAGGCGGTCGAACGGCAGCAGCGCGTCCGGCGTGCAATGGCGCTCCAGCGTGCCGCCGCCGACGTATTCCATGACGATGTAGCTGGCGTCGTCGCCGATCACCGCGTCATGGATCTGGACGATGTGGGGATGCGTCAGCTTGCCGGCGAGCGCTGCTTCGTTCATCAGCAGGTGTTGGAACACGCGGCCACGATGCTGGTCGCGCAGGGCTTCCGGCGCAAAGACCTTGACCGCGACATCGCGACCGGCGAACGGGTCGCGGGCGAGATAGACGGTGGCGGTGGCGCCTTCGCCGAGCTTGCGGAGGATCTCGTACTTGCCGAGACGGTCCATCAAGGCCGCTGGCGGGCTCGCGCGATGGCGGCGCGCACCCGTGCCGGCGCGGTGCCGCCGACGTGGTCGCGCGCGGCAAGCGAGCCGGCGACCGTCAGTACCGCGCCGACATCGTCGCCGATGAAAGCGGAAAAACCCCGCAACTCTTCGAGCGACAGGTCGGCGAGGTCGCAGCCCTTCGTCTCGGCGGCGCGCACGGCGCGGGCGACGGCTTCGTGGGCGTCGCGGAACGGCAGGCCCTTCTTGACGAGATAGTCGGCGAGATCGGTGGCGGTGGCGTAGCCCTGCTTCAGCGCGGCGGCCATGGCGGTGGCCTTGACCTGAATGCCGGCCACCATGTCGGTGAAGATGCGCAGTGTGTCGATTACCGTGTCGGCGGTGTCGAACAGCGGCTCCTTGTCTTCCTGGTTGTCCTTGTTGTAGGCCAGCGGCTGGCCCTTCATCAGCGTCAGCAGCGCCATCAGGTTGCCGTAGGTGCGCCCGGTTTTGCCGCGCGCCAGTTCCGGCACGTCGGGGTTCTTCTTCTGCGGCATGATCGACGAGCCGGTGCAGAAGCGGTCGGCGAGGTCGATGAAGCCGACGCGCGGGCTCATCCAGAGGATCAGCTCCTCGGAGAAGCGCGAGACGTGCATCATCAGCAGCGACGCGGCGGCGCAGAACTCGATGGCGAAGTCGCGGTCGGACACGGCGTCCAGCGAGTTCTCGCAGACCGCCTCGAAGCCGAGTTCGCGGGCGACGAAGTCGCGGTCGATCGGGAACGTGGTGCCGGCCAGCGCGGCGGCGCCGAGCGGCAGCCGATTGATGCGCCGGCGGACGTCGGTCATGCGCTCGCGGTCGCGCTGGGCCATTTCGACATAGGCCAGCAGGTGGTGGCCGAAGGTGACGGGCTGCGCCACCTGCAAGTGGGTGAAGCCCGGCATCGGCGTGTCGGCGTGCTGCTCGGCGAGGTCGAGCAATGCTGCCTGGTAGTCGCGCAGCAGTTCGCCGATGGCGTCGATGGCGTCGCGCAGCCAGAGCCGGATGTCGGTGGCGACCTGATCGTTGCGCGAGCGACCGGTGTGCAGCCGCTTGCCGGCGTCGCCGATCAGTGCCGTCAAACGCTTCTCGATGTTGAGGTGCACGTCCTCGGCGTCGAGGCTCCAGGCGAATTCGCCGCGCTCGATTTCGCCGGCGATCTGCGCCATGCCGCGCTCGATGTCGGCGAGATCGCTCGGGCTGATGATGCGCTGGCGGGCGAGCATCCTGGCATGGGCCAGCGAGCCGCGGATGTCCTGGGCGGCCATGCGCTGGTCGAAAAAGACCGAGGCCGTATAACGTTTGACAAGGTCGGAGACGGGCTCGGCGAAACGGCCCGACCAAGTGTTATCTGACATAATGAAACCGTTGAAATATCGGTGGTTTTGCGGAATGGCAAGTATAGGGGAAAACGGCTTGGCTTCTCTGTTTCCGGCGGGCTCGCCACGCCTGCCGGACTTCCGCAACCTCGGCACCTGGCTGCGCGTACTGCTGGCGGTGAACGCCATGGCGCTGGTCGCCGTGCTCGTCCGTGCCCGTGGCTGGGCGGGCGTGCCGGCCGAGTTCGCGCAACTGGCGGCGGTGGTCGAGCCGGCGACGCTGTGCGGTCTGCTCTTGCTCGGCGCGATGCGGTCGAGGCTGGTGGCGATGTCGACGGCGATGGCTGCCGCGGTCGTGGTCGTCATCGCCGCGCTGGCCGGCATGGTGTTCGCCGCCTTGCTGATGCCGCTGAACCCGATCCAGAGTCAGCCTTGGTGGCACGCCGGTTTCTGGGCGGCGCTGGCGGCAGGCATCCTGCTGGCATGGTTCGACCTGGCCGCGCGCGCCCATGCCCCGGCGGTGACCGAGGCGCGCCTGATGGCGTTGACGGCGCGCATCCGTCCGCATTTCCTGTTCAACAGCCTGAACGCGGTGCTGGGCGTGATGCGCGCCGATCCGCGCCGCGCCGAGCAGGCGCTCGAGGAACTGGCGGAACTGTTCCGGGTACTGATGCAGGACAATCGCGAGTTGGTGCCGCTCTCGGCCGAGATCGCGCTGGCGCGGCAGTATCTCGATCTCGAGCGCTTGCGCCTTGGCGACCGGCTGCAAGTCCGCTGGGAGATCGCTACCTGCCCGCCCGACGCTCTGGTGCCGCCGCTAATGCTGCAACCCCTGATCGAAAATGCCGTCTATCACGGCATCGAGCCGCTGGCGGGCGCCGGCGAAGTGACCATCGTCCTGTCGCGGCGCCAGGAGCGCGTGCTGATCGACATCGCCAATCCGGTCCTCGAAGCGGGACAGGGCGGCCACCAGGCCGGCAACCGCATGGCGCTGGCCAACATCCGCGAGCGGCTACTGTTGTTTTTCGACCTCGAGGCGAGCCTAGCCACCGATCTCGCCGACGGCCGCTACCGCGTGCGCATCGAGCTGCCCTATCGGCGCGGAGCGTCGTCTTGACGGCCCCGCGCCTGCTGATCGTCGACGATGAGGCGCCGGCGCGTGCGCGCCTGCGCAACCTGCTCGACGACATCGCCGGCGAATTGCCGACGTCGGTGGTGGTCGAGGCCGCCGACGGCATCGATGCGCTGGAGAAGATCGACGACGTGGCGATCGATGTCGCGCTGGTCGATATCCGCATGCCGCGCATGGACGGCATCGAACTGGCGCGTCATCTGTCGTCGCGCGACCCGGCGCCGGCGGTGATTTTCGTCACCGCCTACGACCAGTACGCCGTCAAGGCCTTCGAACTTTCCGCCGTCGACTACCTGTTGAAGCCGGTCAAGGCGGTGCGCTTGGCCGACGCGCTGCGCAAGCTCGCGCGATCATCGCCGCCGGCGGCCGCGATCAAGGCGGCGGCCGAGACGATTCAGCCAGGGGGCCGTCGCCAGTTGCGCAGTTTGGAGCGCGGCAAGGTTCTGCTGGTGCCGGTCGCCGACATCCTCTATCTCAAGGCCGAACTCAAGTACGTGACGGCGCGCACGCGCGAGCGCGAGTTTCTGCTGGAAGAGTCGCTTGCCCAGCTGGAGGGCGAGTTCGCGGCCCGTTTCCTGCGCATCCACCGCAATTGCCTGGTGGCGCGCGACGCCATCGCCGGCTTCGAGCGCGACCACGAGACCGCCGATGAACCGGAATCGACCGAGCCGCGCTGGGCGCTGATCCTGCGTGACATCGACGACCGCCTGCCGGTCAGCCGCAGGCAGTGGCCGCAGGTGAAGGCGATCCTGAATCAGTAGGAACCGCCATCCTTCCGGAAATATTCGGCGTCGGCCACCCAGTCCCAGACGTCGCCGGCCTGCCTCGGCGCCGGCGGCACGCAGCCGAGTTTCTCGTAGGCATCGATCAGGCGGATGATTTCGCTGGCCGCGTCGGTTGAGAAGCCCTGACGGCCGCTGCGTTGCGTGACCATGAGGCCGTTCAGGAAGGGTGCCATCTCCGACGTGCCCCACATGCGGGCGATGCTTTCGAAGACGTGCGGATAGTGTTCTTCCAAGTAACGCGGATAGGCAGCGGCATGATCCGGGCCGAGATGCGCCAGCAAGCGGTCGCGGATTTCCTGGGTAATGGTCATGGCGAATTCCTGGCGAGGGCGACTGTTGCATTCTAGTCCATCGCCGCCGCCCGGTTGCTCGCCAAAGTCAGCGGTGGTGGGGCGCCGCCGGTTGCCATGGTCAGCCATGCTAAAATCCGGGCGCAATGCAGGCGTATAGCCGGCCACCGCGAAACGGCTGCTCCATGTCCTTTTCCTTTAGGGTTGTGCGCCCAGTGATCAAAGCTCCCGAGCGTATCGTCATCGCCACGCGTGAATCGCGGCTTGCCCTTTGGCAGGCGGAACACGTGCGCGACCAGTTGCGGCAACTGTATCCGGCGTGCCGCGTCGAACTGTTGGGCATGACCACGCGCGGCGACCAGATCCTCGACCGGCCGCTGGCCAAGGTCGGCGGCAAGGGTCTGTTCGTCAAGGAACTCGAAACCGCGCTGCTCGACGGTCGCGCCGACATCGCGGTGCATTCGATGAAGGACGTGCCGATGGAATTGCCGCCGGAGTTCGCGCTGATCGCCACCGGCCGGCGCGAAGTGCCGCTCGACGCCTTCGTCTCCTCCAGGCACGCCAGCCTCGACGACCTGCCGCCCGGTGCCGTGGTCGGCACGTCTAGCCTGCGTCGCGAGGCGCAACTGCATGCGCGCTACCCGTACCTCGCCGTCAGTTCGCTGCGCGGCAATCTCGACACGCGGCTGCGCAAGCTGGACGAGGGCCAGTACGATGCCATCATTCTCGCCGCCGCCGGGCTCACGCGGCTGGGTCTCAAGCAGCGCATCCGCGCGGTGCTGCCGGCGGAGGTGTCGCTGCCGGCGGCCGGACAGGGCGCGCTGGGCATCGAGGCGGCCGCCGGCCGCGACGATCTCGCCGCCTGGCTGGCGCCCCTGAACGACGCGGCCACCGCGGCCTGCGTGCGCGCCGAGCGCGCCGTTTCGCGCGCCCTGGCCGGTAGCTGCGAAGTGCCGCTCGGCGCCTATGCCGAGATGCGCGAGGGCCAGGTGCACCTGCGCGGCTTCGTCGCCACGCCCGACGGCACGCGCATGGCGAGCGCCGAACTCACCGGATCGTCCGCCGAATCGGAGGCGCTCGGTCTGGCGCTGGCCGCCAAGTTGCGCGCCCAGGGCGCGGACGCCATCCTGGCGGCGCTGGGAGGCTGAGTGAGCGCCGCGGCGGGCGCGCTGGTCGGGCGTCACATCGTCGTCACGCGGCCGGCGGGGCAAGCAGCCCATCTGGCCGAGGCGCTGGTGAATCTCGGCGCCAGGCCCGTGCTGTTTCCCGTGCTGGCCATCTTCGACATCGAAGACCGTCAGCCGCTGCTCGACGCCGCGCTGCGTCTCGACGGCATCGATCTCGCCTGCTTCGTCAGTCCCAATGCCGTCGACAAGGCCCTGTCGGTGATGCTCGCCGACAGGGCCTGGCCGGCGAGCCTGTGCGCGGCGACGGTCGGCAGGAGCAGCGAGCTGGCGCTGGCCAGGTTCGGCGTGACGGAGGTCATCGCACCGCGCGAGCACTTCGATTCGGAAGCGCTGCTCGAACTCCCGCAATTGCGGGACATGGCGGGCAAGCGGGTGATTATCTTCCGCGGCGACGGCGGTCGCGAACTCCTTGGCGACACGCTCCGGCAGCGCGGCGCCACCGTCGAGTACGTCACCTGCTACCGGCGCGGCCGGCCCGACCTCGATCCCGCGCCGCTGCTGAAACTGTGGAGCGAAGGCCGTCTCGACGCCGTGACGGTGACCAGCAGCGAGGGTCTGCGCAATCTGGTCGACATGGTGGGCAAGCTCGGCCAGACCTGGCTGAAGAAGACGCCGCTGTTCGTGCCGCATCAGCGCATCGCCGCCCTCGCGCGCGCCATCGGCTGTCGTGACATCCTGTTGACCGGCCCGGGCGACGAAGGCCTGGTGGCCGGCTTGTTGGAGTATTTCCGTGACCACGTCCGAGTTGCCTGAACCATCAGGCGTGCAAGCCGCCGTTGCGCCGCGTGTCGGCGCCTGGCGGCATTGGCTGGCGCTCGCGGTCGCCGGCGTCGCGCTGCTGGTCGCCGGCTGGCAGTGGCAGGAGACCCGGCAGCGCATCGCCGGCGCCCAGGAAGAGCTGGCGCGGCGGTTGGCCGAGAGCGACGCGGTGGCCAAGGAAAGCCGCGTCATCGCTCGCCAGGCCCAGGAAGCGCTGGCTGCCCAGCAAGCCAAGGTCGGCATGCTGGAAGCACAACTGGCCGAGATGCAGGGCCAGCAACTGGCGCTCGATGCCGTGTACCAGGAGCTGTCGAAGAGCGGCGACGAGCGTCTGCTCGCCGAGGTCGATCAGGCGGTCAGCCTGGCCGCCCAGCAGCTGCGCCTGGCCGGCAACCTCGAGGTGGCGCTGATCGCCCTGACCGGCGCCGAGGCGCGGCTGGCGCGCGCCGCGCGCCCCCAGTTCCTCGGCCTGCGCAAGCTGATCGCCCGCGACATCGAACGCCTCAAGGCGCAGCCCAGCGCCGATGTCTCCGGCCTGGCGCTGAAGCTGGAAGGCATCATCGCCGTGGTCGATACCCTGCCGCTCGCCTACGAGCGGCGGCCGCGGTCGGAGGCGCCGGCGGCGGCCGCGGCCGCCGCGTCGCCGACCCAGCCCGGTTTTTGGCAGGCGCTGGCCGGCGACTTGTGGTCGGAAGTGCGGCAGCTGGTGCGCATCGAGCGCATCGATTCGGTCGGCCATGCCGATCCGGCGCTGCTGTCGCCCAGCCAGAGCTTCTTCCTGCGCGAGAACCTCAAGTTGCGCCTGGTCAATGCCCGCCTGGGGCTGCTGGCGCGCGACGGTCGCGGTTTCCACGAGGACATCGGCCAGGCCACGCGCTGGCTCGACCGCTACTTCGACGGTGGCGCCAAGGCGGTGCAGTCATCGGCGAACGTGCTGAAGGGACTGCAGAAGGTCGATGTCGGTGTCGAGGCGCCCGGCCTCAACGAGACGCTCGACGCCGTGCGCAACTTCAAGCTGGCCCGGGACAAGAAGTAAGCGGCCATGCGACTGCTGCTCTGGCTATTGCTGCTGGCGGCGCTGGCGACCGGCCTGGCCGTGGCGGCGCGCTACAACGACGGCTATGCGCTGCTGGTGATGCCGCCGTGGCGCATCGAGCTATCGCTCAATCTGCTGCTGTTCGTCCTGCTGGCCGGCTGCGTGGCCGCCTACTTCCTGCTGCATGGTATCGCCAGCATCCTGCGCATGCCGGCGGCGGTGAACGCCTATCGCGCCCGGCGGGCCCGGACGAAAGCCGACAGCGCGCTGCGCGATGCCGTGCTGTGTTGGCAGGAAGGACGTTTCAGTCAGGCGATCAAAGGCGCCGAGCAGTCGTTCGACGCGGGACACGCCCGCGGACTGGCGGCGCTGATCGCCTTGCGCGCGGCCCACGGCCTGCGCGATGAAAGCCGGGAGGCGCTGTGGCGCCAGCGCGCGCTCGACAACGAGGCCGGCGTCCGGGCGGCGCGGCTGAAGACCGAAGTGGAACTGGCGCTGGACAAGCACGATTTCGCGCTGGCCCGCGATCTGCTCAAGCAGTTGCTCGATGAAGGCGGTCGACATATCGCTTTGCTGCGCCTGTCGCTGCGCATCCACCAGGGACTCGGCGACTGGTCGGAAGTCTTGCGGCTGACGCGCCAGCTGCAAAAGCACAAGGCCTTGACGGCGGAACAGGCGGCGCCGCTGCGCCTGCGCGCGCATCGCGAGAATCTCGCCGCGCTCGAAGGCGACGGCGAGCAGGTGCTGCGTTACTGGAAATCCATGGCCGAGCAGGATCGCCGCGAAGCGCGGTTGGCGCTGAACGCGGCGCGCGCCCTGGCGGCGGCCGAGGATTGCGGCGGCGCCGGCCGGCTGATCGAGGATTTTCTCGATCACGAGTGGGACTCCACCCTGGTCGCCGTCTATGGCCAGTGCCGGGGCGGCGACGTGGTGGCGCGCATCGCCCATGCCGAGAAATGGCTGGCCGATCATCCGCGCGATGGCGCGCTGTTGCTGACCCTCGGCCGGCTCTGTCGCCAGAAGCAGCTCTGGGGCAAGGCGCAAAGCTACCTGGAAGCCTCGCTGGCGATCGAGCCGACGCCGGAAGCGCATCTCGAACTGGCCAGCCTGCTCGAAAACGAGCTGGAAAAGTCAGGCGTGGCGGAGCGCCACTATCGATCGGCCGCCATGCTCCATCAAAGCCAGTCGCGCGGCGGCAGGAAGTCGGTGTAGAGCCTGGCCTCGGCGCTGCCGGGTTCGGGCCGCCAGTCGTAACGCCACTTCACCACCGGCGGCATCGACATCAGGATCGATTCGGTGCGGCCACCCGATTGCAGGCCGAACAGCGTGCCGCGATCCCAGACCAGGTTGAATTCGACATAGCGGCCGCGCCGATAGGCCTGAAAATCGCGCTCGCGCTCGCCGTGGGGCAGCTCGCGGCGCTTGGCGCAGATCGGCAGGTAGGCGGCGGTGAAGGCATCGCCCACCGAGAGCGTCAGCGCGAAGCACCTCTCGAAGCCACCGTCATTGAGGTCGTCGAAAAAAATGC
>Ga0268298_10005751_pt1 | contig 11508 bp, 6 predicted proteins | sample WWTPWeurt_MetaG_FD_194462 | JGI IMG/M metagenome (GOLD analysis project Ga0268298, IMG submission 194462) | Activated sludge microbial communities from WWTP in Nijmegen, Gelderland, Netherland - WWTP Weurt | ecosystem: Engineered > WWTP > Aerobic digester > Activated sludge | place: Netherlands... | reverse complement strand
CCTCGAGGGCCAGCGTGACCAGATCGAAGGCCTCGTCCAGGCGACCGGTGGCCTCGGCGATGTCGGCGCCGCGCAGCAGGAACTGCACCCGCTCGGGCTCGCGCAGCGCCGAGTGGGCGCGCTCGGCGGCAGCGCGCAGGCTCGGCAGTGCGCGTTCGCGCTGGCCCGCGGCCTCCCAGTGGGCGGCGACACGCGCCGGCTCGCCGGCCCGCGACTCGAGCCAGGCGGCCATCTGGCCATGGGTGTGGCGGGCCAGCACCTCGGGGATGCCGGCCAGCACCGCCTCGTGCACCAGGTCGTGGGCGAAGGCCGTGCCGCGCAGCACCTGACGGGCCTCGAGCTCGGCCCAGGCATCCGCCAGCTCCAGCGCCGAGCGCCGCAACACCTGCTCGGCCAGCTCGACGCTGAAGTCCACGCCGGCGATCGCGGCCAGCCGCGCCAGCAGCAGCGCGGGTGGGCTCAGCGCGGCCAGCGAGCCCTCGATCAACTGGCCGACGGTGCGTGGGCGCGGCAGTGCGCCGCTGTCCAGCGCCACATGCTCGGTCCAGGCGGTGCGCAGCGTCTCGAGCGCGAACAGCGGATTGCCGCCGCTGCGGGCGCGCAGCATCGGTGCCAGCCGTGCGCCCTGCACGCCGGGCAGCGCCAGCGAATCCACCAGCTCGGCCAGTGCCTCGTCGCTCAGCGGGGCCAGGCTCAGGGTCTGCCACGGGGCGGCGGTGGTCAGCGCCGACATCAGGGCCGCGCCCGCCGACCCCTCGGCCGGAGGGCGCGTGGCCAGCAGCCAGGCGCCGGGGCCGCTGCCGGCCAGCAGCTCGGGCAGCAGCTGCAATGTGGCCTCGTCGGCGAAGTGCAGGTCGTCGAGCACGATGCCGCCGGTGGTGGCCAGCGCCTGGCGCACCAGCGCGCCGACGGCCTGCAGCAAGGCCTCGCGGCGGGGGGCCGGCGGCGGCAGCGCCTGGCCGGCCAGCTCGGGCAGCAGCGCGGCCAGCGGTTCGGACGGCCCCGTCGGCAGCCCCCGCGGCAGCCGGGCCAGCAACGCGCGAAGGGCGCGTCCCAGCGTGGCATAGGGCACCAGGGCGTCGCCAGGGCGGCCGGCGGCCACCAGCAGCGACGGCGGCTCGCCCGCCACCGCCTGCAGCAGCCGCGACTTGCCCTGGCCGGCATCGCCGATCACCAGCGCGCGCCCGCCGTCGGCCAGCACCTGGCGCAGGCGCGCCAGCTCGGCATCGCGCCCGACCAGGCGCGGCGGGCGCATCAGGGCCGCGGGCAGCGTGCGTCGGCTGGTCGGCAGCGGCACGGCCTGGCGCTCGGCGGCCTCGATGGTGCCCAGCAGCTCCAACGTTTCAGGCGATGGCCTGGCGCCCAGCTCGTGCTTCAGGCGGCGCTCGCACTCGTCGAAGGCGGCCAGCGCCGCGGCCCGGTCGCCCGCCAGGTAGTGCAGGCGCATCAGGCGGCGGTGCGCATCCTCGCGCAGCGGATCGAGCGCCAGCAGCGATCGCGCCAGCGGCAGGGCGGCCGAGGTCTCGCCAGCCTGCTCGAGGGCGTCGATGCGCTCGAGCAGCTGCGCGCGTTGCTGCTCGCGGCGGCGCGAGCGCTCGCCCGAGAGCCAGTCGTCGAGCTCGGTGCCGCGCTCGGTGAGCTGCAGCCCGCCCAGCAGCGTCGGCGACCCGGCCAGGTCGTGCGTCACGCCGTCGGCCAGCATCAGCGTGCGGGCGCCGACGACCAGCTCGCCGTCGAACTGGCGGCGCAGCCGCGAGAGCCGCTGGCGCAGCGCGGTGCGGGCCGCGTCGGAGGGGCTGTCGGGCCACAGCAGGGCGGCCAGCCGTTCGCGCGGGGTGGGGCCGACCACGGCCAGCCAGGCCAGCAGCAGCGCATCGACATCGGCCAGCGGGTGCAGCCCCGCGCGGTCACTGCCCGGGACGCTGGCCTGCGGCGCCTCGCGCAGCCGCAGCCGGGGGCCGGCGGCAGCGCCCGGCGGCATCTGAGGCGCGTCGATGGCCGGGCCGGCCGCGGACGGTGCCGTCGGCGGGCGGGGGTCGACGTCGCCCGGCATGGTCAGGCCATCTCGGCCTGGCCGATCCACAGGCCGTCGCTGCGCGCCTGCAAGGCGGCGTGGCGTGCCGGGGCCAGCAGGCGGTGCCGCAGGGCGAAGTCCAGCGTCACCAGCGCGGCGTCGACCATCATGCCGGGCGTGGCGGCCTGCTCCAGCGCCTCGGCTACCGGCAGGCACATCACCTCGGCCACCTCGCCGTCCTGGTTGCAGGGCGTGACCGTGGGCGGCAGGGCCAGGTCGTAGACGCTGATCCATTCGAGCTGGAAGCCTTCGGGGATGTCGCGCGCCAGCCGCACCAGCCGGCCCGGCGTCATGCCGCGCATCTGCTCGACCGTCAGCCCGGCCTCTTCCCAGCCTTCGCGCAACACCGTCTCGGCCGGCGTCTGGCCATGCGGCACGCCGCCGCCGACCAGGTTGTCGAGCAGGCCCGGGTCGGTGGCCTTGGAGTACGAGCGGCGGGCGATCCACATGGCTTCAGGCCGGCCATCGGCGCCGGCGATGTAGCCGTTGCAGTGTGCGCCGAAGGTGGTGGTGCCCCAGAAGCGCGAGGCGGCGCGCTCGAAGGTGGCCAGCAATTGGCGCGTGGCCAGGGCCAGCACCGGGTAGGTCTCGTGGCGCCAGGCGACGATCAGCCCCTGCGCATGCAGCGCGGCATTGGCCTGCGCGAAGAAGGCCTCGCGCTCGGCGGCGGGCACCGTCAGCGTGACGCCGGTGTCATCGATGCGCAGCGCCTCGGGCCAGCGGGCCAGCGCCTCGAGGTGGGCCGCGGCCACCGAGCCGGCCTCCAGGGCCTGGCCCTGGTCGAGCACCGAGAAACGCACCCGCGGCACCTGCCGCACCTGGGCCGCGTCGATGGCGTGCCATGTGTCGATCGGATTCATCGGCCGCATTGTCGAGGCAATGCGGCCCGCTCGCGACGGTTCGTCTACACCGAGTGAGCCCGCCACTGCGCCATCAGCCGATCCCACTTCTGCCGCGTGGCGGCCAGGTGCCGGGCCTTGACGTGCCCGAAGCCGCGGATCTCCTCTGGCAGCCGCGCGATCTCCACCGCCGCGGCGCGGTTGCCGGCCGCGAGCGTGCGCAGCAGCTCCTCGATGCAGGCGCGGTACTCGCCGATCAGCGCGCGCTCGGTGCGGCGCTCCTCGGTGCGGCCAAACACATCCAGCGGCCCGCCGCGCAGACCCTTCATCTTCGCCAGCAGGCCGAATGCGCCGCGGATCCACGGGCCGTAGGGGCGCTTGACCAGCTCGCCCCGTTCGTTGGTGCGGGCGAACAGGGGCGGTGCGAGGTGATGCACGATCTTGTAGTCGCCCTCGAACATCTCGCCGAGGCGCGCCGCGAAGGCCGCGTCGGTGTGCAGCCGGGCCACCTCGTACTCGTCCTTGTAGGCCATCAGCTTGGCCAGGTGGCGGGCCACCGCTTCGGTCAGCGGCAGGCCGCCGCCCAGCGGCGCCTCGGCCTGGCGCACCCGCTCGACGAAGGACGCGTAGCTGGCGGCATAGGCGGCATCCTGGTAGTCGGTGAGCAGGGCCACGCGCCGGGCGATCACCTCGTCCAGCGAGGGCTTGCGCACGATCTCGATCACCTGGGCGGCCTGGTACAGCGCGCGCACCGCCGCCGCGTCGTGGGCGCAGCGCCGGCCCCACTCGAAGGCGGCCTTGTTGTTCTCGATCTGCGTGCCGTTCAGCTCGATCGCGCGCAGCAGCGCCGCCTTGCCCAGCGGCACCCGACCCTGCTGCCAGGCATAGCCCAGCAGCAGCGGGTTGGCGTAGATCGAGTCGCCCAGCAACTGCACCGCCACCTGCTCGGCATCGACCAGGCCCAGTTGCTCGCGGCCCACCGCGGCGGCCAGCGCGGCCTCGCAGCCGGCGCTGGGGTTGGTCCAGTCGGGGTTGACGACGAAGGCCGCGGTGGGCGTGGCGTGCGAGTTCAGCGCCACGTAGGTGCGGCCCTCGCGCATCAGCGCCAGCGTGGCCTTGCCGGCGGCCACGATCGAGTCGCAGGCGATGATCAGGTCGGCCTTGGCGGTGTCGACCTTGGTGGTGAAGATGGCCTCGGGCCGGTTGGCGATCTGGATGTGGCTCCAGGTGGCGCCGCCCTTCTGCGCCAGGCCGGCCGAATCCTGCGTCACCACGCCCTTGCCCTCGAGGTGCGCGGCCATGCCCAGCAGCTGGCCGATGGTGATCACGCCGGTGCCGCCGACGCCGGCCACCACGATGCCCCAGGCGCGCTCGGCCACCGGCAACGCCGGGTCAGGGATGGCCGGCAGCGCGAACGGATCGGCCTTGGCGCGCTCCTTCTTCGGCTTCTTCAACTGCCCGCCCTCGACGGTGACGAAGCTGGGGCAGAAGCCCTTCACGCAGGAGAAGTCCTTGTTGCAGCTGTTCTGGTTGATGCGCCGCTTGCGGCCGAACTCGGTCTCCAGCGGCTCGACCGACAGGCAGTTGCTCTGCACCGAGCAATCGCCGCAGCCCTCGCACACCGCCTCGTTGATGACGGTGCGGCGCGGCGGATCGGCCAGCTTGCCGCGCTTGCGGCGGCGGCGCTTCTCGGTGGCGCAGGTCTGCTCGTAGATCAGGATCGAGCAACCGTTCACCTCACGCAGCTCGCGCTGCACCGCATCCAGCTCGTCACGATGGCGCACCGTGACGCCCGGGGCCAGGCCCGAGGCGGACGAGTACTTGTCGGGGTCGTCGCTGACCACCACGATGGTCTTCGCGCCCTCGGCCTCGAGCTCGCGGGTCATCGCGGCGACGCTGAGCGTGCCGTCCACCGGCTGGCCGCCGGTCATCGCCACCGCATCGTTGTAGAGGATCTTATAGGTGATGTTCACCCCGGCGGCGATGCTCTGGCGCACCGCCAGCAGGCCCGAGTGGTAGTAGGTGCCGTCGCCCAGGTTGGCGAACATGTGGGGGCGCCGGGTGAACGGCGCCTGGCCGACCCAGGGCACGCCCTCGCCGCCCATCTGCGTGAAGCCGATGGTCTCGCGCCCCATCCAGGTGGCCATGAAGTGGCAGCCGATGCCGGCCATCGCGCGCGAGCCCTCGGGCACGCGGGTGGAGGTGTTGTGTGGGCAGCCCGAGCAGAACCAGGGCGCGCGGTCGGCACCACCGGTGGCGATGTGGGCCAGCGCGCGCTCCTTGGCGGCGATGACGTCGAGCCGCTCGTCCATGCGCCGCGCGATGTCGGCCGGCACGCCCAGCAGCTTCAGGCGTCGGGCGATGGCCTTGGCGATGATCGCCGGCGTCAGGTCGGCCTGCGCGCGCAGCAGCCAGTTGCCGCTGGGGTTGGGCTGCGCCCATTCGCCGCCCGAGGTGTCGCCGTCGTCGTCGAACTTGCCCAGCACATGCGGCCGCACGTCGCTGCGCCAGTTGTAGAGCTGTTCCTTGAGTTGGTACTCGATGACCTGGCGCTTCTCCTCGACCACCAGGATCTCCTGCAGGCCGAGCGCGAAGTCGCGGGTGATGGTGGCCTCCAGCGGCCACACCACGTTGACCTTGTGAAGGCGGATGCCCAGCGCGCGGCAGGCGTCGTCGTCCAGGCCCAGGTCGGAGAGCGCCTGGCGCGTGTCGTTGAAGGCCTTGCCGCTGGCGATGATGCCGAAGCGGTCTTGCGAACCGGCGATCACGTTGTGGTTGAGCCGGTTGGCGCGCACATAGGCCAGCGCGGCGTACCACTTGAAGTCGAACAGGCGCGACTCCTGCGGCAGCGCCGCATCCGGCCAGCGGATGTGCAGGCCGCCCGGTGGCATCGCGAAATCGGTGGGCACGACGATGCTCACCCGGTCGGCCGAGACATCGATGCTGGCGGCCGACTCGACCACCTCCTGGATGGTCTTCATCGAGGTCCACACGCCAGCGAAGCGGCTCATCGCGAAGGCGTGCAGCCCCAGGTCGAGGATCTCCTGCGCCGAAGAGGGGAAGAACACCGGCAGCCCGCAGGCCTTGAAGATGTGGTCGCTCTGGTGCGCGGCGGTGCTGCTCTTGGCGGTGTGGTCGTCGCCGGCCAGCGCGATCACGCCGCCGTGCGGCGCGGTGCCGGCCATGTTGGCGTGCTTGAACACGTCGGAGCAGCGGTCCACCCCCGGGCCCTTGCCGTACCACAGGCCGAACACGCCGTCGAACTTCTTGTTGGCCGCGTCGAATTCGAGTTGCTGCGTGCCCCACACCGCGGTGGCCGCCAACTCCTCGTTGACGCCGGGCTGGAACACCACCTGCTGCGCCGCCAAGTGCTGGCGCGCCTGCCACAGCGCCTGGTCGTAGCCGCCCAGCGGCGAGCCGCGGTAGCCGCTGATGAAGCCGGCGGTGTTGAGCCCCGCGGCGGCATCGCGGGCGCGCTGCAGCATCGGCAGGCGCACCAGTGCCTGGATGCCGCTCATGAAGGCGCGGCCCGAGGCCAGCGTGTACTTGTCGTCGAGCGTGGCGCGTTCGAGGGCCTGGCGGACGGCATCGGGCAGCGGTGCGTTCATGGCGAGGGGCCTTTCGGGGCAGGTCGCTGGGGCGGGGAACCGTGGCGCCGGGCCAGGACCGATGGCGCCGGGCGGAATGCGGCAGTGTAGGGAAACGGGCCGGTGAAGTCTTTTCTTTGTTTGCCCGAAGAACCATACTTCGAGCAAGAAGATTTGATCAAAAGGCGATATGCGCGAAAGAAACTTGCCCAAGAAGCCAGGTTCAGGGAAAACACGGACGCCTGCCCCGCCCGCGCCGCCCGCACCCGGCACCGAGCCCGACGAGGCCCATGCGCCCGGCCTGGACCGCTACGACGTGGCCATCCTCGACGAGCTGCAGCGCGACGCACGGCTGTCCAATGCCGAGTTGGCCAACCGCATCGGGCTGTCCGCCGCGCCCACCTGGCGCCGCGTGAAATGGCTCGAGACGCAGGGCTACATCACCGGCTACCGGGCCGAGATCGACCGGCGCCGCATCGGCCTGGGGGTGCTGGCCTTCGTGCGCGTCGATGCCGATCGCAACAATGCCTCGTCGACGCGCGCGCTGGAAGACGCCATCCGCGCACTGCCCGAGGTGGTGGCCTGCCACTACATCAGCGGTGCCGGCACCTTCGAGCTGCAGGTGATGGTGAAAGACCTGGACGCCTACTCGCGGTGGTCGATCGACACGCTGCTGCAGCTGCCCAACGTGAAGGACGTGCACACCAGCTTCTCTCTGGGCGAGGTGAAGGCCGGCGCGGCGCTGCCGCTGGGGCATCTGCGCCGCTAGCGTGCGGCGGCGTCAGGCGCACGCCGGCGCCGCATTCGCCCCGGGGCTCAGTGCAGCGCCGAGACGTCGGCCAGTGCGAACTCGTGCACCGGCGACTCGAACCACTGCGCATCCTCGGTGATGCCGATGTAGGTGCCCTGCATCGAGCCCTGCGGCGTGCCGATCTGGGCCCAGCTGGTGTACTCGAACTGCTCGCCCGGCTTGAGCATCGGCTGGTGCCCGACCACGCCCAGCCCGCGCACCTGCTGCACCCGGCCCTGGTGGTCGGTGATCGTCCACCGGCGCGCCACCAGCTGGGCCGGCACGTCGCCGGTGTTGCGGATCGTCACCGTGTAGGCGTAGCCGTACAGGTGTTGCGACGAATCGGTCTGCTCCGGCAGGGGCCGCACGACGACGGTGGTGGTGAACTCGGGATGGGCCATGGTCCGACATTCTAGGAAGGCTGCAAGAATGTCGGGCTGCCCGTTGTCCATGACCTCGTCGCCGGTGCGCCACCTGGCCGTCGAGGCCGGTGGCCAACCCTTTCTACCGCTGATCCCTGACTGCCGTGACCCGCCCCTACCGCATCGCCCCCAGCATCCTGTCCGCCGACTTCGCCGCCCTGGGCCAGGAGGTGCGCGACGTCATCGCCGCCGGCGCCGACTGGATCCACTTCGACGTGATGGACAACCACTACGTGCCCAACCTGACCATCGGGCCGATGGTCTGCGAGGCCCTGCGCCAGCATGCGGTCACGCCCCAGGGCGCGCGGGTGCCGATCGACGTGCACCTGATGGTGCAACCCGTCGATGCGCTGGCCCAGGCCTTTGCCAAGGCCGGCGCCGACCTGATCAGCTTCCACCCGGATGCCAGCACCCATGTCGACCGCACGCTGCAGCTGATCAAGGCCACGGGCTGCCAGGCCGGGCTGGTGTTCAACCCGGCCGAGCCGGTTGACGTGCTGGAGTGGGTGATCGACAAGGTCGACCTGGTGCTGGTGATGAGCGTGAACCCGGGTTTCGGCGGCCAGAGCTTCATCGACAGCGCGCTGCGCAAGATCGAGCGGCTGCGCCAACTGATCGACGCCACTGGCCGCGACATCCGCCTCGAGGTGGATGGCGGCATCAAGGTGGACAACATCCGGCGCGTGGCCGATGCCGGCGCCGACACCTTCGTGGCCGGCAGCGCCATCTTCGGCCAGAAGGACTACCGCGCGGTGATCGATGCGATGCGGGCCGAGCTGGCGCGATGACCTTCGGCACCGCAGGGGCCCCGCCTCCCCGCCGACAATCGCCGAGCCACTTCTGCATGCCTGGACGACGTGAAGACACCCTGTGACCGCAGTACGGTGGTTCGATCAAATAGAGTCTGCAACGGTCGCTGGAATACTTTCACTGGGAAGCAGACAGATTGAGCCAGAGTCCCGCAGGCGCAAGAGTTCGCAAAGTGCATGCCGCCCCGTCGGAGTCTCAGTCCCCTGCGCCAAATAGAGTTCAAACGCTCGCCGGCGACAAGGCAGGCAGCAGTGCCCCGTCTGCCATCAGTACTACCGCTAGGTCGACGACGTCCCAGCCGTACACACTTGACCTTCCGGCCGGCACCCTTCTCTATTCCGCAATCGTCAGGCATCACAGGCTCTCGGGTCACAGGAGGCGACGCACAACCCTGGAGAGGCTCACCGGCGAAGCTCGGGGAGAGGCATACAACCCCTTCGAAACGCGTGCACCTCAATTGGCAGGCGCGCTTCTTTCGCGCCCAGATTGCGGGCAAGAACTGCTACTAGAAAACACGGTAGTTGGCTTCTACGCGCGAGCCTTCCACCAGAACATTGAAGCTGAGGTCCTGCGCGAGCTTCTGAACGGCAATAGATCCGTGGCCGCCATGTACTTCAAGTCTTCGCAGTATGGCGAACTGACCTCTACCACCTTGAAGTGGTGCAAGATTTGCGCAGCATTGGACCTTGCTCAGGACGGCACTACTCACTGGTATGTGCTGCATCAAATTCCAGCCGTAACTCACTGCCATCGCCACTACATACCTCTAGTTCAATCGTGCGAGAAGTGTCAAACGCGAGCCGATAATGGTAGGCGATGGATGCTGCCAGGTGACTCCTGCTCTTGCATACGGGCGGTCGGGAGTTCAAATGCGGCAGGCGGCAAGGAACTCAACGAAGATGACCCTTATCGTCATTTCCTGGAAGTCGTTGAATCGACCTTCACGGGCCGAGTACCCCAGATTCGTCCACCCACTTGGCGGTCAAATGTCGCGGCACTTGTCGAAAAGTATGGGTCCGTCGAGCGAACGCGAGACGAATTAGCCGCTTCATTGGGGCGCAGTTGGTCAAAAAGTCAGCAACAAGGTCTGGCTTCCCAACTCGCCGCACTGGTGTCTGGAGGTGGGCTTGAGCGCGAGCTTCGACTACTTGCCCGACCAAGGGAGATGCTTCTGCGGCTGGCGATCTACCCACACGCGACTGCGGTGTTGCTCGAGAGTATGCAGTCCCCATCGAGAGGCACATCACCGGGCAACGACTACGCGTCCCAACTGGTAGATTATCTTGAGCGCAAAGGTATCCCAGCGGGCGCGGCGGCGATGCTGCGCGACGGGGCTCCGATGCTCGATATTGCGCGAGCCACTAGAACCGATCCATCTGTCTTGGCGCGAACACTGGCAGATTTGCCAATGCACCTAGATGAAGAACTCGCTGCGGAAAGAGCGAGCGCAGGAGCCCGGCGCGCAAAGCCGGCCACGCCTTTCAATCTTCCTTCTCGGTTAACCACTGACGACGAAAAGCGCTCAGTTCTTCGAAAGAAGATTCGTTACCTAATCGACGTTGTCGGCTTGTCGCGTCGTGGGCAGATCACTTCGTTGCTGGGAGGCGCAAGAACATGGATGTTGAGGAATGATCGAGAGTGGCTAGATAAAAACCTTCCAGGCAAGGGTTCGAAAAAGAGGCCAAAGACTCGATAAGGGTGGTGAGTGGTAGGTCTCGTACTTACCAGATCGATTGACTCAGAGGTCGAGCGGGAATTGATCAGGCAGTCTGGACGGAAGCGCTGCTGTGATTATGCGCAGTTTCTGCGGGGCCCTCTTGGCCAGAAGTCTGTACTCCGCAGGAAGTGCGTTCTCAAGTTCTGTCGGTGTTGCATCTGGAAAGATCCGAGCAAAGCGGAGCGCGGTCTCGAATGAGTTCGCCAGGGCGTCGCCGCGTTTGCGCTTCTTCCATCGAACTCTGAGTTCGGGGTCATACTCAAGCCAGCGGAGCAGAGTCGACCTGGAAATGCCGAGTTGCAGTTGCACTTCTTCGTAACTATCGCAGACATCGAGTGCCTGTTGGAGCCGTAATGGTGTTTGTGTGGGTGTTTCTGAGAGCGGGAAAATGCCCATCTGACCAGACTCGTCAACGGGTACATCCAATAGTGCTGATTTGAGCGCGAACGTTGCGTGCTCAACCGAAGGCCATTCAAGAGCAGCCCACAGCACTACCCAGCGTAGCGGATGATCCTGCTTCCGACGCCAGAGTTGTGATGGAACCCAATCGCCCGTAGAAAGTCGTGAACCCCAGCCGTTGATTTCAGCGATTGCCGCCGCAACGCCTGTCGAGGCGAACCACCTTACGAGCTTCGTCGCTTGGACGCTGCGACCGTCATGTAGAACCGACATCTGGCGCAATACTCGAATGGTCGCGATTCGAAGCAGACTTGTGTTGACCTCGTCCATAGTGCTGACGGTTTGAGTGACTGCGCTGAGCAGCCCGAGGACGGCACCGCGATTCCCTGCGGGCGCGGCAAACGCAGCACTCGAATCCATTTGATCTGGAATACTCCACGTCCTTAGCCTATTGGTGCGGTGGCGAAGCACCTCATGGTGCTTCGGGCAACTCACGCAACTAGGGAGCTGATGAACAACGTGCCAATAGGAGCGCCCGACTTCGACCCTGTCATTGGCCGCACACGCCAGACACCACTTCAAGGTATGGCTCGCACCTAGCGAACGAGAGCTTCCATCAAATCGTCGCCGCGCGTGAGGATGGCCGCTCGCGTAGTGCGCGGCTGCGTCTAGCTGATCCTCAGTGGAGAGAAAAGGCAGATACAACGAGGCGATTGTGTGCGCTCTCAGGCAGGCCAGAACAGAGAGCCGGCTCCGCTCGTTTGAACACGCAGCGGCCTGAGATAAGTGGATTGGCTGCGGTTTGAACTTCTTCAATCCCAGGCCCCTGCCAGGCCGCCGGAGGCGCCCCGGTTGAAGCCATGTAATTCA
>Ga0268298_10005750_pt1 | contig 11509 bp, 11 predicted proteins | sample WWTPWeurt_MetaG_FD_194462 | JGI IMG/M metagenome (GOLD analysis project Ga0268298, IMG submission 194462) | Activated sludge microbial communities from WWTP in Nijmegen, Gelderland, Netherland - WWTP Weurt | ecosystem: Engineered > WWTP > Aerobic digester > Activated sludge | place... | reverse complement strand
GTTGTATTGGACCACCACCGCCCGCATGGTGCGCTCCCAGACCCTGGCGGTAAAATCACGTAAATTTGTTTTACGCGCGCGTGCCATAGGTTCAAGCAAGGGGCATATTATTCGTCGTCACATCCTGCCGTTGGTATTACCGATTTTAGTGGTCCAGGCGGTCTTGGTCGTCTCTTCGGCAGTGTTGGCTGAAAGCACGCTTTCATTTTTAGGGCTCGGCGACCCGACCGCGCTCTCGTGGGGTCAGATGCTTAACTACGCGTTCGGGCGCGGCGCAATGTCCACAGGGGCGTGGTGGGCATTGGTTGTGCCTGGCGTCGGGATCGTATGGGTGGTGCTTGGGCTGACCCTGCTCGGACAGGGTCTTGAGCAGATATTAAACCCAAGGCTGGATACCCACCACTTAATGCCGGGCAAACCCGTGGTCAGAAGCGAAGCGGGCACTCCATCCGAAAAGAATGTATTGCTTGAAGTTCAAAACCTATCCATCAATTATGTGAAAGATGGCAATCCGCCTGCGCGCGCCGTGGAAAATATCAGCTTCACTTTGAAGGAAGGCGAGTTAATCGGATTGGTCGGTGAAAGCGGATGCGGGAAGACCACGCTCATGCTGGCCTTGCTGCGACTGCTGCCTTCAGCAGGTCAGATCGTGAACGGAAGAGTTTTCTTCAAAGGCAATGATTTGACGGCTCTCAGCGAAGAAGAAATAAACGCCGTTCGTTGGAAGGATATTTCGATCGTTTTCCAGGGCGCGATGAATGCGCTCAACCCGGTCCGGACCGTCGGCGATCAAATTCAGGAAGCGATCATCAAACACAAGCCTGGTTTCCCGCGTGACCAGCGCTTGCAGGAACGCGTGGTGGAATTGCTTGACCTGGTGGGCATCGCCGCAGACCACAAGGATCATTACCCGCATCAATATTCTGGCGGGATGCGCCAGCGCGCAATGATCGCCATGGCACTGGCTTGCAACCCGCAAGTCATCATTGCAGATGAGCCGACCACCGCCTTGGATGTAATGATCCAGGCGCAGATATTGGAACTGCTCGACAGCCTGCGCAAGAAGCTCGGCCTGGCCATTATTTTCGTGACTCATGACCTTGGGGTTGTGGCTGAAATGTGTGACAGGGTTCTGGTAATGTATGGCGGTGTGACTGCCGAATACGCGGATGTGGACGCCATTTACAATGAGCCGCGCCATCCCTATACTCAAGAATTGATCAAGGCCTTCCCTGACTTGACAAAGCCCAAGAAAAAACTTTCATCGATCCCAGGCTACCCGCCGCGGCTGGACGCGATCCCTGCTGGCTGCCGCTTTGCGCCACGCTGCCCGCAGGCATTTGACCGTTGCCGCACGGAGCAGCCGTCCCTGCACAAACTAAGCGATTCACAAGACGCTGTGCACATCGCGAGCTGCCATTTGCTTGAGGCCCCAAAATGAGCAAAGAGCATTTTCTGGAAGTAACTGGATTAAAAAAATACTTTGATGCCGACCGACCCTCCATATTTTCACGCGAGGCGCGTTATGTGCACGCGGTGGATGGTGTTGATTTCACGCTCAGGCGCAGTGAAGTGATCGCGCTGGTGGGCGAGAGCGGCTGTGGAAAATCAACGCTCGCGCTTTTGTTGATGGGGTTGGAAGAACCAACTGCCGGGACGGTCTCTTTTGAAGGGCGTGACATCACGCATTTGAATGACAATGAACGAAAGGATGTGCGTCGGAAAATTCAAATGGTCTTTCAAGATCCCTACGAATCTTTGAATCCCACCCAGACCATCGAAGAGATCATCAACGAACCATTGGTCGTGCATGGCATTGGGAGCAGCAGGAGCGAACGCGATGAACGCGTGAAAAAGGCAATGGAAGACTCAGGCTTGAAACCAGCCGAAGTCTATCTAAAGCGCTTCCCGCATGAACTCTCAGGCGGACAACGCCAACGCGTGGTTATCGCCGCCGCGCTTGTGCTTGAACCGGAGATCCTACTTGCTGATGAACCCGTCTCGATGCTGGATGTTTCCATCCGCGCCGAGATCATCAACCTGCTGGCCGAGCTGCGCATCACACGCCAGATTGCGGTCATCTTCATCACCCATGATCTTGGCTCGGTGGGTTTCTTCGCCGACCGCGTGGCGGTCATGTATCTTGGCCGCATCGTTGAGGTCGGCACCATGCTCGAAGTGCTGGAAAAGCCCCAGCATCCGTATACAAAGGCTTTGCTCTCCGTCATCCCCGTTCCCAACCCGCGCTTACGGCATGAACGTATTATTTTGCAGGGCGAAACTCCCAACCCCATAGACGTACCGACAGGCTGTCGTTTTCATCCTCGCTGTCCGGTGGCGATCGCAGCCTGCAAGGTCAGCGACCCGCCATTCGTATCGTTCGGCAGGACGCATCAGGCCGCCTGTTTGCTTTTGGTGAAGTAAGGGCGACCCGCCCAGAACAAGAAATACCTATCCGACCATGAAGGCTCGCCCCTACAACAAACAATAAAATGGATATCACAAGCTTACAAAACCCGAAAGTTAAATATATCGTCAAACTGCGCGAAGACAAACGTCAGCGCAAGTTGGACGGCTTGATGTTGGTCGAAGGCTACGATGAGTTGACCCTTGCCCTCAGCACTGGACTCAAGCCGCAGACGGTTCTGACCGCCCCCGAGCTTGCCTCTGTTTCAATGGACATTCCCTCCGCAGAAATTGTGACCGTCACCCGCGCCGTGTTCGAGAAGATCTCCTATCGCGATAACCCCGATGGCTGGCTGGGAATTTTTCCCGTTCCAAAAACATCTCTCGATGAATTGAAATTAAGTGAGTCACCTTTTGTGATCCTGGCCGAGTCAGTCGAGAAGCCCGGCAATCTTGGCGCGATCCTGCGTACAGCAGACGCGGCGCATGTGGATGCTGTCATCGTCTGCGACCCACGCGTGGACTTATGGAATCCCAATGTCGTACGAGCATCGCGCGGGACGATCTTCACCGTACCCACCGTCGAAGTTGATTCGCCGAATGCTCTGGCATTTATAAAGTCAAGAAAGATGCGCGTGCTTGCGGCCACACCCTCAGCCGAGGTGTTGTACACTGATGTTGATATGAAAGAACCCATCGCGCTGGCAGTCGGAACTGAAGATGAAGGGCTGACAGATTTCTGGATGCAGAACGCAAATATTAAAGTAAAAATTCCCATGCTGGGGAAAGTGAATTCGCTGAATGTTTCCATCGCAACCGCATTGATCACCTACGAAGCAGTGAGGCAGAGAGGTTTATGAAAGCAGTCTGGCTTGAAAACAACCAAATTAAATTAGCAGATGTGGAAGCGCCAAACAAGCCTGATGAAGCTTTGATCAAAATTCGCATGGCTGGCATTTGCAGCACCGACCTTGAATTGGTCAAAGGCTATTATCCCTACACGGGAATTCTCGGCCATGAATTTGTCGGTGAGGTTGTCAGTGCGCCCGATGCCGCATGGGTGGGTCAGCGAGTGGTGGGGGAGATCAACGCGGTCTGCGGAACATGCGAAGCCTGTTTGAACGGACGCTCAACGCATTGCGAGAATCGCACCGTACTTGGAATTGCGGATCGCAACGGCGTATTCGCCGAGTACACCAGCCTGCCGCTGAAAAATCTATACCGCGTGCCAGATTCTGTTCCAGATGAACAGGCGGTCTTTGTGGAGCCTTTGGCCGCTGCCTTGGAAATTCAGGAGCAAATAAAACTTCAAAAAACGGATCGGGTTTTATTGATCGGCGCTGGCAGGCTCGGACAACTGATCGCGCAGACTCTGGCTCTCACGGGTTGTGACTTGCACGTGGTGGCGCGGAGTTTCCGCGCGCAGCAATTACTTACAGCGCGCGGAATTAACGTGATCGCTGAAGTTGATATCAAATCGCAAAAATGGGATGTGGTGATCGAAGCGACAGGCACAACAGACGGCTTCACTCTTGCCCGCCGCGCGGTGCGTCCACGTGGGACGATGGTATTGAAGTCAACCTACAAAGGCGATATGAGTGTAAATATTTCCTCAATTGTTGTGGATGAGATCACTGTGCTTGGTTCGCGCTGCGGTCCATTTGAACCTGCCCTGCGTTTATTGGAAACGCGCGCGGTTGACCCAAGCGTGTTGATCTCCGATCAATTCAAACTAAACGATGCACTCAAGGCTTTTGAGAAAGCCGCCCAGCCAGGTGTGTTAAAAGTCTTATTGGAAATTTGAGAAAATATTAAAGCAGGTTTGAACATAAAAACGCTGATGCTTGCAGAGTTAGCGTTTTCCTAAGCGCCAAGTTGTGCTATTTTAAGAAATCACTCTGCACCACTAAACCACGGAGGCGAAGAGAAAATCATAAAAAGACTCCGTGACTCTGCGCCACAGTGGTGAATATTTTTACCATAGCAAAAGACCCCACTATACCCAATCAATTTGATTTAACAATAGAGAAGATCATTTGCACGAACAGGCTCAGGAATGGTGCGCCGACCAATGCCAGCGCAATGACCGAAAGAAGTTTTGAGTCATTCCTTTTGAGTAACCCGACCATGCCAAGCAATACAGCTAACGGAGCCAAAACACAGGCGGCCAAAACTGTGATGTTATTCAAGGAATTAAAAGTCTCTGGCGAGATGTTCAATTGCGATACAGCGAAGTTGGCTCCCAGAGACAGCACGGATAGAAACGCTGTAAGCAGAGACGCGATGCCGAAATAAGTGTTTTTCACCGGGGAATTCATGGGCGGATTATAAACTGGTTTAAATACGTCGTTGCGAGGGCGAAAGCCCGCAGCAATCTCCCCATTTTAGAGGGAGGCTGCTTTTCGGTTATACTGCTCGCAGCGACACCATGATCAATACATACACCGAGCCGTTGATCATACCGTGCGCGAGGATGGCGGGGGTAATGGAACGCGAGCGCAAGGTCAGCCATCCAAATAAGATGGCTGTGGCTGGAATGTAGACCCAGAACATGAGCGGATATCTTCCTGCAAAGTAAACATGCGCACAGGTAAACAAGAGGGCTTGGAAGATCATTATCCAGCCGTCCTTCCATTTGAGTTGACGCAGGTAGCCCCACAGGAATCCGCGAAAGAGCGGTTCTTCATTGATTGGCGCGAAGCCGAGGTGATAGACAATGTTCAGGCTCATGGATGTTAGTACGGATACGGAGGGCGGATATGGGTTGGGGGAAAACATGGATCGAAACGAATTCAGGTTTCCAGCGATACTGACAAAGATGCCGGCGAATATTCCGATGGCGAGCCAGCCGACAGTCAAGAATGAAGCGCGCGCGGGTTTGAATCTACTTTGCCAGAGCAGGAGAATTGATCCAATTGAAATGACCCAGATCAATAATCCCACTGGGTGCGGAAAAGCCATCGGGGAGTCCACCTTCCAGTACGCCAGGATCAGTGTTTGCAGCGGCCTCAAAAAGATGATGAATGCCAGCGCATACACGTCCACGTGGAAATCCGCCAGCCTGTGACGTTCCCAGTAGATCAGTATGGCGGTCAATAAATACGTGCCGACCTCGTAAACTACGCCGCCGCTATGGTCTTCGATGGGATGAAAAAATGTGATGGCGATGGTGAAGGGAATACGCAGGAATAAAAGCAGGGTGATAATGAGCCGCGCGATCTGACGATGGCTTTTCGATTCGTTCATGATCGCCTCTATACAGTACCGCATAATTTAGTAAACATATATGCGATTTCTCCTCGCGATTTTCGGTAAAAAAATTACTTAATTATGAGGCAAGCGATAAAGCGGGCTGACTAAAAAATTAAACGATCTTCGTATTTTCTTCTAATGATTTTCATATACAGCCGAATTAAATTAAGGGTTGCAACAACCAATTTCACCAAATAATAAAAGGAGGTTCTGTTATGTCCAATTTAATTCGATGGGAGCCGATGCGTGAAGTGATGACTCTGCGCGAGGCGATGGATCATCTCTTTGATGATGCCTTTACTCGTCCGGTGGGCATGGCTGGGTCTTCTGTACCCGCCCTTGACCTGTACCAGACCAACGACGCGGTGGTGGTAAAAGCCGCCCTGCCGGGTTTCAAGCCTGATGATGTTCAAATTTCCGTGACCAGCGATGTACTCACCCTGCGCGGCGAATACAGGACGGAAAACGGGAACGGTCAGAATGACACAGTCTATCATATCCGCGAGCGCCGTTCTGGTTCGTTCGAGCGCTCCCTGACCCTGCCGACCAGCGTCCAAACCGACAAAGCCAAGGCAGATTTTGAGAACGGCATTCTGACCATTCAATTGCCCAAATCGGAAGAGGTCAAGCCGAAAAGCATTACCATCAAAGCCAAGTGAGCCACACCTGACGCGGTCAGCGTGACAAACAAAACATCCGGGATCAATGGGTCTCGGATGTTTTGTTTAAATGCCGGAAGTACCGGTCATCCGACAATTTATCCATGTGGCAGATCTCACAAACAATGTGCCAAAGGTCCTTTTAAATGCTAGAATGAATATAGAAACAAATCCCTCCTTTAGTGGTGGCGCGGCAAAAACTCCTGAGTCGTTTCGGCAAAAGCGTTTTTGAAGTTTCATACACTATTTTATCTAGTGACAACGCAGGCAAGTGCGTCGTCATTAAGGAGGCTGCCTCATATGAACGTCGAAGAGTTACTCGCCAAGGCCAAGAAGCCTTCAGCGGATGCCCTGCGATTACATCCGTTCTACCGCGGGAAGATCGAAACCGCTGTCAAATGTACCGTGCATAGTTTCAATGATTTTTCTATCTGGTATACGCCCGGTGTCGCCGCGCCCTGTAAAGCCATTCAAGCCAACCCTGAACTGGTCTATGAATACACCAACAAATGGAACACAGTCGCCATTGTCAGTGACGGGACACGGGTGCTGGGCTTGGGCGATATCGGTCCCAAGGCTGGGCTGCCCGTAATGGAGGGCAAGTCACTATTGTATAAATATTTGGGGGGAGTGGACGGCTTCCCGCTCATGCTGGATACCAAGGACCCTGCCGCGATCATCAATACAGCGCTCATGCTCCAGCCCGGACTGGGCGGGGTTAATCTCGAGGATATTTCCTCGCCCAAATGTTTTTACATCCTTGATACGCTGCGTGAAAAAGCGGAAATCCCCATGTGGCACGATGATCAACAGGGTACGGCCACTGTTACGTTATCGGGGTTGATGAATGCTTTGAAAGTCGTGGGCAAGAAGAAACAGGACGTGAAGATCGCGTTCATTGGCGCCGGCGCGTCCAATATCGCCGTTTCGCGGCTTATCTTCAGGTGGGGCGTGGACCCCGCAAAGTGTTATCTGGTGGATATCAACGGCATCCTCGGAAAATACCGCAAAGATTATGAGATGCGCAAAGCCGAATTCAAGGATGCGTGGAAGTATTGCAATATCACGAACGAAGACGCGCGTGAAGGCGGTATTCCAGAGGCGCTCAAAGGCGTGGATGTGGCCATTTGTTTTTCACAATCTGGCCCGGGCGTTGTCCTGCCCGAGTGGGTCAGGACCATGGCAAAGGATCCAATCATCTTCGCCTGCGCTAATCCAGTTCCCGAGATCTGGCCCTGGGAGGCGAAAGAGGCTGGCGCAGCCGTCATCGCAACCGGCCGTTCCGATTTTCCAAACCAGGTCAATAATTCACTGGGATTCCCCGGTATCTTCCGTGGCACACTCGACGTGCGCGCCCGCACTATCACGGACGAGATGTGTTTTGCCGCGGCACAGGCCCTGGCGGATCATGTTGGCGATAAACTGGCCGCAGATCATCTCCTGCCCAACATGGATGATTGGGAGGTATTTCCACGCGAGGCTGCAGCAGTTGCAATGAAGGCGCAGGAGCAGGGACTGGCGCGCATCACGATGACCTACGAAGAGGAGCTTGAAAACGCAAAGCGCATTATCAAGCGTTCGCGCGACCTGACAGAGATGATGATGGAAGAACACTTCATCGCGGAACCGCCAGCTGAAGAAGAGCAGCATCACGTTGACATGGCCGCGGCTCAACCCGCTCATTGAAAGGAGACTACCATGTATGATCTGATCATCATTGGCGGCGGACCTGCCGGCCTGACTGCGGCGATCTACGCCATCCGCAAGCGGTTGAATATTTTGCTTCTCTCCAAAGACCTGGGCGGGAAAACCAACTATCACCTTTCCCTGCCGTGGGTTGAGGATTACCAGGTCATAAAAGGACTGGAGATCGTCAACAAATTCCGCACAGAGTTGGAGTATCTCGACTTTGCCCGTCATATGGAGGCAGTCGAAACAGTCCTGAAAACAAATCAGCATTTTACAGTCTCCACCAAAGGCGGCGCACTGCTGGAATCCAAAGCGGTCATCCTTGCCACAGGGACTCGTCAGGTGCGCATGAACGTGCCCGGAGAGAAGCAATATACAATGAGGGGGCTGTGCTACTCGGCACTCTCATACGCGCCGCTTTTCATTGACAAGACTGTCATGGTGATCGGCGATGCCGACCTCGCGCAACGTTCGGTTGGCGAACTGGCGATGGTTGCCAGGGAAGTGACCATGGTCTGCACTGACGATAAACTTTTGGACTCTCCACTCGGGTATAAACTGCAACGATCTCAAAATGTTAAGATCGTCACAGGCTGCGAGATCGTGGAAGTGCAGGGAGATGAATATGCCCGCAAGTTGATCTTGAAAGACAGGCACGGAAAGATCAAAGAATATTTGGCGGACGGAATGTTCGTGGAAATGGCGCTTACGCCAAACACAAGTATGGTCAAGGATTTGGTTGAACTCGATAAGCTGGGACGCATCGTCATAGACAGCGCCTGCTGCACGAATGTCCCCGGTCTGTTTGCCGCAGGTGATGTCACCAATAGTTATGCCGAGCAGGTTCTGGTGGCGGTCGGAGAAGGCGCGAAAGCCGCATTAAGTGCTTACGAATATTTGTTGCCGAGGATTTAGTATTTACTAATTTCGTTGCGAGGAAGGCTTTAGCCTGACAAAGCAACCTCCTCATGTAACAGGAGGTTGCTCACCTGCACTGCAAAACACCTGCCCTCGCGGGCGGTGCCAGGGAACGCAGTGCGTCGCAAATGTCGCCCGAAGAACAAGAACTCGCTCGCGACGACATCTTTAATTTAAACAGCCATCACCTTCTTCACTACCAACACCGCTCCCGCAAAAGCAATTCCTAATATTCCTGTAATGGACGGCAGGACCCACATCAGCGCAGAACTGTCCGAGGACTTGATGCGCGCATCCAACGGATGTTCAGGGTCATATGCCACTGTGATCTCGTCGCCTTTTTCGTAAAAAGGCGCATCACTGCCTTCGCTGACCTGGACAGTGCGCTTGCGCCCGTCAATCGGGATGAATTCGATCACAGGGAAATAAAAATCCCGCACGATGCGCTCCTGTTCGTTCACAACCACCCGCTCTACCGCCACATCCACCACGCGCCCCGGCGCGCTTTCCTCCCTGCCGAGCTTTTGGACGTTGGAGAATATGGACATGGCGCTGACCAGCAGCATGATCACAGCGATGGCGCTAAAGCCTCCCAGCACCCATCTTTCCATCGTGGGACTCTCGGCGGCTTTGCGCAGTTCCTCGAATTCTTTTTCGTCGAACTTCACATCCTCCTGATCATCAGCGGATGCATGCAGCATGGCCGCGAGTTTGTCCCTGTCCTTCCAATCTGTGACATCGTCCAGTGATTCGTACGCCACGCCGTTCACTTCAAAGGAGACTGGTTCATCATTCTCCCAGTTGATCGAATACTTCTTCTTTGGCATCTTCCATGCTCCGATCGTTAAAATTAATTTTTTCTGTAAAAGACTCAGAGCGCTCCCATGCGGTCTCTGAGTCGCACTGTGTTAAATCTTCAGGCATCAACCCTTGGCGCGGATCAGCAGTACCGGGATATTCGAATTGCGCACCACACGCTCCGCGATACTGCCGAGCAGCCAGCGCGCGGGGCCGGTGCGGCCATGCGTTGACATTGCGATGACATCAACCTGTAGCTCCTCCGCCACCCCGAGGATTACATCTGCGACCGAGCCGACCCGCATCTGGGTTGATGTTTTGAATCCGGCGGACTTGAGCTGGGCTTCGATCTCGGTAATGTACTTGCTGCTGCGGTCTTCCTGTTCCTGAATCGCCTGCTGCGCCAGGCCGGGGTCAGAGAAGGCGTAATCCAGCGCGGGGTTGGCGCCGACCGTCAGCAGGATCAACTCAGCGCCTTCGGAGTACGCCAGCGATTTCGCGTGAGGCAGCACACCTTCGGCTACTTTCGAGCCGTCGAGCGGGACAAGGATCTTTCTGTACATGGTCTGATCTCCTTTTTATGCTTGATCTTATTACACAGGCTATTGCCCAAAACGTAAGCGCCGTGTCAGGCGGCTCGGGAATTTTTCCGCTTTCATTTTAGTTTGAGTGGCAGTGACATCGTACAGCACGCGGTGATGGGTGAGGGTCATCTGGTCAAGGTCGATCAGGGCGTATGCCGCACGCGGATCTTCATCACGGGGCTGGCCGACACTGCCCGGGTTAATGAACACGCGGTCGTAGGGGTGGAACTGGATCGGAGAATTGACGGGCAGATGCTCTTCCAGTACTTTTAGACCATCCCACGGCTTGCGAAAGATGGCCGGGAAATGTGTATGTCCATTCAGGCAAATCGGCGTGTTGAACATATCCAGATTTTTAACCGCTATTTCTTCCGTCATAATATATTCCCAAACCGGGTCGCGCGGGCTGGCATGCACCAGCGTAATGCCGTATCCCGCAGAGAGGTTGGTCGCCGGCAGGGACCGAAGCCAGTCGAGATTAAAAGTGGTCAGCGCGTGTCGTGTCCAGAAGATGGCTTCGCGTGCGTCCTGCGTGAAATCCCAAAGCGCAGCCTTGCCCGTCACCCCCAAGTCGTGATTCCCCGCCAAGCAGGTCAGGTCGAACTCGAGCAGGCGGTTGATACATTCATTCGGGTCAGGTCCGTAACCGACCACGTCGCCGAGACACCAGACCTGCTCGAACGCGCCGGCGTCCTTGATGACAGCCTCCAGTGCGGCATAGTTGGCGTGAATATCCGACAGCAGTAAAATTCGCATGGTGATCTTGAAAATATTATAAAGGATATTTTATTGGCGGCGCACTTTGCGCGGAACAGCGCGCGGGAATATAATCACCGTCATGCTTCCCAAACTATTCTCCCGCCTGTCACAAGCCCTGCGGAAAAATGAAAACTCCGCACCAATCGGGGTCGGAACGTTGATCGATCAACGTTACCGGCTGGATGCCGAGATCGGCAGGGGCGGGATGGGCATTGTTTACCGCACGCGTGACATCCAGTGTGACAGGGATGTGGCGCTCAAAATTGTCAACCTTGAAACCGCAAACGCGCTAACCCTGCGGCAGTTTTCACACGAGGCGCAGATCACATCCAAACTGGATCATCCGCATATTGTTGCGGTATACGACACAGGCGCGGTTCAAGTTGGCGCGGGCGGACAAGTTCCCTATATCGTCATGGAGTTGGTGGAAGGTACGGGGCTTGA
>Ga0268298_10005749_pt1 | contig 11510 bp, 8 predicted proteins | sample WWTPWeurt_MetaG_FD_194462 | JGI IMG/M metagenome (GOLD analysis project Ga0268298, IMG submission 194462) | Activated sludge microbial communities from WWTP in Nijmegen, Gelderland, Netherland - WWTP Weurt | ecosystem: Engineered > WWTP > Aerobic digester > Activated sludge | place: Netherlands... | reverse complement strand
CGCGAAGTACTCGGGGTCCGGGAAGCCTTCCTCGGCCATCGTCGGCACGTTCGGGTACGCGGGCAGGCGGCGCGCGCCGAGCACCGCGAGCGGCCTCACGCGACCGCTGGCGATCTGCGCTGCGAACCCGCCGATCGTGCCGATCCCCCAGGGGATGGTTCCGGCGGCGATGTCCTGCACCATCGGCGCCTCGCCCTTGTACGACACGTGCGCCGCGCCGAGGTCGTTCGCGAAGCTCAGGTAGGCGCCGATCAGGTGCCCGTTGGAGCCCACGCCGAAGTCGCCGAAGCTGACCTTGCCGCGGTTCATCCGCCCCCACGCGACGAACTCCTTCACGCTGGACACCGGCAGGCTCGCGTTGATCCCGAGCAGCAGGCTGCCCGCGCCGACCTGCGACACGAAGACGAAGTCGCGGCGCACGTCGTAGGGAACCTTCTGCATCACGAACGGCGCGTGCACGATCGGCGCGGCGTGCGTGAAGAGCAGCGTGTAGCCGTCGGGCTGCGCGCGCGCCACCGCCTGCGCGCCCAGCGTCCCGCCCGCGCCGACGCGGTTCTCGACGACGAAGCTCTGTCCGAGGCGCCGCCCGATCTCCTCGGCGAAGGTGCGCCCGACGCCGTCGACCGCGCCGCCCGCGGCCACCGGCACCACGAGCGTGACCGGCCGCGCCGGGTAGTCCTGCGCGAGCGCGATCGGGGCGAGTGCCGTCGCGACGGCGGCGAGCAGCGTGCGGGTGATCTTCATCGGCGCGTCCTCACTGCGGTGTTCATCGAAGTATCCCTCACTCGGGAAGCGACGCGGCGTCCACGACCGGGAACGTCGCGCTGAACTGGTCGAGCGATCCGAACAGCGCCGACGGCAGCGTCGGGTCGCCCGCGACCCGCAGGCGCCCGAGCCGGACCGCCTGCATCAGGTCGAGCTTGCGCAGCAGCAGCCCCTCGAAGGTCGGCCGGTCCAGCGCGAGCGCCACGTCCGCGCGCGGTGCCTCGTCGCGACGGTCGGCGTGCATCGCGCCGTTGGAGAGCTCCACCAGCCAGTGCTCGCCGCTGTCCGTGAAGTGCCACGCCGCGGAGAACGCCAGCCCCTCGAGCTTCGGCGCGTTCACGCGCACCGCGAGCGCGTCGAACAGGTGCGCGTTCGTCACCGCCGACATCAGCCCCATCCCGTAGGGGCGATGCGAGAGCTTCTGCGGCCCGTCGCGGTACTCGCGCGCGGCCAGCAGGTACGCGTTGCGCCACGTCGCCGACTCGGCCTGGAAGCCCATCTGCTCCATCGCCTGCGCCGCGAGCTCGCGCGCCGCGAGATTGCCCGGCTGCGCGTACACCGCGTGCTTCATCACCTCGGCCACCCACCGGTATTCGCCGCGCTCCAGGTCCGCGCGGGCGCGCTCCATCACGGCGTCGATCCCGCCCATGTAGGCGATCGTCTTGCGGGCCGCCTGCACCGGCGGCAGCGCGTGCAGGTTCGCCGGGTGCGCGTCGTACCAGCTCAGGTACTTCTGGTAGATCGCCTTGACGTTGTGCGAGACGGTCCCGTAGAACCCGCGCGCGTGCCAGCGTCGCTCGAGCCCCGGCGGCAGCCGCATCGTCTCGGCGATCTCCGCGGGCTTCAGTCCGTGGCTCATCATCCGCACGGTCTGGTCGTGCAGCACCCGGTAGAGGTCGCGCTGCTCCGAGAGGAAGGTGCGCACGTTCTCCGTGCCCCAGGTCGGCCAGTGGTGCTGCGCGAGCAGCACGTCGACCTTGCCGGCGAATCGGTGCAGCGCGGTGTTCAGGTACTTGCTCCACGCGAGCGCGTCGCGCACCTCGGCGCCGCGCAGCGGGCACAGGTTGTGCAGCGTGTGGTTGGTGTTCTCGGCCATGTCGAGCGCGCGCAGGCCGGGGAAGAAGAAGTGCATCTCCGCGGGCGCCTCGCTGCCCGGCGCGAGCTGGAACACGATCTCGACGCCGTCGATCACGTGCGTCTCGATCGGCTGCTCGATCGTCGTCGTCGGCGCGATCAGCCCGAGCGCGCCCGACGGGATCGCCTTGCCGAGCCCCGCGTCGACCTGGCCTTCGGGGCCCCGCGACAGGGTCTGGCCGAACTGGAAGTGCGAGCGCCGCCCCATCGCGACGCCGGCGATCACGTTCTCGGCGACCGCCTCGTGCATGAAGCCCGCGGGCGCGATGATGCGCACCCGCCCGGCGTCGACGTCGGCCTGCGTCGTCAGGCCGCGGACGCCGCCGAAGTGGTCGCTGTGGCTGTGGCTGTACATGACGGTGTGCAGCGCGCGCCGCCCGTCCGGGTCGCGGTGACGGCGGTACAGCGCGAGCGCGGCGGCCGCGTTCTCGGCGCCGCTCAAGGCGTCCAGCGCGATCAGGCCGGTGTCGCCCTCGATGAACGTGATGTTCGCGATGTCGAAGCCGCGCACCTGGTAGATCCGCGGCACGACCTCGAACAGCCCGTGGATGCAGTTCAGGCGGGCCTGCCGCCACAGGCTCGGGTTCACCGTCGGCGCGGGCTCCTCGGCGTCGAGGAACGCGTACTCTCGCAGGCTCCACGCGAGCCGGCCGTCGGCGCGCCGCACCTCGGCGTGCTCGATCGTGCCGAGGAAGCCGCGCCGGGCGTCGTCGAAGTCGCGGCCGTCGTCGGGCGGCAGGTCGCGGCGCATCAGGCGGTTGAAGTCCAGTGTCGGGCCGTAGGCGCTCGGCATCTCGTCGCTTCCTCGAACGTGGAGGGATCCGGGGCGAGCGCGCACGGCGCGCCCGGGTCCCGCCATCGGATCCGACCGGCGCGCGCGTGTAAAGACGTCGTCCCGCTGTGCGGGACGGATTGCCGCCGAAGCGCGGGCGTGCGATCGTTCGGAACCCGCGCACGAGCCATGGCCCCGACACTCGCCCCACAGCGCTCCCGCGCGGCCGCGCCGCGTGCGCCGGCGGCGTTGCCGCGGCTCGTGCCGGCGCAGCGCTTCGCCGCCGACCGCACGTTCTCGGCGAACCTCGCGCGCGGGCTGCAGGTCCTGCACGCGTTCGGCGCCGACGCGCAGGTGCTCGGCAACCGCGACCTCTGCGAGCGCACCGGACTGCCGCGCTCGACCGTCTCGCGGCTCACGTACACGCTGGTGTCGCTCGGCTATCTCGCGCACGCGGGCCCGCGCTACCGGCTCGCCGCCGGCGTGCTCTCGCTCGCCTACCCGATGCTCGCGAGCCTGCGGATCCGGGGAATCGCTCGCCCCGCGATGCTCGCGCTCGCGCTGCGCACGGGCTGCACGGTGAACCTCGCGCTGCGCGACCGGCTGCGGGTCGTCTACATCGACTCCTGCCGGGCCGATCCCGGCAACACGAACCTGCCCGACATCGGCGTCGCGTATCCGCTGCTGCCCACCGCGATGGGCCGCGCGCTGATCCTCGGCGGCACGCGCCGCGAGGCGACCGCGATCCTGAACCGGCTGAAGCTCGAGGATCCGGCGCGCTTCGCGCGCGAGCACGCGCTGTACCAGCGCGACGCCGAGCACCACGCGCGCCACGGCGTGTGCGTGAGCGCGGGCGAGTGGCTGCCCGACTACCACGGCGTCGCCGCGCCGATCCGCAGCCCCGCGGGCTGGGAGCCGGTCGCGCTGAACTGCACGATCGCCACCCGCGGCGCGCGAAGCCGCGCCGCGCTCGCCCGCGAGCTCGGCCCGCCGCTGCTCGAGGCCGTCGCAGACATCGAGCGTGCCGCGCTCGACGAGGCCGGGACGAACTCGCGAAACCGTTCGACAATGCGTCACACCCCCCAGGAGACTCCATGAAAGCAGCCGTCTTCCACGGTCCGAACCAGCCGCTCACGATCGAGAACCTCGAGATCTCCAGGCCCGGCCCGCGCGAGGTGCTCGTGCGCACCGCGGTCGCGGGCCTGTGCCACAGCGACCTGCACTTCATCGACGGCAAGTACCCGCACCCGGCGCCCGCGGTGCTCGGCCACGAGTCCTCGGGCGTCGTCGAGGCGGTCGGCAGCGAAGTCACCTACGTCAAGCCCGGCGACCACGTCATCACCTGCCTGTCGGTGTTCTGCGGTCACTGCGAGTTCTGCCTGACCGGCCACATGTCGATCTGCCAGACGCCGTCGGTGAAGATGCCGCCGGGCGTGGCCAAGCGCCTGCGCTGGAACGGCAAGGACGTGTCGCAGTTCGCGAACCTGTCGTCGTTCGCCGAGCAGATGCTGATCCACGAGCACGCGCTCGTGAAGATCGGCCCCGAGATGCCGCTCGCGCAGGCCGCGCTGATCGGCTGCGGCGTCATCACCGGCTACGGAGCGGTCGTGCACACCGCGAAGGTCGAGCCGGGCAGCACCGTGGCCGTGGTCGGCTGCGGCGGGATCGGGCTCGCGGCGGTCAACGGCGCCGAGATTGCCGGCGCGGGGCGCATCATCGCGATCGACAAGGACCCCGGCAAGCTCGAGCTCGCGCGCGTCTTCGGCGCGACCGACGCGGTGCTCGCCGACGACGACGCGCTCGCGAAGGTGCGCGAGCTGACCGAGGGCATGGGCGTGCACTACGCGTTCGAGTGCATCGGGCTGAAGTCGACGGCCGAACTCTGCTTCGCCGCGCTGCGCCCCGGCGGCACCGCGACGATCATCGGCATGATCCCGGTCGGCACGAAGATCGAGCTGCACGGGCCGGACTTCCTGCGCGAGCGGCGCATCCAGGGCTCGCTGATGGGCTCGAACCGCTTCCGCGTCGACATGCCGCGGCTGGTGGACTTCTACCAGCGCGGCAAGCTTCACCTCGACCGGATGATCTCGGGCCGGCTGAAGCTCGAGCAGATCAACGAAGGCTTCGCGGCGCTGTCCAAGGGCGGCATCGCCCGCAACGTGATCGAGTTTTCGGGCTGAGCGAACAGGCTTCAACCGGGCGGGGCCGCTCACGGCCCCGGCAGCTACCGTGGACGTCGACTTCACCGACCTTCGACTGATCGTCCGGATCGCCGAGGTGGCCAGCGTCACGCGCGGCGCGGAGCTGGTGCACCTGTCGCTGCCGGCGGCGAGCCTGAGGATCAAGGCGCTCGAGGAATCGATCGGCGCGCAGCTGTTCTTCCGCACGCCGCAGGGCGTCACGCTCACGCCGGCCGGCGAAGCCTTCCTGCGCCACGCGCGTGTCCTGCTCAACCAGGTCGAGCACCTGATCGGGGACATGCAGGCGTTCGCACGCGGGATCAAGGGGCATCTGCGGGTGTACGCAAACACGACTGCGCTCTCCGAATTCCTGCCGCCGGTGCTGCACGCGTACCTCGCGTCGCACCCCGACGTGGACATCGACCTGCGCGAGCGCACCAGCGACCTGATCGTACGCGCGGTCCGCGAGGGCCGCACCGACATCGGAATCATCGGCGCGACGGTCGAGACCGCGGATCTCGAGGTGATCCCGTATCGCGTCGATCGCATGGTCCTGTCGGTCCCGGCAGACCACCCGCTCGCGCGGCTCGAATCGATCGGCTTCGCGGACACGCTCGAGCTCGATCACGTGGGCCTGCACGAGGCGAGCGCGATCCACGCGTATCTGCACCGCGTCAGCGACCGCCTGCACCGCACGCTGAAGCTGCGCATCCAGGTCAGCAATTTCGAGACTGCTTGCCGGATGGTCGAGGCCGGCGTGGGCGTCGGCATCATGCCGATGGCAGCGGCTCGCCGGCACGCACGCACGATGGCGATCGCATGGGTGCCGCTGCGCGACGACTGGGCGGTGCGCGAACTGCAAGTCTGCATCCGCGACACGGCGGTCCTTCCGCCGTTCGCACGCGACCTGGTCAACCTGCTGGTCGCCGACGCGGCCAGCGCCTCGGCGCAGTAGCCGTCACGGCGCCCGGCCGGCCGGCGCCGCGTCGGTTGGTCAGGCCCGAATATGCGCAGACACGAGCGCCATCAGCGCCACGACGTCCGGCGCCGCATCGATCGTTCGCACCGCGTCGACCACTGCGTCGCAATTCGCGGCGCCCAGGAGCGATGCGCAGACCGAGCGGAACTTGCCCTGAGCGACCGCCCACTTCGCCTGCGCGTCGGCGGTGCGCTCGTGCAAGTCGACGTCCTCGCGCAGCACGCGACCGTCTCGCGTCTCGATCTCGACCTTCGACTCGGCCCACCCCAGCGTCTCGCCCAAGGAGATCGCGGTGCGCGCGCGCAGCGCCGCCAGGCGCGGCTCGCGGGCGCGCGCGTCGGTGAAGTCCGACTCGGTCGCCTGGCCGTAAGCGAGCGCCTGGGCCGCCGCGTGCGTGAGGCTGAACTTGCCCTCCATGCCGGTGGCCGGTTCGCCGATGCGCGCGTTGTCGATCGACTGCCGGCTCACCGCGATCCGCATTGTCGCGACGTCGTCGGGCGTCAGTCCGTGGCGTCGGCGCAGACCAATCACGCCTTCGATCAGCGCCTGCGTGCAGAACGAAGACGCGTGGCGCTTGTACAGCACGCGACGCATCGACCAACGACTGCCCCATTCGTGCAGCAAGTGCGTCCAGTCGGCACCGTCAGCGGTCACGACGCCGAAACCGGCGCGGCCCTCGAGCGCACGCGGGCTGCTGGTGAAGCCCCGTTCGGCCAGCAGCGCCGCCATCACTCCGTCGCGGGCCGCGTGGCCCGCATGCAGCGGCTTGGCCATCGTGCCGAACATCTGCTTCAGGCCCGACGCCTGCGTGGCCGCGACTCCCAGAGCCATCGTCAGCTGTTGCGGGGAGAGGCCAAGCAGCGAGCCGGCGGCGACCGCGGCACCGAAGTGCCCGAGCGTGCCGGTCGAGTGCCAGCCGCGCTGGTAGTGCGTCGGATTCACGGATTCGCCGATCCGAACGGTCGTCTCGATGCCCAGGACGACCGAGCGCAGCAGGTCCGCTCCGCCCGCGCGCCCGCGCTCGGCGAGCGCGAGCGCCGCGCACACCACCGGCACGCTGGGGTGCGACGACGAAGCGATGTGCATGTCGTCGAAGTCGAGCGCGTGCGCGGCCGCGCCGTTCACGAGCGCTGCGTCCGGAGCGCCAACCCGGCGGCCGCGGCCGATCAGCGTCGAGCCCTCGGCACGGCCGAACTCCTCGACCACGGCGGCGACGATGTCGACCAGCGGCTCGCGACAGCCGGCGAGCGCGACGCACAGCGTGTCGAGCAGGCAGGCCTTGCCGGTCAGAAGCACGTCGGCGGGGAGATCGCCGATGCCGATGCCCGCCAGCGCCTGACCGAGCGCCTCGGTCGGGCGTTCTTCGCTTGCGGCGGCGCTCATTGCTTCTGGATCGACGTCCCGAGCGCCGTGATCAGGCCGTTCCAGCGTTCGATCTCCGCCTTGACGACCGCATCGAAGGCCTCGGGCGAGCGAGGCTCGACCACCATCCCGCCCTCGGCGAGGCGCCGGGCGACCTCGGGATCCGTCAGCGTCCTCACGACGGCATCGTGGATCTTCGCGACGATCGGCGCGGGGGTTCCGGCGACCGCCCACAGGCCGAGCCAGATCTCGGCTTCGTAGCCCGGGACCGCCTCGGCGATCGCGGGCACGTTTGGAAGCGCGGCGACGCGCTTCGGCGAGGTCACGGCCAGCGCCCTCAGCTTTCCCGAGGCCAGCAGCGGCTGGACCGTGGGCAGGCTCGCGAACGCGATCGACACCGTGCCCCCGCCCACGTCCGTGAGCGCCGCGGCGATACCCTTGTACGCGACGTGCAGCGTCTTGACGTTCGCAGTCTTGTTGAAAAGCTCCGCGAACAGGTGGTTCGGCGAGCCGTTGCCGGCCGACCCGTACGTGACCGCGTCCGGGGCGCGGCGCGCGAGCCCGACCAGTTCCTGAACGTTGCCCGCCGCCACCTTCGGGTTCGCGACCAGAACCGTCGGCAGCATCGCGAGCGAGGTGACCGGCACGAAGTCCTTCACAGGATCGAACGGAGCCTTCTCGTACAGCGCCGGGATCATCGCGATCTGATTGCTCGAGATCAGCAGCGTGTGCCCGTCGGGCGGCGCCTTGGCGACGAACTGCGTGCCGATGATGCCGCCCGCGCCCGCACGGTTCTCGACGACGATCGCCTGCCCTAGGAGCTCGCCCAGGCGCTTGGACATGATGCGTGCGACGACGTCGGTACCGCCGCCCGCGCCGGTCGGGACGACTAGCGTGATCGGCTTCGACGGGAATGCCTGGGACCAAGCCGCTGCAGGCAGCACGCCGAGCAGCGCGCCCGCCAGGGCGACGACGGCGAGACGGCGGGCGGGCGATCGCCTCGCGAGGGTTTCCGGGGTCATTTCGTTCCTTTCGTCCGGCCGGCGTACTCTCGGATCGCGCGCGCCATCTCGTTGGTGACGATCATCACGCCCTCGTCGACGCCCAGGCCGGGCTTGGCGAGGAACTCGGTCGGGCGTACCGCCAGCGCGACGTGCGCCGCGACACGCGCCGAGACGTCGGTCTCGTTGCAACTGCCCCCGAGGTACACACCGACGCCGCCGCGCTGGCAGGCGAGCGACGCCTCGATCGTGTTGTCGACCCCGCCGAGGTCGGGCATCTTGACCTGGATGAGGTCGCAGCACTCGCTGCGCACGAAGTGCTCGACATCCTCGCGCGTATTGCACCACTCGTCGGCGATCAGGCGGATGCCCGAGCCGGCGCGCCGCAGCGCTTCGCGCAGCCGCCGGTTGAGGTCGACCTGCGCGTCGCGCTCGCCAGCGTCGAGCGGATCCTCGAAGAGGACCGGATACGGTGCGCTCGCCGCCTCGACACGGCGCAGCCACTCGACGGCGCGCGCCACGTCCAGGCCGGTGCGCTGCACGAGCAGGCCGTGCAGGTCGTAGTGGAGCGTCGGCGCGTAACCGGGCGGGCCCACTTCGCGCACCCGGTTCGCGACCCACGCCGCGTATTCGGGCAGCGCGTCGAGCTGATCGACGCGTACCATCGCGGTCTGGGGAAAGTACGGCAGACGCCGCAGGATCGCCTTGTCGACGTTCTCGTGCCAACTCCCGCCGCACGATCCCAGCAGCGGTGCGGGCTGCGCGATCAGCGGCAGCCCGTACTCGTCGGCGATGACCTCGGTCATCGTGACGCCGCGTGCCGCGGCGACCGCGTCGAGCAGCACCTGCGAAACCCCGTAACGAAGCGCCGTATGCAGGCCCTCGCCGCCGACGCGCAACGCGTCGAGCTCGCTGGCCGCGCGCCGGAAGCTCGAAAGATCGCAGGCCTTCAACCAGTCGGCGACCGGACCTTCGGCCTGCGCGATCAGCGTACAGGCCACCGGCGCGCCCTCGCGGCCGGATCGGAACGCATGATTCACTGTCGCGCAGTCGCCCTGAAGGACGCGGCCGGTGTCGGTCTGCGCCGACAGCAGCACCGTCGAGCTGACCTGGATGATCGCGTGGAACCCGGGCGTGACCGGCGGGCCGTCGTAGAGGAACCCGTTGCGCGGAGCACCCCGCGCGATCGCCTCCTGGTCACGCCAATAGTAGCCACCGATCCCTTCGGTGGCGACAAGGCTCGAGATCTTCATTCCGCAGCGTCCCCGCGTCGAGATCGGTGTGCGCCAGTCTATCGGGGCGGCGCGCGGTCCGTGTTTGGAATTTCGGAAGGCGGGGTTTGCCCGCCCTGCTCGAGCCGGCCCCGAATGAGCCGGGCGTGCCGGGGCCGGCGCCGCTCAGGCGGTCGCCGCCCGGTCGAGCGCCGCGAGGAACTCCAGCACCGTCCGGTTGAACGCCTCGGGCGCGTCGCGCCCGATGGCGTGGCCCGCGCCCGGGATGCGCGCCGTGCGCGCGTTCGGCATCGCCGCGCAAATGTTGCGGAAGGTCACGTCGTGGATCGGCTCGGTGCGCTCGCCGGCCAGCAGCAGCACCGGCATCGGCAGCGCGGCGAGGTCTTCCGGCGCGAGCAGCGGGAATTCGTCGCTCGACAGCGCGAGCATGCGCATCGCGCGCACGTTCTGCAGCCGGCTCGCCATGCCGGCGGGCGTCGCCGCGGCCGACCCCGCGCCGCTGATCCCGCCGGTCATGATCCGCGCCGCCGCGTCGTCGTCGCCGGCGCGAAAGCACGCGTTGGCCGGCTCGACGACGTCGCGCCGGAACGCGGCGCGGATCGCGCGCCCTTCGTCGGTGAAGTCCGCGTAGCGCAGCATCGGCGGCTCGGACGCGACCACCGCGCGCACGCGCGCCGGGTGGGCGACCGCGAACGCGAGCGCGGTGAACGCGCCGTACGAGCTGCCCACGAGGACGGGCCGCTGCCAGCCGAGCGCGTCCAGCAGCCCGAGCAGGTCCTGCGCGTCGACGAGCGCCGAGTGGTCGGGCGACGGCATGTCGTTGCGGTTCGGGTGGTTGTAGCGCCGGCTGTAGCTCAGGCAGGTGAAGCGCGCACGGAAGGCGTCCCACTGCGGTGCCCACGAGCGCCAGTCGCCCATGACGCCGTGGATGAACACCAGCGGCGCCCCCGTGCCCGCCTGCACGTGGTGCAGTTCGACGCCGCCGGGCAGGCGCGTTCGCACCGGCCGCAGCCGCTCGAGGCTGGACGTCGCGCCGCCGGCGCCGGCGCAGGCCGCGGGAGGCGTCACTGCGGCTGGATCCCGAGCGCCCGGATCAGCCTGGCGGTGCGCTGGTCCTCGGCCTTCAGGAAGGCCTGCAGCGCGTCGCCGCTCGCGATGCGATCGGGCGCGACCATGCCCATCGTCTCGAGCCTTTCGCGCGCGGCCGGCTGGCCGCGCAGCTTCAGCCACGCGGCCGCGAGCGTGTCGGTCACCGCCCGCGGGACGGCGGCCGGCGCGTAGGCGACGATCCAGCCGAGGTACTCGAAATCGGTCAGCCCGGCCTCGTGCGCGGTCGGGATCTCGGGCGCCGACGCCATGCGGTCGCGCGAGCTCACCGCGAGCGCGCGCAGCCGGCCCGAGCGAACGTGCGGCAGCACGACGTTGGGCGCCGTGAACATCAGTTGGAGCTGGCCGCCGAGCAGGTCGTTCACCGCCTGGCCCTCGCCCTTGTACGGGACGTGCAGCAGCTTCACGCCGGCGGCGGCGGCGAACGACTCGGTGATCAGGTGCGCGGCGGCGCCGACGCCGCCGGTCCCGTAGGCGACGGTGCCCGGCTTCGATCGCGCGAGCGCGATCAGTTCCTGGAGGCTGCGCGCCGGCACCGACGGGTGGACCGCGAGCACGAACGCGCCCGCGCCGAGCATCGCGACCGGCGCGAAGTCGCGGATCGGGTCGTAGCCGACGCGGGCCATCAGGTACGGCGGGGAGATCATCGCGGCGGGTCCGCCGACCGTGAGCGTGTATCCGTCGGCCGGCGCCTTCGCGACCGATTCCGCGGCCATCACGCCGCTGGCGCCGGGCCGGTTCTCGACGACGAAGGGCTGGCCGAGCGCCTGCCCGAGCGTGTCGCCGAACAGCCGCGCGAGGAAGTCTGCCGGCCCGCCCGGCGCGGACCCGACCACGATCTTCACCGGCCGCGCCGGATACGACTGCGCGCTCGCCGGCGCCGGGGCACCGCCGGCCAGGCTGGCCACGAGGCCGGCGGCGAACGGCGCGCCCGCGCCGGCAGCCCCGAGACCGGCGAGGCCGCGCAGCGCGCCGCGG
>Ga0268298_10005748_pt1 | contig 11515 bp, 10 predicted proteins | sample WWTPWeurt_MetaG_FD_194462 | JGI IMG/M metagenome (GOLD analysis project Ga0268298, IMG submission 194462) | Activated sludge microbial communities from WWTP in Nijmegen, Gelderland, Netherland - WWTP Weurt | ecosystem: Engineered > WWTP > Aerobic digester > Activated sludge | place... | reverse complement strand
CACGGGCATGAGGTGGCAAGGCGGGCTGTAGAGGGCGCCCATCTCGATGCCGTGCGCGTCGTAGATCCTCTTTCGGATGCCGTCGCGGTCGGCCCCCTCGGGGAGCAAGACAGGGTATTTGTACCACGCCGGCGACAGCTCGGGGTGGAGCTTCGGGAGCGTGAAGCGAGCGTCTTTCCCGAGGATCTCGTCGTACCGCGCCGCCACCTTGCGCCGGTGAGCGAGGAAATCATCGAGCCGCTTGAGCTGCGCGTGGGCGAGCACCGAGCGCACCTCGTCGAGCACCCAGTCGTTGCCGGGCAGCACGATCTCTTCGAGGCTGGGGCCCTGTCCGTGGTGCCGGAGCGATCGTGCGAATGCGGCCAGATCCGGATCGTTGGTCGTGAGCACGCCGCCCGTGCACGAGGTCAGCACCTTGGTGGGATACAGCGAGAAACAACCTGCGTCGCCGAGCGATCCGGCCTCTTTTCCCCGCAGCGTGGAGCCGTGGGCGTGCGCGCAGTCCTCGACGACAGGGATCTTCCGAGCGCGGCACTCGCGCACGAGACGCTCGATGTCGCGCGGGATGAAGCCCGCGATGTGCACCGCGACGACCAGCTTCGTGTCAGCCGTGATCCGACCGAGGGCGTCGTCCACGTCCACCCCGTAGTCACCCTCGTCCATGTCCGCGAACACCACGCGTCCCCCCGCCGCGACTGCCGCGTTCGCCGTCGCGACGAACGTGTTCGTGGGGACAATGACCTCACCGCCGGCCACTTGATAATACCGATAAGCGATCTCCAGCGCGGCCGTGCAGCTCGATACGGCCACCGCGTGCTCCACGCCCACGCGCTTCGCCCACGCGGCCTCCAGCTCGCGCGCCTTGGGGCCCAGGATGAGCCTCCCGCCCCGCAAGACCTCGCCGATCTGTTCGAGGATCCCCGGGATGTCTTCGTCCGGGAACCAGGGTTTCGCGCCGGGGATGGGGTGCTTCGCGGGGGTCGTCATGATCGCCTCAGGGTGGCGGCTCTGATGCGCGCCGTGGGGCCCGGGTTCATACCACGAGGAGGCGGCGGATCTCGGTCGCGACGAGGCGCACGTCGTCCTCGCTCATGCCCGCGTGCATCGGCAGGGAGAGGATCTCCTGGAAGGCGCGCTCGGCCACGGGGAACTGGCCCTCTCGACACTCCCACGCTCGCTGAAAATAAGGGTGCAAGTGGAGCGGGACGAAGTGCACGCTCGTCTCGATCCCGGCCTCGCGCAGGAGCAATCCGAGGCGATCTCGGCCCATCGGCTTGGGGGCGATCCGCACGACGAAGAGGTGATGTCCGTGCACGTCTCCGGGGCGCGCGCGCGGAGGCAGTCGCAGCCCGGGGATGCCCGCGAGCTCCTCGTGGTAGCGGGCCGCGAGCAAGGCGCGGTGCTCCTGCCAGCCGGGGAGCTTCTTGAGCTGCTCGACCCCGATCGCCGCGAGCACGTCGTTCATCGGGTATTTGAAGCCGGCCTCGACGATGTCGTAGCGGAAGCTCGCGGCCTCGTCGCGGCGCCACGCGTCGCGGGTCATGCCCTGGAGCCGGAGGTTTCGAGCGCGGGCCGCGAAGTCGTCGCGCGCGGTGGTGAGCATCCCGCCCTCGACCGTCGTGAAGTTCTTGTTCGCGTAGAAGCTGAAACAGCCTGCTTCGCCGATGGTGCCCGCGGCCTGGCCCTGCCAAGAGGTGCCGATCGCGTGGGCCGCGTCCTCGAGGATGGGGATGCGACGGCGGCGGCCGATCTCCAGGAGAGGGGCCATGTCGCACGCGAGGCCGGCGTAGTGCATCGCGACGATCGCCTTGGTCTCAGGGGTGATCTCGCGCTCGATGGCGGCGGGATCGATGTGGAGCGAGTCGTCGAGCACGTCGACGAAGACGGGGCGCGCGCCCGCGTGGATGGCCGCGTTCGCCGTCGCCGCGAACGTGTGCGTCGGGAGGATGACCTCGCCGCCCTCGACGTTGAGCATGGTATACGCGATGTGCAGAGCGCCCGTGCACGAGCTCGTCGCGACGGCGTGCTTGGCGCCGATGGACTCGCGGAAGCGGGCCTCGAGCTCGACGGTGCGCGGACCCGCGGCGATCCAGCCAGATCGAAGCGTCTCGGTGACGGCGGCGATCTCCTCTTCGCCGATGGAGGGCTTGGCGAAGGAGACGCGGACTTTGGGAGGGCTGCTCATGTTCGGCTTCCGGTGCCTGCGGGGGGAGAATTGTTCGCGGCCATCATCGCCACGAGGCCCGCGATGCCGTCGTCGTACGACACGCGCGGCGTCCATCCGAGGGCCTCGCGCGCGAGGTCGATCGCGAGGCTCCGATCGGGCCAGCTCTTGCCGGGCGGGGCGGGCTCGCGCTTGAACGAGGTGCTCTTCCCGAGCTTGTTCCCCGCGGCGATCGAGCGCTCGACGAGCTCCGCGACGGAGATGGGCGCGCCCCCGCCGATGTTGACGATCGGAGGCGGCGCGTCGGCTTCGAGCGCGGCCTCGAACGCGCGGACGACGTCGTCGATGTGCACGTAGTCGATCCGCTGCTCGCCTGTGCCGAAGATCTTGAGCTCGCCGCCCTCGGCCGCGGCGCGCGCGAACCGCTCGGCCGCGCCGTTCACGCCCATGTCGACGCCCGCGCCCGCGCCGTAGATGTTCGCGAGGCGCAGGCTCACCCCGCCCGCGTGCGCGACCCACACGTGCTCCGCGGCCTCCTTCACGACGCCGTAGAGATCGTCGGGGAGCGCCGAATCGGCTTCAGAATACGGCCTCCCGTGATCGCGGTGGGTGCCGTAGACGGCGATCGTCGAGGCGAAGATCAGGCGCTTGGTCCCCTGCTGTCGCGCGCGGAGACACAGCTCCGAGGTCGCGCGGATGTTGGTGCGAACGGCGGCGGAGGGATCGGCGGCGAGCTTCGCGGGGCCGCCCCCGCCCGCGAGGTGAAGGACGGCGTCGAACGGGCCGAGCTCCTGGAGAGCCGACGCGACGTCGCCGATGTCGCCCTCGAGCACGCGCACGTTTTTGGGGATCGCGTCGCGCGCCGCGGGGTTTCGCGGGGCGTGCCCGAACGCCGTGATCTCGTGCCCCGTGAGCCCTCGCACGACGGCGAGGCCCACATACCCGAAGGCGCCGGTGACGAGCACGCGAGCCATGCGGGGACGATTACCACAGCGCGCATCACGAGGGCGACACCATCCGTGGAGCCTCGGGCCCCTGGTTCACGAGCGGCGAGTCACTCCCACTCGCAGACGTACTCGCACATCTTCGAGCCGCGCGCGCGGCACAGGGTCTCGTTCACGCGGACCTGCTGGCCGCCGCACATCTCGATCGCCTTCTCGTGCCACCCCACGACAGTGAGGCAATCCGCAGCGGAATACGTGCGGCTCTGGAGCGTGCGGAGGACGGCGCTCTTGTCGCCCGTGCGCTCGTACGTGCGCTCGCCGGTGTCGTAGTAGAGGCGGTAGATCGAGGCCGCGTTGCGCAGCAGGCCGTGCGGATCGCGCCCTGCGACGAAGCGTTTGTGATCCGCGCTGAGGTTGTCGCGCGCGGACGCCGCGCCGAGCGCGCGGAAGATGCCCTTGCCCTGATCCATCACCTCTGCGATCGCGGCGTCGAGGCGCGCCGCGAGCTCGAAGGCGTACCAGCCGAACGGCATGATCGTACTCGCGAGGATGCGGCGCTCCTCGTCGGGGAGCTTCGCGAGCACCGCGTCCACGCCGTTTCCTCCGCGCTGTCCGCGCACGAAGGCGAGCCGCGACACGAGCACCGTGCCCTTGACGGAGCCTCGCGTCCCCGAGCGGGACGAGGGCGGCATCGAAGGCGGGTTCGACGGCATGGGGCAAATCATACAAGCCCCTCGCGATCCTGTGCTCGTGTTCGATCAGCCTGGGATGTCGGCTCGCGCGGCGGCCACGATGTCCTTCGCGTACGCGAGGATCTTCGCCTCGTCTTCGCCCTCGACCATCACGCGCAGCTTGGCCTCGGTGCCGCTCCAGCGGACCAGCACGCGGCCCGTCGTGCCCAGCGTGGACTCGACCTTCGCGATCGCCTTCTTCGTCGCGGCCATCTGATCGACGGGCACGCGGCGCGCGAAGTTGGCGTTCTCGAGCACCTGCGGGACGCGCGTCATCGCCGTCTTCGAGAGCTCCGAGAGCGGCTTGCCCGTCTCGAGCATGATCGCGATCACCTGCAACGCCGCCACGATCCCGTCGCCCGTCGTCGCGTGATCGAGGAACAAGAGGTGGCCCGACTGCTCGCCGCCGAACGTGTAGCCGCCCGCGCGCATCGCCTCGACGACGTAGCGATCGCCGACAGCCGTGCGCACGACCTTGCCGCCGTGCGCTTGCAGCGCGCGCTCGAGGCCGAGGTTCGACATCACTGTCGCGACGATGGTGTTGCCGGGGAGCTTGCCGCCCTTGAGCATCCGCAGCGCGCACAGGGCCATCACGGCGTCGCCGTCGACGATCTCGCCCTTCTCGTCGACCATGATCACGCGGTCCGCGTCGCCGTCGAGCGCGATGCCGATCTGCGCCTCGCGCTTCATCACCTCGGCGCGCATGTGATCGGGGTGGAGCGCGCCCGCGTTGTGGTTGATGTTCTTTCCGTTGGGCTTGACCCCGAGCGCCGTGACGTCGCCGCCGAGCTCGGTGAAGACCGCAGGGGCCACGCGGTAAGCCGCGCCGTGCGCCGCGTCGACGACGATGCGAAGCCCGTCGAGCGAGAGCCTGTTGGGGAAGGTGGTCTTGCAGAACACGACGTAGCGACCGGCGGCGTCGTCGAAGCGCACGGCCTTGCCGATGTGCGTGCCGGTGACGCGCGCCTCGTCGAGCTCGTGGCTCTCCAAGAGCCTTTCGATCTCGGCCTCCTGCGCGTCCGGCAGCTTGAAGCCGTCGGGCCCGAAGATCTTGATGCCGTTGTCCTGGTAGGGGTTGTGGCTCGCGCTGATCACGACGCCCGCGTCCGCGCGCATGCTCACCGTGAGCTGCGCGACTGCGGGGGTGGGGATGGGGCCGGTGATCATCACGCGTCCGCCCATCGCGCAGATGCCGGACGCGAGCGCCGTCTCGAACATGTAGCCGGAGAGCCGCGTGTCCTTGCCGATGACGACGCGCGCCTGTCGACTCTTGCCCTTGTGCGCGGTGAACGCGATCGCGCGGCCCATGTTGAGCGCGACCTCGGGCGTCATCGGGTGGACGTTGGCGACGCCACGCACACCGTCGGTGCCGAAGAGCTTCCGTCCTCCGTTCGAAGCCTCTGCCGCGTCGCCCTTGGTGCGTTTGGTCTTCGTCATCGCCTCTCGTGGCGCGCAGCGCGCGCAGGGTTCGGGGCCTTCTCGGGCCCGGGCGGGGCATCCCGCCGAGCCGGCGCGATGCGAGGGGAACGTTCTTTTTACAACAGCGCGCGGGCCGGGCTCCATGGGAACGGATCGCTCCGCAACGATTGCGTGGCGGAGGTAGCCGCTGGGGGACGAAGTCCCGACGCTGCGGCAGCCGCTGGGGGACGAAGTCCCGACGCTGCGGCAGCCGCTGGGGGACGAAGTCCCGACGCTGCGGCAGCCGCTGGGGGACGAAGTCCCGACGCTGCGGCAGCCGCTGGGGCTCGCAGAGCCGACGCCCGAGCCCCGACGATTGCGAGACGCGCCGTGGATCTGTCGGCTACCCTGAGCTCCCTGCGCGGACAGCTTGTCTCGCGCGAGCGGCGCACGGCATCGCATGACTCTGCACCATCGTCGAAAAAGGCTTGTTTCAAAGGCGATCGCGTTCGCGTTGGGCGTCGCTTCCGTCGGGGCGGTGACGCTCCGCGCGCGGCCCGGGTTCGCCTGAGGCGTGTCGCCGCCCGTCGGTCCGGCGGGCATCCTGGAGTGCAACGGCGACGACGAGGGCGAACAGCACGCGCCTGCGCCGCGCCTCTTTCATGTGACGGGCGCGTACAGCGTGTTCGGGACCGACCTCGCCTTTGACGGCGCCGACGCGTTCATGGAGCGGCGCGCGGCCACCGTGAGCCTGAGCTACAGGTTCAACGAGAAGATCACAGGACAGGTCGGCGCGGGCGCCACGCTCGGGGGTCGCTTTGTCTTTCGGGATGTTCGATTCGCCTTTGATCCAGGGTGGATCGCGTCGGTCGGCGGGACGTGGCGCGTCGTCGGCGGCGGACGAAACGAGGCGTTCCTGGTCGCGGGCCTCGCGCTCGCGGCGTCGGGGGGACAGACGAGGGACGCGGAGGGGCACACGGAGGACATGTTCGCGATCGACCTTCGACTCTCGGTGATCGCGGGCAAGACGTTCTTTGATGTGCTGTCGCCGTACGCGGTGCTGAGGGCCTTTGGAGGCCCCGTATTCTGGCGTTACAACGGGTCAGATCGGCTCGGCGGCGACAAGTACCACTTTCAGATCGGAGCCGGCGTCGTCGTGGCGCTCCCCGGGCATTTCGATGTGTTCGCGGAGGGTGTGCCGCTCGGCGAGCGAGCCGCGGCCGTGGGGCTCGGATACTCGTTTTGACGTCACTCGGGGGGAGTGTCGCCGATGTTCTTCAGGGCCTCTCGGCGCGACAAGGGCGACAGGCGAGCATGGTTGTCGCGCACATAGCCCGCGACGAACGAAGCGTCGATGTACGCATACGACCGCAGCGCCCAGCCGATGGCCTTTCGAAGGAAGAAGTCCTTGTCGGCCATGTTCGCCTCGATCGCCCGATGGAGCAGGTCCAGGTCCGTCTTCTGCTTGGCCGCCACCTGGCAGATGACAGAGGTGCGCCGCTTCCAGAGATCCGCTGACCGGCTCCACTCCAGCATCGCCTTCTTCATCGGCTCGGGGCTCACGAGGAGGAGCGGCCCGAGCCTGTGAATGGCGATCACGTCCACGAAATCCCACCAGGCGCCCGTGACGATCATCTCCTCGTACATCGGCAGGAGATCCGTCGCCTGATGGGTCTTGTATACGCGCGCCCCGGAGAGCTCGATCGCGACGTAGCGCTCCTCCCGAAACACGGCCTCTCGCCAGATCGTGAGCACAGCGCACCGCCAAGTGTCCTTGTCGGCGAGCGGGTGCGAGGCGAACAGCTCCTTGCACGTCTTTCGCAAGGGCGTCGTCGCGACGCCATAACAAGGCATCGCGCTCTTCATGTATGCGCGCATCCCCTCGGCGCGCGTCGCGTCCGCCTGCGCGGACAGGGAAGCTCGGACGGCCTCCTGGAGGGCCCGGACTGGGTCTTTGGGGGACGCCACGCCGCCGCTCGGTGTCAGTTCAGGACCTTGGCCGGCGCCTTTCGCTGGGGCTCTTCCATGCGGCTCGCGACGGGGCCCGCGTGGTGGTGAACGAGCCTCCAGTTGCCAGCCTCCCGCACGAAGACGTTGGTCGCGCACAGCTCGGCGCCGGGGAGGACCTCGTTGCACACGACGTAGGCGACCTCGCCGATGACGTGCGCCACCGCGGCCGTGCACTCGACCTCGGGGGCCTCGGGGCTGCCGAGGATCGCGCGCCAGCTATGGAGCACCTCGCGCCGGCCGACGAGGGCATCCCAGCCCGGGTGGACGCACGCGATCTCGAGGCGGGTCGACCAGAGGGCCTCCATCGCCTCGATGTCGCGGCGCGAGAACGCAGCGTAGAAAGCCTCGTTCACGGAGAGGACTTCTGCCTCGGGCGTGGGCATCGAATACGCTCCTCGTGGCCTTGGGAGGACCCTGTTTCGCCTGGTGGGAAATCGCATGTGTTGGTCCGTACGCTCGACGGAAAAGGACTTGGGGTGAAGTGGAGGGACTCTGCCTGTTCCCCGCGGCTCGATGAAGGCCCTCTCCACTCAAACAAGGTGTGGAACGTGAACGCCCTTCTCGCGAGCGACGTTCTGGGCCGATTCGTACCCCGCATCGGCGTGGCGCGCCACGCCCATTCCAGGGTCGATCGTCAAAACATTGCCGAGCCTGCGCGCCGCGGAATCCGTGCCGTCCGCGACGATCACCATCCCCGCGTGCAGCGAGTTTCCGATGCCGACGCCGCCGCCGTGGTGGAAGCTCACCCACGACGCGCCGCCCGCGCAGTTCGCGAGCGCGTTCAAGATCGCCCAGTCCGCGATCGCGTCGGAGCCGTCCTTCATCGCCTCCGTCTCGCGGAAGGGTGACGCGACCGAGCCGCAGTCCAGGTGATCGCGGCCGATCACGATCGGCGCCTTGACCTTGCCCGTGCGCACGAGCTCGTTGAACGCGAGCCCGACCTTCGCGCGATCGCCGTAGCCGAGCCAGCAGATGCGCGCGGGCAGGCCCTGGAACGCGATGCGCTTGCCCGCCAGATCGATCCACCGCGCGAGGTCCGGATCGTTCGGCACGGCCTCGAGCACAGCGCGATCCGTCGCCGCGATGTCCGCCGGATCGCCCGAGAGCGCCACCCATCGGAAGGGCCCTTTCCCCTGGCAAAACAGGTCGCGCACGTACGCCGGCACGAACCCCGGGATCTCGAACGCGCGCTCGCAGCCGACCTCCATCGCGCACGTGCGGATGTTGTTGCCGTAGTCGAACACCTCGGCGCCGGCCTTCTGCATCGCGAGCATCGCCTCCACCTCGACGCGCATCGATTGCTTCGCGCGCTCGACGTACGCCTTGGGATCGCTCGCCCTTAGCGCCGCCGCCTCCGCGAGCGAGAGCCCCTGCGGGATGTATCCGACGAGCGGATCGTGCGCCGCCGTCTGCTCCGTCACGAGGTCCGGCACGACGCCGCGCTTCACGAGCTCGGCGTACACGTCGGCCGCGTTCGCGCAGAGGCCGATCGACTTGGGTTGACCGCTCGCCGCGCTCTCGCGCACGGCCGCGAGGGCCTGATCGAGATCATCGATGCGCGCGTCCAGGTACTTCGTTGCGAGCCGTTTCTCGATGCGCGACGGATCGATCTCGATCGCGAGGCAGCTCATCCCCGCCATCGTCGCGGCGAGCGTCTGCGCGCCCCCCATGCCCCCGAGGCCGGCGGTGAGGACCCACTTTGGGCCTTGGTTTCCCGTGCGGTTCGCGTGCGCCTTCCGCGCGGCGACGAACGTCTCGTACGTGCCCTGCACGATGCCCTGCGAGCCGATGTAGATCCACGAGCCCGCTGTCATCTGCCCGTACATCGTGAGGCCCAGCGCCTCGAGCCTGCGAAACTCGTCCCAGTTCGCCCAGCGGCCGACGAGGTTCGAGTTGGCGATGAGCACGCGCGGCGCGTCCGTGTGCGTGCGAAACCTCGCGACGGCCTTGCCTGACTGCACGAGGAGCGTCTCGTCGTCGCCGAGCTCGCGCAGCTCGCGAACGATCACGTCGAACGCCTCCCACGAGCGCGCGGCCTTGCCTGTGCCGCCGTAGACGACGAGATCGTCGGGCCGCTCGGCCACCTCCGCGTCGAGGTTGTTGTGCAGCATGCGGAGGGCGGCCTCCTGGATCCAGCCCTTGCAAGAGAGCTCGTTTCCACGCGGCGCGCGCACCGGCCGCGGCCCGTGCGACGAAGACGAAGACGTCATTTGGGCGGCTTAGCGCGGGGGCCCTTCCGGCGGCAAGGGGCGACTGCGCAGAGGCGCGCGTTGCTTCGGGGCGAGAAGTGCTGCATCCTCGCGAGCCTTCGACGCTCGGTGACGGCCATGCAGGACATGCTCAAGAGGACCCTTCCGCTTCTCCCTTTCGCTGCCGCCCTCGCCGTGCTCTCGACGGCGCCGGGGTGCGGGCCCATCGGGTGCTTCGACGCCGCGAACGCAGGGGGTCAGTGCCCCGCCGCCGCGGACGCGCTCCCTTACTTCGGAGATCCCGACTGCGGGGGACGCGTGGAGTCCGTCGACAGCGAGGCGTCGCTCAAGAACAACGATCAGACGGGCGGCGCCATGTGCTGCTACGCGATCACCAACAAAGACTCTGAATACGGGGGCTGCACTGCTTTCTGACCGAAGAGCCCACGTCAGAGAGCGCCAGTCGAGCCGAGGCTAGCGGGATGCACATCGTCGATGCCATGCGCCAGGACAAGGACTTCTTCTTCCGCACGGATCCGGACTCGCCGATCCCCGAAGAAGACAGGGAGTCCTTCACGGGCCTCAAATATTTCCCGTACAACGAGGAGCTCTGCTTCGCCCTGGAGGTGGACAGCTACCTCTGGAAGACAGAGGTCATGATCCCCACGAACGCCGGCGAAGAAGGGGCGTACGTGCGCTACGGGCGCATCAAATTCAACGTCGGCGGCAAGGAGCAGACACTGACCGTGTTCCAGTCCGAAGGGGGCCTCTTCCTGCCCTTCTTCGACGCGACGTGCGGTGAGGAGTCCTACGGAGGCGGCCGGTACCTGGAGCCCGAGATCGACGAGGCTACAGGCAAGTGTCTCCTGGACTTCAACCTCGCTTACAACCCGTTCTGCGCCTATGGCGACGGGTGGAGCTGCCCTGTGCCGCCGCCGGAGAACCGGCTCTCGGTGCGCATCGAGGCGGGCGAGAAGAAGTACAAGTAACAAGTCACGCAGACCGATGTTTTTTCGCGCTGCGGCGGCGCTTTCGGTGACAGGGCGGCGGGCGTGATAAAGGTGCGGGCGATGCAAACTTCGGTGAGCCTCGACGACGTCCCGCTCGCGCACGCCCCCTTCGCCGATCTGCTGGCTTCGTTGAACCGAGATCAGCCGTCGACGGCGCGCGTCACGCACGTGGCGACGATCCCCTTCGGCGCGGCCATGCACGTGGAGCGGTTCGTCCTCGGAAACGGGCTCCAGGTGCTGGTGCTCGTGGATCCCTCGGCGCCCGTCGTGTGCGTGGAGACGTGGTTCGGCGTCGGATCGCGGCACGAGAAGCTCAAGAAGACGGGCATCTCGCACCTCTTCGAGCACCTCATGTTCGGCGCGACGGAGACGCACCTCATGGGCGCGTTCGATCGCATCCTCGAAGAAGCGGGCGCCGAGACGAACGCTGCGACCTTCCTCGACTGGACCTATTACGTGACCAACGCGCCCAAGGACGCGCTGCCCCTCACGCTGCATTTGGAAGCCGATCGCATGGGCCGGCTCGTGCTCAACGACCCCGAGGTCGCGCGCGAAAAGGAGGTCGTCATGAACGAGCGTCGCCAGCGCGTGGAGGACGACGTCGAGGGCGCCGTCAACGAGAGGCTCTACAAAGAGGCCTTCCACACGCACGGCTACGGATGGCCCACGATCGGCTGGATGGACGACATCGCCGGCATGACCACCGAGGACTGCCGCGCCTTCTACCAGACGTACTACGCGCCCAACAACGCGCGCCTCGTGGTCGTCGGCGACGTCGAGCTCGGCGAGCTCCTTCGACTCGTGCAGAAGGAATACGGCGCCCTCGCGGCGGCGGAGATCCCCCTCGAAGACGTGCACCCCGAGCCGCCGCAGACCGAGGAGCGCCGCGCGGAGATGAAGAAGCCGACGCCCACGCAGAAGGTCGCGATCGGGTATCGCTCGCCGGCCCTCGGTGATTTCGATCACGCGCCGCTCGCGATCTTGAACGAGGCGCTCTTCGGCGGGAGGGCGTCGCGCGCGCACCGCAAGCTTGTGCAACAGCTCGAGATCGCGACCGACGTCCGCGGGT
>Ga0268298_10005747_pt1 | contig 11515 bp, 25 predicted proteins | sample WWTPWeurt_MetaG_FD_194462 | JGI IMG/M metagenome (GOLD analysis project Ga0268298, IMG submission 194462) | Activated sludge microbial communities from WWTP in Nijmegen, Gelderland, Netherland - WWTP Weurt | ecosystem: Engineered > WWTP > Aerobic digester > Activated sludge | place... | reverse complement strand
GTCCCTTGGCGTGGCGCCTAGGGTTTCGACCCGCCCCCTCCTACCGCACGTCTCCCCGGCTGCGTGGCGAGCTGGCGCGGGTAGTACCTCGACACGCCGAACTCAGCTGCAAGCGATCGCGTGTCCTCGCCATCGCGCAGGCGCTGCACCATGTTGCGCACCTGCTCGTCACTCAGCTTGAGACGCCGTGCGCGCTCGCCTGGGCCAAGCGTTCCGTGCCTGATGGCGTCAGCCGCGTTGTCGGCCGGCGTTCCCCACTTCATGTTCGCAGGGCTGTTGTTGGTGGCGACACCATCCAGATGCCGCACATGCGGCGCAGCGTCAGTCGGCACACCGTGCCATGCACGACAGACCAAGTTGTGCACAGCACGCTTGCGCCTTTCGCCGCGTTCGTCCACGGTCACCACGAAGTAACCGCGGCAGAGACGCTGCGACAGCTCACGCATCGCGCCGCTTCGATCGCTGAGGATTCGCCCATCCTCGGATGCCCACAGACCTGCATGCCCTGGAACAGCCTTCATCGTTTGCGTGCGGCCAGACCCTCGCGGGCTGTCTTCTCGGCGTGGCAGGCGCGGCAGATGGCCTGGAGGTTGGCGCTGTCGTCCGTGCCGCCTTCGTGCTTCGGCTTGATGTGGTCGACCGCATGTGCAGGCGTCGCGACACCGCGCTTCCAGCAGGGCTGGCAGACGCCCTTGTCGCGCACCATGATCTGCTCTCGCAGCTTGCTCCACGCGTTGCCGTAGCCACGCTCGTGCCGGCTGCCGCGTCGGCGGTCGTTGAACTTGCCTGTCTCGACGCGCTTGTGCTCGTCGCAGCGACTGGCGCCGTGCACCAGGCGCCCGCAGCCTGGGAAGGTACAGGGCCGCGGAGGACTGCTAGGCATCGACATCGACGCCCAGCTTGGCGCAAATGTAGCGGTTAGGCACGGTGCGTAAAACCCCCGCCTTCACACCACCACGCCGCCGGCCTTCGCCGACAGGTGCCGCAGCAGCAGGTAGTCGACCCGATCAAGGCGGTCGAACATGGTGCTCTTGGCCACCTGCAGGCGCTCCAGCTTCTCCCGCTCGGTCGAACGCCTGTCGAGGTAGTAGCACTCGACGGTCGCACGCAGCTCGGTCGGAAGTGCGATCGAACGCAGCGCCTTGTCGATCTCCCAGGCATCCTGCTCGTCGGGCCGCACCACGTCGGCCTCCCACGGCATGCGCGCCTCTGGGTCTGTAGGCGCCTCCCAGCGCATCCGCGCGTAACGCCCGATGCCGTCCTTCTGGCGCACCTTCCAGTCGGCCCAGTTCAGCATGCGATACCGCATCTGCTTGTAGCGCGCCATCAGATCGCCTCCTGCAACCGGGACACCGGGACGACGGGACGGGACGGGAAACGGGACGGGACAATGTCCCGTTTCCCTATCGTGCGCGCGCGAGTCCCGCTGTCCCCTGTTTGTCCCGGTTTGGGGGACAACATGTAACCAAAACGGGACATCAAGCACTTCACTTCTGCCCCTTCCGAAGGTCGATCACGAAGCCCTCGGCGATCTCGATCAGGCCCGCATTGACGGCTGCCGCACGGGCCCGCCCGAAGGCCTTCTTCTTCGCCTCGGAGTCGAGCCCCTCGACCACGCTCTCGTAGAACGCCCGGCGTAGTTCCTTCTCCAGCATGCCGTTCTGCACCAGGTCCATCAGCTGCTGGTTGCGCCCGCCGCGCCCAGCTTCGGCCTCCTTCGCGCGAGCCTCGGCGATCTGCTCCTCGGTGCCGAGATGGCGCGCCACCAGCGACGTGATCGCGTCGCCCTCGTCGTCGAGCCCAAGCTCGGCCACCGAGAGCTGGAACACCGCGTCGCGGAACATCTCGCCGTCCTTCTGCTTGGCGCAGCTCAGCGTGGCGAGCATCTCCTTCTCGTCGCGGAACACGCCGAACATGAAGTCGACGTTGGCCCTGATCGCAGAGCTGCCGCGCGGCCGCTCCGTCGCGTTGTGTCCCGTGTGATGGATCACGAGCACGGCGCAGTTCCACAGCGAGCGGAACCGCAGGCCCAGCTCGCGCAGGTAGGCCGCCATCTCGTTGGCGCTGTTCTCGTCGCCGGCGTAGGTCTGCGAGAGCGTGTCGACCACCACCAGTGCAGGCGTCACACCTTGCGCCTGCGCGGCGTCCACCACGCGCCAGGCGTCGGCCGCCAGGTCGACCGGGATCGGGACAACCGCGAGCTCGGCCTCCGTCCACTCCATGCCGCGCTGGCGGTGCCACGCATCGATGCGATTCCACAGCCCTGCGCCGCCCTCGGCCGCGATGTAGAGCACCGAGCCGCGGTTCGTGCGCCGGCCCATCCACGGCAGGCCGTGCGCGATGTGCAGCGCGCAGTCCACCGCGACGAAGCTCTTGAACGTGCCGCTGCCGCCAAACAGGATGCCGATGCTGTCAGCCGGCAGAACGTGCTTGACCACCCAGCTGATGCCCGACGCCGCCTGTCGCAGCGCCGGCAGCCGCATCAGCGGGATGCGCGCGCCCGGGTTCTTGCGCTGCTGCTCGACCTTCGCGATGGCAGCGGCCATGCGCTCGATCCGGTCGTCGAGGCTGATCTGCGCGTTCCACGCCACGCCTGCCTGCTCGTCGACCGCGGCGATCAGCATGCGCTCCGACCACTTCTCGTGCACGATCTCGGCGTAGCGGCGGATGTTGGCTGCGCTCGGCACGCTCGCCGCCAGCGCGTTCACGTACACGATGCCAATGTCTTCCGCGCCGACGTCCTTCAGGGCCTCAAACACCGTGATGACGTCAGCCGGCTGCTGCTGGCCAATGAGCTTCGAGATCGCGCCGAAGATGGCCTGGTGGTCGGCCATGTAGAACGCGCGTTCGCTGAGCAGGTCGCTGACCAGCGAGAGCGCGCGGTTGTCCAGCAGCAGCCCGCCCAGCACGCTCTGCTCGGCCTCGCTGGACCAGGGAAGCTCGCGGCCGTTTTGTCCGCCTCGGTCTGGATCGTCGTGCCAGCCCGGCGGAGCGTCGTCGAGTCCCATGTCGTGATGAGTCACCGTGATGCCTCCGTCAAGCCATCGGCGCATCTTGTCAACCAGGCCTAACTGGTCGCTGGAGCCGAACTCGTTCTTCGCTTCGCTCATCTCTCGCCCCTCAGCTCAAACGTTAGCCGGCGTGCATTGAGGGCCGGAGCCCGGTCAGATGAAGTCGGCCCAGCTCCGGACCACGCGGTCGAGATCCGCCAGTGCGGCAGCGCCCTCGGCGGGCGCGGCGTCAGCCGGCTCGTAGAGCGTCATCCACACGCGCGAGCCCGCGGGCTTGTCGTGCCCGACGCGCACCAGATCCCCGGCACGCGCCATGTTGTCGACGTGCCGCCGTGCGAACGAGTAGCCCACCTGCGCGCGCTCGGCCACCTGCACCCAGGTGAACGCGCCGCGCTCCTCGTGGAGCGCCTGCGCGGCCAGGCTGAGCGCCTGGCGGATCTCGCCGCGTGGTCGTGTCACGAGCGCGCCGCTCCTGACTTTTCCCGGCCGTTCCCGGTTATTCCCAGGCGCTGGAACTCGGCCGCCAACACAGTAGCGTCATGGATACGCTTCTTGATCACCGGCACGAGCTGCGCCTCGATCCACTCGCCCATGTCGACGCCGTCAAGGTCGCACATGGCCTTGAGCGCGACAACGACGACCTGCTGATGCAGTGCGTGCAGTTTCAGTGCGTCGTTGGCTGCCTCCGGCACTTCACCGCTTTCCCAGCGCGAAAGTCGCGGTTGGGGGATGTTCGTCCGGCGCGAGATCTCGGTCTGCGAGAGGCCGGCACCGCGCAACGCGCGAATCAGATCGGTGGCATTCATCGCGTCAGTCTATGCGATGTCGCATAGCGAATCAATGCCCCATCGCAATATGCGCCAATGCATAGTCTCACCATGAAGCCGCACGAACTAGTTTTCGCTCTCGTGGAGCGCGGCGGTGGAGCTTTGAAGGTAGCCCGAGCCATGGGCTACCCAGGCTTCCAGGGCACCCTGCACAAGATCGCCGCCGGACGCGTCGAGAGTCCGTCGCGCGAATCCGCCGAGCGCATCTCGCGCTTCTTCGACATTCCGATCGACGCGCTCTACGATCCGCGCGTGGCCGCCCAAGTCTTCCGCGACAAGTTGGCAAACGTCCCGGCCAAAGAAGTACCACCCGGCTACGTCGCGCCCTCAGACAAGGGGGTGGCTCAGAAGGTGAGCCAGCTGTCGCCGATAACCCTCCCATCGCTCACCTGGGAGGGTTTGATGACTGGCTCGAGGTTGCCCGAAGTCTTCATTCTGGCTGCGCCAGACGATGCACTCGCTCCACGTATTCGCGCGGGCGATGCGGTGATCTGGTCGACGAGCAAGCCCGGCAAGCTCGGCTCCCCGATCCTGGTGCGCGACGCATCCGGCCAGGTCTACGTGCGACGGATGTACGAGGGCCCGGCACCTGGTCACTTCATCGCTAGGGTCAAAAGCGACGCATTTCGAGCGCTCGACAGCGTGGCCGACCAGCTCACGATCCTCGCCGTGTACGCTGGTCGGCTTGGTGACTTCGACGATTCTTGAAACGAGGGAGAAGCGATGTATTGGAGTGCGTATCTACAGGTCGTACTGGTGCTGTTCGGCGTGTTCGTTGCCATAGCCTGGGTGCTGCTGCCATTCGCCATGTTCGGCATGAAGCCGCTTCTGCGCGAGCTGGTGGCCGAGCAACGAAAGACGAATGAGTTGCTAGCCGACCGCGCCAAGCGAGGCGAGCAGTGAGCGCGCGCGCCCTCGCTTTCGTCGCGGCGCTCCTGCTCGGTGGGTGCGCGGCAACCCTCGATTCCGCCATCACCACGACCGAACGCCTGGCGCTACCGACAAGCCCCGAAGCAACCTATCGGAACCTCGTGAGCGCGATGCGGCGCTGCTACTTCGGCCCATCGATTCGAGTCGAAGGCGACTACTTTCCCGCGGCGCAATCGGCATCCCTCCGGCTGGTGTGGGGCAACGACGTCGGCGTAATCGAGTGGCTGCGCATCGAGGTGGCTTCCGCGCCAGACGGCTCGCAGGTCACCGCAGTGCGGCGGACAGCGCAGGGCAAGTTCGGCCCGGCATTGCGCTCGTGGGCAGCCGGCGATAGCCAGAATTGCCCCTATGCCTGAGCTTCCCGCTCAGCTTTCAACTATTTATGCGATGACGCATTGACGTAGCCTATTCGTTATCGCATACTGGCCCCGTCGCGCCACCCCGGCGCATGCGGAGGCCACAGTGCAAACGTCCGAACGCAGCTACCGCTGCCACTACACCCCGGTCGATCTGGCCCGCTTCCCGGTCCCCAGCGAGAGCGGCGTTCTGCCGTTCATCCAGATCAAGGCAGCTGACGCCGAACAAGCCCAGCGCGCGGCGCACGCCCTGACCGGCTGCCCGATCGCCGAGGTCCAGCGCCTGGATCCGGTCGAGTTCACGCCGCCCACCGACAGCGTTTTCGCCGTGCTGGCCGACGCGCACGAACGAGCGCAGGCGCGGAGGTTCGCGGCATGATTGCAAAGCACACGCCCGGACCGTGGCACTGGCCGCACGAGAGCAACGATCTCTGCCCGGTCAATCCCGAACCGACGCGCAGCGCCGTGTCGTCGATCCTGACCGCGGACGGCGGCTACGGCTTTCTCGGCTCCTCGACCGCCGACACGCTGGCCGAACTGGATGCCGATCGGCGACTGATTGCCGCCGCGCCGGAGCTGCTCGACGCGCTGAAGTCGGCCGAGTACTCGGTCAACGTCACGCGCGCGTGCCTCATGGACAGCGTCGAGACGCACGGCACGCACGGCGGCTGGCTCGAACAGGAGGCGGATCGGCTCGCCTCTGCGCTTGACGATATGCGCGCCGCGATCGCCAAGGCCACCGGGAGCGCCGCATGAAGCTCCTCGACCGCGAATCCCTCCCCTCGCCGCTGCGCCCGCTGAGCAACCGCACGCTGGTCGTCTGCATCGCCTGCCTGCTGACCGCGCTGGCGCTGGCCGGCTGCGGCGGTGGCGACCAGGAGCCCGACGGACGCAAGGACGACCCTTCGCCCAACTGCGCCATGCGCCCGGAGGCCTGCAAGTGAACCGCCTGCGCATCGCCTTGCAGGGGCGTGACACCTGCAACGGAACCTGCGAGACCGAAGGCGGATGCACCTGCCTCGTTTCGAAGTCCACCGAGAGCCAGCTGGACCGGCGCATTGCCGAGCAGCGCGCGTTCGCGCAGGACTACGAGGAAGCACTGGAACGCCGCGCCTACACCGAGGGCTGGCGCTGGGGCTTGGTCAACGGCCTGTTCGCCGGCGGCGCGTTCGTGGCGGCGGCGCTGTTCGCAGGCATTCACTGGTTCAAGGGCTGACCAATGGAGACCTCCAATGTTGTCCACCTACTCGCACATGAGCGAGGCCGAGCGCCCGCTGCAGGTCGATCCGGCGTGCACCAGCTTCTGGCGCTTGTACCTCCTGGTGATCGCACCACTGCTGTACGTGGCGCTGATCGCGGCGGCCACTGCCCTGTAGCCGGCCGACTCCACCACTACGTCGTCCCGGCCGGCGGACGCTGGCTCGTCGTCTACCGGCTGCCAGGCGTCGACGGATGGGAGCAGCCGGTGAGCGAGTGCCCGACGCCACGCGCCGCGCAGGAAGAAGCGGATCGGCTGAACGGGGGTGCTGCGTGAGCTTCATCGTCACATCCAATGGCGACGAACTGTCGCTAGACGTCCCGAGGCGTGGGCACATCACCGCGCTGGACATCGCGTGGAGCCTGGCGCAGACCAACCGATTCAGCGGGCGCTGCATCCGCCCCTACAGCGTGGCGGAGCACAGCCTGCTGGTGTGCGAGATCCTCGAGCGCGACATGGGGCTGAACGTCCACGCCCAGCTGCTCGGTCTGATGCATGACGCGCACGAGGCCTATGCCGGCGACATGCACACGCCGGGGAAGGACCAGATCGGAGCCGCCTGGCGCGCGTGGGAGTCGCGCTGGGAGCATCTGGTGCACAGCTGCTTTGCCCTGCTGACTGCGCACAGCGTGTGGCGCCGCGAAATCAAGCACTCCGACCTGGCCGCCCTCGCCACCGAGAAGCGCGACCTGATGCCGAGCAGCCCCACGCCGTGGCCGGTGCTGGCCGGCGTCGAACCGGTGGGCTGGGTGAACCTGCGCAGCGTCGAGCGCGAGCGCATGACGTGGGAGGACTGGCGCGACCGCTGGCTCGATCGCTACCACGAGCTGGACTTCGCGCGCAACGAGCTGAAGGTGCCGCTGCGATGAGAGAAGCCCCGAACCTGCGCACCCATGTGCAGCGCCTGGCCACCCGCGCCGACGGCGTGTGCGCCGCCGAGGTGACTGGATTTCGTGCCACCCAAATCCGCGCTGCCATCTGGCACCTGGTGCAGGCTGGCGCGCTGCATCCGGCCAGGATTTCGCACAAGGTGGTGCGCTACTTCACCGACGCGCAGCTGGCCGCGCAGTACGAATGTCTGCACCGCCGCGCACCGGCCAGGCCGGCCACGACCATGGGCGAGCGCAGCAACCCGACGCACAAGTCGCTGCGCGCCTGGTGGCCGGCCGACGCGCCGATGGTGATCACCGAGCACACCCGGGTCACAGTGGCCAAGCCGCTGCCGCAGCCCACGCGCACGAACACCCACACTGGCTGGGGCGGCTGATGCGAGACGAAGCCTTCCAGGTCGTGCCCATGCACATCGCCCGCAACCCGGTGGCCCGCGCCGTGGCCATCACCCGCATGCGCCAGGCGGTGCTGGACTTCCAGCTGCGCCTGCACTTCCTGCCATACGACCAGGAGGTGCATGGCGACGTGCACTGTGCGATGCAGGTGCTGACCGTCTGCCTGTTGAGCCTCGAGGAGTTGGGCCGCGCTGACGAGGCGGCCGCACGCGTGATGCGCGGCGCGCAAGCAACGCTGCTGCAGTGCGTAAACCTGAAGGGCCGCTGGCGGCCGGAGTTCGCCCAGCCCGTCGACATCGGTCTGCAGCGCGCCGTCGAGGCCTTCAAGTCGCTGCCCGTCGACGTCACCGCGCGCGCCTGGCAGCGCATGCGTCGGATCGAAGAAGACGCCGGCTTGGTGGCCGTATCTGGAGATTCCGCATGACCACGCTGACCATCACCGTGCACTACCCGCCGGCCAACATGCCCGACGCCGACACCGACGTTCTGGTGTGGGCCTATGGCGAAGAGGAGTCCCAGCTCGGCGCCTACGTCGGCGAAGAGAGCGACGGCCCGGCGTGGACCGATGCGCAGGGAGAGATCCTGCCGCGCGTCGTGGCCTGGGCGAACCTGCCGTGCGGGCCCTCGCGCTGAAAAGCGAGACGATTATGGAACGAAAGCCTTGGAGCGAAGCTGAGTTGGAGCTACTGCGGCTCAACTTCGCAGACAGCCGCACTGACGACCTGGCGCAGGCGCTCGGCAGGCCGTACACAGCTGTAGCGCAGAAGGCAGCGAAGCTCGGACTGCGAAAGAGCGAGGCATACATTGCCAGCCCACTGGCCCATCGACTCGACGGCTTGAAAGGCATGAAGACGCGCTTCAAGCCCGGTGCGGCGCCTTGGAACAAGGGCACGCACTACCAGCCAGGCGGCCGATGTGCAGAGACACAGTTCAAGCCCGGCACGAAGAGCGGGCGAGCTGCGCAGTTGGTTGTGCCGGTCGGCAGCTACCGCGTGAACGCAGACGGCTACCTTGACCAGAAGATCAGCGATCAGCCGGGTCCGCAGAACCTGCGGTGGAAGTCCGTGCATCGGCTCGTGTGGGAGCGGACGCACGGACCCGTGCCGCACGGACACGCGGTGTGCTTCAAGCCTGGCCGGCGTAGCACCGACGCGGCCGAGATCACGGTCGACGCGCTGGAACTAGTGACGCGCCGCGACCTGATGCTGCGCAACACCTACCACCGCTACGGCAAGGACGTGGCGAAGCTGGTTCAACTCCGCGGCGCGCTGACGCGCCAGATCAACAAGCGCGCACGACAGGAGGATGAACGTGACGCATGACGCAGAGCGAGACAGGTTCATCAAGGACCACATTGCCGTCTGCACGGCCGGTCCGTGCAAGAAGTATGACCCCAAGAAGCCAGGCGGCGGCGGCTATCACTCCGTCGAGTATTCGCGCCGCAAGTGCGCGAAGGCGATCTGGAAGCGCGAACACGCCAAGCTGGAGAAGCCATGAGCGACAAGACGATCAACGACCTGCGCGCGGCGCTATTCGATGCGCTGCAGAAGGTGAAAGACGGAACGATGGACCTGGACAAAGCGCGCGCCGTGAACGAGCTTGGGAAGACGCTGATCGACAGCACCAAGGTGGAGGTCGACTACCTGCGCACTACTGGCGGTGGAGAGAGCGGCTTCATCGATTCGGCCGTGGGCGCCAGCAATCTGCCGGATGGCATCACAGGCCGCACGGTTCACCGGTTGAAGTGAGCTTGAGGCACAACGCAGAGTTAACCGGCGGCCGTTAGGCCGTCCGGTTGGACGACGGGTTAGGCGTTTGTGCCGAAGCGTGACCCAAGCAAGCGAACAAAGGAACGACGATGACTCTGAAGCTGTACCGAGTGACGTGCCGCGGCATGACAAGCACCATTGGCGGCAACGTGGCGCACGGGCTGGAGCTGGCCGACTTCGGCGGCGAGCGCTGCTGGATCGGCATGGACCTGGCCGAGAAGCGCGACTTCGCGGCGCTGGCGCTGGTGTTCAAGCGCAGCGCCTACGTGGTGGCGGAGGACGCGGCTGATGCGTACCGCCGCGTGCGCGCCGAGCTGGACAAGACAGACCTCGGCTTCACCAAGGGCCGCGAGATGGACAAGGTGGAACTGCTGGCAGAAGAAGGCATGTACCCCGAATGTGGGCTCAGGCTGTACGTCTAACGTTTGAGCTGAGGGGCCAAGGAGGCGCCTGAACCTATGAGCAACACACCGAAGACACCCGCCGACGCAGGTCCCGACCTCCAGCGAAGTGTTGGGCGGCCGGCTCCGAGGCAAAAGGTCCTGCGCCTCGGGTGCCTACTGGTGCAAGAGCACTACAAGCCCGGCGACCCCGCGCCAGAGGGCTACCTGGCGTGGCACGAATGGGCAGCGGTGCAGCACAAGGCCGGACTGCGGCAGAAGCAGTGCGGCTCGTGCGGTCTGTGGCGCTACCCGCAGGAGCTGAGCGAGCACACGGTCAAGTGGCGCGGTTTCACGTCGCGCGGCAAGAGCGTGAACCAGATGGCGCCGCTGTGCCTCAAGTGCGAGGCACGCAGCAAGACGCCCAACGTTCGAGCTAACTTGCCGCCAGTGGCGGCACAGGAGTAGGAAGATGAAGACCAAGCCGACCGCCACTGGCGGTCAAGTTGAGCGAGGGGTTCGGCGTCTCGTGCCGAAGCGCGAAGTTGGCCCGAGCGCCGCCAAGGTGTACGCGCTGCGGTGGTATACGCTGCCCGACACGCTGCCGCCGAAGCGCGAGGACAACGACCGCTGGAGCCAGCGCGTGTGGCTGGCAATGCCGAACGGCGAAGTGATCCAGGGTGAATGCCACTTTGCTGGCCCCGAAGCCACGCACGGGCACGCCGTGCATGCGTGGTTCGGCGACAACTGCCAACTGGACGCGGACCCGATTGCGTGGATGCCGTATGCGAAGCCAGACCACCCGCACGCCCTTCCGGCCCCGCGCGCCGCATGACGCCTAACGCATAGCTCAGGCGACCGCTACGGCGCCGCGCTGCAGCCGGAGCGATAGATGGCGGCCCGCCGTGGCGGGTCGCCTGCAGCGAACAGTTCGGCCTGTGGCCGGAGGCAACCGAAATGACGACTGAACGATTTCACCTCAGCGCCGTGCTGACCATGACCACCGGCAAGCTGCTGTGCCAGATGGAGGACATCTACCGCATTGCGCAGCACTTGGCCGGCGAGCCGGTGTGGACGCACCAACTGGGCCGCGTGATGACCGAAAGCAAGCCTCACCTGCTGGAACAGTTCCCGGCGCTGGCAGCCGTGACTGGCGAAGAGGTGACGCCCGAGAACTTCGCGGCGTGGCTGGACGACCGCGTGAACGAGCACGGCGAGTGGTTGGACGTGGCGTCGATGTCTGAGCACGCGCACGAGAGCATCGACCCGCTGAGCGAGCTTGCCGAGAAGGTGCATCCCGACCGCATCGTCACGGTCAGCGCGTAAAGCCGAACGTTCGAGGTGAGGCGCGCCTTGCGGCGCACCGGCCTTCGCAGACCACAACCGCGACGCCGCAAGGCGTCGCCTCGACCGACCAGTTAGGCCGGGCTCCGAAGCGAAAGGACTGAGCATGAGCACTGACACGATGAAGCCACGAAGCACCGTGCTGCGCGACGACCGCAAGACCGTGACGCAACTGTTGGCGGCGGCCGAGAAGGACACCGACGCGGTGAGCGTGTTCATGGCCGGCTGCACCGTGGCCGACACCGAGGCGGCCGTGTTCGTGGTGAAGGGACCGGAGGCGATTGCCTACCTGCGCGAGTTGTGCAAGCGCCAGGGCCTGCTGACCGATAAGCCCGTGACCGGCCCGACCTGCAA
>Ga0268298_10005746_pt1 | contig 11516 bp, 8 predicted proteins | sample WWTPWeurt_MetaG_FD_194462 | JGI IMG/M metagenome (GOLD analysis project Ga0268298, IMG submission 194462) | Activated sludge microbial communities from WWTP in Nijmegen, Gelderland, Netherland - WWTP Weurt | ecosystem: Engineered > WWTP > Aerobic digester > Activated sludge | place: Netherlands... | reverse complement strand
TTCGTCAGCAGTATTTAATTCGCTTCCACCAAATTTTTTATGTGCCGGACGCGATTTTATATACACTCATGCCGCAACAGATGCTGACGGAGACTCGCTCGTGTACGAGTTGTATCAGCCTTTCATAGGGGCCGATTTTTTTAATAACCTTCCGCGCCCGCCATCACCGCCTCCTTATGCAAAGGTGGTTTGGGTAAACGGTTTTGGAGTGAACAGCATGATGAAAGGAGTTCCGGAACTTACCATTCATCCGCAAACGGGATTACTTAAAGTAAAACCTCAATTAACCGGGCAATATGTGGTGGGCATTCTGGTAAAAGAATTCAGAAACGGGAAATTTATAAATTCAACCCTTCGCGATTTTCAATTCAATGTGCTGAACTGTCAGTTTGATGTGGTAAGCGCATTCAGTAAAGATATGCACCTGTGCAGCGACACCGTTAAGTTTGTAAACCAAAGTGTGGGTGCCGTTTCTTATTTATGGGATTTTGGCGACACATTAATTACTTCCGATACAAGCACACAACCTGAACCAACTTATATCTATCCGTCAACAGGAACTTATATTGTAAAATTAGTTACTTACAAAGGCAATTGCTCCGACTCTACATTGGTTAGCGTAACCATAGATAAAGACATAGGCACATTTGCCGGAGAGGACCGGCTCATTTGTAAAGGAGACTCCTTAGTTTTGGGCACTGAAAATACCGGCAACTTTTCGTATACGTGGTCGCCTCCCGATTATCTTGACAATCCTGCCTCGGGCGAACCTACTGCAACACCTCCTTTTTCCGTTACATATATTGCTACCCGCAATACCGATGTTTGTGTAAACACCGATACGGTTCATGTTTTTGTGGTTGATGTAAAAGCTGATTTTACGTATCAGTTTAAACCTTTGTGTAAAGATGCTCAATTGCAAATAGATTCTCCCGGTGTGGTAGATCAAAGTAAATGGCTTTTAGACGGAGTAGCAGTTAACCGGGAAGAGCTGGTACAATTGCCTTATCAGTTTAACAAAACCTATGAGTTGCAATTTATTGTTACCGACAGCGGATGTGCGGATACGGCTTCCAAAACAATTACTCCGTATAGCAGCGATTCGCTGGTGATGGTTTATAATATATTTACTCCAAACAAAGACGGATTGAATGAATGCCTCGCTCTTCGCGGACTTACCTTAGAGCAGGGTTGTTCGCGAATATTTATATACAACCGCTGGGGGGAATTGATTTTTGATTCGGACAAAGACGGAACCTGCTTTAACGGAAATTTTAAAGGGAGTCCGTTGAGTGAGGGTGTATATTATTATGTGCTGGAACATCATGCAAAAAAATATACCGGCTCGGTAACATTATTAAGGTAATTGTTGAATTACCGTCTTCCGTTTGTACTTTCGTCCCAAACACTTTTCATGAAAGCAATTTTATTAGAAGCCCTTCACCAGCCTTTGCAGGTAAAGGAAGTAGTCACTCCGGAAATTTTACCCGGTGAGGTTTTAATCAGAATGCATGCTGCAGCATTTAATCATCGCGACCTTTGGATTCAGAAAGGTCAGTATGCCGGCATTGTGTTTCCCATGATTCCGGGATCGGATGGTTGCGGAGTGGTGGAGCAGGCTGCTTCACCCGAAGATAAAAAGTGGATTGGAAAAGAAGTGATCGTTAATCCTTCTATGAACTGGGGAACAAATCCGGCAGTTCAGGCTAAGGATTATGTAATTTTAGGTTTGCCTCATCACGGAACTTTTGCGCAATACTTAAAAATTGAAAGCAGGTTATTAAGCGAAAAACCCGCACATCTTAGTTTTGAAGAAGCGGCAGCTGTTCCCTTGGCCGGACTAACCGCCTTCAGGGCATTGTTTACACGAGCACGTGCACGAAAGGGAGAAAAAATTCTGGTAACGGGTGCCGGTGGCGGGGTAGCATTATTTGCCATTCAGTTTGCCATTGCTGCCGGATGTGACGTGTACATTACTTCAGGGTCGGATGAAAAAATATCGAAGGCCATAACACTCGGGGCAAAGGGCGGGGTAAACTATAAAAAAGAAAACTGGCATAAGGAACTACAACAACTAAGCGGAGGATTTGATGCGATTGTTGACAGTGCCTGTGGTGATAATTTTGCCCGGCTGGTGGATATAGCAAAGCCATCCGGACGAATTGCTTTTTACGGAGCTACCCTAGGAGCATTTAATAGCGGAGTACCGGCAAAAATATTCTGGAAGCAGTTGGACATTCTGGGCTCAACCATGGGCAACGATGCCGAGTTTTACGAAATGGTAAACTTTATAAAGCATCATCAGATTAAACCGGTAGTTGATAGTGTCTGGGGTTTGGAGAAGGCTCAGGAAGCAATAGAGCATATGGGAAAAGGGGAGCAATTCGGGAAGATTGTTTTAAGCATACCCCTATAAAAAAACTAAATCGGAGCTATTTTCATAACTCCGATTTAGCAAGCGAGTTTTAACTCCTTCTTGAATCAGTAATAAATTACTTTTTCTTTTTAGGAGCAGCTTTTTTAGCAGTTGCTTTTTTAGCGGCTTTTTTAGGAGCAGCTTTTTTAGCAGTTGCTTTTTTAGCGGCTTTTTTAGGAGCTGCTTTTTTAGCGGTTGCTTTCTTAGCGGCTTTTTTAGGAGCAGCTTTCTTAGCGGTTGCTTTTTTTGCAGCTTTCTTAGGAGCTGCTTTTTTTGTTGCTTTAGCCATAGCTTTTAAGTGTTTGGGTGTTGATGAATTCTAAGTGTAAAGTTGATATGATTTTTATTTTTATGCAATAGGTGTTTTAAAATCGAAAGTGTTGAAAACCCTGTTTGAGTCAATTTTCTCATTGTGTGAAAGAGTGTGTGATCTTCTGAAACGCTTGGTAAATCTACTATTTTCGCGAATGTCTATTATCATGAATGAATATTTTTTTTGTTGCGAATAATGTGGAAAAGTCGCGAAATAAAAATGATGATGTGCTTGTTGAAGTGAATTTTTTACTGATAAAAAATGATGTTGCTCTGTTTTTTGCATCTGCTGAAACACTTGAAAACACTGGTAACTTCGCTTGTTGATGTTTCAAATATACCAATAGAATTTGTTTATCCAATCTTTAATTCAGGAAATTTCAAAAGCTTTTTCTCCTGCTAAAATTTCATTTCAACAGAAAATAAAGCATGTTTTAAAATTGCTTTTCGGGATTTCGGGTTTGTAGTTTGAAGTAAAAAAAGGGCCGGCAAAAACTAAACGGATCTGTTCTGAAAAGCGGGAGGTGTTTTGTTTTTCGAAATTTCGATTTTCCTGTTTTTGGGCAGTTTTCCCTATGAAAAGTACATTTTAAGCTCTTTCAATTTACTTTAAGGATAACCGCAGAAATAACTAAATTTGCCTGCTTAATTAATCAGACATATGTCAGCTACCACAAAAGAAACGGATTACTCAAAATACGAAGCGGTGATAGGATTGGAGGTGCATGCGCAAATGCTTACTCAAAGTAAAGCCTTCTGTTCCGACTCTACTTTGTATGGCGCGTTGCCCAATTCGCAGGTGAGTCCGATAAGCCTGGGGCATCCGGGTACGTTACCTGTTCACAACCGCGAAGCTATTCGTTACGCCATCAGGTTGGGTATTGCCTGCGGAAGCGATATTACCGAACATAATTATTATGCCCGTAAAAATTATTTCTATGCCGACCTGCCCAAAGGATACCAAATTACACAGGACAAAACACCTGTTTGTACCGGAGGAAGTATTCATATAAAACTAAAAGACGGAACTGAAAAAAACATAAGACTGCAACGAATTCACATGGAAGAAGACTCCGGAAAAAGTATGCACGATCAGGATGTGTTCGATTCATTAATTGATTTAAACAGGGCCGGTATGGCATTGGTAGAAATGGTTTCCATGCCCGATATTAAAACAGGAGAAGAGGCTTATCAATACCTTACCGAAGTACGAAAATTGGTTCGCTACCTTTATATATGTGATGGAAATATGGAAGAAGGTTCCCTTCGTTGTGATGCCAATATTTCGGTTATGCTTAAAGGTAGTAAAGAATATGGTACCCGGGTAGAAGTAAAAAATATGAACTCAATCCGCAATGTACAGCGTGCTATTGATTTTGAAATTAAACGGCAGATTGATGAACTGGAAAACGGAGGAAAAATTTATAAAGAAACCAGAACCTTTGAAGCCGTAAAGGGAATAACTATTGTGATGCGTAGCAAAGAAGATGCTACCGACTATCGGTATTTCCCCGAGCCCGATTTACCACCTTTACACATTACCAGCGAATTTATTGATGGAGTAAAAGCACAAATGCCTACTTTGCCCAAAGAACTTTATGAAAAGTTTACACATATATATAAGCTGAACGATTACGATGCTTCGGTACTTACCGAAAATAAAGAGGTGGCCGAATATTTTGAGCAGGTGCTGAAACATACAGGGAATATTAAAGCCGCTGCCAACTGGATAATGGTAAGTGTAAAAGGTTATCTTAACGAACAGGCCATCGAGATTAAGGATTTTATTTTGCAGCCGGCCAAAATTGCCGAATTGATCAATCTGATTGACGGAGGAAAAGTAAGTAATTCGGTTGCTTCTCAAAAAATATTTCCGGCCATGCTGCACGAGCATCATAAGTCGGCATTGGAAATTGCCGAGGGATTAAACCTGCTTCAGGAAAGTAATTCCGATTCTATACTACCCTTCATTAAACAGGCCCTTGAACTTTATCCCGAGAAAGTAGCCGAGTACAAGGCAGGGAAAAAATCGCTGGTAGGCTTGTTTATGGGTGAAGTAATGAAACTATCAAAAGGGAAAGCCGATCCGAAATTAGCCAACCAGTTGCTGAGAGATGAACTCGAAAAATAATTTTATAAAGAAATGAAAAAAGTTTACACCTATATATATATAGTATGCTGCGCAGCTTTGCTGGCCTCATGTAAATCTAAAACTACCGAGGATGATAAAAAAGGATTTGAGGTAACAGGGGTAGTAAAGAATTACGGAAGCGGAAGTGTTTCATTAATGGAGCTTACCTCAGGCGGACTCATCTTTATAGACTCAGCCGAGGTAAATGAAAAAGGAGAGTTTACGCTGAAAGGTACCAATAAAGAAAAAACCTTTTACTCCATTAAAGGAGCCGATTTTTCAATACCGGTAGTGCTGGATACAGCCAGTAAAATTGTTGTTGAAATTGATTTGAATAATCTGGTTGATTACAAAGTATCGGGTTCTGAAGATAACAGGGTATTGCGTGAACTGATTAAAACCAACGACAGTTTTTTGGGGGAATTAAATAACATGAAAGCTAAGTATGACAAATATACCAATGCCGAAACAATGCCTGATTCCATTCAAAAGCAAATAAGTGCTGAGTATTACGATTTAAGTATGCGTCAGAAAACAGCTGTTGTACGTTTTATGGATTCGGTGCCTAACTCAATCGTGGCTTTTTTTGCAATGGATTTTTTAGTGGATGAACAGGAGCCAACGGTTAAATATGATATGTGGGACCGTATGGATAAAAAGTATTTTCCTATTATGACCGAATCTAAATACGTACAGGCCAATCACCGCAGGGTAGAGGATTTACGCAAAACAGAAGAAGGCCGGTATGCCCCCGAAATTGTTTTGAATAATCCCGAAGGAATACCCGTTCCGCTGTCATCACTTCGGGGTAAATATGTGCTCATCGATTTCTGGGCTTCATGGTGCCGCCCCTGCCGCGATGAAAATCCAAACACGGTGAAGTTGTACAACAAATACAAAAAAGACGGGTTGGAGATTTACGGGGTGTCGCTCGATTCGGATAAAGAGAGCTGGTTAAAGGCGGTTTCTGACGATCAGCTTACATGGATTCATGTAAGCGATTTGCTCAAATGGAATTCTCCCGTTATAACGAAATACAATATTGATGCTATTCCTACTACCATTTTGCTGGATAAAGAAGGAAAAATTATTGCTAAAAATTTAAGGGGAAAAGATCTTGAAAATAAGTTAGATGAGCTGTTTCATTAACCTTAACTTAACAATTCGTTAATTTTGAAGTTACCATGCCATCCTAATCTTGCAACAAAAACGGAATATGGAAAATAACAGGTACAAGATTTTAGTGGTGGATGATGAACCGGATATTCTCGAGTTTATAGAGTATAACCTCAAAAAGGAGGGATATAAAGTTATTTTGGCAACCAACGGGCAGGAAGCAATTGAAAAATCCCGTAAGGAAAAACCCGATTTGGTATTGCTTGATGTGATGATGCCTGTATTAGACGGAATAGAAACCTGCAAACTCATGCGCACCATTCCCGAACTAAAACAAATTTTTATCGTATTTCTCACTGCCCGAAGCGAAGAGTACTCGGAGCTGGCGGGTTTTAGCGCAGGTGCCGATGATTATATAGCCAAACCAATTAAACCAAGAGTATTACTGAGTCGCATCAATGCCATCATTCGCAGAAAGGAAAAGGATAAAACGGATGAGCATCTGGTAGTAGGTAATCTGGTAATTGACAGAGAAAGTTTTTTGGTGTATCGCGGACAGGAAAAAATTCAATTAGCCCGCAAAGAATTTGAGTTACTTTTTTTGCTGGCGAGCAAACCCGGGAAGGTGTTTACCCGCGAGGCTATTCTCGAAAAAATATGGGGACAGGATGTGCTGGTAGTTGACCGTACCATTGATGTACATATTAGAAAAATTCGTGAAAAACTGGGCGAAGAATACATTACTACCGTTAAAGGTGTGGGCTATAAATTTGAGATATGATCATAAACCCCACGCCCCGTATTGTTTCACTTATCACCTCGGCATTACTTTCGGTTTGTATCGGAGTGTTTGCTTTGGTGGCAACTAATTTTAACTGGGGCGATTCAATACTGATTTTTATTTCGAGCTTAGTACTTTCCTATATTCTTATTTTTTATGCACTCGAGTTTTTTATTTACCGCAAAATTAAACTCATTTATAAAACCATTCATAGTTTAAAAACGCAGAAATACACCAGCGTAAATACCATTTTTAAAGAATCCAACCGGGATTCGGATCCTATTGAGGAGGTGAACCAGGAAGTAATTACCTGGGCCAGGGATAAAAAAGATGAAATAGACCAGTTGAAAAAGCTGGCCGATTTCAGGAAGGAATTTATCGGAAATGTATCGCACGAATTAAAAACTCCCATTTTTAATATCCAGGGATATATTCATACACTTATTGACGGTGCACTTGAAGACCCTGAAGTGAATATGAAGTTTTTGAAAAAAGCTGCCCGCGGTGCCGACCGTTTGTGTGATTTGGTAGAAGACTTAATCTCTATTTCACAATTAGAGGCGGGAGAGTTGCACATGGAATACGAGCGTTTTGATATTAATGCATTAGTAAAGGATGTGTACGAACAATTGGAGTATCGCTCCAAAGAACGTGGAATTACCCTTACCATAAAAGACGGATGTAATCAGCCGTTTTATGTATTTGCAGATAAATACCGCATCAGACAGGTAATCGTAAATCTGGTTGTAAATTCGATAAAGTACGGAAAGGAAATGGGGGTAACCACTGCTGCTTATTACGATATGGACGAAAATATCCTGATTGAAATTACTGATAACGGAGACGGAATTGAACAGGGACATTTGCCCCGCTTGTTTGAGCGTTTTTACCGGGTAGATAAAAGCCGTTCGCGCGATGCCGGAGGAACAGGTTTAGGTTTGGCCATTGTGAAACATATTATCGAAGCCCATCAGCAAACCATTAATGTACGAAGCACAGTGGGCGTAGGCTCTACGTTTGTGTTTACACTTAAAAAGGCTCAACCGGCCGATAAAATCGTTACGTTTATGTTTTAATGTTTAATTTGCGGCTTCATTATATGGAAGCAAAGCAAATTAAATTCCCCCGTTTTCCGGAACTCATCATACATGAAGATGACGACCTGATTATACTGAACAAGCTACCGCATATCTCTTCTCTGGACGAACGCTCCGGAGAAGGCCCGAGCATAGTTTCAATGGCAAAAAAATATTGCGCTACGGCAAGCCTTTGTCACCGGCTTGATAAAGAAACCAGCGGGGTACTTATCATTGCAAAAAATCAGGAAACTTACAGGGAAATTGCCATTCAGTTAGAAAACAGAAATGTAGGGAAATTGTACCATGCCGTGGTAGCCGATCATGCCGAATTTAACGAGACAGAAGTGAAACTTCCCCTGCATACCAACTCTAAAGGAATTGCCGTGATTGATTACGGAAGGGGAAAAGAGGCGGTTACTATATTTCAGTCTTTAAAATATTTCGGGCATTTTACGCTGGTAGGATGCCAGCCGCTTACCGGGCGTTTACACCAGATACGTGTGCACCTTGCATCTCAAAATTTCCCGATAGTGGGAGACGAATTGTACGGTGGGAAAAAGCCCATGCTGTCATCGGTAAAACGAAAGTTTAAAACAGGTAAATGGAGCAACGAAGAACCCATGATGAAACGGGTGGCATTGCATGCTTACCAGATCCATTTTGAATTAAAAGGAGAAGAAAAATTATTCACCGCTCCTTACCCTAAAGACTTTGAAGTGTTTCTCAAATTACTTGAGAAATATGATTCGGTGGATTAAAACCGGGCATCCCGACTGTAAAGTCAGGACACCCGGTATTTCTGTTTGAGAGCCCCCTTATCTTATCAATACAACCTTTTGTGTCTGGGTGTATGAACCAGCGGTGAAGTTAATGAAATAAATTCCTTCTTTAAGCGCAGCAGAATTAAAAGTAAATTTATGTACGCCTGATTGCTTAAAGGCATTGTTTTCAATAGTTGCAACCTTTTGTCCAAGCAGATTTGTAATTACAATATTCACCTGCTCTTCTTTAGAGATATGGTAATTTATTGTGAGCTGGTAAGTAAACGGATTAGGGTAAGCATGGAAAATGGTTTTTCCTACAATAGCTTGTTTATTGTCCGAAGGTATGCGTCTTGACATTCCACTTTCCGGCAGCGGTTCAATGTGCATTGGAACACCATAGTGAATTCCACCAATGGAAACTGTATCCTCATCCAGCATTTCCTCAAGGTCAAATTCGTAGAAAGCATCAAAAGTGGACAGGGTGGTGTAATCATTGCGCATCACAAATTCCACCCCCAGCAATCCATACTGACCTGCTTCGTAAGCAATATTTTCCATCACCACTTCTACACAGGTATCTACCATTAAAGTAGAGTCATCCACTACTGTATATCCCGAGCCATCCGTATTTGTCCAGATGTTTTGCAATGTAGGGTCGAGATGTAAAATAATATACCCATACCTGAAGAAATCACAGTTTCCTGCCCTAAGACGTAGTACACCTGTTGCCGAAGCATCATCATTAGGATTTCCATTACCACCCCAACTTACCCTTCCATTACCGGGTAGTGCATCATACACCACAAAATTTTTAGTAATAATGTTATTGTTATCCCTAACATTCTTACCTACTAAAGTCGTTTCCGGTACAGACATTCCATAATTTGGATTCGTACAGGTTACAATTCGGCTCAGGAAACAAATATCGGCCTGATTACTCGCGTTGGAATCTCCAACCACAATACCCGGATCAGGTACTATCCAACTTGTACTTACCTTATATACTTCGCTGGGCGCAAGTGCCGGAATATTGTATTCACCTATTAATCCGCCAAGCCCTTTTCTTGCACCATAATAGGTTTTCCAATTGCCACTTACCGAATCGTTGTTTGAGGTATTACTAAGCCAGTTCTTGTCCCATCGTTCACCAGTGCTGGCAAAAGTCCAATACACAAATAATTTGGCAGGAACACTGGTTGCGTTATTCGTGTTGCGCACAATTGCTCTGAGGTAATTAGGAGCAGTCCATCTGTACTCAGGATTTTCATGAACAGATGAAGTGTCGTTGTTTTTTCTGTTCCATATATCCGGGCTGTTCCATATAAATCCGGTCGAAGGTTCTGATGCAAAAATATCGGACTCATTATCCTTTGCCCATAAGTCATAATTTAGAGAATTAACAGTGAGTACCGCTTCCGAGCTGTATTCCGCAGCATTAGTACAATGGTTAAATACCACTGCCCTGTAAACCCCACCATTCATGCATAAATCAGTAACAAAACTATATGGGCTTGTGCCGGGAGCAACGGTTACCCAAGTATAAAATGGGGAAGTGCCTGTTCTTTTTTCCCATCGCAACAGGGTCATATCGGTCATACTAATGGAGAAACTGGCCGCACCGCCATCATTTACGGTGACATTGGAAGGCTGGGAACTAATTGCAGGGGCCATCACCGAAATAGTATATACATTTGTGTAGGTGGTATCACTTGTTACACTGTAAACCATCCGCCTGCGATAGTATGTTGTCACACTTGCAGGAGGTGGGCTGTAATCATATGCTGTAGCCCCCCAAATATCATCCCATGTTCCGGTGGTGTCTGTAGTGGTTTGCCACCTGAAAAAGTATTTTGTACTTATGCAGGAGAAACTTCCATCAATAGTATGAAGATTTCTTCCCGGACACGTAGTATCTCCATTTTCCAGCAGGTAATTTATTAATAACGGACGCATCGGGATCAGTACCGAATCGCTATAAGAAAATTTTCCAAACGAGGTCATTTCCCTTATGATATAACAACTGTCTGTCCAACTACTGTGAGAATAATTTTGTAACGTTCCTGTACCACCCAGATTGACATAATTAGTTGTGCCTAACTTCCGGTATTGCCATTGATAACTTATGGTTTTATTACCGCTACACGGAGCATTACCGGAAACATACAAAGCATTTCCTGTACAAAGGGTATCACCTGAATAAGTAATATCACCCGCGAAAATGGCAGGAATAACCACATTGCTGGTAGATGAACAGGCATTGCTATCGGTTACTATCCGTCTTACATGGGTTGTATCAAAGAACACCGGATATTTTAAATCTTTTTGTGTTTCACCGGAAATTGTTTCCCAAGTGATGCCGTTGGCACTTCTTTCCCAAATGTAGGATTGAATACCAATAGTGCTCGAAGGTATTGAACCAAGCACATCATCACAATCTGTCGTATCTAAGCTAATAGCATTATTTGCGACCCGCATTTGAACTTTCACTATATTACTTGCAAGTTCGCAGGAACCAGAGGTTACCTGTCTATAGTACCATGTTGTTTGTGTTTGTGCAGTTGGTTGGTAAACAGAGTCGGTTGCCCCGGATACCAACGTCCAGTTTTTTACTGTTCCGGTGTCAGTACTCTTATACCATTTGTAAGTATAAGTACCAATGCCATATCCACCATAGGTAGGTTGCGAAGTAACTAACGCTGGTGCAACCCCATTACAAGCTCCAATGGATGGAGTATCTATAATATTGATGATTTCAGGCATTACTATAAGGCTAATAGAATCAATTGCACTACATCCTGTTGATTTATTTCGGGCAGTAAGGTAAAGTTTCCCGTTCTGATGCCATTTTACATAAGCATTATTAACACTTTCATCAACGTAAATAATATTTCCATTGGTGATACTCCACGTATAAGTG
>Ga0268298_10005745_pt1 | contig 11517 bp, 10 predicted proteins | sample WWTPWeurt_MetaG_FD_194462 | JGI IMG/M metagenome (GOLD analysis project Ga0268298, IMG submission 194462) | Activated sludge microbial communities from WWTP in Nijmegen, Gelderland, Netherland - WWTP Weurt | ecosystem: Engineered > WWTP > Aerobic digester > Activated sludge | place... | reverse complement strand
GTCCATAAAGGCCTTGAACTTGATCTCGGCGTTGCACAGGATGTCCGGGTTGGGCGTGCGGCCGGCCTGGTACTCGCGCAGGAACTCGGCGAAGACGCGGTCGCGGTACTCAGCGGCGAAGTTGACGTGCTCGATCTCGATGCCGATCACGTCGGCCACGGCCGCGGCGTCCACGAAGTCGATGTTGGACGAGCAGTATTCGCTGTCGTCATCGTCTTCCCAGTTTTTCATGAAGATGCCGATGACCTCATACCCCTGCTGCTTGAGCAGGTACGCCGTCACGGCGGAGTCCACGCCGCCACTCAATCCGACGACGATGCGTTGTTGGGCTGTCATCGGGGGATTTTAGGAGGACGGTTCCAAGCGCTTTCTAAACGACCGCCGGTCTCGTGGAAGATCGTACTGCAGCGTGCGAACGGCGCCAGGAGGCACCACCTGGAACGGGCTCATTGCTTAATGCTGATGCCCGCCATCCCCATGTGCATGGCCATGCGCCAGTTCCTCCGCCGTGGCGGCGCGGACTTCGCTGACGGTGCAGGAAAACACCAGCGTGACGCCGGCCAGCGGATGGTTGCCGTCCAGCACGGCCCGGCCGTCCTCGATCTCGGTCACGCTCATGATGTGAGTGCCGTGCTCGCCCGTGCCTTCGAGTTGCATGCCGACCAGCACGCCTTCGGGCAGGTTTTGCAGCAGCTCGGATGTCACCAGTTCGTCGTCGTACTCTCCGAAAGCGTCTTCCGGCTCCAATTGAACCTGCACCGAATCGCCTACGGTCTTGCCGTCCAGCGCGGCCTCGAGCTTGGGAAAGATGCCGCTGCTTCCATGCAGATAGACCAGCGGGCGCTCGCCCGGATCGACCATCTCGTGCTGCGGATCTTTCACCTCGTAATCGAGAGTGACGACGGTGTTGGCGCTGATCTTCATGGCTGGTTTCCGGTTAAGTGATCCGGCTATTGTGTGCCATCATGGCGCTCGTTCAGAGTGCGGAGCGTCCATGGAACTGAGGCAGCTGCGGTATTTTGTGCGGGTGGTCGAGCTTGGCAGCATGAGCCGCGCGGCGCTGGACCTGAACCTGGTGCAGTCGGCGCTGAGCCAGCAGATCAGCCGGCTTGAGGGCGAGCTCTCGGCCCGGCTGCTGCAGCGCAGCCGCAAAGGCGTCACGCCCACCGAAGCCGGGATGGCCTTCTTCCGCGAGGCGCAGCTGGCCTTGCGCCATGCTGAGCAGGCCGCTCGTGCAGCCCGCCAGGCGCGACTGTCGGGCACAGTGAGTGTGGGCCTGGCACCCACCACCGCCGCCGTGCTGGGCCTGCCCCTGATGCACGCCATGCGCCAGCGCTACCCGGATGTTCGCCTGCACATGGTCGAGAGCCTGTCGGGCCATCTGACCCAGATGCTGAACGCGCGCCAGCTCGATCTGGCGGTGCTGTTCGAGACCGATGCCGCGCGGCGCTGGAGCGTGACGCCGCTTCTGGAGGAGAAGCTGTACCTGATCCGTTCCCGCCGGGGCTTGCCTGCGAAGGCGGGCGCGTCGGTTTCGATCGCTGAACTGGCCGATATGCCCTTGATCCTGCCGACCGGCCCGCACGGGCTGCGTAGCACGCTGGACGCGGCGTTTGCCCGCGCCGGGATTCGCCCTGTGCTGGCGGCCGAGATTGATTCTCTGGCGCTGCTGATGGATGCCGTGGACGCCGGGCTTGGTGCCACGCTGCAACCCTGGGCGGCGGTGGGGCGGTTCGCAGACGCCGACCGCCGCTTTCACCTGGCCGAGCTCAGCGACCCGCTGGCCCGGCGGCCCAATGTGCTGTGCAGCCTGTCGGACGACGAGCTGTCGCCGGCGGCGCTGGCGGCGCGCGTGGTGCTGGCCGACTGCGCCCGGGAACGGGTGTTGTCCGGGTTATGGGTTGGCGCCCGACTGATCCATCACGATTCGTGATGCCCCCATGCCGCAGCCGGGCTTCCATCGGGGAGGGGCCGGGTCTACAGTTGCCGCACGCAATCTGCACAACGAGGAGACACCATGGATCTGCAACTCAGGAACAAGACGGCGCTGGTGACCGGCGCCAGTGTGGGCATCGGCCGGGGCATCGCCCTGGCGCTGGCGGCCGAGGGTGTGAAACTGGCCATCACCGCGCGCCGGGCGGAAAAGCTCGAAGAACTGGCTGCCGAGATCGAGGCGACCGGTGGCGCCCGGCCAGTCCTGATCACGCAGGACATGTATGCCGAGGACGCCTCGCGAAACCTCGCGGCGGCGGCCATCGCTGGGCTCGGCCACGTCGACATCCTGGTGAACAATGCCGGCGGGTCGCGCTCGTTCAAGGACCTGCATGTCAGTGAGGAGCAGTGGCAGGAAGCGATCACGCTGAATTTCCACCGTCCGCGCCAGCTCGGCGACGCGTTGATCGACCAGATGATTGCGCGCCAATGGGGCCGCATCATCAACATCACCGGCAAGAGCGAACCCGAGCACATCAATGGCGCGTTCTGCGCCAAGGCCGGCATGCACAGCTGGGCCAAGGGCCTGTCGCGCATGGTGGGCAAGCACGGCATCACGGTGAACTGCATTCCGCCGGGGCGCATTCACTCCGAGCAGATCTTTCGCAACTACACGCCGGAATACCGCCAGTGGCAGTGCGACAACGAGATCCCTATGGGCCGTTATGGCGAGCCTGAGGACCTGGCCAATCTGGTGACCTTCCTGGCGTCGCCGCTGGCCAGTTACATCACGGGTACGGTGATTCCGGTGGACGGTGGCCTGCGCAAGTACCAGTTCTAGCGGCGGGTCAGCCGCCGCACAACGGCCCATCAAACCAAAAGGAGACCCGCATGACACTCAATCGCCGCCAGCTTCTGGCGCTCTCTGGCGCCGCCGCGCTGGCAGCCCCACCGTCCGTCTTTGCGCAATCGGCCTGGCCGACCAAGCCGGTGCGTTTTGTCGTGCCGTTTGCGCCGGGCGGCACCAGCGAGATCGTGGCCCGCTCTGTCGCGGCCGAGCTCACCAAGCAGCTCGGGCAGAGCGTCTACGTCGAGAACAAGCCCGGCGGCGCCGGCGTGACAGCGATGAGCGAGGTGGCCAAGGCTGCGCCCGATGGCCACACGATGATCTTGGGTCACGTTGGCACGCTGGCGGTGAATCCGTACATGCTGAAAAACCAGCCCTATGACGTGAACCGGGACTTCATCCCCGTCACGCTGCTGGCCAAGGTGCCCAATGTCTTCGTGATTCACCCGGACGTGCCCGCCAAGAACTTCCGCGAGTTCGTGGACTACGTCAAGAAGCACCCGGGCCAACTCAACTACGGTTCGGCCGGCAACGCCAGCGCCGGCCACCTGGCGATGGAGTACCTGAAGCTGGTTACCGGCATGTACATCACCCACATTCCGTACCGCGGCACCGGGCCTCAACTGACCGACCTGCTGGCCGGGCGCACCCAGGCATCGTCGGCGGGGCTGCCGGCGTTGGGGGCGCACATCCGCGCCGGCAAGTTGCGCGCCATCGCGGTGGGCACACAGCAGCGCATCTCCTTACTGCCCGATGTGCCGACAGTGGCCGAAATGGGCTTCAAGGATTTTGAAACCTCGCAGTGGTACGGCATCCTGGTCCCGGCCGGCACGCCGCCCGAGGTGGTGAAGAAGATCCAGGAAGAGTCCTACAAGGCCCTCAAGTCCAGCGCCGTGACCGAGCGCTTTGCCACCGATAACGCCGTTGGCGGTGGCGGTTCGTCTGCCGACTTCGCGGCCTTCATCAAGCGCGAGCAGAAGATCTGGAGCGACATCGTCAAGCGCGCAGGCATCAAGGCGGACTGAGGTGTTCAGTTTGTGGATGGGCGGCTCCCTCCATACGGGCGGGGCGAGCCTGCTTTTGGAGACGCTGTGAAAGTGGATGTTCTGGTGATCGGTGGCGGTAACGCCGCCCTATGCGCCGCGTTGATGGCGCGCGAGGCAGGCGCCAGCGTGATGCTGCTTGAAGCCGCCCCGCCCGAATGGCGTGGCGGCAATTCGATGCACACGCGCAACCTGCGCTGCATGCATGACGCGCCGCAGGATGTGCTGGTCGATGCCTACCCCGAGGAGGAGTACTGGCAGGATCTGCTGAAGGTCACCGGCGGCCTGACCAACGAAAAACTGGCGCGGCTGGTGATTCGCGCTTCGAGCACCTGCCGGCCCTGGATGCGCAGCCACGGCGTGCACTTCCAGCCGTCCTTGTCCGGTGCGCTGCACACGGCGCGCACCAACGCCTTCTTCATGGGCGGCGGCAAGGCGCTGGTCAATGCGTTCTACCGCAGCGCCGGCAAGCTCGGGGTGCGAATCCGTTACAACGCGCCGGTGGAGCGGCTGGAGCTCGAAGACGGCCGGTTTGTGGCCGCCCACGCAAGCATCAAACAAGCCGACGGGCGCATCCGCCCTGAGCGCATCGAGGCCCGCGCGTGTGTGCTGGCCGCGGGCGGCTTCGAGTCCAACATCGACTGGCTTCGGGAGGCCTGGGGCCAGAACGTGCGCGGTGAATGGCCAGCCGACAACTTCCTGATCCGCGGCACGCGCTTCAACCAGGGCGTGCTGTTGCGCCACCTGCTGGACGATCACGGCGCGGACCGAATCGGCGACCCGACCCAGGCGCACATGGTGGCCATCGACGCGCGCGCGCCGCTGTACGATGGCGGCATCTGCACGCGCATCGACTGCGTGTCGCTGGGCGTCGTCGTCAACGGCGAGGCGCTGCGTTTCTATGACGAGGGCGAGGATTTCTGGCCCAAGCGTTACGCGATCTGGGGGCGTCTCGTGGCCCAGCAGCCGGGGCAGACGGCGTATTCGATCATCGACGCCAAGGCCATCGGCCGCTTCATGCCGCCCGTGTTCCCGGGCGTGAAGGCAGACAGCCTTGCCGAACTGGCGCGCAAGCTGGGCCTGGACGAGGTCACCTTCATGCGGACCCTGGACGACTACAACGCCGCGTGCCGCGTTGGCACCTTCGACCACACGGCGCTGGACGACTGCCACACCGAAGGCTTGACGCCCGCCAAGACGCACTGGGCACGCCCCATCGACACCGCGCCGTTCTACGGCTACGCGCTCAAGCCCGGCATCACCTTCACCTACCTGGGCCTGAAGACCGACGAGACCGCCGCCGTGCGCTTTGGGGGCCAGCCCAGCGACAACCTGTTCGTGGCGGGCGAGATGATGGCCGGCAACGTGCTCGGCAAGGGCTACACCGCCGGTGTCGGCATGTCGATCGGCACGGCCTTCGGGCGCATTGCCGGCACGCAGGCGGCGCAGGCCGCCTTGCGCCAGGGAGCGGCCCATGCAGCAGCTTGAGGCCCTCACCCGCGACGCTCGGGCACTGGCAAGCGGCGCGCCGGTGCTGAGCGCGCCCGAAGACGAGGTGGCGCGCCAGATGCAGATCTGCAATGCCTGCCGCTACTGCGAAGGTTTTTGCGCGGTGTTCCCGGCCATGACGCGACGGCTCCAGTTCGGCAAGGCCGACATCCATTTCCTGGCCAACCTGTGCCACAACTGCGGCGCCTGCCTGCATGCCTGCCAGTACGCGCCGCCGCACGAATTTGCCGTGAACGTGCCGCGGTCCATGGCGCAGGTGCGCGGGCAGACCTATGCCGACTTTGCCTGGCCGCCCGCCCTGGGCGCGCTGTACCAACGCAATGGACTGACGCTGTCGCTGGCCCTGGCTGCGGGGCTGGCGCTGTTCCTGCTCATGGCGCTGGCCATCAACGGCACCCTGATGGGCGGCGACCTGGACGGCAACTTCTACAAGCTGTTCCCGCACAACCTGCTGGTGGGCCTGTTTGTCCCGGTGTTCGGTTTCGCGGTGCTGGCGCTGGCCCTGGGCGTGCGCAAGTTCTGGCGCGAGGTGTCGCTGGCCACCAGCGGCGCCCCGGTCAACGGGCCGGCGGCGGCCGAAGCGGCTGACAACGTGCTGCGTCTGAAATACCTCGGCGGCGGCCATGGCAAGGGCTGCAACAACGCCGACGACGCCTGGACACTGTGGCGCCGGCGCTTTCACCACGCCACCTTCTACGGTTTCATGCTGTGCTTCGCCGCCACCAGCGTGGCCACGCTGTATCACTATGTCCTGGGCTGGTCGGCGCCGTACAGTATGACCAGCCTGCCAAAGCTGCTGGGCGTGTCGGGCGGCATCAGCCTGCTCGCGGGCACGGCCGGGCTGTTCTGGCTGAACCTCAAGCGCCATCCCCTGCACGGCGACGCCGCCCAAAAGCCGATGGACAGGGGCTTCATCGCACTGCTGTTCTTCACCAGCCTGACCGGCCTGGCGCTGATGCTGGGGCGCCAGACGCCTGCGCTCGCCGCCTTGCTGGCCGTGCACCTGGGCGCGGTGATGGCGCTGTTTGCGACGCTGCCCTATGGAAAGTTCGCCCACGGTGTTTTCCGCACCGCGGCCCTGTTGCGGCACACGGTGGAGAAGCGGCAACCGACAAATCTTCAATTGGGGGATGAGTAAAGTCCGCCGGACCATGCCCAAGTCTGCGGAAACGGCCTTTCAGCGTGGAATATGGCTCAAAAGGCGATGAACCCAGCGTCAAATGGTCATTTTTAGCTATTCATTCAGTAGTAGATCAAGGCATTGATTCCACATCGGCGTGGATGAGCGACAGCGGAAAACGCTGACCCGCCAGGTGGTCCTCGATGCAGCGCAGCACCAGCGGGCTGCGGTGGCGCGCCGCGCTGGCCCGCACTTCTTCAGGCGTCATCCACAGCGTGCGCACGATGCCTTCATCCAGCGGGCGCTGGGTGTCGAGCGGGCCCATTTCGCCGGAAAAGGCAAAACGCAGGTAAGTGATGTCCTCGCCGGTCGCGGCACGCGGCACGCGGGAGAGGTACACGCCGACCAGCGCCGTGGGCGTGAACCCATGAGCGGTTTCCTCCAGGGCCTCACGCGCGCAGGCCTGCTCCGGCGTTTCCCCGCAGTCCAGGTGACCGGCCGGGTTGTTCAGACGCAAGCCTTCGGAGGTGTGTTCTTCAACCAGCATGAAGCGGCCCTCGCGCTCGATGATCGCGGCGACGGTGACGTTGGGTTTCCATCGGGTGCTCATGGCGGCGGATTATGTGGGATTGCGCTTTCATTGATGCAGGTCATGGATGCCCATGGTCTTGGTGGCGTCAATTTCAGGTAAGCTTTCGCCCGCTGTGGGCCTGTCCCGTAGAAGGTCCCTTGACCCTGCCCGGCCGCAGCAATAACAAAGTCGAGGAGTCGCTTTATGCAAACTGGCGTAGCAACTGAGACGGCATCGGGTTCCACCCCTGTCGCCCTGCCACCCACAACCCCCACCGCGCCACAGCGCATTGGCGTCCCGCGCGAGATTTTCCCGGGGGAAAAACGTGTGGCCACGGTGCCAGAGGTCGTCGAGAAGCTGGTCAAACTAGGGTTCAAGGTGGTGGTTGAATCCGGCGCCGGCGACCTGGCCAATTGTGGCGACGACACCTACCGCGCCGCCGGAGCGGAAGTGGTCGAAGGCGCACCCGCGCTGTGGGCCGCGTCTGACATCGTGTTCAAGGTGCGCGAACCGAGCGCTGACGAAGTTGCCCTGATGCACGAAGGGCAGACGCTGATCAGTTTCATCTGGCCGGCGCAAAACCCCGAACTGATGCAGCAACTCACGGCGAAGAAGGTGACCGTGTTGGCCATCGACGCGTTGCCGCGCATGCTGTCTCGCGCCCAGAAGATGGACGCGCTGACCTCCCAGGCGGGCGTTGCGGGCTATCGCGCCGTGATCGAGGCCGCCAATGCGTTCGGCCGCTTTTTCGCGGGCCAGATCACGGCCGCGGGCAAGGTGCCGCCGGCCAAGGTCTTCATCGCAGGCGCCGGCGTCGCCGGTCTGGCCGCCATTGGCACGGCCGTGGGGCTCGGCGCCATCGTGCGGGCCAACGACACCCGTTCCGAAGTGGCCGACCAGGTCGTGTCGATGGGCGGCGAATTTGTGAAGGTCGACTTCGAGGAAGAAGGCGGTGGCGGTGGCGGCTACGCCAAGGTGATGAGCGAGGGCTTCCAGCAGGCTCAACGCGAGATGTATGCCAAGCAGGCCCGGGAAGTGGACATCATCATCACCACCGCGCTGATCCCCGGCAAACCAGCGCCCCGCCTCATCACCGCCGAGATGGTGATGAGCATGAAGCCCGGCAGCGTGATCGTCGACATGGCTGCCGAACGCGGCGGCAATTGTGAGTTGACCGAGCCCGGCCAGGCCGTGGTGAAGCATGGTGTGACCATCGTTGGTTACACCGACCTGAATTCGCGCCTGGCCAAGCAATCTTCGACGCTTTATGGAACCAACCTGTTCCGGCTCGCTGAGGAGTTGTGCAAGACCAAGGATGGTGTCATCAACGTCAACATGGAGGACGATGCCATCCGCGGCCTGACCGTCATCAAGGAAGGCAACATCACCTGGCCAGCGCCGGCGCCCAAGCTGCCGGCAGCCGCGCCGGCCGCCGCCAAGCCGGCCGCAACGCCGCAGGCCAAGAAGGGCCATGGCCACGGGGCCGCGAGCGAACCGATGGCGGGTAACAAACTGGCGATCATGTTCGGGGTGGCGGCCGCGCTGTTCTGGTTCGTCGGCGCCCATGCACCCGCAGCCTTCCTGGCCCACTTCACGGTGTTCGTGCTGGCCTGCTTCGTCGGGTACATGGTCGTCTGGAACGTGACGCCCGCGCTGCACACGCCGCTGATGAGCGTCACCAATGCCATCAGCAGCATCATTGCGATCGGGGCCCTGGTGCAGATTGCGCCACCCCTGGGTAGCAGCGGGCTCCCACCGAATGAGTGGATACGCTGGCTGGCCGTGGTCGGGATCGTGCTCACCACGATCAACATGTTCGGCGGATTCGCCGTCACCCAGCGCATGCTGGCGATGTTCCGCAAGTAAGCCGAAGGGAAACGACATGTCTGGAAATCTGGCAACCGTCTCCTACATCGGAGCAACGATCCTCTTCATCCTGAGTCTGGGGGGGCTTTCCAATCCTGAGACGTCGCGTCGGGGCAACCTGTACGGGATCATCGGCATGACCCTTGCCGTGCTGGCCACCGTGTTCGGCCCCAAGGTCACCCCGGGCGGCTACGCCTGGATCATCGGTGCGATGGCGGTCGGCGGCGCGATCGGCATCTACGCAGCGCGTACCGTGCAGATGACGCAGATGCCCGAGCTGGTCGCGCTGATGCACAGCCTGGTGGGCCTGGCCGCGGCGCTGGTGGGTTTCGCCAGCTACATCGACACCTCCAACCCGTTGACGGGCGCCGAGAAATCCATTCACGAAATGGAGATCTACATCGGCATCCTGATCGGTGCGGTGACGTTCTCCGGTTCGCTGGTGGCGTTTGGCAAGCTCAACGGCAAGATCGGCGGTTCGCCCATGCTGCTGCCCGGGCGCCACTGGCTGAACCTGGCCGGCCTGCTGGTGGTGATCTGGTTCGGTCGCGAGTTCCTGAATGCGCACACCATCAGCGATGGCATGGTGCCGCTGATGGTGATGACGGCGATTGCGTTGCTGTTCGGCATCCACATGGTGATGGCCATTGGCGGCGCCGACATGCCGGTGGTGGTGTCGATGCTCAACAGCTATTCCGGCTGGGCTGCGGCGGCGACCGGCTTCATGCTCTCGAACGACCTGTTGATCGTGACCGGCGCGCTGGTGGGCTCCAGCGGCGCCATCCTGTCCTACATCATGTGCAAGGCCATGAACCGCAGCTTCATCAGCGTCATTGCCGGCGGCTTCGGCACCGGCGGCGGAACGCCAGCGCCCAAGGGCGACGCGGCGCAGCCGGCCGGTGAAGTGGTGCCGGTCAGCAGCGCTGAGACCGCGGAACTGCTGCGCGAGGCCAAGAGCGTGATCATCGTTCCGGGCTACGGCATGGCGGTGGCCCAGGCACAGCACACCGTGTTCGAGATCACGAAGTTCCTGCGCGAAAAAGGCGTCAACGTGCGCTTCGGCATTCACCCGGTGGCCGGGCGCATGCCCGGGCACATGAACGTATTGCTGGCCGAAGCCAAGGTGCCCTATGACATCGTGCTGGAAATGGACGAACTCAACGACGACTTCCCGCAGACCGACGTGGCGATCGTGATTGGCGCCAATGACATCGTCAACCCGGGTGCGCAAGACGATCCGAGCAGCCCGATCGCCGGCATGCCGGTGCTGGAAGTCTGGAAGGCCAAGACTTCCATCGTCATGAAACGCAGCATGGCCTCGGGCTATGCCGGCGTGGACAATCCGCTGTTCTACAAAGAGAACAACCGGATGCTGTTCGGCGACGCCAAGAAGATGCTGGACGAGGTGCTGACGGCGCTGAAGGCCTGATCGTTGCGCAGCATTGGCCGATCAAAGGACTCGCAAGAGTCCTTTGTGCTTTTGGATTGCCGGAGTTGGCGCACGCCGCTGTTCGAAAGGCGGAGACTGCTTGTCTGGGCGCCAGAAGTTTGGCGAGAAGGTTGGTTTGAGCATTGGCGGGCCAAAGTCATGTCGTTGTTGGTGAGCGCAGCCATCGACCCTTCGTTGCTGCGACTTTATGGGTTCAGCACCCCGCGCAGCGCGGCAGATTTGAGTTTTCTCAGCGATCTTCGTTTCTGCTGGTCTGTATTGAGCCCATTCTGCGCAGATTGAGAGCCATGCAAACGAGCTTCAACTCGGCCTGTGCCTTCTTCAATCTGCATGCTTAATTGTCCGACGTCCCCCCATTTTCAGTAGCACTGGGCTTTGGAGTCCGGGGTTAATTTAACTGGTTTTTGAACCAATGTTTTTGCATAAGCTGTCGGTGTCAGGCCACCCAGTGATGTCTTTGGTCTGTACTCCCTGCGCCAGGATTCCACAACGACTCGGGCATGCTGCATGCTTGTAAGTCAGGCTCTTGATGCTGCGCCCCTCAGCCGTGCGGTCGAACACAAAGTCCATGGACCACACCGGGTTAACTGCTGTGGGGCGCTCCAAAGGATGTCGGTCGCTTATTGGAATTTTTTTACGCCTGCGCTTCTTCACCTGCAAGCCGGCTTCGACATACAGGCGGTCTACGCGCTTGTGGTTGACGAGTTCACCGGACTGGCCCAGCTTAAGATAGATCATGCCGGCGCCATACCGTCGATGCCGCTGGGCCAGGGCGACAATCTTTTCCTTGAGCGCACAGTTGCGATCCTGGGCAGGCTCATAGCGGTAGGCACTGGCACTCATGCCAATGACACGCAAGGAACGACGTTCGCTCAGCCCTTGGCTGACCATGTGGCGCACCAGTTCACGTCTGGCCGATACGCTCACCACTTTTTTCTCAAGGCTTCTTTCGTCACCTTGGTCTCCAGCATGGCTTCGGCCAGCAGCCGTTTGAGGCGAGCGTTTTCCGTTTCAAGCTCCTTCAGGCGCTTGGCATCAGACACGGTCAATCGTGACCTGCCCCCATTCACCGTACCAATCAAAAGTGGAAGTCCGGGTTCAAGGGTAATCGATTTGTCATTGAGTTAAAGGGTGTTGAGCTGCATCGCCAGCGCGCTGGCGATGCAGCTCGGCGAATCG
>Ga0268298_10005744_pt1 | contig 11517 bp, 11 predicted proteins | sample WWTPWeurt_MetaG_FD_194462 | JGI IMG/M metagenome (GOLD analysis project Ga0268298, IMG submission 194462) | Activated sludge microbial communities from WWTP in Nijmegen, Gelderland, Netherland - WWTP Weurt | ecosystem: Engineered > WWTP > Aerobic digester > Activated sludge | place... | reverse complement strand
GCACCAGCCAAGACAGGTGGTCGCAATGCCGGCTGAGCAACGCACTGCACTGGTCACCGGCGGCAGCGGCGGCCTGGGCGAGGCCATCGCCCGGGCCTTACACGATGCTGGCCATACCGTGATCGTCGTCCACTCGCCAGGCGGGCCACTGTCGGCTTATTGTGCGCAGCGCACTCGGCCGTGGCAATTTCCCGTCACTCCTTGTGTGCAAGTGACTAGGTTGCGCCCGCCCTTCTTCGACTCGTAGAGCGCCTTGTCGGCACGTGCGACAAGGCTTGCCTCGGTATCCCCAAGCATCCAGGCGGCCACGCCAAAGCTGCACGTCACCTTGCCCACGGAAGGAATGTCCGAACTTGCAATCAGGTTTCTGAGCTTCTCCGCAGCGGCCATGGCAGCCTCGCAATCGTCGTCCCTGAGAAGCAGAACGAACTCTTCGCCACCCCAGCGGCCGAAGAAGTCTGTGACGCGAACCTCAGTGCTGACGAGATTAGCCAATGCCTTCAGCACCTCGTCGCCAACATTGTGTCCGTAGGTATCATTGATGCGTTTGAAATGGTCGACATCGAACATGACCAGCGCCATCGGCGTGTTGGTCCGGCGCTTCCTTTCTGCCTCATCCCCGAGCACCTTGGCGAACCGCAACCGGTTGTTGACGCCGGTCAGAGGGTCGGTAGTCGCCAAGTAGTCCTTCTCCTTCAACAATCGCTCTGCGATGTCGAGCAACTGATTGAAGCTCCGTGAGATGCGACCGATTTCATCCGGCGTGTCGGCAGGGATGCGAATTTGAAAATCCTGGCTGGCAGCGATGAGCTCCATGCTTCCCAGTGCGCGATCCAGTGCGCGTAGCAAGGCAACGGTCGCCGATATGGCCATGATGACGACGGCAAGACCAATCCCCAGCGTAATGATCACTCCTAAACGCATGGAGCTTCGAAGTTGCGTGAGTTCGAGTTCCGCTTTTTTCTCGATTAACTCTAGCGAATAGTCCTCGACGACCTTCAGACGATCAACCGCCACGGTTGCCATTGACCACCAGGCTTGCACATCGAGCGTCTGCGGAAGCTTGCCAGCGGCGGCGATTTGCGCCAGTGTCTCCAGCGTCTGTGCAACTTCCAGTCCCGAGAACTCCTGGGCAAGCCTTTCGCGTAGTTCAGGCGACGCATCCAGTCCGAACTTGCGCAGTTCCTCCTCTTGGAGACTCTTGAGACGGAATAGTCTATTGAGCACGACGGAATCGTCGCTCTTGTGTTCGGTCCAGTAGCCCAGAGTTGCCCGAATCTGTCCGAGATTCTCCTTTACTGCCATTAGGTGCGTATGCGCAACCATGTCGGTCTTGGCAACGGCTGCTTCGGGCTCACTGGTAAGTCGATCCATTTCGTCGGCGAGACGCTGGAGCAGCTTGCTGTAGCTGTCTAGGATCGCCAGGGGCGTTATCCTCCCCGTCGCCGCTTCCGTCCGCAGTTGGGTAAGAGCCATGCCAAGACTGGCGATGTCGCCACGGATTCCGGCTAGAGCCGCATCGGTATGCCGAACTTGTTCGGCGAGCGCTTGGGCATTTGTTTTGGAATGGTTGATGGCCGTCATGCCGCGCTCTCTCTGCAACTCGTGCGCAGCATGGGAAAGAGCGACGACAGCGCTGACGTTTCGCACCACTGCCTCGATAGCTTGGGACTGCGTTAGGTAAGCCTTGTATTGGAGCCACAGGGCGAGGAACATGCCCGAGACGGCCACTAACCCAAGCAGCAGGATTTTTTGTCGCAGTGTCATTCTATGCCCGTAACTGCCCTAGGCAGGGTCTGAAAGCAGGGCATTTTATGTCGAAACCAAGCGGACGGCTGGCTGCTTGTGGCCGGTAGCACCCACCAGTCTCTGCGTCACAATGCGGAGCTTCAAAAATAACGGATGGTTGGAGCATCTATCTAGGAATATCTACCTCTTGACAAACAACTCTCGCCGGCTAAACTGTTTAGAACTTCTACCAAAATGCCATGCCGCGACCCCGATCCCCACAGAGCGACCACGATTTCCTGGCCCGCGAAATTGCCGCCTTGACCCAAGGCCAATCCCGCTCGTGGGCGCACATCGGTTATTTACTGGATCGTATCGACCAAACTGATTACTGGCGAAATGAGGCCAAGTCCTTCACCGAATGGCTGAAAGGCCACGCTGAAAGCCTGGGACTCAAGGAATCAACGCTCTGGCGCTACCTGACCGCTGGCCGCTACTACATCAAGTTACGCGAGGCGCTCACAGGGCGCGGCGTTTCCTGCCCCCCACTGGGGGAACTTCCTGACAAGGTAAGCCCTGAGAACCTCGAACTTCTTTCCAAGTTGGCTCGGGTCGCCCCGGATAACGCCCTGCAACGCCTGGCTGAACAGGTAATCTCGGGTGGCATTACCCGTGCGGAACTACGCACGGTATGGCAAGCCTATCGTCCTGCGCTTGGCGGGCGGACCGCCCGCGGCCTTGGTGTTCCGCCACCACGTATCAACTTGCGCAACCGTGAGCAGTTCGAGAGCCTAACCGAAGCCATGGTCTTGACGTCGTTGGCTTCAGGAGATCCAAGTTGGTCCGGGATTCGGAATCCCGATCTCTACGAACTCTTTATGCACATTAGCCCAGAAAGTGATGGTGCAACCCCTCGCCGCTACATATTCGACGCCGTTGCCGTTATTAGGGATCGCAAGAGTGATCCACTACAAATCCACGGCATCGAGATAGCGGGTGGATTTCATGTGAACTGGTCAGGGAAACTGGAAGGGATGGCGCCGTATTTCAATTTCCTCTGGATTGCCGTTCCAGAGCAGGCGGAGCGGATTGAGAAACTGACCGTCCCCGACTTCGTGGGCATCCTGCGGGTGATGAGCGGTCATGTCGTTGTTGAACGCCCGCCACGGCAATCCGATCTGCTAGGAGGCCGTGTTCTGGAAATGACCAAGGGGCTGCTGCTGAAATCCCTCAAGCGGTGATTTTTTTGAGAACAATAATCTAGCCGGCTAATCCTATGCCGAACAGGAGATTGCCCATGAAACAGATTCGTGACGTGCTGCGGCTTGCCCTCGAGAACGGGTTGAGCCAGCGGCAAATCAGCGCCTGCCTCGGAATCGCCCGCGGTTCCGTCAAGGATTACCTGACCCGTTCTGCGGCGGCAGGACTATCTTGGCCGCTACCCATCGACATTGATGACGCAGCCCTGGAGCGGCGACTGTTTCCGCCATTGTCGGTCTTGGAGAATGGCCGTAAGCCCGAACCGGACTGGGCCGAGATTCACGAAGCCATGAAACTCAAGGGTGCAACCCTGCAAGGGGTTCACTTGGAATATCTGGCCTGCCACCCTGATGGGCTTGCTTACAGTTCGTTCTGTCAGGTTTACCGAGACTTCAAGCAGACCCTCAAACGCTACATGCGCCAGACGCACGCTGCCGGCGACAAGGTATTTGTCGATTATGCCGGGCCGACGCTACCCGTCATTGATCCCAAGACCGATGAGAAAAGGATGGCGCAAATATTTGTCGGCGTGCTGGGAGCATCCAGCTACATCTATGCCGAAGCGGTTTGGAGCCAGCAACTGCCCAACTGGATCGCATCCCATGTCCGAATGTTCGAGCATTTCGGCGGCGTGCCGCAGGTCGTCGTCTGCGACAACCTGAAATCGGCAGTAACCAGGGCCAGCCGGACGGATCCTGATGTTCATCCGACCTACCTGGATATGGCATCCCATTACGGCACCGTAATCTTCCCCGCGCGGCCCTACAAGCCAAAGGACAAGTCCAAGGCGGAAAACGGTGTGCTGATCGTTGAACGCTGGATCATGTTCCGTCTGCGCAAACGGGTCTTTACCAGCCTGGCGGAACTCAACCGGGCGATTTCGGATTTGCTGACCGATGCAAACAGCCGCCCTTTCCAGAAACTCAAGGGCTGTCGCCGTGAGGCATTTGAGAAGCTGGATCGCCCGGCATTAAAGCCGTTGCCGCAGACGCGCTACGCCTTCACCGAGTTCCTGCGACTACGAGTCGGACTCGATTACCACATCGAAATTGCCGCCCACCATTACAGTGTCCCGTGTGTCCTGGTTCGTCAGGCGGTGGATGTCCGGCTGACGGCTGACACGGTGGAGGTGCTGCACGGCGGCCGGCGAGTGGCCAGCCATGCTCGCGGCCATGGCCCCGGAAGGACCACGGACCCCCTGCACATGGATCCTGCTCACCGACATCTGGAGACCTGGACCATCGAGGACGAATTGGACTGGGCCATTTCAGTCGGGCCGAACACCCACATGTTCCTGCAAGGAATGTTCGCTCGGAAGGTGCGCCGGGACATGGCCTACCGTTCGGTGGCGGCCCTGAAATCCGTGGCGCGGGAGGTGGGGCCGGAACGTCTGGAAGCCGCCTGCACGCGCGCCCTGCAAATCGGTGCGACGGAGATCCACAACGTGAAATCCATCCTGCGCACGAACATGGATCGCATGGCGTTGCCGGAGCCAGCCCATGAGGAGGCGACCTTCGATCATCCCAACGTGCGCGGCGCCGGCTATTACTGCCATTGATCCAAGACGACTTTTTTAGGAGACGACGATGTTGATTCAGCAAACCTTGACCAAGCTTCACTCCCTCAAACTCTCCGGCATGGCGCAAGGGTTTGAGGAGCAATTGTCCAACGCCGCCGCCCATAGCCTAGCCTTCGAGGATAGGTTTGCCATGCTAGTCGACCACGAGGCGACTCATCGGGAGAACCAGCGGCTGCGGCGCTTGCTCAAGACGGCGAAGTTGAAGGTGGCGGCCTGCGTCGAGGACATCGACTATCGTCACAACCGTGGTCTGGACAAAAGCATGATGGCGTCCCTCCTGACCTGTCAGTGGATCGAGCGTGGTCTGAATATGATTCTGACAGGGCCGACCGGTTGCGGGAAGACTTGGCTGGCCTGCGCCTTCGGCAATCAGGCGTGCCGAATCGGCAAAACAGTCTTGTTTCATCGCCTGCCGCTGCTGCTGGAGGACTTGCAGATCGGCCATGCCGACGGCAGTTTCCATAGGCGCTTGGCGTTGCTGGCCAAGGCAGATTTGCTGGTTCTTGACGATTTCGGGCTGGCGGCACTGAATGCTCAGGGGCGAACGGATCTGCTTGAAGTGGTCGACGCGCGAAGTGGTGGGCGCTCGACGATCATCACGAGCCAGTTGCCGGTGGATAAATGGCATGACTACTTGGGTAGCGCAAATCCGACCGTCGCCGATGCCATTCTGGATCGGCTGACAAGCGGTGCGGTGCGTCTGCCGATGCGTGGCGAGTCGATGCGAAAAGTGCGGGCGCGAGAAACTGGGACGGCCTGATGTTCTGGCCTACTTTGACCCATTACGGGTGGGCAGTTTCAATCAGAACAGCCGGCCAGTTTGTGGCATTACAGGTGGACAGTTTCCATCATAACGGGTGGCGATATTGGGTCAGAATACGCAACTATAAACTTGAGGCCACTGAAAATGACTACCCAGAGCCTAGAAGAAATCAATAAATTCCTATGGGACGACCTCAGCGAGGAAGAGGTGTTTCCGTCAGTAAGACCACTCCTGGCGCACTACACTTCTGTTGAGGTCTTGGAAAAAATCGTCGAACAAAACGAATTATGGTTCTCAAATCCCTTATACATGAATGATTGGGAGGAACTGCAATACGGGATGAACATCGGTGCTGCGGCATTTCGGAATTCGGATACCCTCCGTCAAGCTATGCACTCAGAAGTGCATCATGAGGCATTGCTCCACCATTTTGATCGATTGTATGAGCAGTTCAGTCGCGAACATGCTATCGATACTTACGTACTTTGTTTTTCCCGGCATGACCCATCAGATTTTGACGGGCGTCTTTCTATGTGGCGGGGTTACGGAGCGAAAGGGAGTGGGGTCGCGATCGTATTCGATACAGCGAAACTGAGCGCTTTAGAAGATTCTCCCTTAATACTTGGCTCTGTAAGGTATGCAAGCAAAGAGCAGCGCATCGGTTGGGTCGAAGAGAAATTGCGAGGGGTCGCTGCGTTGGTAGGGTCTCTATCTCAGACAGATAGTGACTTGTATCACATGGCCCACTTTTGGATTGAACGATTGAAGGTGTTTTCTCTTTTTACGAAGCACGATGGCTTTGAAGAGGAAAAAGAATGGCGCGTTGTTTATATGAGCGAACGCGATAGAAAAAGATCTCTTGGAGAAATGCTGGATTATCAGATTACAGCCAAGGGCGTCGAGCCGAAGTTAAAATTAAAATTGAAGCCGGTAGAGGGAGTTCTTGACGAAACAGCTTCCGTAGAAACACTCACTAACAGAATAATCTTAGGGCCTTCTCTATCCAGTGTCTTATCAGTCAGATCGATTCACAAAATGCTTTCGGTAAGAGGGAAGGCGGAGCTTGCAAACCGTGTCGTAGCATCTTCAATACCCTTTAGGCCATGACCCGGGTATAGCAGCGCATTTTCTATATCAATGCAAATAGTCTGCATTGAAATTTTTAACAAAGCATTCTTGCCACTTTGGCTTAATTGCTGCAACTCAAAGAAAGTCCCGTAACTCCCCGAACGAGTTTTCCAAGACGTAATCTGGACTGATTTTAGATGTGAAACGCTGCAACGATTCTTCTCGCACAATGTCGTCTGATGTCCAGTGACTCACCCTAGCCAATCGTTGAAAGCATCCTGGAGGATGAGTGTTTCCATACTTTGCCCACACGGATGTGACGCCAGCGGATTGCGCCATCAACACATCACGAGAGAAGCTGTCGCCGACATAAATGGTCTGGTGTTTTGCTGCGGAATGCCTTGAGCACAGTTGTACAAGAGTCTCGGGGGACGGCTTGCGATGAAGCATCGGTAGCTCAACAATTTTGTGAGATACCCCCGCAACAGGGCTTATTTGATGAAGTGAAGGATGCCACGACTGTTGAGGATTGCTTTTTCGGCAGACAATTTCAGAAAAATAATCGAGTATTCCTAGTCGAATAACCCGTGGCAATACCGCTGAGGACTTCGCTTCAGAATATGCAACAAACTTGAAGCCGGCTGATCTTAGTGTGCCCAGTGTCTCAATCACATCTGGATAGGGTTGAAGCGCTACAGCAGCTGTATCCGAATAAGCCTCAAATGCAGGGTTTAGTAATGCGTACGCTTCCTCTCGACTGTAGCGATGGAGAATATTTTTTACGCTTTCTGTTTCGAGGAGAGCGTATGGGTGCTCTGAATCATGATGCTTCTGATGTACCTCTTTCAGTTCATCAAGTAACACTTCAATAGAAATGTCGAGTATTTGAGCCGCAGCCTCAGACATTGCATAAAACGCTTTGACAAAATACGTGACCCAGTCGTAGAGGGTGTTATCAAGGTCGCAAACGATTAGCTGCGTTGCTTTTTTCATGCACTAGAGAAGTGAGCTAGTCGAGATTTCGCCACAGATACCAAGATGCTACGCTCCGCCACGGCGCCCACTTCTTACTAGTCTCTAGCAGCGTTGCTTCCTGTCCGTAGAGTAATCTTACCGACCGTTGCAGGCCGGCATCACTGAGCGAAAGTACGTCTGGACGCTTGAGGCCAAATATCAGAAACATCTCTGCCGTCCACTTGCCGATCCCGTTGATCCGAGTTAATAGATCAATGATCTGATCATCGTGCATCGATTCGAGGTGCGCAAAATCTAGTTGTCCCGTTGCCTCCAGTTGTGACAATGAGCGGATGCAGGACGTCTTTCTCGCTGATAAACCAGTGTTTCGTAAGTCTTCATCCGCAATGCCTGTGAATTGGCTTGGGGATTGGATCGTGCCGGTGAGTTTTGTTAATCGAGCGTAGATTGTTGAGGCCGCTTTTCCGGAGAGTTGCTGGCCAACGATTGAGCGAACCAATGTCTCAAATGGAGTCGATGGCTGTTCGGTAAGGGTGCATGAACCGATGCGCAGAATTAGATGGCGCAACACCTTATCCGAGTCGCAAAGCGCTTTCTCGGCAGTCCGGGTCGATTGCGTATTTAGGTGCATTGAGATCGCAATTAGTCGCCGAATAGAGCAAGCAGCTTAGCTTTTTGGGATAAATTTTTTGAAGGCGTCGGGAAGAGGAGCGTTCTCAAGACTTCGCTGCGTAAATAGGAAGCGTCCGTCACACACAAACCCAATCTGCTCCCAATCAACGTTATTCAACTCGTTGCACAAATCTGTCACGTCCACTGACGGATCATGAGGGAAGATCGCCAAAATTGCGCCATCATAGGCATTGCAAGAATGGGTGAAAAATGGGGATGCCTGCCGAGTTTTTCCGTTAACGTATAGACGAGGCGCGGTTGTTATCGGATAGCCTCTACCCCAGTGCCACCAATTGGATTCGTCAAACGGCCGAATTCCGCGAGAGATCAACCTTTCTTTGTGAGGTAGCAGGGCATCTGGTGCTGGGGCGTTTTTCCCGATCCAGATCATCTTGCGAGTTTTTCCCGTTTTTACCGTGCTTGAACAGACGAAGTCTTGATTTCCAAATTCGTCGCTTGCGTAGATGTCATCGGCTCCAGAAACCGCGCCAACTTTTACGCTGGCGATATCTTTCAGATGGAGCGAGTGCTGCTCCTTGGAAAACATGAAATGGCCTGCGCGTTCAATAAACTGTCGGGACTCCCAGTTTGGTGCGCTGAGACACACTTCAAGATCATCACGGTTACCAATTTCCGCGTATTGCACTGTGCGATCGAAGCAGTCCTTTTCAAAGCGCCAAATAAGGCAATTGGGGACCGCTGAGCTGAAGACTCTGGCGTCGCCAAGTTCAATCGTGTGAGTGATTGTCCCAATTGAATAGAGCCATTTGTTGAGTTTTACGCTCGAGGTCGTCTTTAAAAAATCGCGAGGAGTAATGAAAACGATCTCACCGTGGTCATTCAGATGGCGAATGGCCTTCTCAATAAAGAACAAATAGAGATTGGATCGCAGATCGAAAAGCTTTGAATCAATCAAAGCTCGAGTCGACGGATAAATATCCTGGTACCGAACATAAGGAGGGTTGCCTATTACTGTGTCGAATTTCTCCGAGATGGGGTAAGCAAAAAAATCGATATTTAGGCTATCGTTGGGCGCGTGTGTGCGATCAATTTCGATTGCCACACAGCCTGGAATTCGATTCGAGAAGGCGCCGTCTCCACATGACGGCTCAAGTGTCCGGCCAGAGTTCTTTCGCAACTTCAACATCGCCTCTACGACACTTGGAGGCGTAAAAACTTGGCCAAAGGTTGCTACGTCATATGGCGTTTCCGAGGTTCGCTTCAAATTCGTCGAGGATGTTTGCTCGCAATTTGATCGAATCGTAGAATCTTCCGAGAAGAAACTTAATTGCTGCGTCATGCGTTCTCTCTTTTGGGGTTCTGTTGTTTCCCCAATTGCATTGAAATGGTAGGTTGTTTCCGTTCGCTACGAGCGTTTGTAGATGTTTAAGGCTTGTACAGAAGACGTCGCCGGGGACCTTCTTGCTGACGATAAGAAAGTAATAGTCTTTGTCAGTTGCAGTGCTCAGATCTCGGCGAAGTATTCGAAAGTAATCGCCCCACGGCATCTCGTTGGCGAAGTCAGGCCAAATTCCGGTTAGCGCGTAATACATTCCGAGCTTGCATTGTACGTTGTCGGCTGTCACGGTTGATGTGACCTTAATATTGACCGGAATAAGGCCGCTTTCACTGTGAATCGCGAAGTCGTACCAAAATCGCGGAGGCGGAAGCTCAATAGGAAACCGCTCTCGGATTGCTTGAATAATCTCATCCTCATTAATCGACGCATTGATCCGACCGTCCGCAAAGCGGCGGGAAAGCTGGACCGCATTTTCGGAAAGGTACTGTTGAATATCAATGAGATTTTGAGGAATCATTTTTTGTCCGCGCTGAAATGGGCAGGAAATTCGACATGCATGATTAGAAAATATCTAAATATAGCGAAAATGGATTCGCTTGATATGCTCGATACTCAAAGCGGGCTTCATCACGATCGTAGTATTGAACGAAAGAATCGGCATCTTTAAAGAACCGATAATTCCCCGCCGAATCGAAAACAAGGAGCTCGGATTGTGTTGTTGCAAAGTGATTGCTTATGATTTTTTTTAAAAATCGCTTTCTAAGAGCCTTCCAAGTTCTAATGCTTTTCGGAAGCTTTTCATCTGCAAGAGCTTCCCACCAAGCGTACAGCACGTTTGCAAATTCTTTCCTAAGCTCGTCGCTCTCTGGAGCTACCATCGGGTTGAAGACTGGTTGATTCCGGGCAGCTTTACCAACTGCACCAAGTTTAAGTCCAATTTTTTTCTTCTCGCAGTACTTTACAGCTGCTGCATTTGCAACTTTTCCCGATCCTAGCCCGAGCTTGCCGCCGTTAGTCTTAATCTCTATTCGCCTGTTATCAAATTCAATATCCCCATCAACAGGCTTCTTCGTTTTTTTGTTTAACAGAAGAAGAAGTAACTCCGCTTTTCCCATTGCTGCATTGGGAGTCCCTCCGCCCGCTCGCTTTAGGAAAAGACGTCGAGCGAGAGATCTGTATTTCTTACTAATCTCGGAAAAGATGTTGCCGGCAGTGCCGTCGAAGAAGGAATTAGGGAGTGTGTTTTTCGCTTTGAGCACGGCTATCGCATCTTCTAACGGAAGGTTTGACCGAAGGGCGCTCATATATATCGCATCAGCAAGATCTTCCCTTTTCTCCTTTGTCATATTCTTGAAGAGGTCAATCGTTGCAAGCTTCGTGTCCAAGCTTTGGAGCGTCGTCATAATCTAAATCCAGTGGGTATGATGACGACATTTTGGCGCGAGTTGGCTGCATGATCAACATGCAACATGGTGATGGCCGTCGTGAAATGTGGCAAATACCGAAACGAAAACGGCCCCCAATCACGGGAGCCGTTTTTCATTTGGTGGGCCCGCACGGACTTGAACCGTGGACCAAAGGATTATGCTTGCCACTACGGCTTTCACCGCCCCTTTCGGGTTTGTGGTCTGGACTATACCTTCCCATTACAGGCTGGCCGTCTAGTCTCTACACCTTCAACGACGCAACTGCATCGAAGCTTGGCTCGGTATTGGCGTATGCATTTCTGCACTTAGCTTTCACCGACTTTGACCAGTTCTACCTGCCGCCAGAGCAAACTTGGCGACGGGCAACCCATAGAAACTTGCCATGCACCGGTGTTCTGATGTTTAGGCTCGTTCCGCTAAGTCCTCTGCTCTAACCAACTGAGCTACAGGCCCGAAACTGCGATTCTACTTGGCACTAATGCGTCGTAGAAGTTGGCTGCGGTGCGTGATGCGGGATGCACCGTATGCCGAATTTTCTGCTGACCCTCGGCGGCGAGATGCGCACCGAAGGTCGTTGAACGTTAACGAAAACCGCCGAATCGCCGAAAAGTGATCAGCGGATTATGAGTCCTCTGCTCTAACCGACTGAGCTACAGTCCCTTGCTGCAGTGATCAGCTGTTGCCGTTGTCGAGGAAGCTCTTCAGCTTGTCGGAACGGCTCGGGTGACGCAGCTTGCGCAGGGCC
>Ga0268298_10005742_pt1 | contig 11519 bp, 6 predicted proteins | sample WWTPWeurt_MetaG_FD_194462 | JGI IMG/M metagenome (GOLD analysis project Ga0268298, IMG submission 194462) | Activated sludge microbial communities from WWTP in Nijmegen, Gelderland, Netherland - WWTP Weurt | ecosystem: Engineered > WWTP > Aerobic digester > Activated sludge | place: Netherlands... | reverse complement strand
TTTAAAATCGTTAACCATTTCACCGCTCGCTCAGATCGCATCACTCTCCCCTTTTGCACAATTTCAACGCTTTAATTATAGTACACTCGTCTCAATTCTAACGAAGCACGGCGCTACGGGAGTGAATAGTATGTCTGGTATAGCCGATCTGATTTTTTTCAGTATTGCCACCATTTTGGGTGTGGCGGTGGTGGGTATCGTTGTCGTCTGGTTCATCCAGGACGTCACGCAAAAGAAGCATTCGATCCTGCGCAATTACCCGGTGATTGGCCGGTTGCGTTATTTTTTCGAAATCCAGGGCAAATACTTCCGGCAATATTTCTTCGCCAATGACCGCGACGAGATGCCGTTCAATCGCGCCACGCGCGGCTGGATTTACAAGAATTCCAAAAATAAGGGCAGTCTGGTCGGTTTCGGGTCAACCAACGATTTACGCCAGCCGGGTTCGATCATTTTCGTCAACGCTGCCTTTCCGATTCAGGAAGAAGATCAGTTGCCAACGCCGTCGTTACGCATCGGTGAAGGTTACTGCGAGCAGCCGTTCGAGGCGAAATCAATCATCAATATCAGCGGCATGAGTTACGGCGCCATTTCCAAACCGGCTGCGCGGGCGTTATCGCTTGGCGCCGCGCAGGCGGGTTGCTGGATGAATACCGGTGAAGGCGGTTTGGCGCCGTATCATTTGGAAGGCGATTGCGATTTGATCATGCAAATCGGCACCGCAAAGTATGGCATCCGCGACGAGCACGGCAATTTCTCAGCGCAGCGCGCGAAAGAGCTCAGCAAGGTCGTCAAAGCCTTTGAGATCAAACTATCGCAAGGCGCAAAACCCGGTAAGGGCGGATTGCTGCCAGCCGGTAAAGTACATGAAGAAATCGCCGCGATCCGCGGCATTCCGGTCAATCAGGATTCGATCAGTCCGAATCGCCACAAAGACATCAACAACATCGACGAGCTGCTCGATAAAATCCAATACATCCGAGAACTGACCGGCCGCCCGGTCGGCATCAAAACGGCGATCGGCGGGTGGAATTTCATCAATGAGCTGTGCGACAGTATCAATCGCCGCGGACTCGAATATGCCCCGGACTTTTTGACCATTGACGGCGGCGAAGGCGGCAGCGGCGCGGCACCGCAAACCTTGATGGATCACGTCAGTCTGCCGATCGCGGAAGCCCTCCCCCGCGTCGTCGATGCGCTGCTGCAATCCGATCTGAAAAAACGCATTTATGTGGTGGCAGCCGGAAAACTGGTGACATCCGCAGAGGGTGCCTGGGCGCTGTGCGCCGGTGCTGATTTTGTCAACACTGCGCGCGGCTTTATGTTTTCACTCGGGTGCATCCAGGCGATGCGCTGCCATCTGAATACCTGCCCGACCGGCATTACAACGCATGACGAGCGGCTGCAAAACGGTTTAGTGGTGGAAGAAAAATACTTGCGGGTTGCGAATTACGCGAGGAATGTCAATAAAGAGATCAACATGATCGCCCATTCATGCGGTTTGCGCCACGCGCGGCAATTTAAACGTGAACATGTGCGTATCGTCGAAACGGCGGGCAAAAGTGTAGCGCTGAATATCCTTTATCCTTACCCGGAGCCTAGCAAGAAAAAAATATAGACTCACAAATCCGCTGGTCATTTCCCGGCCTGCTGTTTATCGAGTGTTGGCGCCAGCCTTAAAAAATTATAAGACCCGACTAAATCCCGCCTCATCATACTGAAAATAAGGGGTAAAAATGCCCTTTAAATAAGACTTAAGTCTATTGTCAGTCCACCGATAATACATGCCTTACGCTGAAACCACACCCATTGACCGGCCAATAGCCATACGACAAAACATGTTTCGTTTTTTCATCAATCAGGACGATAAAAAGATCCGTGTTATCAGCGGACTGACACTGAGTATCCTGATTTTGTCTGCGGGTTTTTCTGTTTACAGCGTCATGCAGCCGCAAACCGAAGCCATGGCCACTTCAGGGCTCCGTGCCACTTTAGAGAATGCCGTTAGACTGATCGAAAATCAGATCTCCCACTCCCTGGCCAATAGCCGGACAATATCCGTTAATACCGTTTTGATTGAAAGCTTGGAAAAATTTAACGCCGCTGAATCCCAACACGAAGACATAGCCGGGCTACTGAAAACCACGGAAAAAATACTGATCACGTCTTTCTCCGGCATCAAAATCTATGACTCCGGAGACAATCTCATCGTCGATGCAGGTATTAATTCCAGTCACGCGCATCCGGGTATCGAACTGAGCGCCGCTCCCGGCATCCGAACAACATTATTGTGGCAAGAACAGTTCATTATCCGTAATTCCCTCCCGGTACTGAATAACAAGAATCACATCATTGGCCGGATCACAACCGAAGAACACATACCCGATCTTACGAGGATATTCAAAGAAGCCGTTTTGATCGGTAGAACCGGAGATTTTCTTCTTTGCGCGCCGATCCAACAAAGTAATCTCGATATGAATTGCTTCGTGCGCGGGCTGGATGGAAGCCAATTTAAACGCATGCAACGCATCATGCACAACAAACCATTACCGGTGCACTTTGCGCTTGAAGGGCAAAACAGCGTTAAATTCACGAAGGATTACCGGCAAGTGGATGTCGTCGCGGCACATTCGCCAGTGGCCTACGGCCTAGGCGCCGTGCTCAAAATTGATGAAAAAGAACTTTATGGCAATCTCTCCGAGCAAATCAAAACGATTTTATTTTACCTGGCTTTGCTTGTTCTGGCCGGCATGGCAATTGTTTATTGGTTAACTAAACCGCTTATTCACAAAACGATTAAATCGAAAAATGCTTCGATCAAAGCGCATGAGGAATTGCTACAAGCTAAAAACAATGCTGAAAAAATTTCATTGGAGCTGACCGCTTATTTAAATGCCATAGGGAAACTCGCCTTAATTTCAATCACGGATCGCACAGGCAACATTATTCAGGTCAACGAAAAGTTTTGCGAGGTCAGCGGCTATACGCAGGAAGAATTGATTGGCAAGAATCATCGTATTCTGAACTCATGCACGCATCCAAAATCATTTTTCGACGAAATGTGGGTCACTATCGCAAAAGGTCAAACTTGGCACCGGGAAGTCTGCAATCGCGATAAATCAGGCAAGCTTTACTGGGTTGATTCGACCATCGTACCGCTGATCAATGTTCACGGAGAAATCGATCGCTACCTTGCTGTGTGGGTGGATATCACCGCACGCAAGCAAAATGACCTTGACTTAAGCGAAAGGCTGAAAGAAAGCAATTGCTTGCATGTAGTGCGCAGTTATCTGGAGCAGGATCAAGATACCGAAAAAACCTGCCAGAGCATATTAAGATCATTAATACAGGCGCTGCAATTTTCTGACATCGCCGCCGCTGCGATTACACTTGGCGGCAGACAGTTCGCCACTGCTGGATATCAAGACAGTCTTACCCATACGATAAACGCCGCGATTATCGCAAATGGAGAGGCATGCGGACGATTGGAAGTAGCCTATACGCAGGATATTCCATTCGCCTTACCTTACGAGCAGAATCTTATTGACACGATCGCGCATGATCTGAGCCGCTGGTACGAGCGTAAAGAAGCCGAAAAACGCATTATCGAAATGGCCACGCACGATGCACTAACCGGCCTACCCAACCGGCATTTGCTGCAAGATCGCATCGAGCAGGCGCTGGTTCACGATACACGCAGCCAAAAACAAATGGCAGTGCTCTTTATCGATTTGGATCATTTCAAAACCATCAATGACTCGCTCGGTCACGATATCGGCGATCTTCTGCTGCAAGCGGTCGCAGAGAGATTGCTGACTTGCGTGCGCAGCGAAGATACCGTGGCCCGCCAAGGCGGGGACGAGTTTATTGTGGTACTCAATTCCATTGCGGAATCTCTGGATGCGGCCAAAGTAGCGCAGAAAATTCTCGATGCCTTAGTGCACCCCTACTATATCCACAAACATGAATTACATATCTGCGGCAGTATCGGCATTGCAGTTTTCCCCGAGGATGGCGTCAATGCCGAAACATTGTTAAAAAACGGGGATGCGGCCATGTATCACGCAAAAGAGAACGGCCGGAACAATTATCAGTTTTTTACCGATGAGCTCAACAAATCCGCTCATGAAAGACACACACTCAGTCTCGATTTACGCTACGCGCTAGAACGCAATGAGTTAGTTTTACATTACCAGCCGATCATGGATATGCCGGATCATCAGTTGCACAGTGTCGAAGCGTTGTTGCGCTGGCGGCATCCGCAACACAAGCTGATCGCACCGGATAAATTCATTAACCTGGCGGAAGAAAACGGTTTAATTATTCCGATAGGTGAGTGGGTGGTGAAAACGGTGTGCGAACAAATCAACGCCTGGCAGGCGCGAGGCTATCGCATCCCCAAAGTAGCCATTAACCTATCCGCGCGGCAATTTCGTGATAAGGAATTAATCAATAATATTGCGCGTATCTTGGATGAAACCGGCGTAGCAGCCCACTACATCACGTTGGAAATCACCGAAAGTATGCTGATCGATAATATTGAGAAAGTCGTGGAAACACTCAATTGTCTCAACGCCATGGGCATTCGTATCTCAATTGATGATTTCGGCACCGGCTATTCAAGTCTCAGTTATCTGAAGCGTTTTCCGATTCATACTCTCAAAATCGACCGCACCTTTGTGCGCGACATCGTCACCGATAGAAGCGACCACACCATTGTTGCAACGATCATCGCGATGGCGCACAGCCTGGAAATGGATGTCATCGCAGAAGGCATAGAGACAGAGGAACAACTCAACCTTTTGCGTGCTCAGCATTGCAATCACTATCAAGGCTATTATTTCAGCAAGCCGGTCACCGCCGCTGAAATTGAGCACATGCTCATTAAACCCTCACCACTCCATAGAAAGATTCACGCCATCCGTTCGGCCGGTTAATCCACTCTTGAAATTTCAGACATTTCCCCCACGTAGGTAACAACAACCTACGATGGGAGAATTTAATGCGTTTTGACAAACTAACCACTAAGTTTCAACAAGCCTTCGCGGATGCGCAAAGTATCGCTGTTGGTCAGGATAATCCGGCCATCGAACCACAGCACCTTCTGTTGGCTTTACTGCAACAAGACGATGGCAGTACCGTTTCTTTGCTGCAACGCTCCGGTGTCAATACCACGCCGCTGCTGGAGAGCATCAAACAGAACGTGCAGCGTCTGCCGAAAGTGGAAAATGCAGGCGGGGAAGTCAATATCTCACGCCCCCTGAATAATCTGCTCAATCTGGCAGATAAGGAAGCGCAAAAACGCAATGATCAATTCATCGCTTCAGAAATGTTCCTGCTCGCTTGTTTGCAGGACAAAGGCGAGATCAGCGCACTGCTCAAGCAACACGGCGCCAATGCCGCGGCACTGGAACGCGCCATCAACGCCATCCGTGGCGGCGAACAAGTTAGCAGCGCGGAAGCGGAAAGCAGCCGCGAGGCGTTAAAAAAATATACCCTGGACCTTACCGAACGGGCACGCCAAGGTAAACTGGATCCGGTCATCGGCCGCGACGACGAGATCCGCCGGGCGGTACAAGTGTTGCAACGGCGCACCAAAAACAATCCGGTGCTGATCGGTGAGCCGGGTGTGGGAAAAACCGCCATCGTTGAAGGCTTGGCGCAGCGCATAGTGAACGGAGAAGTGCCGGAAAGTTTGAAAGACAAACGCGTTCTCTCTTTGGATATGGCCGCCCTGCTGGCCGGCGCCAAGTATCGCGGTGAATTCGAGGAACGCCTCAAATCGGTACTGAAAGAACTCGCACAAGACGAAGGAAAAACCATTGTCTTCATCGACGAACTGCATACCATGGTAGGTGCCGGTAAAGCGGAAGGCGCGATGGATGCGGGCAACATGTTGAAACCGGCGTTGGCGCGCGGAGAACTGCACTGTGTCGGCGCAACAACCTTGGATGAATACCGCAAATACATTGAAAAAGACGCTGCACTGGAACGGCGCTTCCAAAAAGTTCTGGTGGAAGAACCAAGTGTGGAAGCCACCATTGCAATCCTGCGCGGCTTACAGGAGAAATACGAAGTGCATCATGGCGTGGATATCACCGATCCCGCCATCGTCGCAGCTGCGGAGTTATCCAACCGTTACATTACCGATCGTTTTCTGCCGGACAAGGCAATCGACCTAATCGACGAAGCCGCGGCACGTATCCGCATGGAAATTGACTCCAAACCGGAGGCGCTGGATAAACTGGATCGCCGTTTAATCCAACTCAAGATTGAACGTGAGGCGATCAAAAAAGAAAAAGACGAAGCATCGCAAAAGCGGCTGCAATTGCTGGAAGAAGAAATAAGACAAAAAGAGCGTGAATATGCCGATCTCGCCGAAATCTGGAAAACCGAAAAATTCCAGGTGCAAGGTTCGCAGCAAGTCAAAGAAGAAATGGAAAAAATCAAGCTGGAAATCGAAGCGGCCACCCGCAAAGGCGATTGGCAAAAAGTTTCTGAATTGCAGTATGGACGGCTTCCGCAACTGGAAGCGCAATTGCAATCCCAGCTGAAACAACAGAGTGAAGGCACTGAACCAGGCGCTGCAAACGCGCCTAAGTTATTGCGCACGCAAGTTGGCGCGGAAGAAATCGCCGAAGTGGTATCGCGCGCGACCGGCATTCCGGTATCGAAAATGATGCAGGGAGAACGTGAAAAACTGCTGCTGATGGAACAAAAGCTGCATGATCGCGTGGTCGGACAGGATGAAGCCGTGCGCCTGATATCGGATGCGATCCGGCGCTCTCGCGCGGGGCTGTCCGATCCCAACCGGCCTTACGGATCGTTCCTGTTCCTGGGTCCGACCGGTGTGGGCAAGACTGAGCTGTGCAAAGCTTTGGCCGGATTCTTGTTTGACTCGGAAGATCACTTAATCCGCGTCGATATGTCTGAATTCATGGAGAAACATTCGGTCGCACGTTTGATCGGCGCGCCACCGGGCTATGTCGGCTATGAGGAAGGCGGTTACTTAACCGAGCTGGTGCGCAGAAAACCGTATGCGGTCATCTTGCTGGATGAAGTAGAGAAAGCACATCCGGATGTGTTTAATGTGCTGCTGCAAGTACTCGACGACGGGCGGATGACCGATGGTCAAGGACGCACAGTTGATTTTAAGAATACTGTGATCGTCATGACATCCAATTTAGGATCGCAAATGATTCAAGAAATGTCCGGAAACGATTATCAAGTTATCAAACAGGCTGTTATGGGTGAGGTCAAAACATACTTCCGCCCGGAATTCATTAATCGCATTGATGAAGTGGTCGTATTCCATGCGCTTGATCAAAGACATATTCAGTCGATTGCCAAGATTCAATTGCAGTACCTTGAAGCAAGACTGGCCAAGCTGGAAATGAAGCTTGAAGTCAGCGATGCGGCATTGTCTTCTATTTCGCAAGCAGGTTTTGATCCGGTATTTGGCGCACGACCTCTAAAACGCGCGATCCAGACGCAAATCGAGAACCCGCTCGCCAAAGAGATTCTGGAAGGAAAATTTGTTGCAAAAGATACAATTAAGGTTGATTTGAGCGATGACACGATCCGTTTCACGCGCGTGAGCGGATAGCCGCATGATGTCAATACATTCCGAAATACGATTGGAAATGAATAGCCAGAAAAAATAGACCGGGAGACGCGGTGAATATACTTAAACGCAACGAGATTCGGGTAAAATGTATTCTTTTTACCGGATAGATTGTCATGTTTAAAGGTAGCTTGGTTGCTATCGTCACCCCGATGGATGAAGAAGGCGGATTGGATCTGGATCGCTTCCGCGCTCTGCTCGATTTCCACATAGACCAAGGTACCGACGGTGTCGTCATCGTTGGTACGACAGGCGAATCCCCAACAGTAGATTTTGAGGAACATCATCTATTGATGCGTACCGCGGTCGATCATGTGGCCGGACGCATACCGGTGATTGCCGGTACAGGTGCCAATTCAACACGAGAAGCGATCGATTTATCGGTTTACGCCAAGAATGCGGGAGTCGATGCTTGCCTCTCGGTTGCGCCTTATTACAACAAGCCGACGCAAGAAGGACTGTATCAACACTTCAAAGCAATCGCCGAGGCCGTTGATATCCCGCACATTTTATATAATGTTCCGGGCCGGACAGTGGCTGACATCCGTAACGATACGGCATTACGTTTAGCGCAGATTCCCAACATCGTCGGCATTAAAGATGCCACCGGCGATATCGGGCGCGGTTCCGATCTATTACAACGCGCGCCGTCTGATTTCTTCATTTATAGCGGAGATGATGTCAGTGGGCTGGCATTTTTGCTGCTGGGTGGGCATGGTGTGATTTCAGTCACGGCCAATGTAGCGCCCCGGATGATGCACGACATGTGCGTTGCAGCATTTACAGGCGACCTCAATACCGCGCGTGCGCTCAATAATAAGCTTTTGCGTTTACACCTTGATCTGTTCGTTGAAGCCAATCCTATCCCGGTAAAATGGGCTGTCGAGCAAATGGGACTCATCGGCCCTGGAATCCGTCTGCCGCTCACGCCTTTATCCAGCCAGTACCACCAACTTATTCGCGAAGCAATGCAATCAGCCAATATCCACGATTTGAAGAGGTAAGATGTCAAAAATGAAATGGCGGAAAGTCACTATACCTTCTCTGGTATTGACGCTTTCATTGGCAAGTACAGGTTGTAAAATGATCGACCTGTTCCCGGAAACTAAAACCATCGATTACAAGTCAGCAGGAAAACTGCCGCCTTTGGAAATTCCGCCCGATCTGATTCAACCGGCTATTGATGAGCGTTACGCAATTCCCGAGGCGAGTTCATCCGGCAGCACCACTTTCTCCAGCTACAACAACGAACGCGGCGGACAACAAAAAACTGCCAGTTCCTCCTTAATACCGCTATCCATTCAGAATGTGCATATTGAACGCGCCGGAACACAACGCTGGCTGGTCATTCCTCAGCCTCCCGAAGCCGTTTGGCCGGTGGTTAAGGAATTCTGGCAAGAGCTGGGTTTCCTGATCAAAATGGAAGTTCCTGAAGCCGGTATTATGGAAACCGATTGGGCTGAGAATCGCGCCAAGATTCCACAAGATATTATTCGTACTTTTCTCTCCACCTTTCTGGATAGTATTTATTCAACCGCTGAACGCGACAAATTCCGTACCCGGCTGGAACGCAACGACACCAGCACTGAGGTCTATATCAGCCATCGCGGTATGACTGAAGTACTGGAAGGCGGTAGTCTCAACCGCACAGTCTGGCAACCACGCCCGGCCGATCCTGATTTGGAAGCCGAAATGCTATCCCGCTTGATGATGCGCTTCGGTGTCGAAGAACAAAAAGCAAAGCTGGAGTTAACCACCGGCAGAAGCTCGACCACGGAACGCGCATTCATCAACTCAGAGGGCACTTCGCTGGTTGTTAACGAAGCATTTGACCGGTCATGGCGGCGAGTCGGCTTAGCACTGGATCGAATTGGCTTTACTGTTGAGGATCGCAATCGAGAGCAAGGCATCTATTTTGTACGTTACGTTAGCCCTGACAAAGACAGTAAGAAAAAGGGTGATGACGAAGGTATTCTTTCCAATATTATGTTCTGGCGTAGCGGGGATAAAGATAGCGCTAAAGCCGAGAAATACCGTATCCAGGTACACAACACCGGTACAAACACCAGTAATGTCACTTTGCTGAATGATGATGGAACAGCCGTAGGCTCTGCCACTGCAAGCCGCATTCTGAAGCTATTGCATGAGCAACTTAAATAGCAAGAGCAATGAAGCCCAGATCAGATTCTTGAAGAGTTAGGTTAGTTTTGTAGTTATTCTTATTAAAGTAACAAAAGAGAAAAGTACAAAAATAGAAACAAGTTTACAAATAAAAAACCGCCCGAAGGCGGTTTTTTTAATCCTTCCAAACAGAAGAATTATTTTTTACTATCTGGTTCTCCACCACTCATAACTTTTTCGTAGTTTGCTTTTTCAGTTTCAGGCAGTGCTTGGCTAGGTTTTCCACCACATGCTGACAAAGTTAAAGATAGTAAAAATGCAGCCAGAAGAGCATATTTCATATGATTTTCCTTATAAAAAGTTCTTAAAATAAACAACGCAGTATATAACAAATTTAACTCATCTTTCAAGCTCTTTACTGAGCCGAAAGTAATCCATTCATATCTGCCATTCAGGTTTTAATCATCCGGACAATAAAAACATCTAAATGATCCCTGCTTTCTGCAAATCCATTTCCTGTTACTTGAGTATAGCAGTGAGAAAATGGAAACCAGAGATTTTGATTGATGTACAAAAAAACAAACCGCCAACAAAATCCAGTAAATTTATTTTTTTATAATCAATCAGCAAGTCACAAATTTTCTTGCGAAAATCTGTGACTCAAGTAGCGCGTTTCTATACAGCTTTTTGAAGATTACTGCGACAATATTTTCGCAATAACTCTGCTATTTGCTAATCCTTTTTATTTTGATTCTTGAGGTTCAGAATCTCTAGGTCCATAAGCGGATGGAGGTGGTTTATCCATTGGATAACCATCAAGACTTTTCTTTCCTTCACAAGCACTTAATGTCAATATAGCAAAAGCGATTACTACCAGTGAAAATCTAAACATTCAATCTCCCATTTTCTTCGTTTTGATTTGCGTGCAATAGGATAATCGAACTCATCCGATTATACAAATTTGATTCAAAAAATTCTGCTTCATTTCCTTGCATTATTCAATTAATACAGTGTAGTAATAAGTGACCACAGAGAAGATTAGCCAGCGACTCGATTGAACAAAAACTTTACTTTAGACAGCGCTTAGTTTTTATCTCGAATATAACCACTGACATACCACTGATAAAGAATATCCTCAGTTTCTTTATTCATTTCGCAAGCGGGCGGCAATTCATAATTATCAGCCAGCTCAATCAATGTCTTGTATGCATCAGCGCCGACTTGAACAGTCTCACCGTTAATAAAAAATTTATCACGGCCGCTTAACATTCTGCTTTTTAAATCCAGCTGCACTCCATTTTCTTTAATTCGTTTGAGAAAAACACGCAATGACGATGGTTTAGCGGGCTGCACAAAGAAAACATGTGATTTAGGTTCCGAGAGATAAATACCCAGAAAATCCTCGATGTCATCACGCCCCCAGTTAATCTTCTTCAAGACTGAATTAACCTGAGATTGCATTGCAGCACTAATTTTTGAAGGGTGCGATTGCCATTGCAAATCAGGATCGGAATACCAGCCATCCGTTAAAATAGTATCCTGCAAATGAACGAGAAATTGCGTTATCAATTCTTGCTGACTGGGAGCACGGAAACCAATGGAATATGTCATGCAATCATCCACAGCAATACCGTTATGCGCGTATTTGGGCGGCAAGTAGAGCATATCACCGGGGTTTAGCACCCATTCCTGCTCGGGTTGAAAATTCTTCAAAATCCTGAGCGGCGCATCAGCGATAAATTCATCATCCAGTTGCGCGGATATCTGCCACCGT
>Ga0268298_10005740_pt1 | contig 11519 bp, 7 predicted proteins | sample WWTPWeurt_MetaG_FD_194462 | JGI IMG/M metagenome (GOLD analysis project Ga0268298, IMG submission 194462) | Activated sludge microbial communities from WWTP in Nijmegen, Gelderland, Netherland - WWTP Weurt | ecosystem: Engineered > WWTP > Aerobic digester > Activated sludge | place: Netherlands... | reverse complement strand
TTTTTCTGATTGTATTTCTGGGAAAATTCGAACATCAGGTGTTTATTTATTTTCAGTTTTGATGAACAAAAATCAGTTTCTGCAATCAGCTGTTTTTATTTCCCTGCTCATAGGCTCTTTGTGCGGAATTCAATATTATTTGCAATGGGGAGTGCGGTGCAATACGTATGGGGAATCGGGTAAAATAAATATGCTGATGAGTCACCGGATTGATCCGGAGCTGATGATTTTTGGTTCTTCGGTGGCATTAGTACAATTAGATGATTCACTTATTGCTGCTCAAACTGGAATGACCACTGTGAATATGGGCTTAAGCGGAGTGTCGTTTCAGCAATACCGAGGACTGGCTAAAGAATTTGCCTCTTATACTACCAAATGCAAATACGTAGTTTTTGTGAATACCCCTTTTGAACTTATTACCCGAAACCTGTTGTATGAGGCCTTTAATTTTTATGCTCATCTGGGAAACGAAACCATATACAAAAGCCTTGTTGATATTGATCCCCCGCTGGTAAATAAAATGAAGTATGTTCCCTGTTATCCGCTTACGGTTTACGACAGTCACTTTTACCGCTTGTCGCGCGAAGGACATAAAGAGCGCAAAGGAATAAAACCACATGCCCTGAAGCCGGATGGTTTTTTACCGGTGAATATTTTTGAGTTTAATGATGAATCATTACGCTATGTACAAAATCATTCGCTGGATATTCCCGTAAATGATACACTCGTAAATTACTATAAAGAAATTATTTCGCTGTACAATGCCAGAGGAATAAAGGTAATTTTGCTTTCTCCTCCGGTAGAGCAGGGAATGAATGACCGGATTGGCAACGGAGAAGAACTGGTAAATACGTGGCACCAACTGGCAGGTAACCAAAACTATTTTATGAATTATTCTACCGATTCGCTTAGTAAACACAGAGAACTTTTTTACAATTTCACTCATTTAAACAGCAAAGGGGCGGCAATTTTTTCACAGAAATTTGCCTGGGATTTAAGAACACTGGTGCGCTAAAAGCAACGGGTTATTTTACACTGTGTTCGTTCAGGCTGATTATTATTTCGTCAATCAGATAAAATGCGTTTTCTTTGCAGCATCACCTTATATCATGAAAATTCTTCTTCACTACCTTGGCGGGTATAGAAAGCTGGTATTTCTTGCACTTACCCTTGCCTCCATCAATCAGGTATTTTCCCTGCTCGATCCGTATATCTATGGTAAAATTATTGACAGCTTTGCGCATCAGCCGCATCATTATACCGAACACGATTTTGTAAAAGGGGTTGGCTTGTTAATTCTTGCTGCTATCGGTGCGGCTATGGTAAGCCGTATTGCCAAAGCATTTCAGGATTATACCCTGAACCTTATTATTCAAAAATTCGGTGCGGCTATTTACACTGACGGACTGCGTCATTCTCTGGGTTTACAGTTTCAGGAATTTGAAGACCAGCGAAGCGGAGAGACATTAAATATTCTGCAAAAGGTTCGCAGCGATTCTGAAAAGTTTATCACCAATTTTATCAATGTGTTTTTTACTACGCTGGTCGGGCTGGTTTTCGTAATTATTTACTCACTCAGCGTGTACTCCTGGCTTATTCCTATCTATTTTCTTGCTTCGGGCTTACTGGCAGTTATTACCAATATACTTTCTAAGAAAATAAAAATAGTTCAGAAAAAAATTGTGCGCGAAACCAATATTCTTGCCGGCAGCACCACCGAAAGTTTACGCAATATTGAACTTATTAAAAGTCTTGGCCTCACCTCTCAGGAAATTGTACGTTTAAATGATTCTACCATGAAAATTCTGAAGCTCGAACTGAAAAAAGTAAGAGATATCAGAAGTATAAATTTTGTGCAGGGAACTTTTGTTAATTTTCTGCGACAAAGTATTTTGTTTTTGCTCATGTACCTGTTGTTTAAAGATAAAGTTTCACTCGGACAACTGATGACGTTACAGTTTTATTCCTTTTTTATTTTTGGTCCGCTGCAGGAAATAGGCAACGTAATTCTGAGTTACCGCGAAGCCGAATCATCTTTAAATAATTTTGAACGCATCATGGCTCTTCCGGCTGAAGTAATTCCGGTATCCCCAAAATCAATCGGGGTTATTGAATCCCTTCGCTTTAATGAAGTTGGGTTTAAGCATAAAACAGCTGCAACCAAAGCCATTGAACATATTAACTTTAATGTGGTAAAAGGCGAAACAATTGCTTTTGTCGGCCCATCGGGATCGGGGAAAACCACACTGGTGAAATTGCTGGTAGGATTATACCAGCCACTGAAAGGAACCATCTTTTATAATAATGAAAAAGCCGGAGATATTAACCTGAACGAACTGCGAACGCAAATTGGTTTTGTTACTCAGGATACGCAATTGTTTTCAGGTTCCATTAAAGAGAATCTGTTGTTTGTAAATCCGCAGGCAACCGAGAATGAAATGATGGATGCTTTAAACAAAGCAGCATGTCAGAACCTGCTTACACGCGGGGATAACGGTATTAACAGCGTAATTGGTGAAGGCGGCATGAAAGTTTCGGGCGGTGAAAAACAACGGCTGTCTATTGCCAGAGCTTTATTACGCAAGCCAAAACTATTGGTTTTTGACGAAGCAACATCGGCACTTGATTCACTGACCGAAGAAGAGATTAGCGCGACTATACGTGAAATAACCAAAGGGAAGGAGCATATAACCGTGATTATTGCGCACAGGCTCTCTACCGTAATGCATGCCGACAGAATTTATGTGCTTGAAAAAGGAAATATTATTGAAACCGGCAAGCATCAGGATTTACTTAGTGAGAAAGGACTTTACTACGCCATGTGGCGTCAGCAGATAGGTGAACGTTGATTTTTGGTTTTATTGATTCACTTCTATTCTTTCAGCGGCTGTTTTTAGTTCGTTCAGTTGTGTTTTCATTCCTTTCTCCAGGGTTTTAATAAAACCTGATTTAAACAAAGACGGGAAAATCCCCTGCAGGCTTTCCTCCACTTTTACTAAAGTGCCTCCGTTGTGCGGAATGAATTCCCAATTGTGCACAGCAAAAGCCCCGATTGTTTTACCGGTCCACCCAAAAAAGCGATGAGCCGCGCAGGTATGGATTACTGAGGTAAAATGTAATCCACCCGCTTTCCATTTAAATATTATTCCTTCGGCTAAGGCTTTTTCCATATAAGCTTGTTTAACGACCGATTGCCATTTGGGCCACTGATTGATATTGGTTAGAATAAGCCACACTTGTTTAGGCTGTGCGTTAATAAATAATTGGTCAAATGCAATAACAGGAGCGTTTTTGTTTATGTTAGTGACAAACATGCGAGAATGGGGTTTGAGTTTTTTCGTTTCAGGAACTTCTTTATTTTTTTGATACAGACACTTTCTGTTTCTTTTTGGTTGCTTCGCGCTCACGGGTTTCGCTCAATCGGTACAAAACCATTTTCTTAATTAATGTTTCGGGCAGTGGTTTATCTAATGGAAATTGCACAGCTCCTTTCGAATTTTTATAAACGGCAATTTCCTTTTTGAATTGTAGAATACCCGAAGAGGTAGGATAAAATCCGATATGATTTTTGTATCCGGCAAAATAAACCAGCACTGCAGTTGTTTTATAAGCAGGCATATTGTAACTAATTATTTCTGCTGCTTCCGGAGCTGTTTCCCTAATGATTTTTCTCAGTTGCTGTAATTTAGGTTTTGTCTCCTTCGGTAAGGTGTTGATGTATTCATCAACTGAGAGAAAGGTTTTTTTGGTATTCATAATATTTGCAATAAGAGATATTCTAAAAATTATAACATAAACGCATGTTTCCGGGCGATATATTAAAATGAAAACAGGCAGATTCCCTGCTTTTGGCACCATTTAATGCTGAATTATGCAACTGAGCTCCGCGGGTGGCATGCACATTAAACGCATTTTCAAGCACAATACTCATTCCTATAAAAGCTGCTCCGGCAAATGCAATATTCCAGTTGGGTTCGCCACCGCCTAAAGCTGTTCCCACGGGATAGCCTACACAGGCACCGCCTATGCAACCGGATAAAAAGGAGAGGGTGTACCTGTTTTGCGCCTTTTTCATCTCGGAAAAGGCAGCAGGGTTATCTTTGGTAATATAAAGCAGCCCCCCGATGCTTAGGTTTTGGCCGCGCTGAACGTAAATGGTGCTCCATTTTTTGATTACGGTAATTGAATCAGTACGCGATTGAGCATAGAGCAGACTCAGCTGAGAGAGAAACAGAATAATTACAACAATATGCTTCATGCAAAAGGCGGATTGTAGGGAGCAAGTTAGTAAAATTATAAGGCATATTCGCATGATAATTATCAGTTAAGCAATTATTGGCATGGTGATGGCACCTGGTTTAAGCTGTTTTTTTATATATTTGTTGCGTGAAAAGGTCATTTTTACTTTTTATTTCAGTGTTCATGACGGGGGCAAGCATGCTTCCCAATAATGATATACATGAATTGGTAAAACTGCCTGCTCTGGTAAAACATTATTTTGAGCACGACCGCACAACCGACTCGCTCAGTTTTATCGATTTTCTGATAACTCATTATACCGACCAAAACGAGCAAACAAAAACGGAGGAGCACAAAGACCTCCCGTTTTTTCATAATTGTCCGTTAACCGTGGTTTATACCTGTAATGAAACCGGAGTGCCTTCGGTGGTTGTTCCGCATTCAGAGTTTATTCCGGTGGCCTACGCGCATCCCATCTACTTTTTCAGTACACAAAATTCCGTTTTTCAGCCTCCAAGAGTTTAAGAATTAAAATTAGGTTACAGGTGCCTTGTATTGTTGCAGGCATTGTTTTAATATTTTTAATTCTTAGTGCATGTTAAATCATATCATCGGATTCAGTATCCGCAATAAATCACTGGTGATTTTCGGAGTGCTCTGCTTAATAGGCTGGGGTATTAGTTCTTTTGTGTCCCTTCCCATTGATGCAGTGCCCGATATTACCAACAACCAGGTTCAGGTAATTACCCAAAGCCCCAACCTGGCTTCGCTTGAGATAGAGAAATTCATTACCTATCCTATTGAAGTAGCAACGGCAAATATTCCGGGACTTGAAGAAACGCGTTCCATTTCACGGTTTGGCCTTTCGGTGGTAACCTTAGTTTTTGACGATGCCACCGATGTTTACTGGGCAAGGGCTCAGGTAAGCGAACGTTTAAAATCGGCAGAGGGAAATATTCCCTTGGGGGTTGGAACGCCTGAACTTGCTCCGGTGAGTACAGGATTAAGTGAAATTTTTCAATATGTTATTCGGCCGGTTGATAAAAACGATTCAAGCTGGTCGCTTTATGACTTACGTACCATTCAGGATTGGCAACTAAAGCGCGAATTACTTCGTGTAGCCGGAGTGGCCGATGTGAGTTCATTTGGCGGATACATGAAACAATACCATGTGCGGGTAAATCCTCAATTGCTGCATTCGTTGCATGTAAGTCTTGAGGAAGTGTATGCCGCACTTGAAAACGGAAGCAGCAATACCGGTGCTTCGTACATTGAAAAGGAGGACAAGGCCTATTTTATTCGTGGAATTGGTATGGCTCAAACCACCGAAGACATCGGAAATACCGTAGTGCGAAGTGTGAATGGAATACCGGTACTTATTAAAGACATCGGTTCCGTTGAGCTCTCGCATGCCAACAGGTATGGCGCCATGACACAGGATGGAAAAGGAGAAGTTGTTGGCGGAATTATTCTCATGCTTAAGGGGGAGAACTCTTCGAGTGTGATTGACAGGGTGAAGATACGTATAAAAGAACTGCAAAAAACGCTGCCTAAAGGGTTGGTAATTGAATCGTTTTTAGATAGAGAAGTATTGGTAAAAAAAGCCATCAACACCGTTAGTCAGAATTTAATTGAAGGAGGACTTATTGTAATTCTTGTCCTTATTTTATTACTCGGAAATATACGTGCCGGGCTATTAGTAGCTTCTGTAATTCCGTTATCCATGTTGTTTGCTATAGGAATGATGGGTTTGTTTGGCGTATCAGGTAATTTAATGAGTTTGGGTGCCATCGATTTTGGATTGATTGTAGACGGTGCAGTAATCATTGTAGAGATTGTAGTTCGGAAAATTAATGAACGATTGCATCAGATAGGGAAGTTTGAAACCCGAAGTCAGTTTGAAGAAACGGTGCGTAAAGGCGCAGGAGAAATTATGAGCAGTGCCGCCTTCGGACAAATTATCATTTTAATTGTTTACATGCCCATTCTTGCTTTAACCGGCATTGAAGGGAAAATGTTTAAACCAATGGCAATGACAGTTTCATTCGCTATTATAGGTGCATTTATTCTGTCGCTTACTTATGTGCCTATGATGAGTGCACTTGTTCTGAAGTTTGACCATGAGGAGAAGGAAACATTTGCCGACAGGCTCATTAGCGGCTTACGAAAATCCTATTTGCCGGTTGTTGAACTTTTTCTGCACAACCGAATCAAGGTAGTACTTACTTCGCTGGTATTGATGATTGGCTCATTTGTTCTATTTAATACCATGGGAGGGGAGTTTTTACCTACACTTGATGAAGGGGATTATGCACTCGAAACCCGTTTGATTCCCGGCTCTTCCCTTACGCAAAGCATCGAAGTATCGAAGGCGGTTGAGAAAAAACTTCTGTCAGAATTTCCGGCAGAAATAAAAACAGTAGTAGCCAAAATTGGCACATCAGAAATTCCTACCGACCCCATGCCGATAGAAGCAATGGATGTAATTATTGTATTAAATCCGCGGGAAGAATGGAAAAGGGCTTCCAATAAAGCAGAACTTGACGCGGCTATTGAAAAAGTGCTGGAAGATATTCCGGGCGTGGCATTCTCTTTACAGCAACCCATTCAAATGCGTTTTAATGAGCTAATGACAAATGCCAAAACAGATGTAGTGGTGAAATTGTATGGAAAAGATCTTGATATGCTCAGCGCAAAAGCCGAGGAAATTGCAGGGTTAATTCAGGACGTGAAAGGAGTGAAAGATGTGCAGGCGCAAAAACTCACGGGGCTGCCTCAAATACAGATTACCTACAACCGGTCACAACTCGCAACTTACGGCATATCGGTAAATACGGTTAGCAGATACATTGAAACAGCTATTGCCGGAAGCAAGGCCGGAGTTATTTTCGAGAACGAACAGGGCTTTGATTTGCTGGTAAAATTTGAAGATGAGTACCGCGACCATATGGAGGATTTTAAAAATCTGTATGTAAACAACAGTCAGGGTATTCCCGTACCGTTAAAAGAACTGGCCGAGATTGAAGTGATAAAGGGCCCTGCCGAGATTGGTCGTGACGATACAAAACGAAAAATAAGTGTGGGCTTTAATGTGCGTGAGCGTGATGTGCAAAGTGTGGTGGAAGAAATTCAGAAAATTCTTGAGTCAAAACTTCAGCTGCCATCGGGCTATTACCTCACCTACGGAGGGCAGTTTGAAAACCTGCAACACGCCAAAGACCGGCTCGCAGTGGTGCTTCCCATTGCATTATTGGTTATTTTCTTTTTGCTGTTTTTAAGTTTCAACTCAGTTAAGCAAACATTGTTAATATTCACGGCTATTCCGTTGGCTACTTTTGGCGGAGTGGTTTCGCTTTGGCTGCGCCAAATGCCATTTAGCATTTCAGCCGGAGTTGGATTTATTGCTTTATTCGGGGTAGCTGTGCTTAACGGCATAGTTCTTATTTCCTACTTTAATTCACTGAAGAGAGAAGGGTATGACGTAAGGCAACGCATTATGAAAGGAGTAAGTGATCGCTTTCGCCCGGTGGTGATGACGGCCATGGTTGCTTCTATCGGGTTTTTGCCAATGGCATTATCCAATGGTGCCGGGGCCGAAGTGCAAAAGCCTTTAGCAACCGTTGTTATTGGCGGTCTTCTGTCTTCAACCATTCTTACCCTGCTTGTGCTGCCTGTTTTGTACTATATGGTTGAACGCAAAAAGGATGGTTTGTTAGGGAAAATGGTAACTGTTGGATTATTATTGTTTGCCTTACTGCCTCAGCGGGGTGCAGCGCAGGGCATCACACTGCAGCAGGCCATTGATTCATCGCTTACAAATTACCCGACAATGGTGATAGCACAACAACAGGTACAGCAACAACAGCAATTAGCAAAAACTGCTTTCTCCTTGCCCAACCTCGATATTCTGGTACAGGCACCCACAGGCAGTCAAATGCGGCCGGCTTTGTTGCAGCCTGTAGATTTCCCGCTGGCATATAGCAGTGCTTATGCAGCAGGCAAACAAGCGGTACAGGTAGCCATAAAACAAAAGGACCTTACCCGAGCAGAACTAATTAAACAAGTGCGCGATGCCTATTTTCAACTGGTTTACGAAGCGATTGTACTGCAAAAAATGCGGGAACAGGATAGCGCATATGAAGCCATTTACAAGGCTGCTTTGTATAGCAGAAAACAGGGTGCCATTTCTGGAATGGATTTGCTCACTGCCGAAACAGATTACCGCAGCAGGCATAATGAACTGGACAAAGCACGCACCCGTTTTGAGAATGCACTTACAAGGTTCAGACTATTCACCGGAATTAAAACGGGAATTATTGCCACACAGTTTTCACTTTTTAAAATGACAGCCATACTTCCCGATTCTATGGCGGTGCAAACCAAAAATCCGGTATTAGGTTATATGCAGCAGCAAAAAGTACTAAGTGAGAAAAACCTTACGCTGGAGAAATGGCGGTCAGCGCCCGGTTTCACTTTCGGTTATTTTAATCAGGCGGCTTCTAATACATCCACAGCTTACCGGCTCGAATATGGAATTCGGTTCCCTGTAACATTTTGGAATAATATGCGCAGGGTAAACGTGGCGAAACTGGAGGTGCAGCGCAACGAACAACAGCTTAAGCTTACAAGCACCACCTTGCAAAGTCATTTTGCCTTGGCTGAAAATAATTACCTGCAAAGCGTAAAAACCCTGCAGTATTTTGAAGAGACGGCAAATAAGCAGGCCGAATCTTTGCGAAAGGCTTCCCTCATCGGGTATAAAGCAGGAGAACTGGATTTATTCCGTTACCTGTATAATTTATCTAAATCATATGAAATTGAAACTGCCTATTTTGATGCGGTACTTCAATATAATTTAAGTTTATCTCAGTTACTTTATCTTAAAGGAGAATAGAAAATGAACACCATTCGTATCATATATTATCAACTGATTTTTTTACTGGCACTCGCACTTTCATCATGCGGAAGTAAAAAGCAAACGGCAGCAGAAGCTGCTATTGACTCAGTAGTGAGCAACACCGTTGTGCTCACCAAAGACAAGCAAAAAATGATGAACCTGCAGGTAAAAGCAGCCGAACGAAAACCGGTTACCATTAATTTTTCGGCCAATGGGAAAGTGGTGGTGCTATCACAAAACCGGGAAGTATTAACCGCTCGTATTAACGGAAGTGTTCAGAGAATTCTGGTGCTCGAAGGGCAAAAAATTAGCAAAGGACAAGTGTTAATGGAAATCAGCAGCGGAGAGTTTATTCAGTTGCAGGAAAATTACCTGAGTGCAAAAGCTGAAATAGGATTTTTGAAAAGCGATTACGAACGTCAGCGTAAATTGAAGGAAGCCGATATAAGCGCAGGCAAAGAATTGCAACAGGCCGAATCAAAATACCTGTCATGTGTTACCCGCTTGCGTTCGGCAGAGGCACGTTTAAAATACCTTGGTGTTGATGTGCAAAATCTGAATGTAACCGATCAAGCTCCGCTGTCATCTACATTTAGTGTTCGTTCTACAATTAACGGATACCTGCTGGCTTTGCCTGTAAGTTTAGGCATGTCGGTAAATCCTGATATGGAACTGGCACATATTGTAAATCTGGATCACTACCATGCCGATATTTTTGTGTATGAAAAGGACATTAATAAAGTGAGCGAAGGGCAGGAGGTGGCGATCACATTTACCAATCAAACCTTGCCAACGGTTAAAGGTAGGGTAGAATTTATAAGCCGTGGGATGGATCCGGCCACCCGTACCATAATCATTCACGTGGTATTTGAAACCTTATATCAGGGCGTATTGCCCGACATGACTCTGAAGGCAATTTTCAAGACTACACTGCCTGATCAGTTAACATTACCGGTTTCGGCTTTTCTTGCTGAGGATAACAACCGTTTTGTGTATTACTGTCTGCCATCAGAATCCGAAAAATTTATGAAAGCTCAAGTAAAAATTTTATCGCAGAACGAGGAAAACAGTGCATTCGAATTAATTTCTCCCGTTCCATCAGATGCATTGTTTGTAGTAAAGGGATTACTTATGGTAGAAAGTGAAGCGCATAAAGCCGAAATGACCGAAGACTAAAATCAGTTTTTATTTTTTAGCATCATTTGTAAACTGCAACTACCAGTTCCATGCTTCCACGTCATTGGTAAAAGAGCGTGTGGGTACAGGCGGAGGTTTAAGCGAGAATGCCATTTTCATAATCAGGTTGGCTAAGCCCGGTTTAGAATTCATGGCTAAGGCATTGTAAATAGGAGGTATTTTTTGTATCGAAAAACACAGCTAGCTTTGTAAGGAATGGGAGAGTTGCGCTGGTAAATTTTTAGCCTCAGCGAAACTTATTTATTCTGGTATATTTTTCTGTTTGTTTCACAGATTTCATTAGGAAATTAATATGTTTCCGTGCACCTTACTTAGTCGTTAATTTCTCATTTATTCTTACAAATCGTGATCTTAAAATTAGATTCTATGATATCTGCAGTACCTAATTTATTCAATTGGTTCGGCCGAGGTAGGTTCCTGATGTATGAGTACAAAAGGGTAGAAGTCTGGCAATGCGTGATTAATCGGTTTCGTACTCCAGTTTTACAGTTATGGTAGCTGTTTTTCGTTTGGAGGTGGTATTAAATGAACCTCCCCATGAATACTCTTCTGATGAGTTTTGCGCTACAATCTGAAATACACCCATGTCGGCCTTTTTTAGTTTCCCTACACTGCTTCCTGCATTTTCGGCAATGCGTTTGGCCCTTTCACTTGCATCTTTGGTGGCCTCGGCAATCATCTCAATTTTTAATGCGGCCAGTTTTGTGTAGTAGTACTGCGGATTATTTGAATAAAACTGAATTCCCGAATTAATGAGTTCGGTTACCTCGCGCGACACATTTTCTACTTTGTCAACATCGTTTGATTCAATCTGCACATTTTGTCCTAACCGATATCCTTTAAATACGGATTTTATTCTTACCCCTTTTTCATATACATCGTCATATTCTTCATTAATATCAACAGAAGTGAAAATTATATTCTCAGACTTAATTCCTTTTGAAATCATATAGTTTTTGATGCTTTCCCTGTCTTTGTCTAATTGGGCGTATGCGTCTTTGAGGTTAGGGTTTTTTTCGGTGAACGAACCGCTCCACACAATTAAATCGGAAACAAAGTTTTTACTTCCAAGTCCGGTTACAGCTATACAATGGGTAGATTTATTTCTGTTTTGAAATGCGTGGGCAAGAAGGTAAGCCGTTGCAATAATTGCAGCAGCAGTAATCAGGGCGTTGAGGTGTGTTTT
>Ga0268298_10005738_pt1 | contig 11521 bp, 8 predicted proteins | sample WWTPWeurt_MetaG_FD_194462 | JGI IMG/M metagenome (GOLD analysis project Ga0268298, IMG submission 194462) | Activated sludge microbial communities from WWTP in Nijmegen, Gelderland, Netherland - WWTP Weurt | ecosystem: Engineered > WWTP > Aerobic digester > Activated sludge | place: Netherlands... | reverse complement strand
GGCCTTCTGATGAAACAACTCATCGCCCCCGCGCTCCTGTCCGGCCTGCTCGCCGGCCTGCCTATCGTCTTGTCCGGCTGCGCCGAAACGCCGGTGCGCGCACCGGTTCTCGCCAAGCCGATCGAGACAGCGGCGATACCACGCGCCCCCGAAGCACCGCCGGCCCCGCCGACAGCCACCGCGCCGACACCGAGCGCCGCCGTGGCCGCCGTGCCGGCCCCCGCCTTGCCCGCCGAGCCGGAACCACCCGAACCCGACGCGCCGCCCGAGCCCCCACCCGACCTCGCGTTCTCGATGACCGCCGACGATTCGCGACCGCCGGCCGATGTGGACGCGGCGCTGCTCGCCTTGGTGAGCCGGCTGAAAAAAAGCAACAAACTGTCGCTGCGCCTCACGCTGTTCGCGCCACCCGTGGCCAGTCGGGAATATGCGCTCGGCCTGGCGGCCAAGGCCTCGGAGACCTTGCGACGGCATGTGCGCGGATTGGGCGTGCCACCGCGCAAGATCATCCGCGTGGTGATCGATCCGCGACGCGCCACGGTGGCGGCCAACGAGCGCATCAACGTCGAGGCCAGGCTGATCGGCGACAAATAGCCCGTGGCCGGCGCGGGCCACGCCCGACGCGCTAGACTTGACGCCAATGCACCAGAATCTTCTCGCCCTGCTGTTGCTGCTGACCGCCACCGTTGCCATGGTGTCGCTGGCGCGCCGCTTCCAGTTGCCCTCGATTCTCGCCTACCTGACGGTCGGCATTGCCGTCGGCCCCCACGGTTTCGGCTTCATGCAGGAGAGCAGTCAGGTCGCGGCCTTCGCCGAGTTTGGCGTGGTGTTCCTGATGTTCTCGATCGGCCTCGAGTTCAGCCTGCCTCGCCTGAAGGCCATGCGCGGACTGGTGTTCGGCTTCGGCGGCGCCCAATTGTTGCTCACCGCGCTCGGCACCGGGCTGGTCACCGGCCTGGGCTATGGCCAGGACTGGCGCGCCGGTCTCGCCGTCGGCCTGGCCGTGGCGATGTCTTCGACCGCCATCGTCGCCAAGCTGTTGTCGGAGCGCTTCGAACTGCACTCGCGGTCGGGCCGCCAGACCATGGGCGTCCTGCTGTTCCAGGATCTCGCCGTGGTGCCGTGCCTGATCCTGTTGCCGGCGCTGGCGCGCCCGGCCGGGGAGATGATCAACGCGCTGCTCGTCGCCATGACCGAAGCGGCGGTCGTGCTCGGCGCGCTGATCTGGGCCGGCCAGCGCTTGCTGCGCCGGGTCTACGACGCCGTGGCGGCGCGGCGCTCCGAGGAATTGTTCGTGCTGGCGACACTCTGGATCGTGGTTGGTCTGGCCTATGCTACCGGTGCCGCCGGGCTGTCACTGGCGTTGGGCGCGTTCGTCGGCGGCATGCTGATTTCCGAAACCATGTATCGCCACCAGGTCGAAGCCGATATCCGCCCGTTCCGCGACATCCTGCTCGGCCTGTTCTTCGTCACCATCGGCATGATGCTCGACCTGCGCTTCGTCACCGCCCAGTTCGACAAGCTGTTGCTGGCGCTGGCGCTGCTGGTGACGGGCAAAGGCCTTGTCGTGCTGGCGGTGGCGCTGGCGGCGCGCAATTCGATGGACATCGCCTTGCGCACGGCGGCCCAGCTGGCACAGGCCGGAGAGTTCGGCCTGGTGCTGATCGGCCTGGCCTTTCACCAGCAACTGATCGGCAACGATGTGTTCCAGATAACGCTGTCGGCGATGCTGGCCTCGATGTTCGTCGCGCCCCTGCTGATCGAGCGAGTGTCGCGCCTATCGGGCCAGATGGCCAAGGGCGACTGGGCGCACAAGGCGCTGTCCATCCACCAGATCGTGGTCGCCGGCTTTGCGCTCGACCGGCACGTGATCATCTGCGGCTACGGCCGCACCGGCCGGAACATCGCCCGCTTCCTGGCCGACGAAGGCATCGGCTTTCTGGCGCTCGACGTTGATCCCCACCAGGTCCAGGCGGCGACCCCGGCCGGCGGCCGCGTCGTCTTCGGCAGCGCCGATCGACCCGAAGTCCTCAAGGCCGCCGGCCTGGCGCGCGCCAGCGCGGTGGTCATCGCCTATCCCGACGTGCATTCGGCGGAACGCGCGGTGCGCATGGTGCGCCGCGAACGCGCCGACGTGCCGGTGATCGTCCGCGTCGCCGACGACTCGGCGATCGACAAGCTCAAGCAGGCCGGCGCCACCGAGGTGATTCCGGAAGTACTGGAGGGCAGCCTGATGATCGCCGCCGAAACGCTCGCCCAACTCGGCGTGCCAGTCGAGCGCGCCATGACGCGGGTGCGCGCGGTACGCGCCGAGCGCTACGCCTCGCTGCGCCACCATTACGCCGGCGACGCTGGTGCCGGAGGATCCGCCTCGCCGCCATCGTGATGACCGTGCGGCGGCCGACGCCGGCTCACGACACGACGACGCGGAGCGCTACCTGCCGGGTCATGAAGCTGAAGCAGAGCACCTCATAGGTCCAGCCGAATCGCTCGACGGCCTCGTGAAAAGCCTTGAACTCGTCGTCGCGCCATGTCTCGTAGCCGATGAACTCATCGAAGACGATGACCGATCCGGTCACCATGCGCGGCGCGAGCAGGCCGAGCACAGTTTTGGTGGAGCTGTACAGGTCGCAATCGACATTGACGAAGCGCACCGGCCCCGTTTCGGCGCGCAGGAATTCCGGAAGCGAGCGCTCGAACCAGCCCGGATGCAAGCGCACGTTCGCCGGCACCTCCGGCAGACGGCCCCCGGTACTGTACGTGCCCTTGGGCTCGGCGCCCCAATCCTCGGGGATGCCTTCGAAGCTGTCGAAGCCATGGACAACCGTGTCGACCATCGCGGCGATCTGCCTGATCGACTTGCCGTGATAAACGCCGAATTCGAGCACCAGCCCCGTGCGCGGCGCGCGCGCCAGCGCCAGTTCGAACGTTCCGCGGTTGCTGCCGGTCATGGTCGGCATCGCCGAAGCGAGGCTCCGCAGATAGCTCCAGGAATCGATTTCCGCCTCGGCGCTTCCCTCGTCGCGCAGCGCCTGGAAAATCCGCGCGCCAGCTTCCTCGTCGCCGCTGTACTGCTGGAGCATGCCGAGAAAGAAACGGTTGTCGGCATTGGCGGGATCGATATCGACCGCCCGTCGCATGCAGGCGATGGCGCCGTCGATGTCGCCGAGATCGACCAGCTGGCCGTGCAGGTTGAACAAGGGTTCGATGAACGTCGGCGCGAGTTCGCTGGCCTTGCGCAACGCCTCGGCCGCGTCGGCCGTGGCGCCCAGTTCGGCGAGCGCGACGCCCCGGCTGTTGTGAGCGTTCGCGTGGTCCGGCCCGAGCCGGATGGCCGCCTCGAAATGGTCAACCGCCCGCGCCGGCTGGAAGCGTTTCAGACACAGCGTGCCAAGGTTGTAGTGAATGGTCGCGTTGTCCGGGGCCAGCGCCAGCGCCTGTTCGTAGTTGGCACGCGCATCGTCGAAGGCGCCGGTTTCGAGTTGAAGGTTCGCCAGATTGCACAGCGCGTCCACGCGCGCCGGCGCGATGGCCAGTACCTCGCGATAGGCCGCCATGGCGGCAGTCGCGTCGCCCGCCCGGCCCTGCGTTCGGCCGATCTCGAACCAGCCATCGGCGCGGTCGTGACCCAGGGCCATCGCCCGCTGGAAGCGCTCGATGGCCTGTTCGTGTCGGCCGAGTTCCCGTGCCACCAGGCCGCGCAGATACCATATCCGGGGATTGCCGGCGTCGGCTTCGCCCAGGAAGCGATACATGTCCTCGGCGAGGTCGAGCTTGCCGTTGCGATGATGCTCGATTGCCTGCTTCAGCAGCAGTGCGAGACTCACCGGTTCTCCCCGCCCGCCTTCACCAACACCACGTGCACGCGGTACGGGCCATGCGCACCCAGTACCAGCGTCTGTTCGATATCTCCGGTGCGTGACGGGCCGGAGATGAAGTTGACGGCGCGCGGCAACCCGCCCCCTTCGGTACGCAGCAGGCGCCAGGCATCTTCCATGGCGGGCACGATGCGCGAGGCAGCGACGATGGCGACATGGGTTTCGGGGAGCAAGCTGACCGTCGCCGGCGTATCCGGTCCCGAGAGCAGCATCAACGTCGCCGTTTCGGCGATGGCGCAAAAGCAGCCGGTGATGCCGACCAGATCGGCGTCGACGGCGCCCCGCCCCTCGAAGACGATGCCGGCGTCCCGCCACGGCTGACTTTCCAGCCCCGGCCAGCCAACCGCTCTCATCGGCAGAGACCGCGCGGCAAGATAGCGCGCCACTGCCGCCGGCGCGGCCGACGCGTCGTCGACGACATCCACGGTCGTGGCCAGGGCTTCAGACTTTTCCCTGAAGCTGGCCAGCAAATCGCCGGCCACGGCCGGCCGGGGACCTTGCTGGCGCGCGGCCAGCCAGCGCTCGGCAGCCTCGGTGGCGACCGCTGCATTGCCGGTGGCGCGACCGATGCGGGCGCGCACGCGGCTCAGAATATCCTCGCGTGAGTTCATGCGACTCGGTTCCTTTCCTCGCTCCTGACGAAAGTCTCGATGTTGTCGATCATCGGCCCGACCCTCGGTCAACGCCGGCCGGCCGCGTATAACTCGCGGAAGGTCTTGCCCTGCGGCGCCGGAAAATCGCGGCCGTCGGTCCAGCTCGGTGCGATGCCGAGCACGCGGATGGTCTTGCGACCGCCGGCCAGCCAGTTGAGGTAACGCACGCCGAACCAGGTACCAAGCGCGTAGAGCTTCGGCTTGCTCGCCACCCACGCCCATGCCTTGAGCGCCAAGCGTTCGCCGAGCGGGCGCAGATTGGTTTCCACCTGCTTTTCGCGCAGCTTGCGCATCAGGTCCGGCAACGGAATCTTCACGGGGCAGACAACACCGCATTGGTTGCACAATGTCGCGGCGTGCGGCAGGTCGATCGCCCGGTCGAGCCCTTGGTAGAGCGGCGTCAGCACCGAACCCATCGGCCCCGGGTAGACCCAGCCATAGGCATGCCCGCCGATGGTCTGGTACACCGGACAATGGTTCATGCAGGCGCCGCAGCGGATGCAGCGCAGCATGTCCTGGAATTCGGAGCCGACGAGATCGGCGCGGCCGTTGTCGACCAGAATGAAGTAGAGATGCTCGGGACCGTCGGTATCGAGGGGCTGCTTGACGCCGGTGAGCAGCGACACGTAGTTGGAAATATGCTGGCCAGTCGCCGAGCGCGGCAACAGGCGCAGCAGCAGCGAGAGGTCTTCCAGCGTCGGAATCACCTTTTCGATGCCGGTGATGACCACATGCACGCGCGGCAGCGTCGTCACCATGCGACCGTTGCCTTCATTGGTGACCAGCGCCACCGAGCCGGTCTCCGCGACCAGGAAGTTGCCGCCCGAGATGCCCATGTCCGCCGTCAGGAAGTGCGATCGCAACACTTCGCGCGCCTCGCGGGTCAGTTCGGGAATTTCGGTCTTGCGCGGCTTCCCGTGCACTTTCGCGAACAGGTCGGCGACCTCGTCGAGCCCCTTGTGCACCACCGGCGCGATGATGTGCGATGGCGGCTCGTTGTCGTTGATTTGCAGAATGTACTCGCCGAGGTCGGTCTCGACCGGCTGGATGCCGGCGGCCGTCAGCGCCTGGTTGATGCCTGCTTCCTCCGAGAGCATCGACTTCGACTTGACGGCTTTCTTCACGCCGTGGCGCCGGCCAATGTCGATGACATGGCGGCAGATCTCGGCGCCGTCCCTGGCCCACAGCACCGTGGCGCCACGCGCCGATGCGGACTGCTCGAACTTTTCCAGCCAGAGGTCGAGATCAGCGAGCACGAGGTTACGCAGGTCGCGCCCGGCGTCGCGCAAGGCCGCGAAGTCGCCGCCCTCGGCCTCAAAGTCAGCGATGGCGGCACGCCGCTTGTCCACGAACTTGCCCTTGGAGGTGCGCAGGTTTCCTTGCAGCACGGGGTTGGCCAGCGCCGTCGCGGCGTTGGCCTTGAAATGCATCGAGCGGATTTCCATCAGCGTTCTCCCGCCAGCACTTCCGCGACGTGCAGCACGCGCGTGGTCTCGTCACCCATGCGGCGCAGCTTGCCCTCGATATTGAGCAGGCAGCCGAGGTCGCCGCCGACGATGGCATCGGCGCCGGTGCTGCACGCATTGCCGCACTTCTTCTCGGCGATGGCCGCGGATATGTCGCCAAACTTGACGGAGAACGTGCCGCCGAAGCCACAGCATTCCTCGGCACCCGGCATTTCGCGCAGTTCGACGCCGGGCAGCTTGGCCAGCAGGTCGCGCGGCTGGCGCTTGATGCCGAGGCTCCTCAAGCCCGTGCAGGAATCGTGATAGGTGACGCTGCCCGTGAAGTCGCCAGGCAGGCGGTCGAGTTTGGCAACGTTGACGAGGAAATCGGTGAGTTCGTAGACGCGGCTGGCCAAGGCCACCGCACGGCCGTGCCATGGCGGATCGTCGGCCAACAGTCCCGGGTATTCGTTGCGGATCTGGTCGGCGCAAGACCCCGAGGGCACGACCACGTGTTCGAAGCTTTCAAACTCGGCGATGACCTTCTTCGCCAATCTTGCCGCCGAGGCGCGATCACCGCTGTTGAAGGCCGGCTGGCCGCAGCAGGTCTGGGTTTTTGGTACCACCACTTCGCAGCCCGCGGCTTCCAGCAGCCGGATCGCCGCGAAGCCGATACGCGGCCGCATCAAGTCGACCAGACAGGTGACGAACAGTGCTGCCCGCATTGATTTCTCCCCGCCTCGATAATGCCTCGTCGTTTCGCATTGTGGCATACTTCACGCACTTTCCGGAAACCGACACATGCCACGTCCAGCCCGCCCGCCCGAATCAGGCGCCGAAGCCAAAAGTCCGATCCAGGTCATCGAGCGCATGATGAAATTGCTCGATGTCCTATCCAGTTATCACGAACCGGTCAGCCTGAAGCAATTGGCGCTGGAAACCGGGCTGCATCCTTCGACCGCGCACCGCATCCTCGCCGCCATGGCCGTCGCCGGCTTCGTCGAGCGCGCCGATCCGGGCACTTACCGGCTCGGCATCCGGCTGCTGGAACTGGGCAACGTCGTCAAGTCGCGCATCAGTATCCGCGGTGCGGCGATGCCACAAATGCAAGCGCTGCACGAGAAGATCGGCGAAAGCGTGAACCTAGGCGTTCGCCAGGGCGACGAGATCGTCTATGTCGAGCGCACCTCGAGCGGCAAGTCATCGGTGCGCGTGGTGCATCTGGTTGGCGCGCGCGCACCACTGCACGTCACCTCGGTGGGCAAACTCTATCTGGCCGAGGACAGCAAGGAAAACTTGCGCAACTACGCCAGGCGTACCGGCCTGCCGGGCGCCACGCCGGCGTCCATCACTTCGGTTGCAGCGCTGGAAAAGGAAATCGACCGCGTCCGCCGTCACGGCGTGGCCTACGACAACGAGGAAATCGAGCAGGGCTTGCGCTGCGTGGCGGCGGCGGTGCGCGACGATACCGGCGAGATGGTCGCCGGACTCTCGGTGTCGGCGCCGGCCGAACGCTACAACCCCGAATGGGCGGCCCTGATCAAGCAAACGGCCGATGCCATTTCAGCCGCCGTGGGCCATGGCAAGCGCGCCGGCACGCGCGACTCAGCCCACGCCACGCCGCTGCGGCAGTGAGGCGCTTTCGATCCAGCGCTTGATCCGGTTGGCGTCGCCGATCCGCGTCAGCCTGCCCCAGGAGTCGAGCAGGACGATGATCATCGGCTTGTTGTTCAGCCAGGCCTGCATCACCAGGCACTTGCCGGCTTCGTTGATGTAGCCGGTCTTGGACAGGCTGATCTCCCAGCCGTCGCTCTTCACCAGGCTGTTGGTGTTGTGGAAGGCGCGCGGCCGGCCGGCGATGTTCACTTCATAGTCGGGCGTGGTGGAGAACTGCCTGATCAGCGGATAGCCATGCGCGGCAGCCACCAGTCTGGTGAGATCGCGTGCGCTGGAGACGTTGGCCGGATTGAGGCCGGTCGGATCCTTGAAATGCGTGTCGGTCAAACCAAGCTCCGTCGCCTTGCGATTCATGGCGGCGACAAAGGCGGATCGCCCGCCCGGATAATGCCGGGAAAGTGTCGATGCCGCCCGGTTTTCCGACGCCATCAGCGCCAGACGCAGCATCTCCTCGCGGCTCAGCCGCGTACCCACCTGCAGGCGGGAGCGCGTGCCCTTGACCACGTCGACATCGTCCTCGCCCACCGACAAGGTCTCGGTCAGGCCGGGCTTGGCGTCGAGCGCAACCATGGCCGTCATCAGCTTGGTGATCGATGCGATGGGCACCTGGGCCGCCGCATTTTTCTCGTACAGGACAGCGCCGCTGCTTTGATCGATGACCAGGGCCGAGGCCGACTCAACCACCAGATCACGGGCCTCGTCCATGCTGACGGGCGCCACCGGCCGATGGCGGACTTGCCGCGCGACTGGGGTGGCGACGGTGGCTTTCGCGGCGGCCTTCTTGCCACCCTTGACCACCCTGGCCGAACCGACCGCCCGGAGACGAAGGCTGGTGGCAGGCTTCTTCTGGACTTTCTTGGCAACGATGGCCTTCTTGCTCTTGGGGATACTCCGCGCCTCGACGGACATCGCCGTCGACAACAGCCCCAGCGATGCCAAGAGTATTAGCATTTTCGACAGCAACGGCTTCATCGATTTCGATCGCTCCGCCTTGACCTGCCTTCAGTTTAACACCCGACCGCTCGGTCACGGCAAGGATTATCGAAAATATCTACTTAGAATTAAGCCTGTTAGCCAGTAAAGTTAATGTTTAATCTGCCTTTGGCGCAAAGAATCGGTTAATGGCATCGCTTTCCGCCATGGCATCGCGGTAACCGAGATCGATTAGCTTTTCGGTATAGACGGGGGCGAAAGCGAGATGACTGGCGAGCAGCGAAGCGCCCGCCTCGCCGTCGCCAAGGCGGGCACACACCGAGCGGACCGAGCGTGGCAGATCGTCCATCACCTCGACCGCCAGCAAGTCCGGACGTCGGGACGGCGCCAGCACCAGGCAATCGATCGGCTGCCATGGCAGCCGGGAGCGCTCCGGTGCCGGGATGTATTCGAGCAGGCGGTTGACCTGTGCCATGCGCTCGATGTCGTCGGTGACGACATCGACGGACGACAGCAAGCGCCCGGCCATGTCACCAAGGCTCGGGGGGCGGCTTTGCGCCGGCCGTGTCACCTCGCCGCTAGCCTTGACGCCGGTGCCGATGACGACGATGCGCTTCGCCCCCAGGTGCAAGGGCGCCGACAGCGGCGATGATCCCGGTACCGCACCGTCGTGAAAATATTCCCGATTCAGTTTCACCGGCGGGAAAAGGAGGGGCGTGGCCATGGAGGCCAGTACGTGCCGGGACCCAAGGGCGACATGGGCACCCACCCGCGAGGCTCGCCGCCAAGGCTCGAGGTCTGGCCTGCCCTGAAAGAAACTGACCGATTGTCCGGAAGCGTGGCCAAGACACGTGATACACAAGGCTCGCAGCGCGTGGCTGGCGAGGAGATGTTCCAGCCGCGTGAAATCGAACTCCTGCTCCAGCCGCCGCGCCAAGGGCGCGCTGTCGAAGAATCCGTTGACGCCACCGCGCATCTGGCCGAACAAGCAGGGCAGCCAGCGCGGTCGATAAACATCATCGACGTGCAAGCCGCGCCAGAAGGAAGTCAGTCGTCGCACCCCGCCGGCGAAGTCGTCCGCGGCGAGCGCCAGGCTGGTGGCGTTGAGGGCGCCCGCCGACAGGCCACACATGATCGAGAAAGGCGCGTGATTGCCCGCGGACGCGGTCAACTCGGCCAGCGCGCCCAGCACGCCGACTTCATAGGCGGCGCGCGCGCCGGCGCCCGACAGGAGCAGCGCCGTCGGCCGCTCATGCCCTGGCATCACGGTTGCGGTTGCGCCTGCTGGGCCTGGGCCACCTCGACCGACAGCAGCGCCGTCATGTTCACGATGCGGCGCACTGTCGCGGTGGGCGTCAGGATATGCACGGGGCGCGCGGCGCCAAGCAGGATGGGGCCGACCGTCAGGCCGTCGCCTGCGGCGGTCTTCAAGAGGTTGAAGGCGATGTTGGCCGAATCGACGTTCGGCATGATCAACAGGTTGGCCGATCCCTCGAGACGGGAACGCGGGAAGACCTGGCGGCGGATATCCTCCGAAAGCGCCGCGTCGCCATGCATTTCGCCTTCGACCTCGAGTTCCGGCGCCCGGGCAGTGATCAGTTCGAGCGCGCGGCGCATCTTGATCGCGGTCGGCGTGTCCTCGGTGCCGAAGCTGGAATGCGACAGCAAGGCCACCTTGGGCGAAAGGCCGAAGCGACGTACCTCTTCCGAGGCAAGCACCGTCATCTCGGCGACCTGCTCCGCGCTTGGATCGTAATTGACGTAGGTATCGCCGATGAACAGCGTCCGGCTGGGCAGGATGATCATGTTCATCGCGTGAAAACTCGCCACGCCCGACCGGCGGCCGATCACCTGATCAATGTACTTGAGGTGCAGGGCATGGCGACCGAAGGTACCGCACAACAAGGCATCGGCATAGCCATGACGAATCAACATGGCGCCGATCAGGGTCGTGCGCCGACGAACTTCCCGCTTGGCGTACTCGACGCCGACACCCTTGCGGCAGGTCAGATCGTAATAGTCGTGCCAGAGATCCTTGTAACGCGGATCGGAATCGGGATTGACCAGTTCGAAGTGCTGACCGGCGCGGATGCGCAGGCCATCGTTCTCGATGCGTGCCTCAACGACACCGGGTCTGCCAATGACGATCGGTCTGGCCAGACCCTCGTCGACGACCGTCTGCACGGCCCGCAGGACGCGCGCGTCTTCTCCTTCGCAAAAAACGATGCGCGCCGGGTTCTTCTTGGCGGCGGCAAACACCGGCCGCATGAGCAAGCCCGTCTGATAGACAAATTCATTCAATTGCTGCCGATAGGCCGCCATGTCGCCCAAGGGGCGGGTCGCCACGCCTGACTCCATCGCGGCCTGGGCCACGGCGGGCGCCACCTTGACGATCAGCCGCGGATCGAAAGGCTTGGGAATCAGGTACTCGGGGCCGAAGGTCAGTTCCTCCTTGCCGTAGGCGGCGGTGACGACATCGGACTGTTCGGCGTGCGCGAGCTCGGCAATGGCGCGCACGGCGGCGACCTTCATCGGCTCGTTGATGGTCGTCGCCCCCACGTCGAGCGCGCCGCGGAACATGAAGGGGAAGCAAAGGACGTTATTCACCTGGTTGGGATAATCGGATCGGCCGGTACCGATGATCACGTCGGGTCGCACGGCCTTCGCATCCTCCGGTCTGATCTCCGGGTCCGGATTGGCCATGGCCAGGATCAGCGGATTGGGCGCCATCGCCGCCACCATGTCGGGCTTCAGCACACCCTTGGTCGACAAGCCGAGAAAGATGTCGGCGCCGGGCATGACATCGGCCAGCGTGCGCGCAGCGGTGACCTGGGCGTAGCGCTGCTTGGAGGCATCGAGATTGTCACGGCCGGCGTGGATCACGCCTTTGCTGTCCACCGCATAAACGTTGCGGGGATTGAGTCCGAGGCTGACC